>Ga0190271_10000806_pt1 | contig 16627 bp, 10 predicted proteins | sample Popmic356T_FD_133747 | JGI IMG/M metagenome (GOLD analysis project Ga0190271, IMG submission 133747) | Populus adjacent soil microbial communities from riparian zone of Weber River, Utah, USA - 356 T | ecosystem: Environmental > Terrestrial > Soil > Riparian zone | place: USA: Utah | collected...
ACAAGCTCCAGGTGGACCGCCGCATCCAGTCTCGCGTGAAGAAGCAGATGGAGAAGGCGCAGAAGGAGTACTACCTCAACGAGAAGATGAAGGCGATCCAGAAGGAACTGGGCCGCAAGGACGAGAAGGGCAACGAAGTCGACGATCTGAAGAAGAAGATCGAATCGGCCAAGATGCCGAAGGACGTGGAAGAGAAGGCCATTCAGGAGCTCAAGCGCCTCGAGGCCATGCCGCCGATGTCGGCCGAGGCCACGGTGTCGCGCAACTACCTGGACTGGCTGATCGCGGTGCCGTGGCACAAGAAGACCCGCGAGAACCGCGACCTGAAGCACGCCGAAACGGTCCTCCACGAAGACCACTACGGGCTGGACAAGATCAAGGACCGCATCCTGGAGTTCCTGGCCGTGCGGTCGCTGGTCAAGAAACCGAAGGCCACCATCCTGACGTTTTCGGGCCCGCCCGGAGTGGGCAAGACGTCGCTGGCCAAGTCCATCGCCCGCGCGATGAACCGGAAGTTCGTGCGCCTGTCCTTGGGCGGCGTGCGCGACGAAGCCGAAATTCGGGGACATCGCCGGACCTACATCGGCGCGTTCCCTGGGCAGATCATCCAGATGATGAAGAAAGCGGGGTCGCAGAACCCCGTGTTCCTGCTCGATGAAATCGACAAGATGTCGATGGACTTCCGCGGCGACCCGTCGGCGGCGCTGCTCGAAGTGCTGGACCCGGAGCAGAACAACACGTTCCTGGATCACTACCTGGACGTCGAGTACGACCTGTCCAGCGTGATGTTCATCTGCACGGCCAACGTGCTGCACACCATTCCCCAGGCGCTGCGCGACCGCATGGAAGTGCTGCAGCTGGCGGGCTACACCGAGGAAGAAAAGGTCGAGATCGCCAAGCGGTTCCTGGCGCCGAAGGCCATCGAAGGCACGGGGCTGACCGCCGACAACATCATCATCGAGGAAGAGGCCATCCGGACGATCATCCAGCGCTACACGCGCGAGGCCGGCGTCCGTAGCCTCGAGCGCGAGATCTCGTCGATCTGCCGCAAGGTGGCGCGCAAGGTGGTCACCGAGGGCGCCAGCTTCAAGGAAACCATCAACGGCGAGAAGGTGACCAGCTACCTCGGCGTGCCGCGCTTCCGTCCGTCGCTGGCCGAGGAACAGAACGAAATCGGCATCGCCACCGGGTTGGCGTGGACCGAAGTGGGCGGCGAGCTGCTGGTCAGCGAAGCCACGCTGATGCCGGGCAAGGGCAAGCTGACCCTCACCGGCAAGCTGGGCGACGTGATGCAGGAATCCGCGCAGGCGGCGCTGAGCTGGGTGCGTTCGCGCGCCGGCGAGCTCGGCCTGCCGGAGGACTTCCACTCGAAGCTCGACATCCACATCCACGTGCCCGAGGGCGCCATCCCGAAAGACGGTCCGTCGGCCGGCATCACCCTGGCCACGGCCCTCACCTCGGCTCTCACCAAGATTGCCATCCGCCGGGATACGGCCATGACGGGCGAGATCACGCTGCGGGGCAAGGTGTTGCCGATTGGCGGCGTGAAGGAAAAGGTGTTGGCTGCCCATCGCGCGGGCGTCAAGAACATCGTGATGCCGCGCGACAACGAAAAGGACCTGGCCGACATTCCCAAGAACGTGCTCGACGTCCTGGACGTCCACCTGGTGTCGACCATGGACGAGGTGTTGAAGCTGGCGTTGACGGGGCCGCTGCCCACCCGCCTCCCGGCGGTCGTCTCGGACGTCAAGGACACCCCGGATTCGAGAACGCACTGAGAGATTCGAGAACACACTGAGAGAGTGGTCTGTTCGTCACCGCTGAGTTCGTCACGAGCGCGGCCGGCGCCGAGGGGTTTCCGCGAGATCGCCTTGGCGAAGTGGCGCTCGTGGGCCGGTCCAATGTCGGCAAGTCGAGCCTGATCAACGCGCTGGTGCGCCGCGACGTCGCCCGCACGAGCGCGGCCCCTGGCAAGACCCGGCTGGCCAACTTCTACCGTGTGCAACGTGGCTCGTCCCCAGCGTTCTATCTGGTGGACCTGCCCGGCTACGGGTACGCGAGGGGCGGCGACGCCTCTGCCCGGGAGTTCAACGAGTTGACGCATGCGTTCTTCGCTCGCGGGGATACGGCCCCTCCGGTGAAGGTTGGAGCGAAAGGCGGCGGAATGCCCAAGGCCCTGGGCGTGCTGCTGCTCGTCGACGCCAGGCATCCTGGCCTCGACACGGACACGGAGGCGTGGGAATGGACCGCGTCGCTCGGGTGCCCGAGGGCCATCGTGGGAACCAAGGTTGACAAGCTCACACGCGCGGAGCGAGATCGGCACGCGCGGGCGTTTCACTCGGCGTTTGATGTCCCGGTGCCGCTGCTGTCCGCGCACACGGGCGAAGGATTGGACCTACTGTGGAAGACGATCGCAAGCCTGCTAAATCGACCGGCGGCGTAGCCACCGCCCCCCCTCCGACCCCAGATCCGGCCAACACGAACGGCGGCACCCCGCCGGTGCCCCCCGCCGCGCAGAACGGCCAGGCCAATCACGAACCTGCCGCGCAGCCCCCGGCCGCCCAGCCGCAGGCCCCGCAAGGGCCCGCGCAGACCATCTCGCTGTCCGCGATGAAGGAGATGAGCATCGGGGAGCTGACGAAGATCGCCAAGGAACTGGACCTTGCCGGCGCCACGGGCATGCGCAAGCAGGAGCTGATCTTCGGGATCCTGCGCGTCCGAGCCGAGAAGAGCGGCAACATCTTCTCCGAGGGAGTGCTGGAGACGCTGCCGGACGGGTTCGGCTTCCTCCGCGCGCCGGACTACAACTACCTGCCCGGCCCGGACGACATCTACGTCTCGCCCTCGCAGATTCGCAAGTTCGACCTGCACACCGGCGACACGGTGTCCGGGGTGATACGGCCTCCGAAGGACGGGGAACGCTACTTCGCCCTCATCAAGGTCGAAGCCCTGAACTTCGAGCCGCCCGAGAAGAGCAAGGAAAAGATCTTCTTCGAGAACCTGACGGCGCTCTACCCACAGGAAAAGCTGACGCTCGAGACCGACGCCGACAACCTCTCGGGCCGGGTGATGGACCTGCTGACCCCCATTGGAAAGGGGCAGCGCGGCCTGATCGTGGCACCGCCGCGCACCGGCAAGACGATGCTGCTGCAAAGCATCGCCAACAGCATCATCAAGAACCATCCTGAGGTGTACCTGATCGTGCTGCTCATCGACGAGCGGCCGGAGGAAGTGACCGACATGCAGCGCTCGGTCCGCGGTGAGGTGGTGTCGTCGACCTTCGACGAGCCGGCCCAGCGCCACGTGCAGGTGGCCGAGATGGTCATCGAAAAGGCCAAGCGTCTCGTCGAGCACAAGAAGGACGTCGTCATCCTGCTCGACTCAATCACCCGGCTGGCGCGCGCCTACAACACGATCGTGCCAGCCTCCGGGAAAATCCTTTCGGGCGGCGTCGACAGCAACGCCCTTCAGCGGCCAAAGCGGTTCTTCGGCGCCGCGCGCAATGTCGAGGAGGGCGGGTCGCTGACCATCGTGGCCACGGCCCTCATCGACACCGGATCACGCATGGACGAGGTGATCTTCGAGGAGTTCAAGGGCACCGGCAACATGGAGATCCACCTGGACCGGAAGCTGGCCGACCGCCGGGTGTTCCCCACCATCGACATCCAGAAGAGCGGGACCCGCAAGGAAGAACTGCTCCTCCCGCGCGAGGACCTGAACCGGGTGTGGGTGCTGCGCAAGGTGCTGACCCCCCTGTCGCCCACGGAAGGCATGGAACTGCTCCTGTCCAAGGTCGGAAAGACCAAGACAAACGCGGATTTCCTGGCCGCGATGACGTCGGGGAAAACCTAGGGGGCCCAGGTCGTCAGTCTTCGGTCTCCGGTCGCCAGTCTCCAGTGGGTTTAGGGTCGAAGGGGCTGGCTTTGATATAATCGGGGTTTCGCAAGCCCGCACCGGGCGCTGAGGGAGCACTGCCGTGAAAGAAGGGATCCACCCCGCTTACAAGACCGTCGACGTGCGCTGCGCCTGCGGCAACACGTTCCAGACCCGGTCTACCAAGCCCGAACTGCACCTGGAGATCTGCTCGGCGTGCCACCCGTTCTTCACGGGCCGCCAGAAACTCATCGACACCGAGGGCCGCGTGGAGCGGTTCACGAAGAAGTTCGGGGTGCAGACATCCGAGCAGCGGAAGAGCGCTGCGAAGGCTGCCAAGGCCACGACGACGAAGAAGACCAAGACCAGCCGGGCCGCTACGGCCTAGACACCGTTCGCCGGTTCTGGGCCGCGCTCGCGCGTCTGGGCCGGTCCTGTTGGCCTTTCGTCAACGAAGCCGGCTGTCGATGAGCCCGAGGGCGGCGTCCGCGGGCTCTGCCAGCGCCAGGTCCACCGAGGCCGTCACCGGCGTCACCTCTGGGTTGATCTCGATCGTGAACGCGCCCTGGGACCGGGCCTGCTGCACCAGGCCCGCCGCGGGGTAGACGACCGACGACGTCCCCACCGAAAGGAAGACGTCGCACGCACAGGCCTCCACCGCCTTCTCGACCTCCCCGGCCGGTAGGGCCTCACCGAACCAGACGACGCCAGGGCGGGCCAGCCCTCCACAGGCCGGACATCGAGGCGGCATCGGGTCGATGGGCACGCGTTCATCGCGCCACGCCGGGGCGCCGCATCGCTGCCAGCATGACAGTTCCCAGAGAGAGCCGTGCAGCCGGACGAGCCGCGCCGTGCCGACCCGCACGTGGAGGTCATCCACGTTCTGCGTGATGACCGTGCACGTTGGCCAGCGCGCGGTCCACCGCGCCAGGACGTCGTGGGCCGCGTTGGGTCGCGTGGCCGCGACGAGCCGGCGCCGCCAGCCGTACCACTCCCAGACCAACACGGGGTCCCGCTCGAATGCCTCTGGCGTCGCGAGGTCTTCGGCGCGATAGTCCCGCCACAACCCTCCGGCGCCTCGAAACGTGGGCACGCCGCTCGCGGCGGAGACGCCGGCCCCCGTCAGCACCGTCACCCGCCGCGCGGCCTCGAGCCGTGCGACCGCGACGTCGACCGGGTGGTTGGGCACACCCACGATGTCACTCAAATGGCTCGCCACGCCGACGGCCGTCCACGCGCCTACGGATGCGCCTCGAGGTAGCTCAACGCGAAGGGGCGACGATGTGTCATGCCGGGATCATACGACGGCCCGGTCGCGTACCCTTGAGGGACCACCGTGCCAGACGACACCGAACGCGACCCCCGGCGCCTGTCCGAGGCACTCCGGCTCGTGCTGCGCCGCTACGCCGCGCAGGTCGCCGCGCGCCCGTGGGTGGCCGTGCCGGCGCTCCTGCTGCCCGGCCTCGGCGACGCGCTCATCTTCTACGCACCGCCGCTGGTCGTGGCGAAGCTCCTCGGCACATTTGCCCGCAACGAGCAGTTGTCCGCACGAGAGCTGACGCCGTACGTGCTGGCGTTCGCCGCCCTCTGGCTGGCGGGCGAGGTCGTCTGGCGCATGGCCCTGCTGCTGATGTCGCGGACCGAGATCCGCGCGATGGAGGCGTTGTACATCGAAGCCATGGACGAGCTGCTGGCCAAAGACGTCTCCTTCTTTCACGACAACTTCGCCGGGTCGCTCACCAAGCGGTCCCTCGGCTACGCCCGCCGGTTCGAGACCATCTTCGACGTCCTGTGCTTCTCGGTTTCGGCCAATGTGCTTCCCCTGATGCTGGTCGGCGTGGTCTTGTGGTCCTACTCGCCCCTCCTCATCGGGCTGCTCCTGGCGATGATGGTCGCGACCTTCGCCGTCGTGTACCCGTTGATCCGCCGGCGACAGAAGCTCGTGGACGTCCGTGAAGCCGCGTCGAACGTCCTGGCCGGCCACCTGGCGGACTCGCTGGCCAATGCGGAGGCCGTGCGGGCGTTCGCCCGCGAGCCCGAGGAGGCCCGCATCCACTCGCGCAACGTGCTCGACCTGGGAGCCAAGACCATGCGTTCGTGGGACTACCAGACCCTCCGCGTGGACACGGTGACGGCGCCCTTGTACGTGCTGACGAACACGCTCGGACTGGTCGTCGCGCTGGCCACGAGCGGCACCTCGGGCGCAACCCTCGAGGCGGTGTTCATCACGTTCAGCTACTACACGGCGGCGACGCGCGTCATGTGGGACTTCAACCGCATCTACAGGAACGTCGAGAGCGCCCTGACCGACGCCGCGCAGTTCACGGAGCTCCTGTTGGACCCACCCCTGGTGGTCGACGCCACGCCGCCGGCGCCGTTCGCACCGCGGGACTTCAGCGTGGAACTCCGGAACGTGACATTCGGGTACGTGCCGGCTCGACCACCTCTCTTCGACGGCTTGTCGCTCCGGATCGAGGGCGGAACGAAGGTCGGGTTCGTGGGGCGCTCGGGCGGGGGAAAGACCACGCTCACGCGGCTGCTCCTGCGATTCTCGGACGTCGACGCGGGGGAGATCCTGATCGGGGGGCAGCCGATCCATCTGGTCCCCCAGTCCGTGCTGCGAAACGCCATCGGCTACGTGCCGCAGGACCCGTCGATGTTCCATCGCTCGGTGGCGGACAACATCCGCTTCGGCCGGCCCGACGCCAGCGACGCGGACGTTCGGCGCGCCGCACACCTGGCGCACGCGGCCGAGTTCATCGAAGTGCTCCCCGCCGGTTATCAGACGCTCGTCGGGGAACGCGGCGTGAAGCTGTCGGGCGGCCAGCGCCAGCGGATCGCCATCGCCCGCGCGTTCCTCAAGAACGCGCCGATCCTGGTCCTTGACGAAGCCACCAGCTCGCTGGACTCGGAAAGCGAGGCCGTCATACAGGCCGCGCTCTGGACCTTGATGGAAGGCCGGACGGCCATTGTCATCGCGCACCGGCTGTCCACGGTACGCCGGATGGATCGGCTGGTCGTGCTCGAGCGCGGCCAGATCGTCGAGCAGGGATCGCACGACGCGCTGCTCAGGGACGGGGGCATCTACGCAGGGTTGTGGGCCCGCCAGTCCGGGGGATTCCTGGGCGTGGACGACCTCGCAGGTGCCGCCGCGGACCGCAAGGGAGTTGAAATCCCTGGGCCCGTCCCCTCATAGTCCTGTGGTGTCTTGCGCCAGTCGCCGGACGTTTCTCGCCCACGGTACCCGAACGGCCCTCGGCCTCTCGCTCCTCCAACTCGGGGGCTGCTCCGCCCCGCGGAACGAACCGGAGGCGCCGCGGGCAGCAGGCGCCCTCGCCCCACCGGCCCCACCCGCCCCACCCGCGGTGGTCGCGGATCTCGAATCGCAGATACCGACGCTGCTGGCGGCCGCCCACGTCCCCGGCCTGTCCATCGCGCTCGTCCAGGATGGGCAGGTCGCGTGGGGCCGTGGCTTTGGGGTGATGCACGCCGGGTCGAGCGTCCCCGTGGACACCGACACGCTCTTCGAAGCCGGATCGATCAGCAAGACGGTGTTCGCGTACGCGGTGATGCAGCTCTGCGACAAGGGCCTGCTGGACCTGGACAGGCCCCTGACGAGCTACATCTCCGAGCGGTGGCTCTCCGGTGATCCCAGGCTCGATCGGATTACGGCGCGCCACGTGCTGTCGCACACCAGCGGTTTCCAGAACTGGCGCTCGACGGAGGACCCGCTGCGCCTCCACTTCGCGCCAGGGGCCCAATTCCTGTACTCCGGTGAGGGGTACAGCTATCTCCAGCTGGTCGTGGCCCACTTGACGGGCCGCGTCAGCACCGACGCGTGCGAGACGCTGTACGACGGCATTCGGGTGTGCGAGACAGAAATCGACGCCTATATGAAGGCGAATCTCCTTCGACCCTTCGGGATGGCGTCGAGCGGCTACGTGTGGAACGACGCGCTCGCCGGCCGGACGGCCGGTCCACACGACCTGGAGGGCCGCCCCCTTGATAGACCAGGAGCGACGCCGATTCTCGCGGCCCGATTCGGAGCGGCAGGCGGTCTGTCGACGACGCCGATCGAGTACGCGAGGTTCTTGATCGAGGTGCTCGCTCCGAAACCGAATGATGGGGTTCGCCTCATCAACGCCACGCGGGACGAGATGATCCGTCCGCAGGTGAAGGTGGCTGATTCAGCGTCCTGGGCGCTCGGCTGGCAGGTCTTGCACCGGCCGACCGGAGACCTCCTGTCGCACGGCGGTGACAACCCCGGGTTCAAGGCGTTCATGGTAGGGTCGGTCGGCCGCAAGTCCGGCTACATCATCATGACCAACGGCGACAACGGCTCAGAGGTCATCGGCAAGCTGGCCAGCGGCAACACGCCGCTCAACGCATTCGTCACGGGCTGAGTGACTCACGGCACTCTGAACTCGCCCAATGCCGGCGCCGTCACACGCCGCTCGGTCGGCTTCGTCAGTTGCGGAATCCAACCGTACGGGATGCGATACGCCCGATAGACGGCGTTCGATTCGTTGGCGCCGCTGAACAGCGGGAATATGTACTCCCACACGATCTCGCCTTTTGGCGTCACCTCGAACATCCGGCCACCGGCGCCGGCGGTGATGAGCGTGTTGCCGTTGGGCAGACGCTGCGCGCCGCTGATGTTCGTGCTGAAAAAGCGCGGGTTCGCGTACGACCAGACGAGGTCGAGCGTCACGGGGTTGATCTCGAGCACACGCGACGTGGCGCGCGCAAACGCGCCGACGCCGTCGGGGGCGATCGGGGTACTGAAACCGTAGCCGCTGGAGCCACCGTTGTCGAACACCAGCAGATTCCCCGCTCCCGGCAACCCCTTCGGAATCAGATGGGCGTGGTGCTGACCGATGATCTGACGGATCGCGCGCAGCTCCTTCGACGCATTGAAGTCCGGTCCAATCTGCCAGGCGATTCTGCCATCGCGGCCGACGATGGCCAGCAGGCTCGCTTCACGGCTGCTGATGATCACGTTGGTCGGCGCAAAGCGCATGTCGCCCTTGTCGAACCATTGGTTTGGGCCGAGGTATGTCGCGGAGTTGATGTGCAGCCAGTCGAAGCTGCCGCGCGCCTTATTGAAGCCACGGGCTGCCTTGATGGCGGCGCGGGCGTCTGGTGCGAACGCGAACTCGTCGACGTGGTCGCTGGCGACCCAATCCCAGACGATCTCTCCGCTCGACGACACCTCAATCAGTCTGTCGTCGCCGAGCGGCACGTCGGCCACCTTCGGCTGCTTGCGATCGGTATGCGTGAGGATCAGCGTAGGGCCGTTGTTCGCGTCTGGGGCGTAATCTGGCGAGTAGTAGCCGGCGGGAAGGCTTACCAGCTGCCAGTCGTGGTGTTGCCGGGCCGACCACGTCATGCCGCCCTCGCGCGTGGCGATTTGCTCGGCGCGAGAGAACCTCCACAGGTCTTTGCCGTCGAAGTCGCGGCGGACGAGCTCGAGCGACTCCTGGTGCGGCGGGCGCGCGCCGCTCGCCGACATGACCACGCCGCCCGGCAGAACACGCGCAGGGCCGCCGGCAGAGTTGTTGAACCCGTCCCACCGCTTGACCACGGTGCCGTTCATGTCGATGACCAGTACGGCCTGCGTCTGCAGCGGTGACAACACCGTGAACCCGTTCCACGATCGATCGGGGTCGTATATCGTCGTTCCGGTCGGATACACCGTCTGCGCTGCCGGGCTCGGAGCGAGTGAATAGCACAGCGCTGCAGCCACGCCCATCCAGAGCGCGAGCTTCATCCTGCGCGCCACATTCATCGGTCGTCTCATGGCGTCATCCTGCAATGTGACTGAAGGCTACAACAGCGACCCATGCGGTGTCGTCAGGAATCCGCAGGTCGAAGTGGTCTCGGAGCGAACTCGCCCGCTCGGTGTCTAAGTCGGGCGGAGTCTGATCACCAGGCATGCGACGTCTTGTGCTCCCAGCGGTGGTGCTCGCGATCGCGGCGACTGGGTGCGCCGGGCGCAGACCGGTCGCGGTTGGGCCGGTACCGCCAGCCACTGCCGACATCGAAGCGGCGATCGCGCACGGGTGCTATCGGTGCCTCGAGGGCGCCTTCGATGTGGCTCAAGCGCGTGGGGTGCGGCAACAGGGGTTCGAGGCAGCCACCCTCCTGGTGCTTCGCTCGAAGGAGCTGGGCCTGCCGTACGACGCCTGGTTGGAGCAAGGCCGCGGGTTGGCGGCTCCCGACGGGTCCTCTTCCCTGGCGCTCGCGATCGCGGAGGCGATTCCACTCGATCCCCTCACGGACCGCGAGGCCATGCTCAACGTGACGGGGCGAACGCGGGCCCGCGCTTCTCTCCCGGAGTGGCGCAAGGGGCTTCAGGAGCCAGTGGGTTCCGAGACCTTCCGCGCGTACCTCGATGTTTCGCTCGTGTGCGCGTTCCAAGGAGCGCCCGAACGCGACACCAGCTTGGCTGCCAGCGCAGGGCCGGCCGTTCCGCTCCTGCAATACCGGGTCGGCATCTGCGCCAGCACCCACAGCGCTCGACTTGCCGCGCTGCGAACAAGCGATACGGCGTACGTAGACGCCGACTTCGCCTTGGGGAGATACGCGCTCGAGGACTCTCTCAATCCTGATCAGGACGAAGCCCTTGGGCGCCTGCAGTCGGCGGCCTCCTCGTTTCCGGCTTCGCCCGCCATCGCCACCATGCTCGGCCAGCTGCATCAGTCGCGCGAAGAGTGGCCACAGGCCCTGGCGGCGTTCGACGCTGCGCTCGCCGCTGCTCCCCGTCACGCCGACGCCTCGATGGGCCGCGCGATCAGCCTGTCGAACCTGGCGCGGCGCGAGGAGGCCATAGAGACGGCCACCCGAGTCATCGAGGCTGGCCAGTGGTTCATCGGCGAAGCCCACTACTGGCGCGCGTGGAACCATCTGCAGCTGGGCCGGCTGTCGTTGGCGCGTGAAGACGCCGACCGCGCGCGCACGTTGATGGTCAACGCGGCGGTGTTCGTGTTGTCGGGCCTGATCGACTGGCGCCTGCGGCGCGTGGATACGGCGGAGCAAGAGTTCGAGCGCGCCCTGACCATGGACTTCGGGCAGTGCGAGGCGGCCCAGTATCTGGGCACCGTGCGCGCTGATCGCGCGAAGCTGCCCGAGGCGATTGCGGCGTTCGTGCAGGCGCGCCAGTGCTACGACCTCTCCCTGACCCTCCGCCGCGAGGCCCTGGCGAAGACCCTGGCAGGGCCGGCCACTGGCTCGACGAAAGAACGGGCCGCCGAGCGGCAGGAGCGCGCCATCAAGGACGTCGAGGGCCGGCGTCAAGACGTGGTGCAGGCGCTGCAGACGCTCGAGCGGGCAACCGGCACCAGGCCGTCGGAACCATAGGCCGTCGGCGCCACTCGTCCTTCCTGCGGGTTATAGTGGGCGCCGTTCCATGGACGGGGTCGCGTCTCTCCCCTCTTCCGCGCTAGAAAAGCGACGTCGCGGTGCCGGCGGTGCCCAGCTTCCGATCGAGCCGCGCCACCCGGTGACGGATCGCGCCCTCCCGGCCGCCTCCCGCCCCAAAGGTCAGCGCCTGCAGGGCCAGCGACTTCGCCGTCAGGGGATCGCGGCGCCGGTGCTCGTAGTGCACGGCCAGCGCCTCGGTGGCTTCGCGCACGATGGGGACGGGGCTTTCGGGCAGGTCCACCACACGCTGCCACGCGGCCGCCGCGTCGTCGAAGCGGCGCTGGCGGCGCGACACGAGCGCAAACGCCCGAAGGGCTTCGACCTGCACCATCGGCGCCGGCGTGCCCAACCCGGGCGCCTGCAGCCCACTGGCAGCGGCGAAGCACTCACGCGCCTCGTCCAGGCGCCCACCGCTCAGGAAGATTCGTCCAAGGCCGAGCGCTTCCCGCGGGCTCCGCGCGCCAAACGGCCCCGCATCCAGCATCTGGCAGGCGTGGGCCGTGACGCAGGCCAGCGACAACAGGTCCAGCCGGTTGTGCTCCAGCACCGCGGCCAGGGGACGCGCATCGCCGCTCCGGACAAACGCAAAGTATCGGTCTGGAATTTCGTAGCCCGGCACGTCGCCCTCGCGCTCGAACCCCCACAGTGTGCGTTCCAGCGTGGTCAGGCGGCATGCGGATTCGGCCATCGGCATACCGAGACGAGACGGTGCCGGGGGCGCATCGTTGCCAAGCGGCCGCCACAGCCGGCGCGCCGGGTGCAGCATGTCCACGTGCGGCATGCCGGCAAAGGGCGACGTCATGCGATGGAAGAGGAAGCGTGTTTCGATCAGCGGCAGGTCGAACGACTTGCCGTTGTAGGTGACGACGGTTCCCGTATCGCGCGCCAGGCCGGCCAGCGCCAGCAGCAGGCCCCGCTCGCCCGTGACGCTCGACATCAGATACTGGCGCACGCGGAACGTGCCGCCGTCGAACCAGGCGCACCCGACCAGAAATGCGTAGGTGCCGGCGCCGCCCATCAGCCCCGTGGTCTCCAGGTCCACGAACAAGAGGCCCTGCCGGCACGGCGTCCGCGACAACAGATCCAGCGTGGGCCACGCACCGTCACTTGGCGGCAGGCTGTCGGCCACGCTCACGCGCCCGTGCCGATGCCCGGGACGATACGCGCGCTCCACGACGACGAAGCGCTGCCCCTCGACCTCGTGCCACGTGCCGTCCAGCACGTCGGCCGGATCCGCGCCGTCGACCCCGCGCGATGCCGCGGTGGGCACACCGGCACCGGGGCGGATCACGCCCCGCAGCCGATCGGTCAGCGCGCTCAGAACGCGCTCCCTTCAAGCGACGCGGGCGCGGCGGTCCACTCCCGCTCCGGGCTTTCGATGGATGCGTGCTCCACGGGGCCTGGCAACGCGGGCCGTCCCAGCAGATCCACGATCCGCAGCGCCACCAGCTTGGCCAACGCGCCCGTGTCGCCCACCGGGCCCACACACGACGGGCACCCGCGCTCGCAGGCGCATCCGGAGATCATGGCGCGCGTCTTGGCCAGCAGGTCCGCGTGCATGGTGAAAAGCGGCTGGCTGAACCCGATACCGCCCGGGTAGTTGTCGTAGATGAAGATGCGCGGGCGGTTGGACACCGAGGCCGGGAGGCCGCCCTTCGTCATGCCCGGCTGTTCGGCAGACCCGTCGGCCTCGTCTCCGCTCCCGATGGACACGCCGACGTCCTGCCGATCGCACATCAGCAGCAACTGGGCCACCTGGCGCATGGCGAACGCCAGGCCCACCACGCCGTCGCGGCGGTCGTCGGGCGCATACGGCAGGGCGGCCATCACCGCCGGCGGTACCGTCAGCCAGTAGGCGGTCGTGTGCATCTGCTGCTCCGGCAGGTCCAGTTCGCCGGAGCCGACGTTCTCGTTCGTGTAGAACTTGATCTTCTTGAAGCCGACGACCCGCGACGAGACGTGTACTTCGCCGTGTCCGCGGGCCCCGTCGGCGATCGTGCCGGTGGGCCCTGCGGCCTCGTACCCCGAGGGCAGCGTCGGCGGCTCCGCCTCCAGATCTTTGCGCTCGAGGCCGGCTGCCGCCGATGCCGTATCGAGAGGCGGCGGCGCGGCGAGTTGGCCGTCGGCGGTGTTTCCCTCCGCAAACGTATCGAGGACGCTGACCTTCGTGTAGGTGATGGCGTCGGTGTAGTAGTCGCAGTCGATGCGCCGCACGTACGCCTTCCGCCCGTCGAAGTCCAGCTTCTCCACCTGGTACAGCTCGCCTTCAAGGAGATAGATGGCCTTCTCGTGCAGGGTGGACGGACCGCTGTTGAAGCTGGTCTCGCCGATGACGTTGGCTCCGCGCGTCGTGTCCACGATGACGAAGTTGTCCGACGAGATCGACCGCAGGCTGACAGCGTCGGCCGGATAGGATTCGTTGGTCCACTGCCACTGCCCTCCGCCCGCGCCGTCGTCGGCCCGGTGAACGAACCCGCTTTCCTGCAGGACGCCCAGCACCTCCTGCACGTCGTGCCGGCCAAATTGTTCGTCGAGGCCGAACGGCAGCTCAAAGGCCGCGCACTTCACGTGATCCACCAGGATATGGAGGTTGTCGGGATTGATCAGGGCGTGTTCGGGCGACGCGTCGAAGAAGTAGGAGGGGTTGCGCACCACGTATTGGTCCAGCGGGGCGCTGCTGGCCACGAGTACCGCTGCGGACTGGCCACTGCGGCGCCCGGCGCGGCCGGCACGCTGCCAGGTGGCGGCGACGGTGCCTGGATATCCGGCCATCACCGACACGTCCAGCGCGCCGATGTCCACGCCCAGCTCGAGCGCGTTGGTGGACACGACCGCACGGACAGTGCCCTCCCGCAGCCCTCGTTCGATCTCGCGGCGGCGCTGCGGCAGGTACCCGCCGCGGTACCCGCGAATCTCCTCCGCGGCGCCCGGCGGGCCGCGGAAGTCGTCCTTGAGGTACGTGGTCAGGATCTCGGTGGAGAGCCGGCTTTGCGCGAAGACGATGATCTGGAGCTTCCGCTTCAGGAACTCGCCGGCGATGCGCCTGGTCTCCGAGAGGTACGACCGCCTGATTCCCAGCTCCTGGTTGACGACTGGCGGGTTGACGAAGAGGAATACCTTTTCACCCCGCGGCGCCCCCGTGTTCGAGACCAGTTCGAAGGGCGCCTCGACCAGCGCCTCGGCCAGATCCTTGGGATTGGCGATGGTGGCCGACGAGCAGACGAACGTCGGATTCGATCCGTAGTGCCGGCAGACGCGGCGCAGCCGCCGCAACACGTTGGTCAGGTGGCTGCCGAACACGCCTCGATACGCGTGCAGCTCGTCGATCACCACGTAGCGAAGATTCTCGAAGAGCTTTGCCCAGCGCGGGTGGTGCGGCAGGATGCCCGAGTGGACCATGTCGGGGTTGCTCAACACGACGTGCGCACGGCCGCGGATGGCGCGCCGCGCATCCTGCGGCGTGTCTCCGTCGTAGGTGAACACGCCGATCTCCTCGTCGGGACGCGACAGGCGGCTCGACAGGTCGTGCAGTTCCGCCAGCTGATCCTGGGCCAGCGCCTTGGTGGGAAACAGGTAGAGCGCGCGCGTGGACGGATCGCGCAGGATGGCACTCAGCACGGGTGCGTTGTAGCAGAGGGTCTTGCCCGACGCGGTCGGCGTGGTGATGACGACGTGCCGGCCCGCCAGCGCATGAGTGACCGCCTCGGCCTGATGGCTGTACAGCTGCTCGATTCCCTTGCCGGCCAGCACCTGTCGCAGCCTCTCGTCCACCCCGTCCGGGAACCCTGCGAACCGGGCGGCCACCGCCGGCTGCCTTCGCACGGCCGTGATCCAGCCGTCCGGTGCGTCGGGCCGCGCATCGTCTGTCCCGACGCTGGTTCCCACCAGGCGCGACAGCACCGCATCCAATGCGACGTTCTGCGCAGGAGCGGTGCGTTTGACGGGCAGCATGCAGGGACGAATATAAGGCGAAATAGGGCTGGACTTCAACGAGATCCGGGCACCGGGGCGAGCACCTGGACCTCGCGCATCGACCAGGCCGAGGCAGGGTCCTGGCCCACCTGCCGCAGCCGCACAAAGGCCGCCACGCGTGGTGGGAACGCCACTTCGATCACTGGTTGCATCGGACGCTCGTGCGCCGCCTCGATGAATTCGGTCACCAGATCACCAGTACGAACAGTGGCCCACCCCGCGCCCTCGAGCGACGTTTCGATCACGAGTTGCCGGGGAAACTCGACGGGGCGCCCAAGCGTCATCCGGAGGCCGGCCACCTCCCCAAGCGCGCCCAGGGTCAACACGATCGTCTCGTTCCCCAACTGCGGTGCGCAGGTCCAGATGTCGTCGAGGCGGCCATCGATCAGGATCGGGGCGGGCGGACAACTGGAGGTGGCGCTCGTGACGGACCGCACCTCACCAACCGCCACGTGCGAATTGGGACCCTGCTTGGGCAAGCGGTACTGGCGGGCCTCGAGGCTGCGCCCGGTCGTGACGACGCCGGGTTGTCGTTCGACCAGCGCCTGCAGGCGCGGGGCATCCTCCGCCACCACCACGTGGAGGTCGGCTGTCGAACGGAAGAATGTGAACACCCCGTCCAGCTCCAGCTTCCCCCCTTGACGCACGCCGTCGTAGTGCGTGGGCTCGAACCCGCTGTATCCGTTCACCGCGGTCCACCCCTGCAGCACGCTGAAGTAGGTGGGGATCACGTCCCGATAGCTGCCAGCCGGCAGGTACAGCACCCGTTCCCCGCGAAGCGCGCCGGGGTTCGGCGGTCCTGCGGGCACGGCCGCAAAGGGTAGACGCATCTCCCACCCATCGGAGAGCACGCCCAGCGAGAGGACGCACAGGGCGACCGCGCGCGACACGCCCTGCAAGCGGCGGCTCAGCGCGGCCACGGCGAATGCGACCACGACCGAGAGGCACAGCGTCGATGCCAGCCAGAATCGGGCCGGCACGCGGAGGCTGGCGAACCCGGGCAACTGCGTCAGCCACGTGAACGGACCTGGCAGTTCGGACGGCTGGCCAAAGACGGCCGGCGCGGGCCCGAGGGCACACCACCACATGATCGCGCCCGCGACCACGTAGAAGCCGAGGGGCCGAACCTGCCTGAACGCGGCGTGCACGCTCGGGGACATGGCAAAGGCCGCGACGGCCGCGAAGACCGCCAGCATGAACGGGCGGGCCGCCGACGAGGCGTGGACCGACAACGGACCCCACTCGACGGCCCACGGTCCGCTCAGCGCGACCACCAGCGCCGAGGCCAACTGGACGACCGCAAACACCAGCGCCATCCGCCGCACGGCAGTGGGCAGGGATCCGGCGACACCGCCGGATC
>Ga0190271_10000807_pt1 | contig 16618 bp, 15 predicted proteins | sample Popmic356T_FD_133747 | JGI IMG/M metagenome (GOLD analysis project Ga0190271, IMG submission 133747) | Populus adjacent soil microbial communities from riparian zone of Weber River, Utah, USA - 356 T | ecosystem: Environmental > Terrestrial > Soil > Riparian zone | place: USA: Utah | collected...
GTCGTGTTCACGTGGGCATTCGATACGGACAGAATCGGCCAATTCGACACGACGATCGTGGCGAATCGCAACAACACGGACGTCACGCGGGTCCCCGAGACCGCGCCGCTCGCTGCCTTGAATCCGCCGCCGCCGCTTTTCGCGCGCGTCAACGTGCTGACCTACGAAGAGGGCAACCCGGACAGCAAGCTCGCCGCGACGCTGAACTGGAGGGGCAACGGCGTGTTCGGGGGAACGTTCCGCGCGACGCGCTACGGCGAGGCGCTCGACCCCGATCCGCGCCTCGCGGGCACGGCCACCTCGCCGATCGGCGACCAGGATGCCGTCATCGGCACGCAAACCCTCATCGACGTCGAAGGCCGCTTCGAGCCGAACGAGCGGCTGCGACTCGCCCTCGGCGCCGAGAACCTGCTCGACGAGTTTCCCGACGCTTTCCCGGTTGCGCGCAACGCGACCGGCAATACGCCGTTCTCGAACTACGCGCCGTTTGGGCGCTCGGGCCGGTATGTGTACGCGCGTGTGACGTTCGGGTTCTGAGCGTGGCTTAGCGGCGGGGCCCCGTGGCGGGGAGCCCCCGCCACCCCCTACCCGAAGGTCCAATGCCGGGGCGAACGCTCTCGATTAGCATGCCCCCTATCTCACCCCGGGAGGATACTCATGAGATTGCACACAGCAGTGGTCGCGGCCTTCGTGCTTGCCACGTCGAACCTGGCGCTCGCGCAGGACGTCGAGGACTATTCGGAAACCATCGAGCTATTTCGCGGCATTCCGTCGGTAGCGCCCTACTTCGGGTCGGCCTACGGCTATGCCGTCTGGGAGAAGATCGGGCGCGGCGGTCTCGGCATCGGCGGCGCGACGGGAAAGGGTCAGGTCTACGTCGGCGGAAAGGTCACGGGCACCAGCCGGGTCTCGGACATCACGTTCGGCGCTCAGGCCGGCGGCCAGGCGTACCGGCAGATCATCTTCTTCGAGAACAAGGCCTCGTACGACAAGTTCACGACCGGTAAATTCGAGTTCGACGCTTCCGCGTCGGCCGTTGCGGTCAAAGCGAGCGCACAGGCCTCCGCGGGCACGACGGGCACGTCGACAACGGCGGGTAACGGCGGCGGCACCGGCGCCGGTGCGGGTTACACAAGCGGCATGCAGACGTTCACGATGGCCGAAGGCGGCCTCATGTACGCCGCGACGATCGGCGGCCAGAAGTACAACTTCAACGCCTTGAAGTGAGTCGACGTTCCGCGGGCCGAGCGACACGGCCCCACCCGGCTTCCGTGGCGGAGTGATCTCCGCCACGGCGCCCTTTTTCAGCTGCGTCGTGCGCCGTCCGCGCCGCTCAGAATTCGAAGCCGGCGCCGACAACCCAAGTACGGTCATCGGTCTGGGCGCCCGGCGGCGGGTCCCGTTCGTAGTCGACGTTCAGGGACATCGTCAAATAGAACAGGTCGTCGCCGATCTCGTAGCGAACCCCTGTGCTCGACTTCGCGAAGAGATTGTCGCGGCCGCTCAGATACGACGTGAGCTGGTGGTTGTGGTACGCCTCCAGGTCTATACCGGGGAACTCGTAGCTGAACCGGTACTTCCAGTACGCGATCGTGCTCGATTCGGACACGCCCGCCAGCGATTCCTCTAGGCTGCCGACGCCCATCTCGAAGCTCATCGAACGGTCGTGGAAATTCCAGATGTCTCGACCGATACCGGTGGCGAGGATGGAGCGCCGGTCGAGTTGCTTGATGGGGTCGGTTTCGTAGCTTGCGCCGCCGCTCAAGAACCACTTGTCCGAGAAGAGCCAATTGTACGTGTAGGTGACGTAGTCCTGGTCCTTGGTCTTCACGCCGAGAGCCTCTTCGTCGGCAACCAGCCGCGTCGTGATGTGGCGGTGGTCACCGACCTCGATCGTTGCGTCGGCCGCGAGACGAGCGACCTTGCTGTCGGTATTGCCCGTCGTGGCCGTGCTGTTCCAGTCGATATGGCTCTCCCAGTCGAAGCCTTCGTCGACCTCCACGACTTGCTCCAAGGTGACCAGCGGCACCTGCCGCGTCTCGCCGTCATAAGTAACTATTTGCGTGCCGCTCGCACCGGCGCCCTCCAGGCGAGCGGTGACCTCTCGACCGTCTTCGAGCGTCAGGTCGAAGTCCCGGTCCGATTCGACGTAGGAAACCTTGTCGAGATCGACGACGAACTCGTCGGCATATTCCGGCTCGATGCTGAGGTCGTTTCCCCAGATCCGGTTCACCTCGCCGGTGAAGCGGTCGCCGTTCTGCATGACCACGACGTCGGCCAACACCTGGCCGGATACGGCCCCGATCGACAACGCCGCGAAAGCCAACCAATAAGCCCGCATGAGCTGCTCCTCTAGAAACGCATGACGGAATACCGCGCGTTATAGGATCGGCGTGACCGACACCCGAAAAAGCGTGAAGCGGCGGCTCTTGTAGCTCGCGTCACCGAGCGGCAGCAGCCGTACTTTGTGGTCCTTGCCGGTGCCCGCCACGATCAACGCGAGGTGCCCGACCTCCGGCGCCTGCGTCGTGCGAGTGTCGCCCGACACGACGGCGAACTGCTGCTCGGCCGAGTCGAGCACGAAATCGACGAGATAACGCGCGCCGTTCGTCGTGGCCAGCGTGAGCTGCACCTCGCTACCCTCGCGCGTAGTCTCCTTTGCAAGGTCTTCGGCCCAGAAGACCCAACGGCCCTCGTCCTTCACGACGCTCGCGTAAAACACCTCGAGCGCGCCCGAGGCGTCTTCGAGGTGCTCTACGGAGTAGGTGACCGTGCGCGCGGCCTGGAGCTGCTCGGCAGCCAGGCCAAGCGGCTCGAGCGTTCGCCTACCGAGATCGCGCGGCATCGTGGCCGGATCGACGCGCGTCGAAGGATCGATCGGCACGCCGAGCGCGTTCGCCTCGAAGAGCTCCGTTCCCGGCCTGACAGGGTTCTGCGCAAACGCGGCGAGCGGCCAGATCGCGACCATGGTAAGCGCCGCGACTCTCAAAATACTCTTCGTGCTCATCGAACGATTCTCCCCGAGCGGCGCGATTGCAGCGCGTTCCAGATCGTAACGCTCACGCCGATCCTTATGCTCAGAACAGCAAGCCGAGCAGCATCGACGCTAGCTCGACGTCCGTGAGAATCGTGAGGGCGAGCGGCGCCATCGGCACCAGCATGACGAGCGCCAATTGCATCGCGATGCGCCAGTTGATCGGCACGAGCCGCATGCTCGAGACGACGTCGTACGCATGGCTCATGTCGGCGAGCGAGCGGATGTCAGGGTTGCCGAGCAGCGTGTCGGCGGGCTGCGCGCCGGTGCCAAGCCACTTGCCGTCGAACTCCCGCACGTACCGCTGCGCGAGCAAGCCGTAGGTCTTCAGGCCGGTCCGCTTCGCGGCGACCAGCGCCGGCACGAATACGAACAGCGGGCCGAAAATGAACAGCAGGATGCTTGTCATCATGACGACGATCTCGAACGAATACTGCACGAGCGTTCGGTCGTCGAAGAGGATGCCCGTCCAAACGACGCCCGAGATCAGGACGCCGTGCGCGAGCAGCAGCGGCCAAAACGCATAGCAGAGCGTGCTCAGAAAGCCGAGCCCTCCGCACCTGTCGGGATGCGCCGCGACCAGCGAGAGGTCGGCCCGCGACACCTTCCACAGAAACCATGCCCACATGCCGAGGCGCACGTACCAACGATAAGCTATGAACTGGAAGATCGGCAGGCTCACGAGAGCGTACCACCAGCCCGCCAGCGTGATCCGCGAAGCGTCGGCGCCGCCCGTCCGGTACCACGTGTCCACGTCGAGCGACACGACCTGGCGCCAGACGACGCCGATACCGACGGCGTAGACGAGCACGAGCACCAAGATCTCGGCGAGCGACGATTCGCGCAGCCGCCGCGCCGAGCCGAGCGCAGCCTCGAACTGCGGCCGCGCCGCGTCGGTCACGATGCCGCGGTCGATGAACTGCGACATCGAGCTCCGCATGCGGCCGTGAACGTGCAGCTCGGCGCCGAGCAGCAACGGCAGCGCTACGAGCAGGCGCGCGTGCACGTCCACGTCGAGCAGGAAGACCTGCGCCGCGCCGGGCCAAGCGTTGCCTTCGATGATGGCGAGCACGAGCAATGGCAGCCACGCAAACAGGGCAACCGCCGCCGCGCGCCGCTTGAAGCGCTCGAGCGACTCGCCCGAGAGACCGAGGCGCCTGAACAGCCGATATAGCGGCCCACCGAGCACCACGGAGAAGTCGGCAACCGGGTTCATGATCTCCATGGTCGAACCGACGACCCGCGGTCAGAGCAAATGGGCGGCACGGTCTAAGCTGCGCGAACCTGGCCCTTGATCGCCGCTCCGGCACGTTTCGCAAAGCCGCGTACCCGCAGCGCCAGGGCGATCAGGGTGACGCCGAACACGACCGCGTAGCCGCCGATGAACCACAGCACGGCGAGCGCACCGGCGACGGGCCGTGCGACCAGAAGCACACCGAACGCGACCGACAGGAGGCCTGCGGCCACGAGCCAGAACTCGCCCTGGATCTCCTTGCGCAAGCGGATGGCGGCCACGATCTGGAGCAGCCCCGTCGAAACGGCCCACATCGCGATCAATAACTGCAGCGTCAGCGCCGTGATCGCGGGGTTGTAGAAAGTCAGCAACCCTACGCCGATGCCGGCCAAGCCTGCCAGCAACAACACCCACCAGTTTTCGTGCTCGCCGCGGCCGCCGAACGCCGTAATCACGGTCCCGATCCCGTCGGCGAGCACGAACGCGCCGAAGAACAGCATCAACGTCGCCAGCGACACGCCGGGTTGGGTGAACAGCATGACACCGAACGCAATCCAAATGACGCCGCGCAGAAGCGTCATCCACCAGTACCGAGACAGGATGTTCGCGAACACGGCAGCCGCCCCTCCGGTTGGTCGATGCAGCGCATTCTCGAAGGGCGCTCGCGTCGGGGGCATTGGACTTGGTGCCTAGAGGGCTGCGCTACGCCCTAGGTCCGATTGGGGGTAGCGCAGCAGGTCGCTACGGTCGATGACCATGGTCGACATGGTCTTCGAGCTTCTTGCCGCGCACCCTCTTGTCGCAATCCTGTTGGTTCTCGCCTTCGGCTGCCTACTCGGCCGCGTCGCGCTCGGTTCGTTCTCGATAGGATCGACCGCGGGCTCGGTCTTGTGCGGTCTCGCGGTCGGCGCGCTCGCGTTCCAAACCGCCGGCATCCGCTTCGACCTCCCGCCGCTCGTTGGCACCATCTTCCTCGCGCTATCCGTCTACGCGATCGGCTTGCGGGTCGGGCCGCAATTCGTCGAAGGGCTGCGCCGCGAAGGCGTCAAGCTCCTCGTGCTCGTCATCGTGACGACGACATGCACGTTTGCGATCGCGCATGGCGGAGCGCTCGTATTCGACCTCGAGCCTGGATATGCCGTGGGGATTCTGTCGGGAGCCAGCACGAACAACGCCGTGATGGGCGTCGCAACCGCGGCAATAGACGATGGGCTGTACATACCGCCGGCAGGCCTCGAAATCGCCGACGTGAACGCGAACATCGCAGCCGGCTATTCCCTCACGTACGTATTCTCGGTCGTTGCCATGGTCTTGCTCGTGCGCACCTTGCCTGCGCTGTTCGGCATCGACCCGGTAGCGGCCGGGAAAGAAGCCGAGCGCAAGTATGGCGGCGCGAAGTCGGCGGTGCCCGGCACTACCGCCGCATTCGAAGTCGCCATCTTGCACGACGCCGACGTACGCGTTTTCGAGCTCGCGAGCGCGAGCTTCGTTGGCCGGCAAGTGCACGAGGTCTTCGCATCCTTGGGCACGCCCGTGCTGCGCATCACACGCGGCGACACGGTGATCCCGCTCGTTGGCAATCCGCGACTTCAGAAGGGCGACCTGCTCAGCGTCGGCGGCAAGATCGAAAACCTCGTCGGCGTTGCCAGCGAGCTCGGGCCTGAAGTCGCGAACGAGGCGGCACGCCATTTCGACATCGACCAAGCGGAGATCGTGCTCACGAAAAAGGACTTCGCCGGCAAGACGTTCGAGCAGCTGCGCGAGGGCTCCCCGGCTTACGGCGTGGGCGTTCGCGCGATATTTCGCGGTGGCCACGAGCTGCCGCTGCTGCCGGCGCTGCCGCTCGCGCGCAACGACGTGCTACGCGTGATCGGGCCACGCCAAGCCGTCGCGCGCCTGACCGCTGCGCTCGGCATTGCGACACGCGCGACGAACACCACCGACGTGATCACGCTCGGCATCGGCCTCGCGGCCGGGTATCTCTTCGGCCTCATCACCGTTCCCGTCGCGGGCGTTCCGATCGGTCTCGGCACGATGGGCGGAATCGTGATCGCGGGAATCGTGATCTCGGTGCTGCGCTCGATCAACCCGGCCCTCGGTGGACCCATGCCCGAAGGCGCACGCGCGTTCCTCGAAAGCATCGGCATCGACGTATTCGTGGCGACGCTCGGCTTGACCGGCGCGCCGTTCCTCGTCACTACCCTGACCGAGAGCAACATCGCGCTCATCGTGATCCCGCTCGGCATCGTGTGCGCGACGGTGCCGACGCTGATCTCGTGGCTCGTAGGGCTCTACCTACTCAAAATGGACCCGATCGTGCTCGCGGGAGCCGTCGCCGGCGCGCGCAACAGCACGGCGGCCATGGTTGCAATCTCCCGCGAAGCCCGAAGCACGATGCCTTCGTATGGTTATCCCGTGCCCTACGCGCTTTCGACGGTCGTGTTCTTGATCTACGGCTACGTCACGCTGCTGCTGTCCTAGGGTCAGAACGAGAACCGCACCGTCGCGCCATAGACGCGCGGATCGCCGAGAACGGCGCCGTAGTGCCCGGCGCCATTGCCGGCCGGAGCCGCCAACAGTTGCTCGAAGTATTGCTCGTCGAGCAGGTTACGGGCCCACAGGTACCCCGACCAGCCGCCGTTGTCGGACCGGAAGCCGACGCGCAGGTTCAGCAGCGAATAGGCTTCGATGTTCAAGTACTCCGACGGCGTCGGGCTCGACGAGAAATCGCCGCGGTAATAGATGTCGAGGCCCGTGAAGAACTCGCCGGGCTTGTTAAAGATGTTGCCCTGGCGGCGATACTCGACGCCCCCGGATGCGGCCCACTCCGAGACTCCCGGTAGCAAGCCACCCGACGCATCGACGAACGCCGGGCCGCCCGTGCCCTCGAGCGGTGGCGGCGCATCCGCGAACGACACGTACTCGGCGTCCGTGTAAGTCACCGAGCCGCGCAGCGCGAACCGGCTGCCGACGTTGATGTTCCCGTCGAACTCGGCCCCGCGTACACGCACCTCCTCCGCGTTCGCGAGGTAGCCCCGCGCGACGCCGAACTGCGCGTTCGTCACCTGCGTTTGGAAGTCCTGGATCTGCGTGTGGAAGAACGTCAGGTTAGCCGTCGAGCCCGGCGTCGGGCTCGCCTTGAAGCCGATCTCGACATGTTGCACATCCTCCGGCGCCACCTCGGCCGCCGAGAGCACCGTCTGGTTATTAGCGTCGAGCGGCAGGCCGCCCAAGTTCACGCCGACGGACTTGAACGCCGTCGCGTAAGTTGCGTAGGCGTTGATTCGGTCCGACGCCGCAAACTGCAGCGTCAATTGCCCGGAGACGTTGTCGTCGTCGACATCGACGTCGAACGCCTGCGGCCGATAGACGCTGAGCAGCTGTTGCAGCTCTGCGGCTGTCGGGTTGGCGGGCCCTCCCGATACACGCCGATCGAAGGCGACGTCCTTCTGGTCGTAGTTGAAGCGCAACCCCGGCAACAAGTGCAACCGGTCCGTGATCGCCCAGTCGATCTGACCGAACAGTGCCGCGCTGACCGTGTTGAGCTCCGACGTGATCTCGCTCGTGTAGCCGTCGAAGAGCTCCGGCGTCGCCGCCGCAGGCGTATTCGGCGCCGTCCAGAGGAAGCGATAGAGAGCCGCGCCCGCCTGCTCGGTGTGCACGGGATCGGTGTCGAGCTTTTGGTCGAAGGCAAAGAAGCCGAACACGCCGCTGAGCTTGTCCGAGAGGTCGCCTGCCCAGCGGATCTCCTGCGTCGTTTGCTCGTGCGTCGACGGCGCCTGCGACAGCGTGCCGACGGGTAAGCCGAGGTAGTCGCGGTCGTTCGACGGATCCCAGTTCCAGAACCGCCACGACGTCGTCGACGTCAGCGTGCCGGGGCCGACCTCGACGTCGATGTTCGCGGAGGCGCCGCCCATCTCGTTGCCGGACTTCCAAGGCGTATTGTGATCGATGAGGCGATCGAACGGATCGGCGCTCGGCGGCGCATAGCCAAGGTCGGCGACGATCGCGTCGAACTGCCGGTACGGCGTGCGCTGCGTCGGAACGGCACCGGCGTACACCTGCGCGTAGCCGTTCGGCTTTTGATCCGTGTAGTCGAGCGCGAACGTGATGTCCATACGCTCGTTCGGCGTCACGAGAAGCTGCGTTCGCACACCGATGTTGTCGAGGTCGTTGACCTTTTCCTGCGTCGCGACGTTGTAGAGCAGCCCGTCGCGCTGCGTGCTGGTCAACGAGACGCGGCCGGCGACTTTTTCACCAAGTGGGCCCGAAAAGGACCCCTTCGCCTGGATGAAGTCATCCTCGCCGTAGCCGAGCTCGAAATCGTACTCGGGCGTGAAGCTCGGTTTGCGCGTCGTCACGAGAATTGCGCCAGCCGTCGTGTTCTTGCCGAACAACGTTCCTTGCGGGCCCCGCAGCACCTCGACGCGCTCGACGTCGATGAAATCGAGCGTCGTCGACGCGGGCCGAGCGTACAGCACGCCGTCCACGTAGTAGCCGACGCCGGGTTCGATGCCGTCGTTCGTGAGACCGAACGGCGAGCCGAGGCCGCGAATGTTGACGCCCGTATTGCGCGGATTCGACGAGTAGAGCTGGACGGAAGGTATGAGCTCCTTGATTCGGTTGACGTTGAACGCGCCTGCTTCGGTGATGAGCTCGCCGTCGACGACCGAGACCGGAATCGGCACTTCCTGCACGGCCTCTTCGCGCCGGCGCGCACCGGTCACTGAAATGACGTCATCGACCTCTGGCTGCGGAGTTCTGCCAGCCGGCTGACCGGCCGCGGGTAACGACGAAACGAGGGCGACCGCGACACCGACGGCCAACGAGCTCAAACGAACCATGACTATCTCCCTAGAATCCTTAGCCGCGACGACCGTGTCGCACGCATGGAGGGAAATACTAGGGGGCACCCGGTAACGGTGTCGGTCTCATCCGGGTAGCGCCACGGTCTTATCGCAGTTTCAAACCGGTCACAGCGCCCCGGCCGAGGCCGCGCCCGCCTTGAGCGGCAGGGCACGGCATGAGCGCGCAAGAACCTCCGCCGCGGCGAACCGAAAGGGACTATACTGCCGTCGCTTCCCATCGCTACGAACGAGCCTGCAGGCGTGGTGCCTCCATCCTCCAAGCGGCGACAACGCTACCTCAGGAGGTAACCGTGGGCCGTAAACTTTACGTGGGCAATTTGCCCTATTCCGCTACCGAGCAGTCGCTGCGCGAGGCGTTCAGCGCCAGTGGCACCGTGGATTCCGTCAGCGTCATCACCGATCGCGATACGGGGCAAAGCAAAGGCTTTGCCTTCGTCGAGATGGCCACGGATCAGGAGGCGCAAGCCGCCACGCAGGCGATGAACGGCAAGACGCTCGATGGCCGCCAGATCAAAGTCAATGAAGCCAAGCCGCGCGAATCGCGTAGCGGTGGTGGCGGCGGCGGCGGTTACGGCGGCGGCGGCGGCGGCGGCGGCGGCGGCTACGGCCGACGCTACTGAGCTCGATCTGCCTCGCGGCCTCGACTCGGGCGCGGCACCGCGCAGCGCCTAGACGCCGCGGACTTGCAGTCCCCATGAGCACCACGTTGTACGTGAATAATTTGCCATTGTCGGCGACGGACGAGACCCTCGGGGTCAAATTCGCCCAGTTCGGCCCGGTGATTTCGGCCCGAGTCAACCGCGATCCGGGTACGGGCCGAAGCTTGGGATCGGGAGTCGTCGAGATGCAAACGGCAGGCGGCGCACAAGCCGCGATCGAACGCTTGAACTTCGCCGACTATGACGGGCGACTGATGTCCGTACGCCGCACGGCGAACCCCGTGAAGGCGCTCAATTGAGCGCGCCGAGCCCTTCGATGAACGGAGCTGGGGCGGTAGCACCGCCGGCCGACGACGACGCGTACCGCCTTGCGTTCATCAAGCCCGCACGCGCACCGAACGGCAACGCCGGAAGCGACTGGCTCATGTATCGCATCGCGCAAGGCCCGAACGTCATCAACGGGTACCGGCGCGGCGATCTCGCCTCGGTCACGACCGAGGTCGAGAAAATCGTCACGGGCCTCAACGAACGGCGCCTCATCAAACGCAAGAAAGACTGAAGCGGCCGCGCCGGCAGGCGCCGGCGCGGCTCGAGCCGAAGAAATAGGAACTTCGACGCGCCCTGGCTACTGAGGCGTTCCGTCGAATGCGTCGCACGAAACGTTCTCGTGCCAGTTCACGAACGTACCGGTCGGGCTCTCCTTCCACGCCCACACGTGCAACGTGTAGAACGCCGGCAACCCGAACCGATTGGGGCTCTCGAACAGATGCAGCAGCTGTCCCATCAGCTGCGGTGGAGAGCCCGGGTTCGCCGCGTCCCACTCGGCGGCGAAGACCAGATAGTCGGCGCCGATGAGCCGCAGCCGCCCGTTCGGCATGGGCTCATAGATCACGATCTCGGGCTGGGTCGCGTCCAACTTGCCGTCGAGCACCAGTGGGAAGTTCACGAAGTGCATCCCCATCGCGCCCGAATAGTCGCCAGTCACGCAGCCGAACTGATGGCTGTAGCCTGCAGCTTCGGCGAGCCGCACATCGCGGAAGCGCGCGGTCGAATCGCGCACGACTTTCACTAGCGCCGCAGGCGTCTCCTTCCCGCGGTCCGCGTCATGCGGATGCGAGTAACTTGCTTGCTGCGCCGGCGCACTCGACGCCAAAGCCACGAGAAGAGCGCCGCCGATCAAGGAACGGATCGGTGGCGTTTTGGTTTGTCGAACTGTCATGGAGCCTCCCGAATCATTTGAGGTTGTTGAAAAAAAAGAATCTCGGATCTGCGTCTCTAGGGCACGCTGCGATGGTGGCTCTCACCGGGTTCCGCGATTGCGGCCTTGCCCTTGGGAAACAACATCCCGACTTGCCGGCGATAGCGCAGATATCGCTCGCCGAACTGCGCGACGAGGTCGCGCTCTTCGAAGTAGATGCCGATCAAGATGTAGCCCGTGGTCGCAACCGCAAACAGCAAATGCCCGACGGTCATCGCCGGCGTGGCCCAGAACGCAAAGAGAAACCCGAGATAGATCGGATGCCGCACATACCGATAGAACAGCGGCGTCCGGAACTGCGGCTCGGTTGCCGAACGCCCGAGAGCTCGGGCCAAGACTTGGCTCAACCCGAACAGCTCGAAGTGATTGATCAGGAACGTGCTGACGAGCACGAGGGCCCATCCGAGCCAGAAAATCGCGTTCAACAGCGCGACGGCCGAGGACGCCTCGACCGTCCATATCGGCGTGGCGATGGGCCGCCACTGCCAGTACAACAGCAGCAGCGCGAGGCTCGCGAACAGCACGAACGTGCTCCGCTCTACGACGTGCGGCACCACTCGCGTCCACCAACGTTTGAAGCCGCGCCGCGCCATGACGCTGTGCTGCACGGCGAATACGCCGAGCAGCAGCACGTCGACGATCAACGCTTGCGCGAGCGGCACGGCCGAGCCCGAATCAATCGACTTCGGCACGCCGAGGTTGCCGACGAAGCCGATCGCATACAGGAAGGTCGCCAGGAACAACCCGTAGACGGCCACACCGTAAAGCACCGATAGAAATACGCCCATGATCGTTCTCCCCTCTCTACGTTCGTGCATTCATCGTTGTTGGTAGCGCCGGTTCTCGAGCACGTTTGCGATGAGCCGCGCCGCCCGCGCCGCGCCGCCCACCTCCACGGGCTCGTAGCGCACCGGCGCGTGCATCGTTTCGAGCGCCCGCGCGGCGAGGGCTTCAGGCGAGACAGCGTGATAGTCGACGGCGTTATCGGCACCGTAGTTGGCGAGCCGCCGTCGTACGTGCACGCACTGCTCGAAGTGGCGCGCGAGCGGAAAGCTCAAGAAGGGCCGGCGTGTCGCGACGAGCTCCATGCAAGTGCTCAGCCCGCCTTGCACGAGCGCCAGGTCACAGCACGCCAAGTGCTCGAACAGGTTGTGCACGTAGGGCCTGATCTCGAGCCCGTCGGCCGGCGTGAACTCTTCGTTCTCGAGACGAGGCCCCGTCACGAGAACGAGCCTGAGATCGGGCTGCTGCCGCTTCATGTGCGGAAAGGCCTGTGCGATCTTGCGCAGCAAGTGCCGGCCTACGGCCGTGCCGCCGACGGCCGCGATCGCGAGCCGCTCGCCGACGGGATAGCCGAGCTTCGCGCGCAGCTTGTCGGTGTCCGCGAAGCTGGCCGGATCGAACGGCAGCGTGTAGCCGGCGTACGAGAAGTTCCGATCCGTCCACTCGCGAATGCTGGGCAGCCCAGGCCCGAACGCCTGCTCCGTCACGTCCGCGGGGTTGCCAACGAAGATTGCGGCGTCGCGCAGATACGGGAAACGGCCGATGTGCTCGATGTCGTCGGCGTTGCGATCGGCGCACAGGTGCCGCTCGCGGTCGTCGTCGCTCATCGGCAGGCACCCTACGAAGTCGGTCAGAAAAACGAACGGCTGACGCTTCAGCTCCGGATTCTCGTGATAGTAGTAGTCGACGTCCCACGCCTCGTCGCCGATGACGAGATCGTAGTGCTCCTGCTCGAGCAGGTCGCTGAACGTCATGAAGTTGTTGATCATGATCTCGTCCATCGTGCGCAGCGCGAAGAAAGCCGACAGGTCGTGCTCCCCGGCTACGTGCTCGAAGTGCGAGCTCTCGTTCCCGAGCCGCCGCGTCAGCGGGTGCACGCGTTCGCCTTCCTGCACGAGGTAGCGCGCCGCGGGATCGACGGTGAACCAGTCGACGGCGAGATCGGGCTGCAGCTTGCGCAGCTCGCGGGCGATCGCAAGGTCGCGCTGCACGTGGCCCAAGCCGATGGGACTCGAGATGAACAGCGCCTTGCGCTTGCGGCCCATGCCGCGCACCCAGGTCGAGGTGCGCGGCGCGCCCGCTACGAAATCGCGCAGCGAGCGATTGAAGATCACGGGGTCGCGCACGGGGGTCAGATGCCCGCCGCCGGCGATCGTGAGCATCCGGGAACCGGAGACGGCGTCGTGAATCGCCTCGCCGGACTCGTACGGCACACGCCGGTCGTCGTCGCCGTGAATCACCAATGTCGGTGCGCGCACGGCGCGCGCGTAACCGCTCGCGTCCGCCCGGCGCCAGCCGTCGCGGCCGAAATCGAGAACCGTGTTCGTCGTGGCCCAGCCGAAGCGAACGGCGTCCTCGATGGCTTTCGTAGAGTGCGGCTCCGGGAAGCACGCGGCAAAAAACTGGCAGAGATAGGCGGCCCAGTCCTGACGCATCAGCTCCCATTCGGCCCGAAAGGCCAATTGGCGAGCGGGGTCGAAGCTCGGGAAGCCGGAAAAACCGCCGACGGCGATCAGGTGCGTGACGCGCGCGGGCTGCTCGGCCGCGAGGCGTAACGCCGTCATCGCCGTGGCCGAGATTCCGACGACTGCGAGGCGGTCTGCTCCCGCCGCGTCCAGCGCGGCGACGAAGTCCTCGTAGTACAAGTCGAAGCTGTAGGCGGCGGCATCGGATGGCCGATCGGAGCGGCCATTGCCGCGGCAGTCCATCGTCAGGACGCGAAAATGGTGCGACAGGTACGGCACCGTCATCTTCAGCATCTGGCTGTGAGTGATCTGAAAGATCGGCGCGAACGCGATCCATGGTCCGCTCTCGCCCCACACCGCGTACCAGCTCTTGACGCCCCCGCGCTCGACGAAACCTTCTCGCGACGGCCGAACCGTTTCGAACGGATACGGCCCCACAGGCAATCGCCCGACCTCTCCAAGCTCGCCTACGCTGCGGCGCAAATCGTCCGGCACTCTCATGTCCATCGTCATGTCCTCCGGCGCTTGGAAACACGCCGCTTGACCGGCGTGTCCGCCGCTCTCTCACGCTTGCGGGCCTGCACATCGAGGTTCTCGAGCAGCTGCTCGATCGCGTCCAACGCGGCGTTGTGCCCGATCTCACGCTCGCGGATGCCGATCAGGTCCGCGAACTCCATCCCAAGCCAGAACTCGGTGATCCACGTGGCAACGACGTCGGCGCTGAACGGTGCAGGCAACACCACGCCGCACGCTTCGAGCGCCTTGAAAGCCTCGCGCACTCCTCCGAGCACGAGCTCCTTCCAGGCGAGGATTCGCGGCACGAACTTCTCGCGCAGGCTGGGGTTCGACATGCTCGCGGCCCAGAGCTCGGCCTGAACCCGCACGAATCCCGATGCGAGGTCGATCGCGTAGAAGCGCCGCGCCTCTTTCCATTTCTCGGCAAAGCCGATCGGCGCGCCGTACATGCGCTGCTGGCGTGCGAGCAGCTGGCGGTTTGCCTCGTCGAGCACGGCGATGACGAGCTGATCCTTCGTCCGGAAGTGGTAGTTGATCAGCGCGTGATTGACGCCGGCGTCCTTCGCTATCTCCCGCATGCTGAGCGCGGCATAGCCTTCTTGCGCGAGCCGGCGATACGCCGCTTCGAGAATCTTGCTCTTGGTGCTGTCTACGTCGGCCGGGGCCAGCAGCCGGGGGCGGGCTGCGGCCGCCTCCGAGGGCTCAGCGGCGCGCGTTCGCGGCATGGTCCAACCTCTCGCGGTCTTCGCGGCTGGTTAACCATCTGGTTTAACCAGTCGTTCAAACTGTACGCCGGCGAGGTCGGAGGCGTCAAGCGTCGACGCAAACACGGTAGTGAAGCGGGCCGATGGACCGGTCAGGACCGCGGCGCGGGTATCAGGTGCGCGCTAGCGCAAACCGGCCCTATCGTTCTGGAGCTGCCGCCGCGGCACGTTCGCCTGCTCACGAAGGCTGCCGGCTATTTCACTCCAGCATCCGAACGGTAGGCCGTACGCGCTTGCTCGACGAGCGGAGCGGGCATGACCTTCGCGCGAATCTTGAACGGCACGTGGTCCTCGACCTGCGCCTTGGAAGACGGCTTGTCTTCGCCCCACACGATCGTCACTTCGGTGCCCGGCACGGCGAGCGCCGCGTCGATCGTGCCGAGCGACAGGATCCCGCGCTCATTCGCCGAGTAACCCGTCCACGTGGAAAGTCCCACGACCTTGCCGTTCGCCTCGACGCGGTCTGCGTGGAACGTGTCATACAGCGACATCGGCAAGTTGATGAACTTGGCACCCGGCCCCTTGTGGAAGATCGAGGCGTAGGCGGCTGCGGTGTCGTCGCCGTTCCAAACGAAAGTGACTTTCTTGCGGCGCTCCGTCTTGCCGTCGGCCACCATCTTCTCGAGCGCCGCCCGCCCGATGAAGTCGTGATCGAAGCCGATGATGCGGCCGTAGTCGAGCTCGTACGGCGTGAAGTAGTAGTCCTCGATGTTCTTAGAGTAGAAGCTGCCTCCCAGCGGAGAGGTCGTCTCGTACGCGTTCTCGGTCAGCCATTCCCGATAGGGCTTCATCTTCTCGCCGGAGTAAATCGCCGGCAGCGGCCTTGGCAGCCACCCCGATTCGAGGGCATTCGTGTGGTAGGCGCGGCCACCGACTTGGATCATGCCGTGCTTCTTTCCGGCCTCGAGTAGGGCCGCGTGCACGACGTCGTTGTCCTTCCAGGGACCCCACATCTCGAGACCCGGCTCCCCTGCCATGCCGTGGCGCAGCGCACGAACCTCTTTGCCTGCGATCTTCAACCGGGTCATGTGGAAGAAGCGCAGCTTCGGCGGCTCCTGGCCGGTCGCCTCGCGGATGACGTCCATCGCACCGGGACCCTGGACCTGGTAGCGGTACAAAACCGGATCGCCCTTCCGGTAGAGCGAGTTGTCGTCTCGCCAAACGCGCACGTCATACCCGCCCGTTGCGGCGTGAAAGTGCAGCCAGTTGATCGACGGCGGAATACCGACGGCCTGGTACTCGTCCTCCTCGAGGTGAAAGAGGATGTTGTCGCCGATGACGTAGCCGTCGTAGCTCACGGCGACGAACTGCTTGGCCATGTCGACCGGGAACTTCGCAACGCTATTGACGGCTAGACGACTGATCAGCTTCAACGCGTCCGGGCCTTTGATGTTCAGGTCGGCCATGTGATGCGACTGGTCGAAGATGACCGCGGTGCGGCGCCAGGCCATCTGCTCGTCACGCCAGTTCGTGAACTCCTGCACGACGCGAGGGACTATGGCCGGCGGAGCCTTTGACTCCCATAGAAGCTTGACCGGGCTGCCCGCTTTCTGAATTGCCTCTTCTAGATTCTTCGCCACGCTACGTTCACTCCAGTTGTTCACTATGCGGCGACGGCCGCCCCGGCTCGGTCGCAAAAACGCCGTGAGATTCTACTTCATGAAACCGCCGTGATGACGATAAGCGGGGATTCCTGCCACCCGCATCGCCGGAACCTCGTAGGGGCGGCCAGCAACCTTTTCGGTCTAAGCAGCGAGCCGGGGCCGCGGTACTCTTCGGAGTGAGCTCGAGCTTCACCGTCGCGGAGGGACCCACGA
>Ga0190271_10000808_pt1 | contig 16615 bp, 15 predicted proteins | sample Popmic356T_FD_133747 | JGI IMG/M metagenome (GOLD analysis project Ga0190271, IMG submission 133747) | Populus adjacent soil microbial communities from riparian zone of Weber River, Utah, USA - 356 T | ecosystem: Environmental > Terrestrial > Soil > Riparian zone | place: USA: Utah | collected...
CGCCCAGCTGGGCTCCCACGCTGCTCGGCAGCTTTGCGATGCAGACCTATACCTTTTCCGCAGAGGGCAGCGCCATCACGACGGGGCGCGTCCGCTCCTTGGTCGACATTCAGGCGGGCCCAGCGGGCCTCGAGATGATTGTCCGAGACTGCGACGACTACAGCAGCAACGCCGCTGGCACGGTGCAAGTCGCTCACCCGGAGCGGCTGCCCCCGACACGGTATGTCGTAAAGTTCCAGCCCGACAGCTTCTCCACCGAGCAGGTGACCGCCGCGGTCGGCTACGAGCTCGATGCGCCGCCGGCGTGCGCTGGCAAGCCGGGTGAGCGCATCGAAAAGCGGCCCTTTCAGACGTGGATCACGGGGTCGACCTGCAAGTGCCCCGGCGAGACGCTGCCCAGCATGGAAGACTGCCGCGTGGTCGACTCCGACGACGACAAGCTGGCGGGCTACACGGTCATCGGCAGCGCGGTGGGACTCGCCGGCACGGAGGTGTACGGCGTGACGCTGGGCGTCTCCGAGTTCTTGAATGGCCAACCGAGCGCGAACGGCGGCTTCACCGCGCAGCAGCAACGCACGGTCAGCTCCCTCCAGTACGACTGCCGACCGAGACCCTGCTTCAACCTCTCGGGCACCTCCAACAGCTGCGGACCCGCCCAGAGCTCGGTCGTACTCACGCCGCTCGCCGGACGTGCCGCGCCGAGCGGTGGCTGGAGCTGCGCCGCGGTGCTGTCGCGCTCGGGCGAGCTGTTTCCAGGTGTACCTCCCGCGATGCCGGCCAGCTGCACGCCGTAGCCGGAGCGTGCGCCCGGGCGCACTGCTGACGTCGAAGCGCGCGAGCGAGACGCAAAGCGCGTGGCGGTTGCCCGCGCGAGCGCGTTCCGGTCCGCCCGTTTGAACACACGCACGTCGAGCGGGCACCAACGTGCGAGCCGCCGTCAAGCTCGCGCGCGATCGCGCGAGCGGCTCAGGGGGAGCACGACATGACGCGTTTGCAAAGCGAAGTTGCACAAACGGGGACACACACGGGAACCGCGCCAGCCACGTCCGGCCGAGGGCGAACCCAACGTAAACGAGAGCTGTCGCTGTTTGTGATGCTCATCCCGCTCGCCTGCTCCGGAGCATGTCTCCTCGGGAATGAAGTCGAGAGCCCTGGCTCAGGCGCACAGCCTACGCTCCCAGCACTCGAGCAACGGCTCGCTTCGGCCTTTGCTGCGCTCGAAAAGGCTCGCATGCCGGTGATCGTCGCGCTCTCGCATCGCGGCGGCGAGCCGGTCGTGCGCGAGTTCGGCAGCGCGCAAGCCGACGGCCTCGCGCCCGAGTCCACGCTCGTGGACCTGAACTCCATCACCAAGACCGTCACCGGCGTGGTCGTCGCGCAGCTGGTCTCACAAGGCAAGCTCAGCTTCGACGACACCCTGGGCGACCTGTTCGTGGGCGTGCCCGCCGACAAGGCCAACATCACCGTGCATCAGCTGCTGACGCACACGGGCGGCTTCGACGAGTCAGTCGGCGACGACGCCGAGCCGCTCGAGCGCGAGCCGTTCGTACAGCGCGCACTTGCGACGGAGCTGCTCGTCGAGCCGGGCTCCGCGTATCGCTACTCGAACGTCGGCTACGGCCTGCTCGCGGCCGCCAGCGAGCTGCGCTCGGGACGCTCCTACGAAGACTACCTTCGGCACGACCTGCTGGCCGGTCCCGCGCTCGAGCCCATCGGCTACGCAGCGGCGTACGACGACAAACGTTCGCTGCGCTCGGCCGCCGGGCTGACCATTCGCGACGCGAGCTGGGGCGGACATCCGCCGTACTGGAACCTGATCGGCAACGGCGGGCTCGTCACGACGCCGGTCGGTTTGCTGCGCTTTGTGCAGGCGCTCAGCGCCGGGCGCCTGCTTGCCCCCGAGCTGCTCGCGCGCGTCCGCACTCCCCACGTGCTCGAGGACGAAGAAGGCACGAGTGCCTACGGCTACGGCACCGTGGTCCAGGACGTGCCCGGGCTCGGCCGCGTCTACTGGCATGACGGTGGCAACGACCACTTCTCCGCGCAGTGGGCCGAGTACGTCGACCACGGAGACATCATCGTGACGGCCGCAGCGGACTCGAAGCGAGGTGACGCGTTCGCTGCGATGGCCGTGCTCGTGCAACACCTGTACGGCGTGCGCGCGCGCTCGACGGACTGAGGGCTCGGCCAGGCGGGCTTCGCGCAGCGACCCGCTACTGGCAGCGCAAGACTGCCGTGGTCGCCTGATCGTCGGGGCGAATCAGGTAACCGTCGTAGTCCGTGCGGCCGCGCTCGCCGATCATCCAGGGCAAGGTGCCCATGCCCAGGCTGTCCGCCACCGAGAGCCAGGCAGACAGCACGGTCGCGCGCTCGCCGTCGCGGTCACTCGACGCGGCGGGCTTCCAGTTCACTTCTTCGAGCCACAGCGGCAGTCGAGCCTCGGCGGCGACGCGAGCGCGCTCACGCAGCGCCGCTTCGCCCGCCTCGATGGCGGCTTCGGCCGGCAGCGCGGCCTGTGCGCTGATCGTCTGGTAGAGGTGCAGCGTGAGCACGTCCACGGCGCCGCTGGCCGCGATGCTGCGCAGGTCTTCTCCGTACTCTCCCAGGTAGCCTGCGCCGCCCCACGCAATCAGCTGGCGCGCACCGGCCGCGCGCAGGCCGTCGGACATACGTTTGGCCCAGCGGACGAGCGTCTGGTCATCGCACAGTAAGGGCGTGCGCTGGCGCTCGCAGCGGGCCTCGTTGGCAAGCTCCCAGGCGACGATGGTGGGGTCGTCGGCGTAGCGCTGCTGGGTGACGCTGTTGATGCGCTGCACCAGTGCAGTCTGATAGTCGAGCTGCAGGCGCAGCGCACGCTCGTCGCTCCAGAACGCATTTTTGGGCAGCGCCTCGCCGGGTGCGACCATCTTCAGCACCGCCGCGGCTCCGCCAAAGTCTTCCCAGTTGTTGGTGAGGATCAGCACCAGGCGCACACCGTGGCGCGCTGCGCTCGCCAGGATCTGGTCGAGTGCGCGCAGACCTTCTTCGCGCAGCGCGCCTCGATCGTCGCGCAGCCGGGCGGGGCTCGGGCCGAGCTCGAGAAAGGCGGGCGTGCGCACGAGCGACCGGCTCAGCAGAGCGGCCTGCGTAAAGATGTCGTCCACGGCGTCGGGCCTGCCCGCGCCGATCAGCTGCAAGAGCGGGTAGCTGTTGACCCCGCGCGCCACGAACGGCTGCCCGCCGAGCTGAAGCTGTCCCGCACGCTCTCCCTCACGAAGGACCGTCACCAGGTCCGCACCCCAGGTCTGCGGCGCAACACAGGCGTCGCGCACGGCGGGCGCGCCTGCGTCGGGCGCCCCACCCAGGGTCGCCTCGTCGAGGTCGTCGACGCAGCCCGTCAGCCACAGCGCGAGAGCCAGCAGAGAGCGCGCGAGCGGCGAGGTATTCATGCGCAAAGGTACGGTTCTTTCGCAGAGACCAGAGCCAGCACGCGAGCGCGCCCGGAACGAACCAGGTGCTCGTCACGCCCTCGCAGCGTACGCGCGGGGGCGTCTGAAATTCCCAACGGCCAGGTTCCCTGGACGGGAGCACGAGTCAGCCGTCCTCGACCTCCTTGCCGAATGCCGCCTGCCAGGGGAAGGTTCGCTCGCGCGATTGGCGCACCTCTATGACCCCACAAACCATCGCCAGACTCATCGGAGTCGCACTGCTCATCTTCGTCGGCGTGATCATCGCATCCGGGGGCACCTACGTGGTGGACCCCGGCTACCGCGGCGTCGAGGTCACCATGGGCAGAGTCTCCTCCGCATTCAAGCCCGACGGGTTCGGCTTCAAGGCTCCACTCATCACCTTCATTACCCCGATCTCGGTGCGACAGCAGACCGCAGAAGACAAGGCCGAGTGTTACTCCTCGGACCTCCAGCAGATCCACGTCGAGCTGCGGGTGCTGTTTCGGGTTCCCGAGAGCTCGGTCGTCAAGCTGTTCCGAGACTACGACGGAGATGTGTTTCAAAGCCTGGTGGCGCCGCGCATCCACGAAGCAGTCAAAGAAGTGGTCGCCTCGCAGAGCGCCGAGCAGGTCGTCAAAAATCGCGAACACATCAAGACGCGCTCGCTCGAGCTGGCTCGTCAGAAAATCGGCACTTTGCTCGTGGTGGAGGACATCGTCATTCAGAACATTCAGGTGACCAAGGAGCTGGAGCAAGCCATCGAAGCCAAGATGGTGCAGGAGCAGGAGGCCTCCAAGTCCAAGTACCTGCAGCAGCGCGCGCAGATCGAGGCCGACACGGCGGTGATCAGGGCCAAGGGCGAGGCCGAGTCCATCCGCATCCGCGGCGAGGCACTCAAACAGAATCCGTCCTACGTCGACCTGCAGATCGTGGACAAATGGGACGGCGTCACGCCGCTCATCATCGGCAGCAGCGACCAGGTCATGATGCCCCTCCGTGACGTGGAAGCCCAGGTGAGAAGCCATGCCAAGGTCCAATGATCCCGACGACCGCTTTTCGGCCGAGGTGCGCCGGCTGCAAGAGGGGCTGAGTCAGCCTCTGCCACTCAAGTGGATAGGCCTGGGCGTGCTGGTCGCAGCGCTGATCGTGCTCGCCTCCGCATCGAGCTACGTGGTGCAGCCGGGTACGCGCGGCATCAAGGTCACGCTCGGCAAGGCCGAAGCAGGCTTTTTGTCCGAGGGCTTCGGGCTCAAGGCGCCCTTCGTCTCCAGCATCGTCAACGTCAACGTTCGCCAGCAGACGCAGTCCGTGAAGGCCGCGTGTTTTTCCTCGGACCTTCAGCAAGTGGTGGTCGACCTGCGCGTGCTCTACCGCGTGCCCGAGAAGTCCGTCGTGGAGATCTACAAGCAGTACGCGGGCGACCCGTTCGACAGTCTGATCGCGCCGCGCGTGCAGGAGGCACTCAAGGAGGTCACGGCCATGCTGACGGCCGAACAGATCGTCAAGAGCCGCGAAGAGGTCAAACAAAAGGCCCTGATCGCAGCGCGCGGCAAGATCGGACACATCCTTCACGTCGAGGACATCGTGCTGCGCGACATTCACCTGTCGAGCGAGCTGGAGCGCGCCATCGAAGCTAAGATGGTGGCCGAACAACAAGCGGCCCAGGCGCGCTTCACCCAGGTGCAGACACAGGTCGAGGCCGAGACCGCCGTGATCAGCGCGCGCGGCCAGGCCGAGGCGATCAAGGTGCGCGGCGACGCGCTCCGGCTGAGCCCGGTGTTTTTGCGCCTCAAGCTGGTCGAGCGCTGGAACGGCAAGTCGCCGCTCGTGGTGCCGGCCGATCAGCACAGCACCGGCGCCGGCCTGCTGCTGCCGCTGGGAACGACGCCGGCGCCGTGAGTCCGCGCCTGCGTGCGTTTTTGGCCATGTCCCTGCTAGTCGGCGTGCTGCTGCTGCTGGTGCTGGGCTTTCCGCGGGTGCTCGCCTTCGTGGAGCTCGCAGCGCGCGAGCTGCGCTACTTCTGGTGGCTCATCCTGATCGTCGCGCTGGCCATCTGGCTGATCTGGGGCGTCGGGCGCAGGCCCAAGCGCTGAGCTAGCGCTCGATCTTCCGCAGCTCGACCTCGTACACCAAGAGACCCCGCGGCGAGCCCTCGTGGCCCGCGTAAGCGAGCTGCTCGGGGATCCAAAACAGGGCCTTGTCGCCCTCCGTCATCAGCTGCAGCCCCTCTGCCCAACCCGGAATGACGCGGCTGACCGGCAGGGTCGCGGGCTTGCCTCGCACGACGGAGCTGTCGAACAGCTTGCCGTCGCTGGTCCAGGCCGAGTAGTGCACCTGCACACGGTCGCTCGCGCTGGGCCTGAGCTTGCCGTCGCCGTGCCTCAACAGACGATAGGCGAGCCCGCTCCTGGTCTTCTTGGCGTCGGGCGGCGCGGCCGCGACGTGCGCCGGCGCGCGCGGCGGCTCGGGTTTACGCGTGACCGACAGCAGCTCGAGGTCGAACACCAGCGGACCCCTGGGCTCTCCCACCCGACCCTGGTGCGCCAGTGCTTCGGGGAGCCACAGCCGAGCGCGGTCGCCGACCGCGAGCAGCGGCAGCGCCTCGCGCCAGCCCGGCAAGACGCTCTCGACAGCGAACGTCGCCGGCTCGCCACGCGAGCTCTCCACCGGCGCACCGTCGCTGCTCCAGCCGGCGTACCGGATCGACACGTGGTCCCAGGGGTTGGGTTTTTCGTGGCCGCCCGAGCGCTCGAGGAGCTTGTAGGCGAGTCCGCTGCTCGTCTTGATGGCATCGGCCGGGGCTGCCGCGACGTCGTCGGGCGCGGGCAGCGGCGGCGTGCCCGGGACGATCTCGAGTAGCTTCAGCTCGAACACCGCCAGCGGCCGCGGGGGACCGGGTCGCCCGGGGTACACGAGATGGTCTGGAATCCAGAGCCGCCGCCGCTCGCCCACGCGCATCTGCTGCAGCGCTTCGCTCCAGCCTGCGATCACGCCGGTGACCTCGAAGGTCACGGGACCGCCGCGCTTGTCGGAGCTGTCCGACAGCTCGCCCTTCGCGTTCCAGGCGCTGAACTGCAGACGCACCTTGTCCTGTGCCGCCGGCCGCGCGTCACCGCTGCCCGGCTCGAGGACCTTGCTGAACAGGCCTGAGGCCGACTTCTCGGCGTCGGCTGGCAGCGCGAGCGCGGGATCGACGGCGGGCTCGGGCTTCGTCGAGCGAGCAGACGCTGACTCTTTTGCGCGCTGCGCACGCTCGCTGGCCGCGGGCGCTGCCGTGCAAGCTGCGCTCAGCCCGAGCATCACCAACAACCCAGCCCATGAAGTACAACGCACGCTGCGCGGCTCAGGGCTTCATCAGCGGGCCGCCGGCAGCGGCCGCGTCTTTGGCACGCGCAAACAAGATGTCGCCACCGTCGCCGCTGCGGCTGTCGGTCCAGATCACGAGCACGTCGCGCCCCTGGACCTCGATGCCCTTGTAGTCGCCCAAAAAGCTGGCTGGCTTGCCCGTGGCGTCGTTGACTTTGACGTTCGGCTCGAAGCCCGTCTCCAGGTCGACCATGCGCGCGTAGTAAGTGTCGTTGTTGCCGCTGTTGCGCAGGTCGGTCCACACCACGTGCACCGCGCCGAAGCTATCCACCGCGGCCCAGGACTGGAATTGGCGCGACTTGTTCATGTTGTCGTTGGCGCGCAGCGGGGCGCTGAAGGTCTTGCCCGCGTCGTAGGAGACGATCACCCAGACATCGTCGTCTCCCTCGGAGTCGTCGTGTCTCTGGGTCGACGCCCAGGTGACGGCGACCACCTGCCCGCTGGGATCGGCGCCAGCGCCGACGATCGGGTGCGAGCGCGGCGAGCACGGAGAACGACAGGGCGTGCCCTGCGCGGACAGATTTTTGGCCGCCTCGAAGGTCACACCTTTGTCGGTGCTGCGTCGGTAGGTGACCGTGTTCTCGTTGGTGTTGTAAGCCATGTGCGCGAGGCCGGTCGGGCTCATCGACATGGTGGTCCCGTGGTTGATGAAGCCGAGCGAGATCGGCGTAGACCAGGTCGTTCCGAAGTCGGTCGAGCGCTTGACCCCGCCTGGATTGCCCAGCCAGGTCAGCAGTACCGTTCCGTCGCCGGTGGCACCGAGCCAGGGCTTGTCCAGCGATTGATTGACGCGCTTGAAGTCCGACCAGGTGGCGCCCTGGTCCTTGGAGTGCGCGAGCAGGACGTAGTTGGTGCCGAGTCCGCCGCTCGCGTAGTCCTGGCAGCCCGCAAACAGATTGCCGGTCTCGTCGATCGCAACGGCGGGGTCGCCCGCAAAGGCGGAGCCGCTGGTCGCCTGCGTGGCGGCAAAGGTGTTCTTGCTCCAGGTCGCGCCACCGTCCTTGGAGACCGAGAATGCGCAGCTGCGACGACTTTGATCCGCCCAGCCCGCAAACACCAGACCACTGGGGTGGGCCGCCATGATGACCTCGGTCTGCTGTCCGCGGCCCGCAGCGTCGTTGACCCTCACGTTGGTCCCAAAGGTCACGGGGGCCATGTTGAGCGGACCGTCGGTGCTCGGGACGGGTACGGAGCCGTCCTTCTGAGGAACCGCGCTGGTGTCGGCGCCGCCATCCTTGCTCGCGCCCCCACCACCCCCGTCGACCGCGCCCGGGCGCGGGCCTGCGTCGCGCGTCGTCGAAGAGTCAGGCCGGTTGGTGGGCTTGCTCGCGTCGGTCTCCGACGCCGAGGGCTCATCGGGGTCCACGGTTTCGGGAGCCGACGGGCCTTCCGGATCGCGCTCGCTGGCGCAGCCGGCCGCGCCGGTGAGGAGAGCAACCAAGATCAGAGCGGACGCGCTGCGGTACATAAGGGAGAGAACGAACCTGAGCGCACGTTGCAGGCAAGAGTTTGCGGCCTCGTGCCCGGGGCTGCGGCACGACGACGCGCGAGGCAGCGTCAGCCGCAAGCGACAGCTAGAGCTGCACGTTTCATGGCTTGTTGGAACGCAGCCCCGGTGCGATCAAGGCCACGGAGCTCTCCTCCACCAGCGCACGCGGCAGGGTGATATCCATCTCGAAAGCGTCTCCACGGTACCAGGACAGACCGGCGTACGACAGTCGTCGATCGGCACCGTACGTCTGGCGCAGGATCTTCGCGATGGGCGCGCCGACGGCACAGCCCAGGTGCTGAGACACGACGAGGTCGGCCAGCTCGATCGTCGTACGCTGACGCATGTGCTCCACGGCGGCGCCGCCGTGCTCGAAGGTCAGCTGCAGCAGCTTCTTGCGTTCGAGCGCACGCCTCGGAAAACGCCGATAGATGGTGTCGGCAACGAACACGCGCACCATGGCGAAGGTCGTGCCGGCCAGGCGATGCAGCTTGGTGAGCTCGCGGTAGCTGCCAAACTGCGCAAATTCGCCGCGAAATTCGCTCGGCAGGGCCGTGCTGCGCTGGTTGTACAGCACTTCGATCTCGAGTCCGTCCGGCCAGCCGACCGCGCCGACGCGGGGCAGCTGATGCGCGCCCCCCTCGCGACGCGCCAGCACGAACGTGCCGCGGCCCCGCTGGGTGCTCAGCAGGCCCTCTTGAACCAGGCGCGCAACGGCCTGGCGGACCGTGATGCGCGCTACCTTGTACTGCTCGGCGAGCGTCTCGAAGTTGTCGAGTCGCTGTCCGCTCGGCCACCTTCCTGAGCTGATATGGTAGCGCCAAAGCTCGGCGAGCTGGGCGTAGAGCGCGACCCCGTTGCCAGGATCCAGACCTGGTTCGTGAACGACAAAGCGCAGCGGGGCATGTTGCTCGTTGGACATCTACCGACTCTTCATCGCACGCCGGCGGCAGCGCTTCGACCGAGTGCCTGTTGGCTGGCCGTCACACCAGCTCGAAGCGCGCCAACGTTCGCTCGCCTTCGCGCACAGCCACAAAACGAACGCGCGCCTGCGCGCGGAGCAGCGCGTTGTCGCCGACGATGTTGGTGATCACCCGGGGTCCTTCGTCGAGCTCGACGAGCGCCACGTTGTACGGCACGCGGTCCCGAAAGGCTTCGTGAAAGGCCACGTGATAGATCACCCAGCTCTCGAGTCGCCCGCCTCCCTGCGCGGTGTGCCACGTCCAGCGCGTGCCGAGACAGGTCGGGCAAGCAGCTCGCGCCGGCATCCAGCACTGGCCACAAGCACACCGCTGCACAACCAGGCGGCCCTCGCCGAGCGCGGCCTCGTAGGCCTCGTGGATGCGGTCTAGCGCGAGCGTGGGTGGGGCCTCTGGCATCACGGGCTCCCGACGATCAGCGTGGCGTGCGTGTGCATGACGCCACCTTGATTGCTGACGAGACAGACGTCGGCGCCCTGCACCTGTTGCAGCGCGCTGCCGCGAATCTGCCGCACAGCCTCGTGGATGAGCTGCATGCCGGGCATCCCCGTCTCGGACAACAGTCCACCGCTGGTGTTGATCGGCAGTCTGCCCCCGAGCTCGAGCGCGCCCGCGGCAACGAACTCGGCCACGCGACCTTTTGCGCAAAAGCCGTAGTCTTCCAGCGTCATCAGCACCGTGATCGTGAAACAGTCGTAGAGCTGCGCGACATCCACGTCGTTCACCGTCACGCCGGCCATCTCGAACGCGCTGCGTCCTGCGCGAACGGCCTCGCTGCTGGTCAGGCTCGTGCGCAGGGGAAGGTCGCACGAGCTCTGCCCCGAGCCGAAACCGAGCACCGGAACTGCCGCGGGCACAGAGAGCTGCCGCGCCCGCTCGGCACTCATCACGACCACCGCGCCGGCACCGTCGGACAGCAAGCACGCGTCGGCGCGGCGAATCGGATCGACGAGCCACGGCGAGGCGCAGTAGTCGTCCCAGCTGAGCGGCTTTTGCAGCTGCGCATGCGGGTTCTCGGCTCCATGACGACGCGCTGCGATCGCCACCGCGGCAAACGCCTCTGGGGGTGTCCCGTACTCGATCATGTGGCGGCGCTGAATCATTCCGTAGCCGCCCACGGCTCCGAACCAGCCGTACGCGGCATCGTGAGCGCGCGCGCTCTCGTACACACCACGGGTTCCGCTGCGCGGGTTGTCCGCGTACGAGACCAGCGCGACGTCGCACTGGCCGCACTCGATCGCCATGATCGCGAAGGCGATCAGCGTGATGTTCGCAGCGCCGCCTTGATCCCAGGCGCCGCCCCAGCGCGGTGCAAGGCCCAGCGCTTCGGCGACGCGTTGCCCGTACATGAACTCCCTCGACGACGTGGGCGTCTTGACGAACACCGCATCGACCACGTCCTTGCCGATGCCGGCGTCGACGAGTGCCTTGGCACAGGCCTCGACGTGCAGCGAGAGCGTGTCCCTGTCCAGCTTCCCAAATGCGGTCGCGCCGATGCCGGCGATGACATACCGACCACGGAGGGCCCTGTCAGGAGTCATGCTCGACCTCACGCGCCGGTAAAACGTGCTGGGCGCTTCTCGACGAAAGCCAGCGCCCCTTCTTTTACATCGCTCGTGCCCAGCAGCATGCGGTTGACGAGCTGCTCCATACGTTGGCCGCCGGCCAGCCCGAGCTCCGGCGCACGCAAGGCGAGCTCCTTGGTTGCCTGCACTGCGAGCGGCGCGTTCGCGGCGATGCGCCGCGCGTAGTCGAGCGCCGTGGGCAGGAGCGCGTCGGCAGCCACCAGCTTGTTCACGAGACCCCAGCGCGCGGCGGTCGCGGCATCGATGGCATCGCCGGTGAGCAAGAGCTCCATCGCGATGGCATGCGGTAGCTGCGCGATGCAGCGCTGGGTGCCGCCATTGCCTGCGACCAGGCCACGCTTGACCTCGGTCAGGCCGAAGGTCGCGTGCTGCACCGCAACCCGAATGTCAGTCGCCAACAACAGGGTTGTGCCGCCGCCGAGACAGTAGCCGTTGACGGCTGCAATCACGGGCTTCCAGATCTCGAGCCCGCGGTTGAGCAGCGGCGGCGGCTGCGTTCCCCAGCCTTCGTTTCGCGCTGCCTGCTTGGGGATGAAGTTTTTCAAGTCGGCGCCCGCGCAAAAAGCCTTGTCGCCCGCCCCCGTCACGATCGCCACGCGGATCGCGGTGTCGTCGCGCACGCGCTGCCAGGCGGCGGAGAGAGCTTCGTAGTGCGCTTCGTCGAGTGCGTTGCGCTGCTCGGGCCGATTGATGGTGATCAGCGCGATCACGTCTTCGATGATGTCGAGCTCGATGGACATGCTTCCCCAGCCTCACTCGTGGCCCGCCGTCGAGGACGCAAATGCGCCGCGTCGCGCGAGCAGAGAGATGTGTGCCGTGTCGAGGCCGCACAGCTCGGTCAACACGGCGTGCGTGTCGCTGCCGAGCACACGACTCGCCTCGTAGCGCACGGGAGCCTCGTCCTTGAAGACGAGCGGGCTGCCGTGCACCAGGATGCGGCCGTGCTCGGGGTGGTCGAACCAGCGCAGCATGCCGATGGCGTGCAGGTGCGGATCGTCGATCACCTCGGACAGCTCTCGCACCGGGGCGCACGGCACACGCGCCTGGACCAGGCGCGCGCACAGCTGATCTTTGGGTAGACGCGACGTCTGCTCGGCCAGCAAGACGTCGAGCTCTTCCATGTTCCGAACGCGCGCGGCGTAGCTCACAAAGCGCGGATCGGCGCACCACTCCGGGTGCTCCAGGGCCCTGGTGATGGCAGACCAGTGCGCCTCGGTAACGGAGAGGATCGCGATCGCACCGTCTGCGGTGGGGTAGACGTTGTACGGCGCCATCGCCAGCCCGCCGTGACGATTGCCGGTGCGGCGCGTGGTCTTCGCGCCCTCCTGCGCCAGGCCGAGGTTGGAGAGCAGACTGGGATAGACCGCGCTCATCATGGCAACCTCGACGCTGCTACCGACGCCGGTCACCGCCCGCCGGTACAGGGCGGTGACGATGGCCCCGTACAGATGAACGCCGCCGAAAAAGTCGCTCACCGCCGGGCCCGCCTTGAGGGGGCCCCCATCGGGCAGTCCGGTCACGGCGAGCACGCCCGCCATGGCCTGCACCGTGACATCCATGGCCGGGTAGTCGCGATACGGCCCATGGCTGCCGTACCCGGAGCCGGACGCGACGATGAGCCGTGGATTGTGCGCTCTGAGCTGCGTATCGCCGAGGCCGAGGCGATCCATGACGCCGGGCGCGAAGTTCTCGACGACCACATCGGCCTTGCCGACAAGCGCGAGAAACACCTCGCTGCCGGCGGGGTTTTTGAGGTCGAGCGTGACGCTGCGTTTGTTGGCGTTGAGCACGGCGAACGGCTCGGTCACGCCCGGGCTACGTCGCCGAGAGCGCAGATGCTCGCCCGCCGGCGGCTCGACCTTGATCACGGTTGCGCCGGCCTGCGCGAGCAGAAAAGTCGCGTAGGGGCCGTTGTAGATCTGCGTCAGGTCCAACACCAGGAGCCCAGCGAACGGCAGCGGAGGACCACTCAACGTGCCGGACGGCGCGCTGTTTTCCTGGATGTTGGTAGACATAGGACTATAAGCCCATCAATAGACTCAATGCCGTCGCGCTGTCAACCCGCCGGGTAAAACAGCGACGCCACGTAATACGTATCGAGGTACTCGCGAACCGCGCTGATCGCGCCGTCGCGCACCGTGATCGCGAGGTGGTAGTCGTTCTGATAGACGCGACCGTCCTTGAGCGGTCCGTCGCTCTCGACCTCCACGGCCACCTTGTCGTCTTCCGCAATCATGCTCTTCACGGTCATGCGCATGCCGCGCTCGAACAGCGCGAACATGCCCTCGAACAGCTGCGTCAGCTGCGCCTTGGTGAGCAGGCCGTGGACGCCCGGGGCGCCGGGCTTGCCCGCGATCCACCAGGTCGCGTCGTCGGTCATCAAGGCGAGCGCGCCGGCGCTGTCGTTTTCGTCAAAGCGCGCGAAAAACGCCGAGACCAGCTGCTTGTTTTCTGCGGTACCCATCCGTGCCTCCCCGTAAAGGCACTACTCTCTCAAGAACGAACGGAGTCCCGGCGAAAGAACGGGCGCCGAGAGCACCCGAAGTAGCAGAAAACGCCCGAGCGGAGCCAAGGTCATGACGGGTGGTAGCTGGACCTGACCCGTTCGTTCACAAAAGATCGGCCGATCGCCCGCGCCAGCGCGCTCTGCACCACCGCCGTGCCCGCCACGAAGCTCACGTAGGTGGGCGAGCGCGCGTGTGCGGTGGCCGCTCTGGCTTCCCCGCGAAACGTGGCAGCGCAGGGCAGCTTGCGATTCTCAGCAGGCGGCTGTGCTCCCTACCATCCGCAGCATGCTCATTGCAGTCGCCGCCTGGTCCACGTCCGAAGAGAGCTCATGCGCGCGATCTTGATCGCCTTGCTGCTCGGCGCTGCCCTGGCGAGCCACGCCGGCAGCGCGCACGCACAGACCTGGGGCTCGGGCCGGAGCGGCCCCGTGCTGTGGCAGATCACGTCGGTCGACCAGAGCGGCGAGCCGGGCTGGCCCTACGGTGCCGAAGACATCGCAGCAGACGGTGTCTCTGCGTTCCTGGCCGACGAGGCAAGTGCAGACGTGCGGACCGTGTACGCGGACGCCGACGCCGAGCGGCTCTGGCTGCGTGCGTACGTGGCCGCAGGCACGGCCCCGCTGGCCAGCGTGGTGGCCTTCTTTTTCATCGACACCGACGGTCGCAATGACACCGGCGGCGCGGCCGACGGCGACGTGCTCGAGCCCACCCTGAGCGACGACCCCACGCGCGGCGGCTACGAACGCGCGCTCGCAGTGCGCGGCGACGGCAAGGCCCTGGGCGCGTGGGACTGGAGTGCGCAGCAGCGCGTCTGGCTGCCGCTGTCGCCCCGGCCGTCGGGACTGCGCGCGGAGGTCGGTCGAGCCCGCGATCCGATCGTGCTTGGCGCCGTCGAGCACGGCTACCTGCAGGTCGACGCCGAGCACGCGATCTCCGGGCTGAACGCGAGCTGTGGCGGCACCATCTTCGTGCGCACGCGCAACCTGGCCGCGGCGCCGCGCGCGTTTGGCGACGACGATCGCGCGGCGCTGTGCACGGTGGCGGCGGACGCCTACGGCGACCCGGTCATCTTGCGCAGCTACGCCTGCCGCAGCGACGCGGAGTGTCCGAGCGGCGGACGCTGTCGCGAGGGAGTCTGTCTGTTCGCTTACGCGTGCGCGACCGCAACAGACTGCCCCAGCGGCTCGCGCTGCAGCGACAATCGTTGTCTACGCGCAGTGGAGCAGACCTGCGCGAGCGGAGCAGACTGCAGCGGACAAGCGTGCGAGAGCGGCGCGTGCGTCGCTTGCACCGAGACGGGGCCGCGGGCGTGCTCGGCGGGACTCTCCTGCTCACCCAACGGAACCTGCGTGGATCCCGGCGCGTTCGAGCCGGGAGCCAACTGGGGACCGGGTAAGGTTCAGGGCGGAGCGTTCAGCTGCTCCGCCAGCGCGCAGGAGGGCTCGCCGTGGTCGCTCTCGCTCGCCGTGCTCGCCCTGTTCTTGCTGGCTAGACGTCGGCTTGGGCCGCGCCTTCTGCGCTCGCGCACAACACACGGCGAAGGGAGGCAGTCGTGATGACGCGCGCCCTGCTCGTCGGAGTCGTGTGTGCCCTGCTGGTCAGCTCGCGGTTGACCGCCAAGGCAGAGGACGTCGACACGCAGCGCTTTTTGCCGCGCGCCACGACGGGCGGCTTTCTGCAGACCGAGGGCAGCGAGGTGCGCTACCCGGTCGATCCGCTCAGCCTCGGACTGTGGCTGTCGTACGGCCACAACCCGCTGGTCCGCGTCGACCAGGACGACGTGCTCGAGCGCATCGTGGGCACGCAGATCGGACTCGATCTGACCGCTTCGTACGCCTTTGCCACCTGGTTCGAGCTGGGTGCACACCTGCCGCTCGCCTATCTCGCGGGCGACGATCTGTCCGCGGCGGCCGTGGGCGATCTGCGGCTGTTGCCCAAATTTCGTCTGCTCGACGATCGGCATCAGGCCGTGGGCCTGGCCATCCTGGCCGACACGCGACTGCCCACCCACAGCAACGAGTTCTACGGCGGCGCGCGCCTGCCCGCGTTCGCGCCGCGCCTGTTGCTGGACCATCGTTTCGGCCTGTCTGGCTTCCGCGCCGGCATCGACGTCGGCGTGTTGATCCGCAAAGAGACGGAGTACCGCAACATCAGCGCCGGCACCGAGCTGCTGGCGGGCCTCGGGCTCGGCTACCGCTTCGACGGCGGACAGGCGCCCGTGGAGCTGATGCTCGACCTGCGCAGCGCAGTCGGCCTGGTCGAGACCGACAGCGAAGAGGTCGCCCTCGAGGGTCTGCTCGGCGTCCAGGTCGACGTGACTCCGGAATGGAAGATCCACGCCGGTGGCGGCGTCGGCCTGCTCGAAGGCTTCGGCGTGCCGACGGGCCGCGCCCTGCTCGGTGTGCGCTGGGAGCCCTCGCCGAACGATCCCGACCACGACGGCGTGCGCAGCAAGCGGCCCGCCGACGGCGCCGCCGAGAGCGAACGCCAGAGCACCGACGAGCCGGCGGGACAAACCGAGGACAGCACGGCCGACAGCGTCGACGCGGTCGACGACGCCGCCCGTGAAGCGGCCATTCGCGGCGGCTACGACGCGTGTCCCGATCTGCCCGAGGACTACGACCAGATCGAGGACGAAGACGGCTGTCCCGAGGGTGACCAGGACGGCGATGGCGTGCTCGACTACCTCGACCGCTGTCCCGGCGAAGCGGAGACCATCAATGGCTTCGAGGACGACGACGGCTGCAAGGACGAAGGGCCCGCCCAGATCGTCATCGAGGAAGGTCGTATCACCATCCTCGAGACCATCCGCTTCGAGCCAAACTCCTCGAACATCGAGCACAGCTCGTACGGCATCCTCGACCAGATCGCGCTGACGGTGCGCAAACACCAGCAGATCGAGCGCATCGAGATCGGCGGCCACACGGACAGCACCGGCACGCGCGAGCTGAACATGCGTCTGTCGCGCGAGCGTGCTCGTGCGGTGCGCCAGTACTTGATCGCACGCGGCATTCCGCCCGCTCGCTTGAGCGCGCGCGGTTTTGGTCCCGACAGTCCGGTCGCCGACAATGGAAGCGAAGAGGGCCGCACCAAAAACCGCCGCGTGGAGTTCCTGGTCCGCTGACCGACATGCACCTTGGGGTGAGGGCGCTTTGACGCAGCCTGCGCGCTCGCCAAATGCACAACGCCATGTCGATCAAAACACTGCTGGTTTTATTGATGCTCACTCTTGCCGTCGGCTGTGCCGGCGCCGCCCGCG
>Ga0190271_10000809_pt1 | contig 16609 bp, 11 predicted proteins | sample Popmic356T_FD_133747 | JGI IMG/M metagenome (GOLD analysis project Ga0190271, IMG submission 133747) | Populus adjacent soil microbial communities from riparian zone of Weber River, Utah, USA - 356 T | ecosystem: Environmental > Terrestrial > Soil > Riparian zone | place: USA: Utah | collected...
CCCGAAACGCACCGAGATCGACGCGGTCCGAATGCAGGGCCGTAAAGCCGCGAAATCAGGAGTACCCGTGGGGGCGCGGCGTCGACCTGCGAAAGACTGACCATGGCAGCCCGGATGCACCTCGACAGCCCGATCGTCGAGACAGTCGGCAGTGACTCCGAGGCGCGAGAACTGGCAGAAGTCCTCACCGATCGTGGCGGACACGCCGATGTGTCCACGAAGTGGCGGAGTGTGTTTCCTGACCACGCATGACCCCGATGGCATCCGGATCGTCGTGGCCCACCCTCACGCCGAAGAAGTTCTCCCGCGCGGCCATCGCCGTTCGGCTCTACACCTGATGCGCTGCCCAGCAGAGAGCCGATCGCACCGCCACTCCCGTTTGCCGATCGTCGGCAATCGCGGACCCGGGACCTGACCGACCGCGCGCCTGGATCGTGATCCTTAACCGCGACAGGGTGGAGAACGAAGTGAATGCCGCAGCGTTATCCCAACGGATGAAGTGATCTCATGACAGCCTCGCCGACCGCCACCAGGTGGCCCTCCGAGCCCCTTCCGCGCTTACGCAGTAGCGGAGGGTCCGGCGCGGGTTCCTCCGACTACCCGGGTCGGAGGAACCCCCGGGCAGTAGGCCCACGCCTGGACGGCGAGAACGCGGAGCGCCGCGCTATCGCAACAGTGACCCTGATGGCCCAGCGAAGCTTCCGGGCCCAACAGTTGCGGCAACTGGGTCGGGCCGGCCCGGATGCTGCGCCCGACCCCGCTCGGAGAGAGATCCACCTTGCACTGCGAGCAGCTGCCCGGTCGGCTCTCCGCGACATCGACGCCGCGTTGCGCAGGATCCGGCACGGCAACTACGGGCGCTGCCCCACATGCGGCGGCGCGTTGTCCGTGGAGCGGCTCCGTGCCCTGCCGATGACATCCCTGTGTGGACGATGCCAGCGCGCAGCGGCCATGGCAGCGGCCGCCGAGTCGAAGACGCTGAAAGGCGACGGACAGCACATCACGACACCTTCGAGCGGAGGAGGCCCCTCATGACAACGGAGCTGGAGCGTGACCTCTTCGACAGCAAGGTCGCTGTCCCCATCTCGGGAGATGCCGATCCATCCGAGACACAGGAATGGCTTGACTCGGTGGACGCGGTCGTCGATCACGCCGGTCACGCCCGAGCGCGGGAGCTGATGACGAGCGTCCTGCGCCGGGCCCAGCAACGTCACATAGTCCCCCCTGGATACGGCGGCACCGACTACGTCAACACGATCCCCGCCACCGCCGAGCCGGCGTTCCCCGGCGACGAAGACATCGAACGCAGGATCCGGTCCCACGTCCGCTGGAACGCGGCCATGATGGTCCACCGCGCGCAAAGGCCTGGCCTCGGCGTCGGCGGGCACATCTCGACCTACGCCTCCAGCGCCACTCTGTACGAGGTGGGGTTCAACCACTTCTTCCGTGGCCACGACGCCGACGGTGGAGCAGACCAGATCTACTTCCAGGGCCACGCCGCACCGGGCATCTACGCCCGCGCCTTCCTCGAGGGACGCCTGACCGCACACCATCTGGACGGCTTCCGTCAAGAGATCTCGCACGGCGGCCAGGGCGGCGGCCTCCCGTCGTACCCCCACCCCCGGCTGATGCCCGACTTCTGGGAGTTCACCACCGTCTCGATGGGCCTCGGCCCGATCAGCGCGATCTACCAGGCGCGGTTCAACCGATACCTGCACGACCGCGGCATCAAGGACACCAGCCGTCAACACGTCTGGGCCTTCATCGGCGACGGCGAGATGGACGAACCCGAGGCACTGGGGGCACTCGGCGTCGCCGCCCGGGAAGGGCTGGACAACCTCACGTTCGTCGTCAACTGCAACCTGCAGCGTCTCGACGGACCGGTGCGTGGCAACGGCAAGATCATCCCGGAGCTCGAGGCCTACTTCCGTGGCGCCGGCTGGAACGTCATCAAGGTCGTCTGGGGACGCGAGTGGGACCCGCTACTCGGCGCCGACCGCGACCGTGCTCTCGTCGACCTGCTCAACTCGACCCCGGACGGTGACTTCCAGACCTACAAGTCGGAGTCGGGAGCGTTCGTGCGCGAGCACTTCTTCGCCCGCGACCCTCGCACCCTCGCGATGGTCGAGGGCATGACCGACGCCGAGGTCTGGGGTCTCAAGCGCGGCGGGCACGACAGCCGGAAGGTGTATGCGGCCTACGACGCGGCCCTGCGGCACCGGGGTCAGCCGACCGTCGTGCTGGCCCAGACCATCAAGGGATGGACGCTCGGCTCGCACTTCGAGAGTCGCAACTCCACCCATCAGATGAAGAAGCTGACCCTCGAAGACCTGCGTGCCTTCCGCGACCGCCTGGAGATGCCGCTGCGTGACGCCCACCTCGACGCGGACCTTCCTCCCTACGTCGCACTGCCCCCGGGATCCCGCGAGCTGGAGTACCTGCACGAGCGCCGCCGGCTCCTGGGCGGAAATCTGCCTCGCAGAACCGTGTCGCCCGCGCGCGCGAGGCTGCTGAAGCTTCCCGGCGATGCTGCGTACGAAGTCGCCGCACGCGGGACCGGCCGCCAGCCCGTGGCCACCACCATGGCGTTCGTCCGTCTCCTCAAGAGCCTCATGAAGGACCCCGAGATGGGACACCGGTTCGTCCCCATCATCCCAGACGAGGCCCGCACTTTCGGAATGGATGCTTTCTTCCCCACCAAGAAGATCTACTCACCGCACGGCCAGCACTACCTCTCGGTGGACCGAGATCTGATGCTCAGCTACCAGGAAGACACCCGCGGGGTGCTGCTCCACGAAGGGATCACCGAAGCCGGCTGCGCCGCCTCCTGGACCGCGGCCGGAACCTCGTACGCGACCCACGGCGAGCCGATGATCCCGATCTACATCTTCTACTCCATGTTCGGGTTCCAACGCACCGGCGACCAGCTGTGGGCCGCCGCGGACCAGTTGACCCGAGGGTTCCTGCTCGGCGCCACGGCAGGCCGCACCACGCTCAACGGCGAGGGACTCCAGCACCAGGACGGCCACTCACTTCTCCTGGCCTCGACCAACCCCGCCTGCGTCGCCTACGACCCGGCGTTTAGCTTCGAGCTCGGCCACATCGTCCGAGACGCCCTGCGCCGGATGTACGGCGAACCCGATCCTGGAGTGGATCCCAACGTCTTCTACTACCTCACCCTCTACAACGAGCCCGTCGTCCAGCCCGCCGAGCCGGACAACGTCGACGTCGAAGGAATCCTCGCCGGAATGCACCTGTACTCGCCGGCGGCAACCGATCGCGGACCCGGCGCGCAGATCCTCGCCTCGGGGATCTCTGTGCCCTGGGCGCTCGAGGCACAAAAGATGCTGCGCTACTGGGGGATCAATGCCGACGTCTGGTCGGTCACCTCCTGGACACAGCTGCGTCGCGAGGCTCTCGCCACCGACGAATGGAACCACCGGCACCCCGATGAACCGCAACGAACCCCGTACGTCACCGCCCGCCTCGCCGGACAGCGCGGGCCGGTGGTCGCGGTTTCGGACTGGATGCGGGCGGTCCCCGACCAGATCGCGCCGTTTGTCCCGGGGGACTGGTCCTCGCTGGGCACTGATGGCTTCGGCCTCTCCGATACCCGTGCCGCGCTCCGCCGCCACTTCGGTGTGGACGCACCGTCCATCGCGCTGCGAGTAGTCGAGCGCCTGGCGCGCCAACGACTCATTGACCCCGTGATGGCCAAGGCAGTTGCGAGGCACTACAGCCGTGAGTTCGGAATCCCCTCGTGACGAACAGGTGCAGGCATGAGTCCGTCGTTGGCGCTCGCGACCGCCGTGACGTTCGTGTGGCTAGGCATGGTCACCGCGATCTCGTTCCTCGAAGCACCGCTCAAGTTCCGGGCACCCGGTGTCACGCTCCAAATCGGGCTCGGCATCGGACGACTGGTGTTCCGCGCACTCAACATCGCCGAACTGACCCTGGGCTGTCGTCTTGACGTCCGCAGTCCTTGCAGCGATGCCGACCGCACGCATCATCATCAGCGCCACGTTGCCCGTGACAATCCTTGTCGTCCAGATCGTGCTGGTCCGGCCCCGTCTGGCCAGGCGATCCGATCGGGTCCTCGCCGGCAAGGACGCGCCGCGCTCCAACGCGCACTGCTGGTACGTCGGTCTTGAAGTCGTCAAGGTCCTCGCCCTTCTCATCATCGGGGCTTTCCTGCTGACGACCTGACCCACCCCATCACCACGGCCCCGCAGATGGGCGATGATCGAACCGGCCGCACCAAGATCTCAGTCGACACGCGGGAGGCACGATGCAGAAGGAGTCACTGACCGCGTTGGTCCGCCAGCACCTGGGCGCCGCGTTGGCAGCCTCCAGCGGTCGCAGCGCCCACACCGTTTACGGAGGCCACGAACACGTCCTTCGGCAGACCCTGATCGCGCTGCGGGCCGGCACAAGCCTGGACGAGCACGAGAACCCCGGTGAGGCCACCGTCCAGGTTCTCCACGGGCGCGTCACGCTCGTAGCGGGCGAGACTCGCTGGAACGGTTCACCCGGCGATCTCATGTTCATCCCCGACTCCCGCCACGCTCTCGACGCCATCGAGGACTCAGTGGTGCTCCTGACCGTCGCCAAGCTGAGCTGAGCTGAGTCGCGGATCCAAGGAGTCCAACTGAACTGGGACGAGATCCATGGCGACTCGACGACGCTCCTCGCGATCCGGCTCTGCGTCATCGAGGCAGACGGCTCCTTGCTAACCAGAGTCCATCAATTGCGCCGCGGCCCGGCGTGCGGTCGCTGCGCTGCTCGCAACCGCGTGACGTTGCTTTCGAGCCCCCCGCAAGTCCGGACTGGCTGCGGAAACCCACGCCGGAGCGGCGAACGCAAACGGTTCCAAGCCTCGCCCCACTGAGTGCGACGCCTGGTGATCTCGACGTGCGAAAGCCTGTCCTGTCCGACCTTCGACGCCGAGGGGTGAACCCGGCTTCGGGCGAGTATCGAGGCCTCCCCGTACGCCGACGGCCGCGGAGGTCACCAGCCATGCGTTCAGCGCGGGCCGTGGTGCACACGCCCACGCACGCGAAGGCGCGAATGAGGGTCACTTCGTGTGCTGGCCATTGATTGCCGGTCAGCGGCAATCAAGGTGCCCCTACTTGACTGGCGGGTGTCCCTGCAACCTCGTCTGTCGAGAGTCACGATCGGGCATACGCAATCCGCGTTTCCAACCATCGTCCACGTGGCAATGCCAACCGGAGGGCCCCGATGACCGAGACCCTGTACCACGCAACCACACCCGCCCTGGCCGCCCGCCGCAGGGAACTTGCGCCGGCGACACATAGAGCGTTCGAGGAGTTTGGCCGCGCGGTGTTCGCAGACGGTGCGCTCGATCGCAAGACCAAACAGCTCATCGCCGTTGCGGTTGCGCACGTCACGCAATGCCCCTATTGCATCGAGGGGCACACCAAGCTGGCCAGCCGGGAAGGTGCGGATGCGCAGGAGATCATGGAGTCCATCTGGGTCGCCGCCGAAATGCGCGCCGGCGGCGCCTTTGCGCACTCGACCCTGGCCCTGCATGCGCTCGCTGCTGACGAGTCGACCGACAGCCCAACGGAGCTTCACACGGGCTCAGAAGCGCCATCCTCCTCACCGAGTGTCGAGAGGCCCTTCCCAGCACAAGCTTGATCAGCGGCTGGAGGAAAGGCCAACCCAACGAGGTTCCGGATAGGAGCACGACATGTCAACTTCGGCAAAGTGGGATCACCAGACTCTCGCCTTGGAGGTCAACGGCGCCTCCTTGGAACTCGACACCCTCGTGGGCCACGGTCAGCAGCCCCCTGTGCTGTTCCTGCACGGCTTCGGTTCAACCAAGGAGGACTACGCCGACTTCGCGCACATCCCGAACCCCGGCGCTGGGGGGTTCATCGCTTTCGATGCGCCCGGCTTCGGCCGTTCGACGAGCAACCAGCTGTCGCGCGTCTCGATTGAGTTTCTCGTCGACGTCGCGGACGCCGTGCTGAAACGGCTGGCGATCGAGGAGTTCCACGTCGTCGGTCACTCAATGGGCGGACTCACGGCGCTCATGCTGGCGCAGGGCGCCCCAGACCGGGTGCTGAGCTTCGTGAACATCGAAGGCAATCTGGCTCCCGAGGACTGCTTCCTCAGTCGCCAGATCATCGACAACCCAGCCGACGACCCAGATGTCTTTCTCGAGGAGTTCGCCGCCAGGACTCATTTCGCCCCGGAGTTCTCAAGCGCCTTGTATGCCGCCAACGTGCGATCGAGGGTACGGCCCGAAGTCGTCCGTGGCGTCTTCGAGTCCATGGTCGATCTCTCCGACCACGGCGACCTCCTCTCACGCTTCACGGCCCTGACGATGCCCCGACTGTTCATGTACGGCGAACAGAACGCGGAACTTTCCTACTTGCCCTTCTTGAGGGAGCACGGCGTGGAGCTGGCCGAGATCCCCTTCAGCGGGCACTGGCCGATGTACTCCAACCCCGTAGCAATGTGGACGGAGATCGCTGGCTTCTACGACCGACACTTCGACCGGGGCCGAAGGTTCCCAGCTAGCCGGTGGCGTCGGTGGGCAGCCGACGCACGACGTACCGCGTGACGCCGCCGTCGCGGAAGTAGACAAGCGTCGCGGTTGGCGCGCCCAGATTCCCCGAGTTCGCTGGGCAATGTTGGGCGCCGGAAGCGCGTCCGTCCGTGGCAGAGCCTCAGGTCGAGGAGTTCGGTCGAGAGGGACCGAGTTTTGACGGGGGGTCGAGATGGCCCGTCCATGAGAAGAGGCATGAAGATCGAATCTGGCGCTTCATGCTTAACGCCACCTAGCGCCCGAGTTAGCGGGTCCGGACGTCCACGCAGCTACTGGGCGGGAATGAACCGACCGCAACGGCAACTACAACCCGCAAGAGGCGGCGGGCCTTCCTGACGCCCTTGCCCGGCCGTTCAGGATCGCGAAATCGACAGCGGCCGACGTCCGCAACCCAGTTCAGAACGCTAGTCATTTACTGGTCGAAAACCTCATCAGACACCGGCCAACGGGGGCACCTGCACGCACATCCCCGCACGGCTCACGGCCAGACTTGTGGCAGGTCGGAGCCGATCCTCGCAAGTGAGAACAGACACCGCCCGCCTGCCTGCTCAACGTCAAGGGGCCGCAGATTCAAATCCTGACCCGGCTGGTGGCTATCAGCCCCGGTGTCAGTTCGTCTTCAGGGCAAGAGCATTCCGCTGCCGCCAGGTCGAAACCACGAAGGCCTGGGCTGTTGCCAAGGCCTTCGTCGACTCGAGACAGCGAGTTCGAGCAATACGTGAGAAGTGACAACAGGTCGTAAGTCAGCTCGAACTGGCTCCTTGCAGGGTGGGCACCTTCGTGCGCTCGCTGCGGACGTTTGCGACTGTCGGCGCCCGTCGGTGGGAGGGCTCGGATTGGGCCCGCTTTCATTCGCAATCACCCGCAGCTGGACGCCGACGCCGGCGCGTCCAAACGGCATCGCCGCAGGTCACGGGCTCGTTCGGCCTCATAAGTGCAGGCGACCGCAAAGGATCGCACTTACGCTCAGGTCACGTACGTCTTCCCGATGACCAGCCACACGGAGTGCGTTGCGCTGCTGGAGCCTGCGGATGCTTGCGCGAGGATGCGCGGAAGGGCCTGGTGCCGGCTCGTTGGTCACTTCGTACCGCGCTGACGGCTTTGGCGGCGCCGTCGCCGGGACCGCGGCGGAATGGTGTCAGGCGCGAGGCCATACATCCAGCGAACGGACTCGGGCCCGGTGCTACAAGTGCTGGAGACGCGGCCGGCTCGGGCGACCCCTCGCGTGCTCGACGCCGAACGCGGGTCGCCGAGGGCCCGACGGTGACAGACTCTGTTCGTGGTCGAGCGATTCGGGGCGCGTGCCGGGCACGCTGTCGAGGGGCTGACACCGGGCTACTTCGCGCTCGTGATGGCCACCGGCATCCTCTCCGTGGGCATGCACCTGGAAGGGTTCGACGGCCTGTCGACGGCGCTGCTGGCCGTTTGCTGCACCGCCTTCGTCGTGCTGCTGGCCCTGACCGGCTGGCGGCTGGTCTCCTACCGCAGCGCGGTGGTCGATGACTTCACCGATCCACGCAGGGGGTTCGGGTTCTTCACGTTCGTGGCCGGCACCAACGTGCTCGGGGTTCGCCTCGGCCTTGCGGGCTTCCACGAGGCCACCGCGGTGCTGCTCGCGATTGCGGGCGTGGCCTGGCTGGCTCTGGGCTACGTGGTGCCCTGGACCGCTGTGCTGGGTCGTCAGGAACGCCCGGTGCTCGCGACCGCCAACGGCACCTGGTTCATCTGGGTGGTGGCCAGCCAGTCCGTCGCGGTCGCCGCGGCCACCATCGAGCCGGTCTTCGACTCGGTACGACGCGAGCTCGCCGTGCTGGCGATCATGTCCTGGTCGGTCGGGGTGTTCCTGTACGCCGCGGCGGGACTGCTGGTCGCCTTGCGGCTGATGCTCTACGAGTTCGGCCCCGAGGAGCTCACCCCTCCGTACTGGGTCTCGATGGGGGCCCTGGCCATCACCGTGCTGGCCGGCGCCCGGATCGTGGAGATGGCCGATGCGCCGATGGTCACCGTGACCCGGGACCTGATTGCCGGACTGGCGGTGGTGTTCTGGGCGTTTGCGACCTGGCTGATCCCGGTGCTGGTGGCCGCGGGCTGGTGGCGTCACGTCCGCCGGCGGGTGCCGCTGCGGTATGAGGCGACGCTGTGGAGCATCATCTTCCCGCTCGGCATGTACGCCGTTGCCGGGATCTACCTGGGCCGGGCCGACGACCTGCCGGTGGTGGAAGGCGTGGGCCGCGCCGAGCTGTGGGTGGCGTTCGCCGCGTGCGTGCTGGTCTTTGCGGCGATGGTCGTGCATGTGGTCCGCACGGTCCTCGCGTCCACCACGAGCCGGCCGCCGATCACTCGGGAGTCCCGGCTCAAGGGGTGACCCGGAACATCCCGTGGGCGCCGCGCTCGGCGTCGATCATCAGGTGTGAGACGAACGGGTAGTCGCCCGGTTCGGGGAAGGTCAGCTCGACGAACCCGCCCTGGGCAGCTTGCAGGCCGAGGCTCTGCGCACCGCCCTCTCCGCGGCGCAGCAGGTAGGCGCCTTCGGCGTAGGTGGTGTCGAACTGACCACCGACCACGTGGAACGAGGTCGGCCGGTTGGGGCCGGCGTCGAGGACCCAGATGCGGACCCGTTCCCCGACCCGCGCCGTCAGGGTGGCGTGGTCGTACTGGTTGGCGAACCCGTTGAAGACGACCAGGTCGGGATCCTCGGCGGCCAGCTTGGTCACGTCGACCTCCCCACCCTGGTCGCCGAGGTAGAGCTCGGACTGAACCAGCAGGTAGCTGCGGTCGACGCGCGGCAGGTGCGGTGGTTCGATGACGACCGCCCCGAAGAGGCCGTTGGCGATGTGCGCCGACATCGGCATCGTGGAGCAGTGGTACATCCACACCCCGGCGCGGGTGGCGCGGAAGCGGTAGGTCAATGACTGCCCGGGGGAGAGGGTGCGCATCGGACGTTGCGGGGCGAGGGTGCCGGCGTGGAAGTCGATCGAGTGGCCGACCGACCCGTCGTTGACCAGGGTGATCTCGAACCGGTCCCCGACCCGACCGTGCAGCACCGGGCCGGGGGCGGTGCCGTCGTAGGTCCACAGACGCTGGGTGACCCCGGGGGCAACCTCGCGTACGACGTCGCGGACCACGAACGTGCGCCGTTGCACCCGGCTCTTCGACAACGACGGCAGTGCCGCGTCACGTGCCGCCCAGCCCGGTGACGGTTCGGCCATCAGATCCAGATTGTCTGTGGCCGGGCTGTCGGTGGCTGGGGTGGTCTCGCCCTCGGTAGAGGCGCCGTCGCTGGGCATGTCGCTGGGCATCCCGCCCGGCCCGTGCTGGTGGGTGGCGTGGCCCTCGGACCCCTCAGCAGCGGTGGAAGGTGCCGAACCGGTGACTGTGCCTGTGACGTGGACGGTGAGGACCATGCCCATCTGTTTGTGGCCGATGACCGAGCACCAGCCGTCGAGGTCGCGGCCGACCACTCCGACGTCGACGCGTGCGGCCTGCCCGGGTGCGAGTCGGCCGCTGTCAGCGCCATTGTCGAGGACCAGGTCGTGGACGTCCTCGTCGTCGGTGTTGGTCAACTCGATCACCAGTCGGTTGCCGGCGGGCACCGAGATCGTGGCTGGGGTGAAGCGCATGTCGCGGGCCTCAATCTTCACGGTGGTGGTCTCGCCGGTGGCGGCGACCCCGGCCGCCGCCGAGACGGTGTTCCCGGCGCCGATGGCGGCCGGGTCGACCGCGACGCCCGCGGCCACCACCATCGTCACGACGGCCAGCCCACTCACCGCGAGCCCGGCGACCTGGCCCGCCGGCCGAGCGTGCGGCCCTCGCGTGCGCTCCCGGTCGGAAGGAGACGGGTCCGTCTTCGCGCGCCGCGAGGCTCGCACCGCCAGGAGCAGCAACGGCACCGTGGAGGCCAGCGCGAGGAGGACGAGGATCGAGGCGAGCACCCGGACGGTGCTCGGCACCGGCAACGCACAGAGCAGCAGTCCGGCGTTGGTCACCACTAACCGCAGGGGTGCGCCCCGGTCCATGACTGCGTTCGCGACCCGGACCGGCGTCGGGCCGCCGCCGAGGGCGACCGGGACCAGGTAGGACAACGCACCGAGCAGCACCTGGGCAGCAAAGCCCGCGGCCAGGAACGGCGTCAGCCAACCGAACACCTCATCCACGCGCTGCCAGGAGGAAGCCGCCCCGATGCCCACCGCGAGGGTGACCAGGGTGCCCAGCAGCCAGGCGAGCCCGGCCAGCACCGACCAGGCCGGGAACGCGGTCGGCGGTTTGCGGCGCACGGCGTCAACGAACGCCGGTGCGGTGCACAGGAGCCCGGTCACGTATCCGGCGATCCCGAGGACAACGACCCCACGCAGGCCTAGGGCGGCACCGCCAGCGGTGAGGAGCACCGAGCCGACCAGCACGGGCAGGGCCCGCGCCGAAGCCCGCTCGGCGCCCGCGGCGATCCGGGTGCGCAGCATGGTCGGCCACAGGGTGACCAGCGTGCCGAGCACGGTGAGGCCGACCCAGCCGAGCAGGTTCACCGCGGCATGTGCGACGACCAGGCGGGTGTGCCACGGGTCGCCGAGGCCGCGCGCGAGCGCGGTGCCGAGGCCAGCCCCGACGGGCAGGAAGCACGCCGCGGCCACGTAGTACCTCACCGAGGGTGCGAACCGGGCCGGCAGCGCGGCGCGCAGCTGGCGCAGGATGCTCCAGCCGTGCCACAGGACTGCGAAGCCGACCGCGGTCGCCCCGAGCAAGGTGAGCGGCCAGACATCGGAGGGGACGCCAGCCACCACGAGGATCACGCCGCCGTTGAGCAGCATCAGCCGGCGGTTCTGGCCGCGGCGGTCCTCGTCCGCCGAATGCAGCAGGGCGTCGGTGAAATACCTGCTCCAGACCAGGATGGCGTGACTGACCGCGCCGAGCATGAGCAGGTGGATCATCAGCCAGCGCGGCGCGGGCACGAACGGGTGCACGACCGCGACCAGCGCGGTGGCCGCCAACCAGACCAGCACCGGCAGGTCGCGCAGGGGCCAGAAGCCCCGGCTGCCCTGCCTGCTCGCCACGGCCTTGGTCTCCACGGCCTGCTCAGGACCGCTGCTCACGACCGCTGCTTCGTCGGGCTGCGGTCGCCGCGGACCGTGCATCCGATGGCGACGGCGAGGAACGACAGCACGGCGACGATGTTGAGGACGCCGCCGGTGACCCATGCGCCGTGGCTGCCGAGCGCATCGCCCACCCAGAGCCGCAACGCCAGCGAGGCGTGCAGCAGGACGGCCGGCGCGATGAGCGCCGGGTGGTAGGGCAGTGGTCGGCGCAGCACGGCCGGGAGGATCACCGGGGCGTGGGCCATGATCATCGACAGCGTGAAGCCGAGGAACACGGCGTGCAGGACGGCGTCGTACCGCGTGCCGTCCAGGGCTGGGCCGCCGAGCAGCCAGATGGCGCCGGCGACGCCCAGCCAGGAGTACCCGGCGAGCATGCAGCCGGCCATGTAGCGGGTCTGTCCCGTGGTGTGGATGGTGCGCCTGGCAACGTCGTGGGCGGCGAGCCAGCCGGTCAAGGCAAGCAGGGCGGCCCCGAGCAGGGCGGTCCCGGACCGGGGCCACAGCAGCGCGGCCACCACCCCGCTCACCAGCGCGGAGGCGAGAAGTACCAGGGTGCTGCCGGCCGAGGGGCCCATCGCGATCCGAGCCAGCTCGAGCCGCTCACCGGCGATGGTCAGCACGACGAACCCAACCAGCCACGGCGCCAGGGCTGGTACGGCGGCGCCGCCCAGCCACATTATCGCGGCTCCGAGTGCGAGCACCGCGCCGAGTGCCTGGACCAGGACCGCGTCGTCGCGCTGTCGACGCCACAGCGGCAGGTACAGGCCGACCAGAGCGGCGGCACCGGCCGCGAGCAGACCTTGCCCGAGCACGAGAGGTGCGGGTGAGAGAAGCACCAGGGCGCCGAGTCCGAGCAACGCCGGCGCGGCGAAGCCGACGGGGCGCCGTAGCGCGACCGCTCGCTCCAGCGCGATCAGGGTGCCGACGAAACCGAGGACCATCAGCATGCCGTGCACCTCGGGCAGCCGTTCGGTCCGCACCGGGGCGGGCACGCCGAGGAGGATCAGGGCTGCGTCGAGGCCGGCCAGCATGGCGATCGCGGCGGGGGCCAGCAACGCGACCCTGGGGACCAGCGGCGCCCCGGTTCTCCGGACTCTGGGGGAGTTGCGCACGCTGCGAGGGCTCAGGGGGCGGGTAGCGGTGCTCATCGGGCCCGCCGCATCAGGTGCAGGCGGCAGGCGCCTGGCTCCGCGAACGGCAGCAGTTCGGTGCCCTCGGGGTCTGCGCCGTACTCCTCCAACGCGCCTTGCGCGAGCCCGAGGTGGACGCCGCAGACCACATCGGGGTACTTGTGGGCCGCCTCCAGCAACGGGCAGCGGGTCAGCCGCACGACCGAGCTGCGGGCATCGGCCTGCGGCGCGAACCCGACCTCGTCCAGCAGGGAGACCACCTCCCGCCTGGCCGCGACCGCACTGGCGGCCGGGCCGGCGCCACGGTCGCGTGCGAGCTCGTGCCCCCACTCCCGCCCGGCGGCGACGGCGTCATCACTCGGGGAGGTGCTGGTCCGGTGGATTGCCGCCGCCAGTGCCGCAGCCAGTCCTGCGTACTCCGGGGCGGCCGCGGCGTCGCTGCCGGTGGCCTCGTAGAGCCAGGCCGGGCGGCCGCGACCGGCCGGCTCCGATGCATGCCGGTGAGCGAGCCCTTGGCGCACCAACGCGTCGAGGTGTTCGCGGACCGTGTTGGCGTGGAGCCCCGAGATCGCGACCAGCGCCGCGAGGGTCGTCGGCTCGCTCTGGGCACGCAGCGTCTCCAGCAGCGCCGCCCGCGACCGGGACAGCGGCGCGTGAGCGCGTCCTGCGCCGGGGCGGGGGCCGTAGCCCGGAGCCGCCCGCAGGGGCATCGAGGGCCGATTATTTTCCACGGACCTGAGTGTAATAAAATCCTGGCGAACCTGCCAAACCAGCCTAGTGAAGGAGACCGGACATGTCCGAACTCGTCATCGCCTCGAGCGAGGCCGACGCCAACGCCGCCGAGGCGGTCGTGCAGCACCACGCGGTCATGGCAGGTGCCTTGAGCTTGCGCACCGAGGCGCTGATTGCGGCCGCCTCCACACTGGACACCGAAGCGGCCGAGCAGGCGCGCCGTGACCTGGTGGGCTGGTGCGAGCGCGAGCTGCTGCCGCATGCCCTGGCCGAGGAACACGCGATGTACCCCCCGGCGCAGGCCACCGTGGAGGGGCGGCTGCTGGTCGAAGCGATGCTCGTCGAGCACGAGATCCTCACTCGGTTGCTGCGCGAGGTGGCCGACGCGGCGGACCTGCTGCGCGCAGCAGCCTCGGCCGCGGCGCTGCGTGCGGTCTTCGACTCCCACCTGACGAAGGAGAACGACCTGGTGGTGCCGCTGCTGGCCCGCACCCCAGGCGTCTCTCTGCATCAGGTACTGGGTGGGATGCACGAGCTCCTCGGCGATGCGGCCGAAGCCGCAGGCTCAGACGAGGGGAGTGCCGGTTGCGGCGGGCACACCTGCTCCTGCGGTGAGGTGGACGGCCCGGGGTACCCCGAGCTGGACGTGCGGTCGATTCCGCACGCGATCCGGCACGCGACGATCTTCGGGGCGCTGGAGTCGGTGCGACCCGGGGCCGGTCTGGAGCTGGTCGCGCCCCACGACCCGCTGCCGCTGCTGGACCAGGTGGACCAGCGCTGGCCCGGGGCCTTCTCGGTGACCTATGGCGAGCGAGGACCTGAGGCATGGCGTCTCAGCTTGGTGCGCACCGATGCATGAGCGTGTCCCCGTTGGCAACAGCAGCAACATCGACCATGGTGGAGATCGTGACGAGGTCGGGAGGACGACGACGATGACCGCGCGGACACCTGCGTCGCGGGGGGCCGACCAACCTGACCAGCCTGCGCGCGGGGCGGTTGGTTCGCCGTGGCTGATGCTGGCCATGGCGACCTTGGGGTTCGCGGTCAACTTCTGGGCCTGGGCGCTGATCAGCCCGCTCGGCCCGCTGTTTCGCGACCAGGGGAGCCTCGGTTCGCTGAGCGAGTCCGATGTGGCACTGCTGGTCGCGGTGCCCGTGATCGTGGGCTCCCTGGGCCGGATCGTGGTCGGTGCCCTGACCGACCGGTTCGGCGGCCGGCTGATGTTCCCGATCATCTCGGGCATCACCATCATCCCGATCCTGTTCATCGCCTTCGTCGCCCTCGACTCCTACGCGCTGCTGCTGGTCGGTGGGTTCTTCCTCGGCATCGCCGGCACCGCGTTCGCCGTCGGTGTGCCGTTCGTGAACGCGTGGTTCCCACCCGAGCGCCGCGGCCTGGCGATCGGCATCTTCGGCGCCGGCATGGGCGGCACCGCGATCAGCGCCTTGACCACGGTGAAGCTGTTCACCAACGTGGGCGAGAAGGCGCCGTTCCTGATCACCGCCGCAGCGCTCTCGGTCTACGCGGTCGCCGCCTGGCTGGTCCTGCGCGACGCCCCTGGCCGGACAGTCCCGACCACGCCGCTGCTGACCCGGCTCTCGGCCAACGCCCGGCTGCCGATCACCTGGCAGGCATGCGTCCTCTACGCAGTCGCCTTCGGGGGCTACGTCGCCTTCTCGGTCTACCTCCCGGCCTACCTCAAGACCGACTACGCCCTGACCCCAGCCGACGCCGCCAACCGGATGGCGGGGTTCGTCGTGGTGGCGGTGATCATGCGTCCCGTCGGCGGCTGGCTCTCGGACCGAATCGGCCCGATCCCCGTCCTGGCCGCCGGCTTCGCCGTCGTCGCGGTCGGAGCCGGGGTCGCCGCGACCCGTCCCCTGCTCGAACATGTCGGGACCGTCGCCTTCCTGGCCATGGCCGCGGCACTGGGCACGGGTAGCGGCGCCACCTTCGCCCTGATCGCGAAGGTGACCGATCCCTCCCGGGTGGGTGGGGTGACCGGCCTGGTCGGCGCCGCCGGCGGGCTCGGCGGGTTCGTCCCACCGCTGATCATGGGCTACGTCTACGGCCGCACCGACTCCTATTCGATCGGACTCTGGCTGCTGTCGATCACCGCGGCGCTCACGCTGATCCTGACCGTGACCGTGGTGCGTCGTACTGAACGCGCGCACGACACCGCCGCGGCTCAACCCAGACCGGCCGCTCGGTAACGTCCATCGAAGCCCCCGTCCCCGACGTCAGGATGAGCTCGTGAGCACAGAGGTCCAACCCGAAGGACAGCGCAACGGTCACGAGGTCGGCCTCGACGGAGGGCTCAGCGACGCGCTGGTGCGCACCAGACGCTTCTTCACCACGGGCGTGGTCTCCGAGGACCTGCGCACCCTGACCAAGAAGGGCGGACGTCAGGCCGACGACTTCTACCGGGACCGGTGGAGCCACGACAAGGTGGTGCGCTCGACCCACGGGGTCAACTGCACCGGGTCGTGCTCGTGGAAGGTCTACGTCAAGGACGGGATCATCACCTGGGAGACCCAGCAGACCGACTACCCGTCGGTCGGCCCGGACTCCCCGGAGTACGAGCCTCGGGGTTGCCCGCGCGGCGCCGCCTTCTCTTGGTACACCTACTCCCCGACCCGGGTCCGCTACCCGTACGTGCGCGGAGTGCTGCTGCAGATGTACCGCGAGGCCAAGTCCCAGCACGACGGCGACCCGGTCAAGGCCTGGGCCCACATCGTCGACAACCCCCAGCGCGCGAAGGCCTACAAGTCCGCGCGCGGCAAGGGCGGCCTGGTCCGCGCGACCTGGGACGAGGCCACCGAGATGGTCGCGGCCGCCTACGTCCACACGATCAATAAGTGGGGGCCGGACCGGGTCGCCGGCTTCTCGCCGATCCCGGCGATGTCGATGGTCTCCCACGCGTCGGGCGCCCGCTTCACCTCGCTGGTCGGCGGCTCGATGCTCTCCTTCTACGACTGGTACGCCGACCTGCCGGTCGCCTCGCCGCAGGTGTTCGGCGACCAGACCGACGTCCCCGAGTCCGGCGACTGGTGGGACGCCGGCTACCTGGTCATGTGGGGCTCCAA
>Ga0190271_10000810_pt1 | contig 16598 bp, 17 predicted proteins | sample Popmic356T_FD_133747 | JGI IMG/M metagenome (GOLD analysis project Ga0190271, IMG submission 133747) | Populus adjacent soil microbial communities from riparian zone of Weber River, Utah, USA - 356 T | ecosystem: Environmental > Terrestrial > Soil > Riparian zone | place: USA: Utah | collected...
CAAATGCTGGAAACAAAGATCAGCGAGTTGCAGAAGCAATTAAATGATCTTAAAGAAAGCACAGCGAATGAAACAAAAAGCACCGCAGGAGATAAATATGAGACTGCCAGGGCAATGCTGCAAATAGAACAGGATAATACTCGTCGCCAGTTACAGGAGGTATTGGAGCAACAATCGATCTTCACGGCTATTGATATTTTTATTAATTCCAAAGAAATTATTCGAGGTAGCCTGGTAAAAACCAATAAAGGTTATTTATTTATAAGTGTAGCTCTTGGGAAAATTATAGTGGATGGAATCACCATAATCGCTCTATCTCCGCAATCGCCACTTGGAAAACAATTAATGGGATTGCAGATCAATAATTCTACTTCAATTAATAATATACCATATATTATTGAGGAGATCCTATAATATAAAAAGCGATCGCCTTTTACAGCGACCGCTTTTCTAAACAAAAAATCAGGAATGTTTAGTTGATCACAATTTCCTTTTTGGAAGCTTCTTTTCCTGGAATGGTCGGCAGACTAACCTGCAACACCCCATCAACATACTTAGCGCTGATGTTTTGAGTGTCGATCGACTCATTAAGATTAAAACTTCTGCGGAACCCACCGCGACTGTATTCGCGCAAAACCCATTCGGGTCGCGGAAAGCCTTCGGGGGGAGTGTAAGAAACGATCAGTTCGTTTCCTTCAACTTCCAATTGGAAATGTTCTTTGATGCGGCCGGGCGCAAACACCAACAGTTCGAAGCTGTTGTCTGTTTTGTAAATGTTCACGGCTGCACGTTCCATTGAACGGTAAAACAGATGCCTGTTTCCGTAGTTGCCTTTTGCGGCATGTTTGTAGTGCATGTTACTCTGTTTTGAGTGATAAATAAAAACTATCACTATACATGCGCTAATAATATGCCGGAGTGAAAAGATGCAATTCTGTCATTTTAAAACGGGAATAACTTGATCATTCACTTGCAACGACTGCCAGTTTAGAATTGTCGGAGCTGACAGCTAATCGGGTAATAGCTTTTAGAGAAACGGTTCCCATTTCTGTAAGTATTGGTTTCCATCCTTGGTTGTTATAGACATTGAGATAGAATAAACCGGTTCCATCGCTCATGATAATTGATCCATTATTCAACCAGCAAAGATCTTCACGTCCGGTTAATGTTTTGCCTATTAAAGTTATTTCACCGGTTTTACTATCATATCTTTTAATCTGCCATTCATCTTTACTTTGCTTTTCTACAAAACTAATTCCTTCTGTTCCGGGCAACTTGCCAGATATACTATGAAACGATCGACCCGGATTTTTAATCAACACCTTATCTTCCTTGGTCTTGAGGTTATAATAATGAAGCGAATTACGTCCGGAGTCTTCCAGTACAAACAAAAGAAGACTAGTTTTATTTATCCAGGCATGATATCCTACTTTAAGTGTATTGATCAACACAACTGGTTCGCCCATTTTCACCGGATATTTTCCGAGATCCTGTGCGCCATTATCGCGTTGAATGATGCAGGAAATAAATTTACCATCGGGAGTTAGAGTAGGAGAATATTCCCTTTCATTGGTCTGTGTAAAATTGGAAGTCTCCTTCGTTTTATAATCGTAAAATTTAATATCGCTGCGACCGCTATCATTAAATGAAGAATAATAAATAATCGATTTTTTAGGATGAAAGAAAGGCTGATTATCGTAGCCTTTATGATTGGTAATATTAACCGGCTTCGATAATACAGGTTCATTATTTACCATTTTCAAATCGAACAAATAAATTTCTGAACCTGTTTGACTTTGAGCAAAAACAGGAAGAGATAATAAAAGAATTAATATTTTCTTCATTCCTAACATTAATTAGATAAGTTATTAATAAACTCTAGGATCGTATGTGTTCGAGTGTGGCGAGAAGCGAATAGCGAACAGCGAGAAGCTTCTTCAATATCTCCACGCATTCAAATCCACCCCCGCCGGCGCCCGTTTTTTTATTTCTTCCGCCCATTTCAAAATAAACATCTGGTTATAGCGGAGGCGAGAGATATAATTCGGCTGTGTATGATCACCGTTCCAGCAATGCTCGGCCCGGTCACCATAGTCCACTTCTCCATCATAGGTTGGGCCGTCCAGTTTTTTCAACATTTCTTCAGTAAGATACACTGCGTTATTAAGATAATAGTTATCCATATCACCACAATAGATATGAATCTTTCCTTTTAATTTGTTACCAATCTTTGGCCAGTCTCTTTTCATGATATAACTGAGATCGTAATTTTCTTTCCAGAACTTAGCTACGTTACTGTCAATAGTTCCCGTAATCTTGTCGAAGATCCGTTTTGGATATCCATCTTTACCAACCGGTGAATAAACTGCTTCCCAAATATCCCATTGTTGACCGCTACGACTTTTGGTACCCAATACCAATTCGCGATAATTTATTTCCTGCAGCGTAGCGCTTACGTGGCCAAGGTAATTGCGCATTCCGGGTCGCGGCGTTTTCTTAAAATCACTCTCCAGGAAATACGCGTTCTTATCTTTATAAATATCAACTACAGTATAAGCACGAAAATCAATTGGGTCGGGACAAGCACTGTAACAGCCATTGTATTCATCAGGGTAAAATACTTGTGCTGCCAATACTTCCCATCCACCAGTACTGCCCCCGTACATAAAGCGGGCCCATCCTTGTCCAATACCCCGAAATCGTTTTTCAATTTCGGGTATCAGTTCATATGTTATCGCATCTCCATAAGGTCCGAGGTTCTGTGAATTCACTGCATAAGAATCATCATAGTAAGGAGTCGGGTGTTGTATTTCTATAGCTAGTACCCGGGGAAAAATGGGACCAGTCCATTGCTTGTAAAAATCATATGCTTCCTGCTGTACAATTTTATTATAACCACTGATTCTAAAACGTTCCGAATAATCTGGTTTTAATGTATCATCGGCCGGCCTGGTACGGAAGCCGCTAAAGTCTTGCGGAAAATGTCCGTGATAAATCGCAAGCGGGTATTTTACATTGGGGTGCGTGTCCCATCCTTCGGGCAAAAGTATATGAGCACCGAGGTACATGGGTCTGCCCCAGAATTCAGTGAGCAGTTTACTTTGTATTTTGATATGCTTGATGTATTTAGTGTCTTCAGCTTCTTTGATTGGAGGGATGATTTCGGTGAGCTCAACGCGAATAATATTTTTTAATTTTTTATCAACGCGAACTTTTACCGGTTTCGAATATAAATTCCCGGGTGCTAAATTCCATTGCTGACCTTCTCCCCTGTCCATCGGCAGCTTTACAGTGTGACCATCTTTACGGTGAAAGGTTTCGTATTTGTGTAATAATGCCTGTACATAATATTCTCCCGCAGGAACATTACTGAGACTTTGAACAGGATATCCAAATACAGTGTTGTTGAATGCTTTTGATTCGCCTGCTTTCCAATTTTCAACATCTATTCCAAAGGCGAGTTGGGTATTGGGTCCGTCTACGATTTGGAAACGAGGTTCGGCATTGTTATTCTTCGATAGCATTAAAATCAATCGCCCGTCGAGGGGCTGGTTGCTTTGTTTGCCCGAATAACTAACCAGTATCGGTTGTTGCGAAATACACTGCAGCGAAAACAGGCTTGCCGCAATAAAGCAAATGGCTCTCATGTCAGTTGGGTTTGGTGTATAAGTTAGGAAGAATTTACGGCTCAGCATTTGTATGATTTATGAAAAAGATATGCGGGCTTTAATAGGTATCATCAGCGCGTTGATTTTTTTAATTTCCTGTGGTCCATCGCAGAAGTCGATATTTTCAAAAAAGTCACCACATGAAAAATATAGCGATGCCCTCAGCGGAGCAGGATTAGATAAAACGCAGTTAGGCCTTTTGTGGACAGCAGAAGCCGCAAAAAGCTTGACTCAACCTCTATTTGTGTCCCTTCCCTATAAGGAAACGGGTTATTTTCCTGCTGAAGAACCACGGGCAGCCGGTTATATTTTTAATGCCAGACGGGGCGAAAAATTGATTGTTACCATTACTAAAACGCCGGTAAATGAAGCGATCCTTTTTGCTGAACTCTGGAAACCTGCCGAAGAGACTAAGAAACTAAAATTGCTTGCTACAGCAGATACAAATACAAATGTGCTTGATCACGAAGTGAATAACGATGGACAATATTTATTAAGAATTCAACCCGAACTGTTGCGATCCGTAGAATATACGTTAACAATAACCACCGCCCCTTCGCTCGCTTTTCCAGTACGCGAATCAGATAAATCGAATGTTATCAGTTTATGGGGGACCGATAGGGATGCCGGTGGCCGCAAACATGAAGGAATCGATATCGGGGCAAAATTCAGGACGCCGGTTGTAGCCGTGGCGGATGGTTATGTAACTTCCGTAAGCGAAAATAACCTGGGCGGTAAAATAATATTTCTCCGGCCCTTCGGGAAAAACTACAATCTCTATTATGCGCATTTAGACTCACAGATCGTGCGGCAAGGTCAGGATGTAAAAGCTGGAGAAATTTTGGGATTGATTGGAAATACGGGCAATGCCAGGACTACCGTGCCTCATTTGCATTTTGGTGTGTATACGTCGTCGGGCGCAGTAGACCCCTTTCCGTTTATTAACAACAAAAGACCTTCACCACGACCGGTAACTGCATCTCGAAAAGAACTCAATAAATATATGTCCACACAATCCCCTTCAGTAATATACGATGTACCCTCCGCTTCGGGCAAGATGCTATTGAAGGCAGAGAAAGGGAAAGCGATGCGTATACTCGCCGCCACCGATAGCTGGTATAAAATTTTATTGCCAGATAATCGGGAAGGATTTATTCAGGCAACATCACTGACATCTTCTATTGTTCAAAAATTAACGCTCACAAAAACAAAAAAGATACTTGATCAACCCCGTGCAGATGCTGCCGCTAAAAATACGGTAGCCGCCGGCACGGTAATAAATGTTGCCGGAATCTTCAACGATTATTATCTCATTACCCATAAAGATTCCTACGGCTGGGTTGAAAAATGAAATTCTTTATTGTAGAAATATTGCCTCATATAGGGCGATTCATCCACGATCTCTGATGCGTAAAGCCACAGCAACTAAATGATTCCCGACTGGCAGAATTCTTGGGGCATCAATCTTAAAACCAGCCCGGCTTTTCGTGTCATAATTTTCAAATAAAAGTTGTCGGACCAATTAAATTGACACCAATGAATAAACTAATAGTATTGTTCTTTTCAGCAATTTTCTTGATATCCTGTAATGGCAATTCCGGCTCGGGGGAAAAACAAGACAACAGCAGTTTAAGCCCGGATACATCTCAACGAGGTGATACAAGTTCGTATGAACGAATGCCGAATAAGACCAGCGATACATCGCAGCATTGATGAGCATTGAAGTTTATCGCAAAAATCCACCGTAACACAGATTGCATTACGATGGATTATATCAGGATAAGGTGGACTTAATAACTCAGGGCGCTTTCCTGGCTGTAGCATTGCTTATCTGGAGAGCTGCTAAATGTCGGCCTCCTGGCAATTCACTCGATGCATAATAAAGGTTCACTGTATTGCTATTGTTGCTTTTTTGAAGACCAATAATTTCCTTCACACTGCAATTCATAGCGGGAGTGGCTTCAGCTACATCTGTAAACTTCCATTGCTTCAATATTTTTTGCTGATCATCTTTAATAGTGATAACACGGCCTTTACTAATTCTTCCGCAATGGTAATATTTAACGGTTATCTGTCCATTGGCGGAGTACTCATCCAGGGTTAGAGTTTTCACTAAATCAATTTCCTTTCCGTAACGTTCCAAAACCAGTTTGTTGTCTACATAAACCTGGAATCCTTCTCCTCCGAATCTTGGAACAAAGGAAAACAACGTTGCACAAAAGGCAAGAAGAGCAATCATTACAATCGGTTTTTTGTTATTCATGTTCATAAAATAGCGTTTAAAAATTTAAGAGAAATGCGAGGGTCGCATCGTTAACAATACAAAAGAACAGCTACAGAGGACCAGAAAATAATAAGTTTGACAAAGCGCATTTTATGCTTGATGTGCTGCAGCATTTTGCGAGCTTGTTTAAGTGGGGACAAACTAAAGCCTGAAATTGCGTACTTTTAGAGATTATAAATTTCACATGATACAGCGTAAAAAACCAGATGTCGATATTGTTAAAGATGTGCTGAAAGCCTTGCTGGAGGCTCAACCTGCCTCAAGTTTTGTACAAAGCTTATCGCATCAATATGAGGAAAGAGGCGGGCTTAGTAAAAAACAATTGGAAGGACTCCATAAAAAAGCAATGAATGTGAAAACAATGCCTGTCAGTTGGCTTGCCACACTGGAAGCGGTTATTTTAAAACGTCCAACTCGCTATAAATCCACCGCTCCTGCGCCAAAACCATTTTATGAAGAGAAGGATACGAAGCACGGCGATATGATCGAAGCTATTCTCGCAAAATATCCGCAACACAAGCGCGTCCTCTACTTTCAGGCAAAGTATAATAATAACGAGGCGCTTTCCCCGGCTGATATTACGGAGCTGGAGAGATTTAATAAGATTTTGAAAAAGTAATACAGAGCTAAGAGAATAAAAGAGAAAACGAGATAAAAGAGTCATAAAATACAGGGCTAAGAGCATAAAGGAGAAAACGAGATAAAAGAGTCACTGAATATTTGCGGCTCCCTTTGTCTCCTTTCCCTTTTGACCCTGCCTGCCGGCAGCCTGCCTGTCCGGTAGGCAGGGCAGGCTCTTAGCTAAAAATTTAGTATAGTAGTAATGATATTGAAGGATGCGATTGAACTGATTAAACATGATCGGATAAATGATATCGATGGTCCTCAAACCTGGGCCGATCTTGGATGCGGCGAAGGGCTGTTCTCACAAGCATTGTCTCATTTGCTGAAACCAGGCAGCCGTATCTATGCGGTAGATAAAACAAAGCCAGCTCCAATTCCATCTTATAATAATGTACTTATTGAAAGCAGGATATATGATTTTATAAAAGATGACCTGGTTCTTCCACCACTCGATGGAATATTGATGGCGAATTCCCTGCATTATGTATCGGATAAAAAAGAGCTGCTTAATAAACTGATGCTTTTACTGAAACCCACTGCTGGTTTTATAATTGTTGAATATGATACTGATACTCCGATACAAAACTGGGTGCCTTATCCGTTAAGTTTTCAATCCTTACAAAATTTATTCAGGCAAGTGGGTTATAAAAACATTGTTCCAATCGGGAAACGTGCCTCTGTCTACGGGAGAGCTAATCTCTACTCAGCACTAATCAAAAATAAGCCTTGAATATTCGATATAAAAACGTAAGTGTCAATTAATAAGGGGCAATTTATTCAATCCTTGAAATCGCAAACATCTATATTTCCATTCCACTTTCCCGCCTTATTTCCCTGCCGCTCATCCATTTTTTATAAAAATCCTAATAAATTAGTTGTTCTCCTAATGGATTAGTAGTAGTATTGTGGAAACGAATTTAGAGTATGATAAAACTGGCGAAAAGAGAAGAGCAGATCATGCAGGCTTTCTGGGACCTCGACAAAGCTTTCATTAAAGAGATCATTCCACATTTACCTAATCCGAAGCCACATTATAATAGTGTGGCCACGATGGTAAAAATCTTGGAGGAAAAAGGTTTCCTAGATCATGCAACAGTTGGCAATGTTTATCAGTATTTTCCTTTGATCAGTCGCGAAGAATACCAGCAGCACGCAATGAAGGATATCGTGAGCCAATATTTCGATAATTCATACCCACGCATGCTGGCTTTTTTTGCCAAGCAACAAAATCTTTCCGAGTCTGAACTGAATGATATAATAAAAATGATTAAATCGAACAGCAAATGACACCTTATATTCTGAATGTGGCGCTTATCATTGCCGGTTGCCTGGCATTTTATAAGCTATTCCTGCAAAGGGAAACATTTTACCGGGTCAACCGCTATATGTTAATCGCTTGTCTGATTATCGCGTTCGCATTACCGCTTATTCCGGTACCGCAGCAATGGTCGTTTAGACAAGCGGAGGAAAAAACAAGTATTACGCAAATGCCTGCCAGCCAAATTATACTTCCGCTGGACCCGAATAGTGTTCAACGGAAAGAAACCTCCGGGACAACTCCGCAAGAAACTACTTCTACTACAACGTCCACTCCATTTTCTATTCAAATGGTATTTAACTGGATGTTCTGGTTGTATTGGTTTGGAGTGATCGCGTTCGGATTCAATTTACTATTACAGATAGTAGTATTATTTTATCGTGCCCATAGGGGACAGGTTATCATCGATGGACGTTATCGCATTGTGGAAGTAAGTGGAGATAAAGCCCCTTGTTCTTTTGCCAATATCATCTTTATTAACCCCGAGAAATACGAGTGGGAAACTTATAACCAGATACTAATGCATGAAAAAGTGCATGTGCGTCAGAAGCATAGTATGGATTTGTTACTGGCAGAGCTGGTACTGATCTTTCAATGGTTCAATCCATTTGCCTGGATATATAGAAAGGAAATGGAGAACAATCTAGAATTTCTTACCGATGATCACCTGGTACAACGGGAGGCAATAGAGAAATCGAGTTACCAGATGAGTTTGCTCAAAGTATCCTCGCCTCAATTGCCACTCAGTGTTACCACTAATTACAATCAATCTTTACTTAAAAAACGTATAGCCATGATGAACGCGAAAAAATCAAATCTGCATACCGCCTGGAAATATTTCTTCCTGTTGCCGGTATTGGTATTGTTTGCCTGCTTACTAAATGAACCGTTTGCTTACGGTCAGACTGATACGAAAGTAAATAAAGACATCCAGGTTGAAAACAAACAGAATATCAACGTAAACTCGAATCAGGATGTGAAAGTGAATACCAAACAGAATGTCAATACAAATAACAATCAGAACATTACTGTAGACACTAAGCAAAACATCAACGTGGATACAAAACAGAATATCAATGTTGATACGAAGCAGAGCATCAATGTGGATACAAAGGTTAACACGAAAAATGAGAAAGGAATTGTAGTTAACGGTGAAATGGATCTTGAAGGCTCCTGGTTCGCGACGATTAAAGGAGATAAGGTTAACATGCAGTTCCGCAACGATGATGACGAACACAATTCTTTCAACAATAATTCTACTTTTAAATTGAGTGAACTTCCGGAGCTTCCACGAGGTAGTTCTGGTACTTTTAAAATTACCCGTGATGCTGGTGTTTTGGAATTAACTGGCAAATTCGAAGGCGATCAGGGAATGGGAAAATATAAGTTCGTGCCTAATAAACAGTATGCCGAAGAAATGAACAAAGAGCTGGATGAAACATTGAAGGATCGTGACCTGATGGTATTCTTCTTTATCGATATTAAGAAATCGTATGTAGCCATGTTAAAAAATCAGGGCTATAATGATATTAGCAAGAAAGATATAATTCCACTCGCCGCACTAAAGATAGATGCTGCTTATATCAGCTCTTTAAAAGAAAGTGGATTGAAGGATCTTTCCCTGCGCGATCTTATTCCGCTTAAATCATTAGGAATTGATAAAGATTATATCGAGGAGATCCGCAAAGCTGGGTTTGAGGATATAACAGCGGACGAGCTTATTCCATTGAAAGCCCAGGGAATCGATGGAGCTTATATCAGCAAAGTTCGTAAGGCTTCCAATAGTGATGATTTCAAACCACGTGATATTATCGCGCTTAAATCGTTGAAGATTGATGAGGCATATATCAATTCGTTCAGGGCAGTTGGATACGATCATATTTCCAACAAAGATCTTATCCCAATGAAATCATTAGGGATTACTGCTGAATATATAAAAGGCTTCCAGGCGATTGGATACAATGATTTGAGGCCATCGGAATTTATTCCGCTTAAATCTCAAAAGATCACTCCCGACTTTATCAAAGGGTTCACGGCGATTGGGTATAAGAATATTCCAATTCATGATATTGTAAGTCTTAAAGCCGTGGGAGTAACACCAGCCTATGTAAAAGAAATGCAGGGCAAGGGTTTCAAGTATGATCGCCTTAATAAGTATATCACATTAAAGAGCATCGAAAACTAACCAGTATTTCTGTAAGCTGATTGCAAGAGCCTCCCGTTAATACGGGAGGCTTTTTGATTTGAGATGTTTGATTTAGGATTTCTGAGTTAAGTGTGTCCCCATTTGTAAGGAAATCTGCACCTGAGAAAATCGCAAATCCTACACCACAAATCACAAATCTCTAAACATTCATTAACTTTCTTATTTGAATTAAAGACTTTTTCGGGTGCTTTAGCTTCTCTTTCAATTAATCCTACGCCAGGCATTTTTTAATAATTAATTCTATGAACAATGAACATTAAAAAAACTCCTGAAGGAAACTATCAGATTAACAATGAGCCCATACTTGACCTGATTAGTGTACCAGGCGCCGTTCGCGCACTTAAAAAACCGATTCCCATTACCGCTAAAAAAATCAATGAACCTTTTACGGTTGATACCAGCGAAGGTACCATGTCGGGTAAAGCGGGAGATTGGTTGATGCAAGGAATCAATGGCGAAATGTATATCTGCCCCGCTGCTATTTTTGAAATGAGTTATGATATTATGGAATGATTGGGAAGAAAAGGAATCAGTACTAATCGATAAAGTAAATATGGATTCAATTACACATATCGCTCTAGGTGCCTGTATGGGAGAAGCCTTTGCAGGAAAAAAACTTGGAAAGAAGGCCATGCTTTGGGGTGCGCTGGCACAAAGTGTCCCGGATATTGATTTCATCGCTTCCTTCTGGATGGATACTTCTTCCGAACTTCTTGCTCATCGGGGCTTCACACACTCTTTTTTATTTTGCGCATTGGTCACTCCGTTTTTGGCATTGTTGGCGGAACGATGGCACCGCCCGCACAATATCCGACTTGGCAAATGGATGATTTTTTTTGGTGGGGTAATTTTCATACATGTATTCCTCGATGGATTTAATAATTATGGAGTAGCCTGGTTCGAACCTTTTAGCAATAAGAGGATCTCCTTCAATGCCATTTATGTTGCCGATCCTTTCTTCTCGATATGGTCGGCTTTGGCGTGTATTGCGCTGATCTACTTGAAAAGAAGATCGGCCCAACGGAAAAAATGGTGGGCGATGGGGTTGCTGTTAACTGCTCTTTATTTAGTGTATAGTCTTATAAATAAAAGCAAAATAGACAGGGACACCAAAGAAATTCTGAGTAAACAGAGGATAAAATATGACCGGTATTTTACGACACCTGCCCCGCTCCAAAATTGGTTATGGTTTGTTGTGGCGGGCGACGACAACGGCTACCATGTTGGCTTTCGATCCTTATTCGATAAAGAAAGAAAAATTAGTTTTCAATATTTTCCCCGTAACGATTCTTTATTAGTTCCCCTAAAGGATCACGAAGATCTCCAACAGTTGATTCGTTTCTCTCAACAATTTTACACGGTGGAAAAATGGAATGACACACTCGTGTTCAATGATCTTCGTTTTGGACAGATCGTTGGCTGGGAACACCCACGGGGAAAATTTGTATTTCATTATTTCCTTGAACACCCTCGGGATAATAAACTGGTAGTTCAACGGGGCAGATTCCGTGGATGGAGTTGGGAAACGGCTGAGTCCTTTTTGAAAAGAATAATAGGAAACTAGTGTCCCGATGATGTTAATCAAAGCGGGGTGTGATCAGTATCAGTTTTTTAAGGGATAGATTGGGATAGCTTCGGAGTCAAACTTTTTAGTATGAACACCGTGTTATCGCAAGAACTCCGGGAAATGCTGGAAACCGTTAACTATCGACCCGCAGTTTCAATGATTATACCGTTCGAAACCCGGATTAGCGCCTATAAGGAATTGGCGCTGACATTAAAACTGGCTACAGGCGAGGTGCATTCCGAATTGAAAGATAACTATCCGATTGAAATAAGTTCTCTGGTAACAAAAAAATTAGAGAAGCTGATTGATAATCTTGACTATACAACGGATAAAAAAAGTATAGCGATTTTTGTATCACCCATTTTTGAGAAAGTGGTTTACCTGGATATTCCAGTTGAAAAAAAGATCATTATCGATGAATCCTTTGAAATCCGCGATCTGGTCTTCTCCCAAAAACAAATACACAAATACCTGATTCTTTTATTAACGGGTAAAAAAGCAAGGATCTGCTTGGGGAACTCAAAAAGTTTTGTTGTGCTGGTATCGGAAACCTCCGAATCATTCTATCCGGTCATTAACGATGTACCGGAGCGGGTTGCTAATTTTTCTGATAGTTCCGAAAGAAAAGAAATAGTAATGGATAAGTTTTTGCACCAGGTAGATAAGACCCTCGGAAATATTCTGTCTAACTCTCAACTTCCTGTATTTGTTATCGGAGCCGATCGAATTGGGGGGCATTTTAAAAAGATCAGCAGACATGCGGAGGCCATTGCCGGTTATATCCATGGTAATTTCGAAGAGGCCTCCAGCGAACAACTCATTGAAATCGTATGGCCATATATCAGCGAACTGGAAAAGAAGAAGCAGCGGCAATTATTTGAACAACTGGAAAGGGCGGAAGGTAAAAAGCAATTGGCTATTGGCATACGAGAGGTATGGCGGGCGGCGATGAATAATAAAGGGCGATTGCTGTTGGTAGAAAAAAATTTTATGTATCCGGCACAGCGCGGAAGCAACGAAGAGACGATCTACAAATTGGAAGAACCGTATCATAAATTTTCTTTTATAAAGGATGCGGTAGATGACGTAATTGAAAAAGTGTTGAAGAATGGAGGGGATGTAGAGTTTGTTGACGAGGGGCTCTTAAAAGAGTATCATCATATTGCTTTAATACAATATTATTAAACAACTAAAAAGTTATAGTATGAAAACGATTGTAACAGCTACCGATTTTTCAACTATTTCGCTGAACGCGGCGTTCTATGCTGCCGATTTAGCCAGCCTGGTAAACGCGAATTTAACGTTGATTCATGTATGCACGCTTCCCATTGCATTAGCGGTTGGGGAAGTGGCTACTCCGGTATTTAGTATAGAAGAGATGATAGATGATGCGGAAGAGCGGCTGACCGAATTAAAAGAAAGCATTTATGAAAAAACAGGGACAGGAATAACAATTCATACAGAAGTAAAACAAGGCAACGTAGTTACTGAGATCAGGGAATATTGTCTTACACAAGATATTTATGCCATCGTAATGGGCGCTGAAACCGGGGCGGCCTGGGAAAGAATGTTTTTCGGTGCAAAAGCAATTTCTGCACTCAAACAGTTTACCTGGCCACTGATTATCGTGCCATCCGATACGAAGTTCAGGGCGCTACGTAAAATTGGTCTTGCCTGTGATTTCAGAAAAGTAATTGAAACGTTGCCTCTAAAGGAAATCAGAAACCTGATCGAAAAATTCCATGCCGAGTTGCATGTGCTGCATGTGAGTATGGAAAGCGGTGATTCTTTTGATGTGGAAACGGTACAAGAATCAGGATGGTTACAGGATATGATTGGCGACCTGAAACCCCGTTACCATTTTCTGAAAGGAAAAGAAATTGAAAAAGTATTGGTGGAGTTCAGTGAAACACTTGAGTTGGATTTACTGATTATAATTCCGAAGAAACATAGTTTACTTAATAAATTGTTTCAACATAGCCATTCAAAAAGATTGGTTTTACAGTCGCATGTACCGGTTATGGCTATTCATGACTAACAGGAAGCATATCATTAAAATAATATATTAGAAATTTAGTAAATCGGTTTGGCCTGATATGGCAACCATTAGAGGAAATGAATCCTTTTCCGGTGAACGATTGCCATGATGGTAATTAGATCTAAACAGCTAAAGTATAAAACCAATAGCCCCTTCCATAAAAACATTTTTTTATGAAGCCGATAATCTTTCGCGTTTTACAGGGCGCTTTATGCGGCATTGGTTCCGGCCCCGGTATGAATTCACGGAATTTATCAGGCAATGTTATGTGGTCGGTTATAAATCTTTCCCGAAGATTCATGTACGCTGTTTATAATAGAAGGTTATAAGGTAAAGAGTGAATCTGATAATATGGTAGGCAAACCAACGGACAAATTGTTTTAAAATGTTTGTTGTGCGTATATGTCCTTCCAGGGTGATGGGAATACAATCTTTCTGAATAATATATTCCAGTGTTTGTTCAACGGAGGTAGTCAGTTTCGTATCCCTCACATCGAGGTTCAACTCAATACTGGTGTATGCGCTGATATCATTTAGATTGTAAGAACCAAGAGTAAACCATTCCCCATCACAAGCCGAAATCTTTACATGTAGTACAGAGGGTTGATATTCGAAGAGTTCGATATTATTCCGGAGAAACCAATCATAGAGCCAGCGCTCAGCATATTTGACCATCTTAATATCCGAAGGGCCTGCGGTGATCACTTTTATTTTTACACCTCGGCTGGCTGCATTTGATAATAAACGGCGGATAACTTTACCAGGCAAAAAGTAACTACATGAAATAATGATGTGTGATCGGGCATTTCGAAACATTTCAATATAGGTAGCGGAAATTTCATTTTTGGACCGTACCCAATCATTACGACGCATCCTCACCCTGCAGCAATCCGGTACTGATGGCTCGTAAATTATTTCCTTTTCTTCACAAGGAGTAATTCCCATTCTTGAAGGAAAACTATTCCATGTTTTCCAACATAAAATACAAAGATCTCTGGCCATTTCTCCTTCTACACATAGGGCATAATCTAACCAGGCAATCGATCCGGTAATGTCATTGTAACGATTGGCAATATTAATACCACCTACGAGCGCTATTTTGGAGTCGACAACAAAAATTTTATGATGCATCCTCCGGCCAAAATAAAAATACTTGCTTTTTAGCCAGGGTTCAAAAAAACGGAAATGAATACCAGCGTTTCGAAGCTCTTTTATAAAAGAATGGGAAAGTCCCTGCGAAGCATAACCATCAGCCATTAAATAAACCTGAACTTTTCTTTTAGCCGCGGATTTCAGCGCTTCGGCTACCAGCCGGCCTGTCTCATCATCAACATAAATGTAAGATTGAAGATGAATACTATCAGTGGCATGATTAATTAAATGAAGAATTGTTTCAAAATATGCTTTTCCGCCCCTGACGAGTTGCACTTTATTCAGTGTCCACGTTGTGGAGCTTGTTGTATTTTTTGTCTTGACCATTCTTGCATCCCTTTCTTTATAGTTATATAGCTTTGCCCTCCATAGAAAATTTCCCGTTCTGAAGGTCTGGAATATTCGCATGAATTCTTCCGAGGATGTTACTGACATAAAAACCACTTGCAGATACTCTTCTTGAAATGACAATAATCATCCTTTGGGTTGATATGCAGCATTGGGTGAATGCACGAAATAGTATTGCTTTGGGAAAATTATGGGGAAGACTCCAAGCGTAAAATAAAACAATGGCGTAAACAAATTACACAAAACGGTGCATAAAAACACTTTTGTTTATGGCTAAGAAAACAAAATCACCCGCACCATTTGAAATTCCGCAACCGGGAAAGATACCGGAGATGGAGCCTTATGCAGACCCGGAGGAACCCTTGGCTCCCGAAGAAAACCCGGATCAAATACCTGATCTGGATCCTGACGAAAAACCACCTTATGAAATTCCACCACCCGGTGAAGGACCATAACAATTAAATCCATTTTATGAAGCATAGCGATATAGCCGTGGATTATAAAGTAATGGAGATTTCAAGCCGCGTATTTAAAGACGGAGAAAGGATTCCTTTTAAATACACCTATGACGGTGAAAATTGTAATCCACCATTAGATATAAAACGTATTCCACCCGGAACAAGATGCCTGGCAATTATAATGGAAGATGTAGATACCCAACTGGCCACTAGGGCACATTGGATTGTGTGGAATATACCCAGCACGCATTATATAAATGAAAATAATGTGCATGGTAATGTAGGAGTAAATGACTACCTGCAACAGAATTATGTTGGTCCATGCTTGCTAGCGGGGAAGCATCGGTACCATTTTAAGATTTACGCGTTGGATCAGTTATTAGATTTGACGTCTCGTTCTGGAAAAATGGCTCTCGAAAAAGTCATGAGCGAACATATAATAGGTTTTGGAGAACTGGTTGGTTATTATGAAAATAATAATAATGGATGAAGATAACTCCAGGCAAACGGGCATCAGTAGAATTATCAATCAAACAAATTCTATGAAACTTAATAAGAAATGGCATTTAAGTCATCCCATGCCAAAGAACCCTACACTTGAACAGCGTATTGCCTGGCATCAAGCTCATAAAATGAATTGTACATGCCGGGATATTCCTGAAAAGCTAAAAATGGAAATGAAAAAGAGAGGAATTAAATGACGCCATCCCCGGCTTACCGGCAACATTCATTTGAATGACCACTAACTACACAGGTTGAATCAGTGAGGATAGAATCGGTACTGCTCCTGATATCAGTCATTTTTACGCCCCCCTAATCAGCGATAATTTTACCAATGAAAACAGATTCGGGTTCATTTTTTCATAATAGGAGTTTATACAGTAACAATAAAATTGTATTGTATGATAAACACACAAAAAATTCAGGCAGAAACA
>Ga0190271_10000811_pt1 | contig 16586 bp, 13 predicted proteins | sample Popmic356T_FD_133747 | JGI IMG/M metagenome (GOLD analysis project Ga0190271, IMG submission 133747) | Populus adjacent soil microbial communities from riparian zone of Weber River, Utah, USA - 356 T | ecosystem: Environmental > Terrestrial > Soil > Riparian zone | place: USA: Utah | collected...
AGCAGGTTCGGATCCGCGAGTTCGATCAGATCAGCAGGTGGGTTGGCACCGGTGACGTGCACACGCACCCATGGAATCGACAACCGCACAAGCGGTAGAACATTCGCCACGAACCATTGAAGGCCGTCGGCGTTCGGCGATCCGCTTCCCGCCAGCCACCCGGCGACATACGCCACTCCGAATCGCTCGTCGAAGGTCCGCGTTCCAAAGGAAACCGCCGGCTCCGCCGGAAGAAGCGTGCTGGTCGGACAACAGCCTTCCACGCTAGCCAGCAACGCCGCTTCTTCCTTCGATACCGTGACCGCTGCTTCACACTTGGTGACGATGCGTTCTTCGAGCGCTCGCATGTCGGCGGCGGACTGCAGGAGGGCGTCACGCTCAGCTCGATCAGTGACGAGTGTCGCTTGCAGTACCAGGCGCCGCCAGAACAGGGCCTCGCAATCGTACAGCAGGACGGCGTTCGGCTGGCACGTGCGCACGATGTCGCCCGCGCGCTCGAAGTTGTGTGGCCGACTGATGATTACGGCGTCGTAGTTGATCCACGGGCACGACAGATGACCTTGGAGATCACCGGGGACAACCGCCACGCCGGCAGATATCAAGGCGTCCGGCGGAGCGCCCTGAACACCCGCAGCCGGAGCGATTACCACAGCATAGCCACTCGCCGCGATCTCCAAGGCGGCCGTAAACATTCGACCATATCCCGAGCCGAGAGAAGGTTCCGGAACTCTGTCATCGATGATCAGAACCCGCCTGGGAGCACCGCGTGCGCGCCACGCAGCACGTACCAATGCTGCAGGCTCAGTGGGCCGAGCAGGTTCCTGCCATCGAAGCGTGTCTGCCCGTTTACGCTGGAGTCGATCCTGATTGCGCTTGAACAGAAAGGTTTTGACGAGTCCGTCCGAGCTGGCCGACTCGTGATGCCACACCCGTGACCGGGGCTCCAGGAGTACTTGATAGCCCGACTCGCGCAGCGCGAGACACAGGTCAACGTCCTCGTAATAGGCTGGATGGTAGTCATTGGCGAACCCACCCACCTGTTCCCACGCGCGTCGTCTCACGAGCAGCGAGCAGGCAGAGACGTAATCCACCTGGCGCACGAAGTGCCACTCCAGCGAGTTTCCCGGGAGGTTGCGGCCCACTGGCATGGTCGATCCGTCCGCCCAGATAACGGACCCGGCTTCTTGAATACGTCCGTCGGGAAACAGCACCAGACTCCCGACCGCGGCTGCTTGAGGGTTTGCATCGGCCGTTGAGACCAACCATTCCAACCATCCGGGCGCCACGATGCAGTCGTCGTTCAGCATCACCAGGTACTCGCCTCGAGCGACACTGGCGGCCAGGTTACATCCACCACCGAATCCCAGGTTTGCCTGGGCTTCCACCAGACGCACCCCTTCCGTCTGGCTCCTCAGCGTATCCCTGGACGACTGAGGTGCGTCATTCGATGCGACGACCACTTCGTACTCAACTCGACGACCTATGGAGTCGGAGAGAGAGCGCAAGCAAGTCAGTAACAAGTCGACTCGTTTCCACGCGAGCAAAACGATCGACGCGCGTGGTCGCTGCACTGGGGGAAATACAACTCGAGACATCAGCTTTGATCGTTCGCAGGTGCGCCGGCCCGTCGCAGTTGACCGACTTCGCTACAATATCGCGATGTCATAGATCTCGGATCCATGATTCGTCAAATCGATGTGGACCATGTCGGAGTACCGCGGCACATGAGCTCATGCGTCGCCACAGCTCTGACTCCGTCCACCTAGGACAATATGGAATGACCGGTGCGGTGATCTGACAATCAACCCGACGCCTCAAACGCGGGACCAGCTTCAGATCTGCCACGAGTTCGTCGGCCGCCGGCTGGATGTGACGCGCGAACCAAATGCCTCCCGCCCATTATCTTGTGCTTGCGGCCATTATCTTGTGCTTGCGGCATTTTGCCCCGCCCCTCGCCGGTAGTAACGACCCGATGACCCTGACTGCGCCCGACTTCCCACCTGCGCGCTCGGCACTCACACCGCACGCGTGCCTTGCCTGCGGCCGGCGCGAGGAGCGGTTCCTTTACACGCGCAACGGCTGCGACATTTTCCAATGCGCGCATTGCGGCGTCGGCCGCAGCGAACCGGTGGGTTTCGATCCGGCGAGCTATTACACCGAGGACTATTTCTCCGGCGAGTATGCCGACGGCTATGCCGACTACGTTGGCGCGGAGAAGGTTCTGCGGGCCGAGTTCGCGCATGCCGCCTCCTTCCTGCGCCGCTTCGTCCCGCACGGCCGCTTGCTCGAACTGGGTTGTGCCTACGGCTTCTTCCTGCAGGAAGCGCGTCGATACTTCGACGTCACCGGCATCGAACTCGCGGAAGAAGTGGCCGCGCACGCGCGTCAATCCGGCCTCAACGTGCTGTCCGGTCCCGCCGATGCCGACAATCTCCGGCGCGTCGGCGAAGTCGATGCAATCGTGCTACTCGACGTGATCGAGCACCTGCCCGACCCGTGCGGCACGCTGGCGGCGGCGGTCGAGCGCCTGAATCCTGGCGGCGCTGTGATGATCACGACCGGCGACTTCGGCTCACTCGTCGCACGCCTGCTGGGCGCCAACTGGCGATTGATGACGCCGCCGCAACATCTGTGGTTCTTTACGCGCGCGGGCATGGCCGCGCTCGCGGGCAGGCTCGGGCTAACGCTCGAGCACTTCGATCATCCCTGGAAGACGGTGCCGGTTTCGCTGATCGCGTTTCAACTGCGCCGTATGCTTGGCATGAATCCTGGTAGGTCGCGCATGGCCAGCAGCGTCGGCGTTCCGGTCAATCTGTTCGATGCCATGCGTGTGATCCTGCGGAAACCGGTATGAGCGGCGAACGGCTCTCGCTCGCGCAGATCAACCGATTGATGCGATGCGCGTGATCGCCTGCGAACGCCAATCAGCTATTGCCGTGGCAAATTCGAATCCATTGCGTGAAGCTCGCTCGACGCACTTGAACCTCCGTGGCGAGCCGCTTCGAGCGCTTCGCGCCGGATCAATCCGGTAACCAGTACCTCGAGCCGCCGAAAGCGGCCGTAGTAATAGAGGACGATTCCGAGACCCGCCAGCACGGCAAAGTAGAGAACGAGGTCAGCACCCCGTCCAATCCCTAACCACCGAGCGACGGTAGTGAGGGACATTGGCGCCGCGATGAAGAAGGCGGTGCTGAGCCACGTCACGGTCCAGCACAGGCCACTCCATCGAGATAGTGAACCCCGCATCGTGCGAACGCTCACGACCGCTGCGACCAGGAGACAGGACGGCGTGAGAACTGCTTGGAACAGTGTCATCGAACAACCCGTCTCAGCAGCATTCGCAAGCCTAGCCCGATTGCGTCAGACATCCGCTGACCCTTGGCCAGCGTATCGGCAGTGTAGCGAATTTGCACCGGTACTTCGATGTACTTCCGCCCGCAGTGTCTGATCTGGTCGATGATTTCGCTCGCATGCTCCATGCGATTATGGCGAATCTGCAAACTCGCGGCACCCCCGCGAGTCATCGCTCTCAGGCCGTTGTGTGCGTCGGTCAGCTTCACACCAGATAACACACGGGTGACCAAAACGGCGAGCTTCAAGAGTATGTGCCTCGAGATTGGCATGCCCGTCGCGGACCCAAGGAACCGGGATCCCAGCGCGAAGTCGGCCTCGTTCCGCTGAAGCGAAGAAACGAGGACTGGGATATCCTGCGGCCGATGTTGCCCGTCGGCGTCAAACGTGACGACGTAGGCAGCGCCGCGGGCTAGCGCAAAGTCAATGCCTGTCTGAATAGCCGCGCCTTGTCCGAGATTCGCAGGATGGGTGACGAGCCAGACTGGACGCGTCAAGACATGGAAACCCGTGTCATCCTCGGAGCCGTCATCGACCACAACAACGTTCGCTACGACGGCAGTCAACTCGTCCAGCACGCGCAGAATTCGCGTTCCCTCGTTGAACGCGGGAACGATGACCCATGTCTCGTCTCCGGATGAGGCCAAGGCGACTTCCTTCGCCGTATCCTCAAGGCCACGCGACGTGCCTCTATTCATGGTTGACCGCATGTCATCCCTGCCTATGGAATCGGCAAGACCAACCGGGAACCGCACTGCGGCGGATAGTATGCTGCCTTCACCGAATACTGCAGAGATGGATGAAACTCGTCGGCATACAGCAGGAACAGATTCGTCATTCCCAGAACGCAGATCTCAGGATTCTTTTCGACGGCAGCTCGTATCGCTGGCTCGATGCTCTCTGTAATGGCGACGGTTGTTGCTTGAGTTGTCGGACGAATGTAGACCGCCTTCGTCAAGGCGACCGTCGTGATGAGCATGGCGCACGAGATAATGCCGAGATGCGGCGCACCAAATCCCATGCCTGCATCTCCTCGCGCACGGACGAGGAGATAAAAGTTGAGCGTGATCAGCACGATGATCCAGTACATGTAGTAACGCAGCTCATGTGATTGAGGCAACACCGATGTGAGCACAGACAAGAGCACAAAGAAACCAGCGGCAACGCGCTCCTGTCCCACACGATTCCGCCTAACCAGTATCGCAAAGAGCAGCAAACTGACGATCACATAGACGAAGAAATATCCGCCCATTCGATCAGCAGGAACCCCGTCAGGCAGAAAACCCTGCTCGCCTGTCCACAGAAAGGGCCGGCGTGCATCATATGCGCGGAACTCGAAGATGGACAGCAGCCACCGCAGCGACTGGGGCGCATCTTGTAGATAAAGCGGGGTCGTAACATCGGGCGCGATCGCGTGCGGCAATGACGTTCCAAAGATACTCAATGCATATGGATAGAACGGATTTCCGAACACGACCAGGTTCTTGAGGAGCGAAGCGAAGATTATCGGCGAGATGGCGACGAGCACACTCACCATCAGCAAGAGCTTGTGCCCAGCCCGCCTTTCCATGCGGGGTGTGTCGGAGCGATAGAGAAACATCAGGCGCGCAACTACCGCCAGCAGGGACAGCACAACGAGCGGCGCCATCGTGAACTTGATGTTGGCCGCAGCGGCGGCAGCGACGGAGAAGAGCACGATGTCGCGCCAAGTTGGGTGTGCCGGTTGCGCATACAGGCGATACGCGACCAGCATCGTCGCCGCACACGCGACATTGGCCGGAAGGTCGATAAGGCTTGCCGCGGCGTGTATTTGGATTACTGGGACAGCAAGCAGCGCGAGGAACAGAGACCCAGCCGGCACCGCCAGATAGACCGAGGAAAAGTAACAGAACAGCACGAGGCTGCCTAACGCGACCAAATTTGCGGCTTGGATCAGCCCGAAGAAACGCCAGAAGAAGCCCTGGAGAATCTCGCCTAACAGTGGGAATCCGTTGTACACGTCCTCCAGATGATCGACAAACAACAACTCATCGCGCGGAACTATTCCCCAGACGCGTCCCGCAAACGGAAGGTGATATGCGAGAGCGTCAAAGTTGAAGAGGTCGACATCGACGAATGCCCGATGGATCAAGAGTGCAAGGAAGACAGCAGCGATCGCGTTCAGGAGGCGAGGCACGTAATGGATGCCATGGGACTGCTCCGGCACGGTCCTAGATGCTCTCTCGCCGCGATCCGCAAGAAGGAATCGGTCTGACGAGTCTGCCGCCGCTCATTTTCGGCAAAGGGGAACTACTCGTACACTTCGATTTCCCCCCACGCCACCCATGACGGACTCTTCACGGTAACGACCCTCAGATAGCGCACTTGACGTTTCACCTGAAGCTCCAGCCATTGCGCGTCGGCAGTGTTGCCGTCGAGTACTCCAAGCGGAGCGAGGCTGTCGGGCATCGGGCCTCCCAGAATTTGATGACTCGTCGGTCCGGCGGGAGTCTGCGCGGTATAGAGCCGTACCTTCGTAATCGTGGTTGGTTGTCCCAGATCGAGCTGGACCCACGCGGGCGCAGCGCCGCCCGACATCCATGGCTTTTGAAGATTGCGATCGAAAACAAAAGCGGCACTCTCGAGGCCACTCGAGGCGGTCGCCGCGGTGATCGTGAGCCTTCCAGGCGGCGAAGACGCTTCTCCACCGGCGGGAGCCGCCCCTTTTGTCTCCTGCGCCGGCGTAGCTTCATTACTGTCGCGGCTGCATGCGGCCGGAAGAGCCAGACTCAAGGCCATGGCACATAGCGTGAGGCGCCTGTACGAAGTCGCAGGTTTCATGATGGAACCCAAGATAATTGTTGTTCCTTCATTTGTCCACGCCACACGGATTCTTGCTGCGTGACGCACCCGTTAGCCGAACGCGGTTCTCTTGTACGATGACGAGACTTTGTGCTGGCAGCACTCTGCGCTACAAGCGGACCAGGTGACTGATGACAAGTGGGCTCGGCTCTGACGAACCGCCGCCGACACCTGAGCGCCCCAGCCAGGGAAAGCTGTGTCCATAGCGTCGCTTTGGCCCGACTATGCACGCCTCAGGAGTTCGGGTCTCGTTCTCGAGCCCGACTATGCGGCGTGTTATCTGGGATCCGCGAAGCTGGCCCGGCTCTCCGTGCCGCACTACCTCACGATAGGAGAGCGCCTCGGGTACCGTCCGAATCCATTCTTCGATCCGTGTTATTTCGCCAAGGCCACTCACGGGGCACACCGATCGCTTCTTGAATATCTGGACCATTACGCGGCCGGAGATGTGTCCCCCTCCCGAGAGTTCGAACACAGCTGGTATACATGGCAGAACCCCGACTGGTGCCGGAACCACGAGCACCCCTTCCTCCACTTCTACTTCGAAGGGCTGACGCAGGGACGGTACCCGGCGCCCGGCATCGACATCTGGAAGTTCCTGCGAGACTTCCGTCCTTCGAGCGGAGACCCGATGCGCCACTTGTACAGTCAGGTGACGCGCCGGGGTCGCTTCGACCCATCCTTCTCGCTCTACTCGACCGAGGATCTCCGACGAGCCCAGGACGCATTCAAAAACGGCATCGACCTGAAAGTTCACCGGGAAAGCGCTTGGGGGCCGCGGCGATTCCTTGTTTTCGTTCAGGCCAGCCGTGCGTTCGCGCGCGATTTTCTCTCCGAAGAGCGCGATTTCGACATCCTGCTCAACTTCTACGATGGTCCACCAGTTGCCGATTGGCCAGGAGTCGAACACCTGGTCAGCCAGCGGGGCACGAAATCATCTGCCATCGCCAAGCTGCTCGAGGCGCGACCGGATCTTCTCTTGCGCTACGACGCCGTGCTCTTCCTGGACGACGATGTCGTCCTGTCGTCGCCTGCCTTGAGCCGGTTCTTCTTCGAGATGGAACGGTCCGGTCTCGATCTGGCACAGCCGTCCCTGACCGCGGATTCGAGCTGCGTGTGGCCGGTCCTCAAGCAGCCCGAGGTTGGCCCGGGCGTGCGCCTCATCAACGCTGTCGAGATCATGATGCCGGCAGCGACGCGCTTCACCCTCGAGCGAGCCGGGTGGACGTTCGGCCGGGCAATCAGTGGCTACGGCGTGGACCTCCTTCTTGGCCATGAAGTCGTCGACCGGCTGGGCGGCAAGGCCGGCGTCATCGGCACGGTGGTCGCCGTGCACGAGAAGCCGATCGACGACCGCAACGGCAAGTTCTACGCGTTCATGCGCTCGCTCGGAATCAATCCGAAGCACGAATTGTGGACCATCATGAAGGAGTTCGGCATCGAGGCGGCCTTCGAGTACCGGGACTGATGCGTTCGACGAGCTCTACACCTCTTGCAATGCCTGATTGCCGGAGAACATGGCGTCAAGCCACGCTGGGCTCCACGCCTGCAAGCGCTCGTTGCGCTCGAAGCATTCACGCGCCGACCGAGTTGGCACGAGTTGCTCGCCAAGACCCTGGCGAACGAAGAATGCATTGAATCCAAGCGACTGAACACCGACGAGGCGGTAGCCCTTGCGTTGTCCGAGTTTGACGAATGCTGGGAGCGACGCTCCGCACCGATACGGTTGGACCGAAAAGTCGAGACGAAAATCGGGCTGATAGGAAATGGTCAAGCTGCGATCCGGTCCGAAGTAGGGATTGAACTCGAAGACCACGACTCGCGGCTGGATGCGATCGAGAAGGCTGTTCAAGATCCAGTAATCATTGCCGTCCATGTCGAGCGACAGCAAATCGATCTCCCCGGCGAACCCGTGGTCCTCCACCAGAGAGTTCACATTGTCCGTCGTAACCCAGGCGTGGACGAACTTGGGTGGTGCTATCCAGGTGTTCTTGTCCGTCGCGTAAAACTGTGTGCCTTGAGCAACGTGATCCGCGCTTCCGTCCAGCAGAAGCCCGTGCCATCCGTGGTTGACGATCAGATTCGCAGCGTTGCACTCGATCCCGTCGCCGGCACAAATCTCGACGACCTTTCGATTGGTCGTCCCGAGGACCGAGAACAGATACAACAAGATCCCATCCTCGCCGTTCTGTGAATGGCATCGGAATTCCACGTCGCGAAAATCAGGGAGGTCGTCAGGCCGTCTCGCGAGATCTCGATAGTGCAACTTGAGAAGGATCTGGCCAATTTGTTCGCCAGTGGAACTATCGCTACCGGGCATGCGGAACAGTGTACATTTCGCGGGCGAGGAAACACCGGCGTCACGTAGTCCGGCGCCCGAGATATCCTTTACGAAACGCTGTCGATGGCATCTATGCACACCGAGGCTCTCATAACGGTTGCAATCTGCACCTACAACCGGCACGAGCATTTGAAGAAGCTTCTGCGGCTCCTTCTCTCCAATCAGACGTTGTCCGAGGATCTCTACCAGATCGTTGTCGTGGACAATAGCGATGAGAGGCAGGCACGGCAAAGCTTATCGAGACACTTCTCGGAGCTCTCCAGTGTTTCGATTATCGAGTCATCGCCTCCTGGTCTTTCCCGCGCACGCAACAGAGCGCTCGAAGCATGTGCCACACGCTACATCGTCTATCTCGACGATGACGCGTCACCCAAGCCGGAATGGCTCAGTGCCATCCTGCGCGCGTTCACAACGCATGACCCTGCCGTCGTGGCCGGGCCGATTTATCCGATCTGGCCGCACGCTCAGCCGGAATGGCTGCCCGGCAAATACGTCGGCTGCCTCACGATTCTCGATCACATCGAGAACGATCGCTGGTTGTCGGGGAACGAAGTCGCCTTCGGCACCAACATGGCTTTCAAGACCGACGTGCTCCGCGAGGTCGGCGGATTCAACGTCGGCCTCGGGCGCAGGGGTGCGCACAGCCTGCTGAGCGAAGAGGAGGTCGAGGCGCAGTTGGCACTGCGTCAACGCGGGCACCGCACGTTCTATGCGGCGGCGGCGGGTGTCGATCACGCGGTGCACCCCAACCGGTTAACGCGGAACTATTTCCGAGCCAGGATGGCCTGGCAGGCGGTTTCCGCGCTCTTGCGCGACCCACCATTGCCGCATTCCGATTGGTCGCAACGGGAAATCAGAACGGCGGCGGACAAGTTGGGCTTGCGCGAACTGATTTCCAAACTGATGACAGACGGCGATGCGCAGACGTTCTCCGCACAGCTCGACTTCATCTACCACTTGTTTGCGATTCTCCTGGAGTCGAAGGACCTGGACGATTCGTCAGTGGAGGGCATGTTCGCCGTCTCGAGTGAGGCGACGACGATGGAACGCACGTACCGGCCGTCTCGAGACGCAGATCTGCCGTACCAGCCGAATGCTCCCATTCTGCCCACCACCAGACACCTCATCGTGGAGGGACAGCCCGCGCATGCTTTTCTTTATGGTCTTTACGGACAGTTGGCGGACAGTCAACTCCTGGTGTTTCCGCAACCGATGTCGCACAACTTCGATGCGCCTTTGGCTTACGTCCAACGCTCTGTCACACCAGCAGTAGAAACGCTCACGTTTGTCACAGTCGAGCCACTTGTTTACGGTCAGAGCAGGTCAGCCTTCACGAAGCTGATTCGGTCGTCTGACTTGGCATGTTTCGGTATCCTTCATCGGCTCCCCGAAAGCGCTCAACAGGCGGATGCCTTTCGAGAGATCGCGCCTCATTTCGCGGGCATTCTTGTTCTCGCAGAGGCGCTCGCCGAGGAATTGCGGCAGCGATTTCAACTCGACAACGTTTCGTACCTCCCGCTCCATCCGCCGTTCGCCAAGTACGCCACGCGAGATGCAGCAAAGATTCGCGCGACAATCGGCGTGCCTGCCGGACACGTGGTGTTTTCGATACTCGGCGAGGCGCGCAGGGGCAAAGGCATCGACGTGCTGCTGCAGGCCCTTGATCATGTTCGGCGCGACGATTTGCAAAACATGTTCTTCCTGATTGCCGGCCGCTCGCAGGGTTTCGATGGCGATGTCATCTCGAGTTCTTTCCGGGAGAAGAGGGTCGATCACCACGTCGACGTGCGTTCCTCGGATCATCCGCTGAACTATGCTGTCCTCAGCGAACGCGAGTTCGGCGAGTATGTATGTGCCAGCGACGTCGGCCTGGCCCTGTACCAGCATGAGCAGCGCTACTGCATGAGCGGCGTGGCACCCAATTACGTGTGGGGGTTCAAGCCGATCGTTGCGTTCGCAGACAGTGTCATCGGCCGCACGGTAGCACGAAGCGATCTGGGCATCGTGGTGGAAGAGGAAACGCCGCAAGCAGTGGCACACGCGCTGACATGTGCACTGCACGCGCACCGACGCGGGTGGGAGCCGACGCCTTCGTACGACAAGTACCGGTCGGAAATCGACCCCGGCGCCGTCCTCGACAGGCTCGCGAGAATTCTCGGCGACAGGCAGAGGCGGGACACGCATCGGAGGCCGAGTTCGAGCGAACTGGCCGATGCCCGCCCTGAAAAGGGCCAGTAAGGCGTGGCGTCGTTCGATGAGAAACATCATGCGGCGCGACTCGAAGGCGCCGCGAGATCGGCCGCTGTCGTAGTCCCATTGCTGCTCGAACTTTTCCCGTGGGTCACGTCAGTCGTGGACGCGGGCTGCAGCGCCGGTGCCTGGCTTCACGAGTTTCAGTTGCACGGGGCCTCGCGAGTTCTGGGCGTGGACGGCGCTGACATTCCTCCTCGACTCCTGCAAATCGATGTTTCCGAATTCCGGCAACTCGACTTGTGCCAGCCATTACCATCGTTGGGCCGCTTCGACCTCGCCATGTCACTCGAAGTCGGGGACTGCCTCCCGAGCGAAGCGGCGCAGCAATTCGTGACTGGCCTCACCAGCATGAGCGACCTGGTCGTTTTCAGCGCCGCCGTGCCCGGTCAATCGAAGCATCCGACGCTCCATGAGCGGTGGCCGAGTTACTGGAGTGCCCTGTTCGCCGACTGCCGGTTCGCGTGCTTCGACATCCTGCGCGAGAGACTCTGGTACGACCAACGAGTCGATTGGTGGTACGCGCAGAACATGCTGGTTTTTGTGTCCGAGTTTCGTGAGGATTTGTCGAATCGCCTGCCCGCGACGCGTCGCGCCCGTATGCTCGACATCGTGCATCCTCGAACGTTTGAGTTTTTTCGAACCGAAGGCAGGCTTGGCGCTGATGCGCAGTTGATGCGGTATCCCTTTCGGGTGATCGAGGCAGGCTACGAAGGCTACAACATCCTTCAGATCGACACCGACAAGTTCCTCGCTCTCGCGAAAACCGAGGGTGCGTACTCTCCGGAGAAATTGGCAACCGGTGGCTACTCGCGCGCCTACGTGGGAGCCTCGCATGATGAGGTCAAGGCGTGGATTCCCCGCGAGATATTTCCCGTCAGGCTAGTCGAGGAAGGCTATCAGGGGTACGACATCCTGCAAATTGGCGCGAACAAGTTCCTCGCCCAGGAGCAAAGTGATGGCCCCTATTCCCCCGAGAAGTTCGCTGCCGGCGGCTACGAGCGCGCTCATGTCGCAAACTCCATCAAGAAAGTGAAGAAAGCAATAGAGCTCGCTCGCTCGAGACGATGAATGTGAGACTACCGCCTGGGCAAGCCGTAGCGTTTCCACAACGCAGAAGCACCCGTCCATCGGTGAATCAGATTTCCAACTCTGACGGCGATTCGAACCAGTTTCCGTTCCCGTAAGTCAGCAAGCTCTTGATCGCGGGCGGACAGTTTCTCTTTCACGTGCCGAAGCCTGTCCGTCGCCGCGCTCTCGTCCTTGCGAAGGCTCTCCAGCTTCTTTTTGGTACGGTCTAACTTCTGATTCATCGCTGTGAGAGATCGATCGCGCTCGAGCAATTGATCTCTCAGCTGTTGAAGGGAGCTGATGGCCAAAGACAACTCGCTCACCAGACCCTTCTGCCGCGATCGCACGCCGATCAGCTCCTGCCTGGCGTCGGCCAACTTTTCCTGAGTGTGAGACAACTGTTGCTGGACACTCGCCAACTCTCGCTGGGAGCTCTGCGAGTCCTGAACCGGTATCGTCTCTGCCGGCGCCTGAACGGCGGAACGGTCGCGCACCAGGGATTCGTTCAGTTGCGACTTCTCCTCGCCCACGTTCACGACGCCCGCCGTCCGTAATCTGTATCGCGCAGGATGCGACCAGGTCGCCGAGACAGCATTTCGGAATTCTACTCTCAGCGTCAGGATCAACGAGAGAGAGCCCCGCAGAGCCCGTTCCGTGAGCCATCTGGCCCGCGCGGTTTGTGACGATGGCTATGCCGTGTTAGCTTCCGCCGGATGGGGTTGGTCCCCGCGGTCGATCTCATCGTCGATCGCATCCAGCAGCATCGCTACGCCGGGCAGTACGACATAATCGGCTGCCTGCCGAACGTCCTCGGGGCGGATCCGGTCGACATGTCGATCAACAGTACTTTCGTCCTCCGGAAACTGGCTTGAGACTGGAATGGACCGGAGTCCGACAGCAGGGCTAATTGCACCCTGGCGACAACCATGAACCTCGATATCAAGGGACAAACTGCGACCCGGGCACGGCAGGGGGGCGCCCTGCCGCGCGTCAGCATCATCATCCCCTCCTACAATCACGAACGATTTGTTAGCCGGGCCATCGAGAGCGCCCTGGCGCAAACCTACCAGGACTTCGAGATCGTCATCACCGACGACGCGTCGACCGATGGCTCCGTCGATATCTTGAGCAGCTACGCCCGCCAGGACCCGCGCATCAGGCTTTTCCTCAATCGCTTCAACTACGAGACGCACGCAGTCAATCATTGCATTCAGCAGTCCTCGGGTGACTACATCGCGATACTGTCGTCGGACGACGAGTTCTTTCCGGCAAAGATCGAGCGGCAGGTCGACTTTCTGGATCGGCGTCCAGATGTCGCCGCTGTCTTTACGCAGGCCCGTATCGTTGACGAACAGAGTCGGGACTTGCCGGAATCGTCCCACTTCTACAGCACGGTCTTCCAGCAACCCAATCGTTCCCGACACGAGTGGCTCCGGCGCTTCTACTTCGAGGGCAACTGCCTCTGCCATCCATCAGTGCTGATTCGCCGCTCGGTATACGACACGCTCGGCGTGTACAACCCGCTGATGGGCGCCCTGGACGATTTGGACATGTGGGTGCGGATCTGCCTGCATCACGAGATTCACGTTCTTGGCGATGCTCTTGTCAACTTCCGGGTCCGTGCCTCGGATGCCAACATCAGTGCCGACACGCCCGAGAACTTCCGGCGCGGTCAGTTCGAGATGATCAAGATCCTGGACCACTTCGTGTCGCCCGACGCCTTGGCCCAGCTCCACTTGATATTCCCCGAGTTTGCCAATCAGCTTGCCGACGCGTCCGATGCCGTCAAGCGCCACGTACTCGCCGGCGCGGCGCTCGCGACCGGGGGGTTGTCACACCGCTACTGGGGGATCGACCTGCTTTATGGACTGTTGTCGCAAGCAGAGACGAGACGGCAACTGAGCCATCGAATCGGCCGCGCGCCCGACGTCGATTTCGTGAAGCTGAGTGGCGCCCTCAGTCCGCTGACCATCGAGCAGCGCGTGTCAGCCCAGGTGTTCTGGCCTGACGCTGGCACTTACACCGACGTCAACAGCCGTTCACGATATTGTCCGCGCTCAGAGTGGACCGACCTGAGAATCCCTTTGCCCGCGTGGGATACGGCCGTACCGTTGCGGTTCGATCCCTGTGACTGCCCCGGCGTCGTCAAGATCGCCGCGCTCCGCATCTTCTCGCAGACCGACGGCCGATGTGTGTGGAGCTCCAGGCTGGAGGAGAACGACGAGACGTTGACGGTTGCCGGCACCGCCGTTCGGTTGTCCGACCCGGCCACGTGCTCGATCTTGAGCACAGGGAATGACCCTCAGTTGCTTCTCCGAGGAATTCCGCCGCTGCCCGATCTGCCGTTCGAGCTGCGCGTCTGGATCAAGCTCGAGCCGGGACTGGAGAGTGCCGCGAGAGAGATCGAGTCGCTGAGGGCTGCCGCCGTTCATCATGAGGCGACCCTGCAGCAGCTGGAATCCCGTCTCGGCGCGGCGCAGACGGAGCACCAGCGCGAGCTCGGGTGCCTGACGGCGGAGCGTGACGAACTCAAGGCTCTCGCGGCCGCGAGCAGCGATGCGGTCACGAATCTGGAAGGCCACATCGGGACGTTTAAGGCGGCCGTCGCCGCGAGTCACGACGCGATCGCCGCTCGTGATGGGGCCGTCCGGATGTTGGAAAATCAACTCGAGGTCCTGAAGACGACAGCCGCCGAGCATCAGGGCGACGTGGCGAGACTGAGCGCACACGCGGCGGCGTTGGAAGCTGCTCTTGCGGAACGTGATCGCACGACGACGACGCTCCAGGCGGCTCTCGCCGAACGCGATAGCGAGGTGACGACGCTCCAGGCGGCTCTCGCCGAACGCGATCGCACGACGACGACGCTCCAGGCTGCCGTCGCGAAACGCGATCGCAAGACAAAGAAGTTCCAGGCTGCCGTCACGGAACGTGATAGCGAGGTGACGACGCTCCAGGCGGCTCTCGCCAAGCGTGATCGCGAGACGGCAAAGCTCCAGGCCGCCGTCGCGAAACGCGATCGCTCGACCGCGGTGATCGTCGGCTCGCGTTCATGGCGCTACACGCGCCCGCTGCGCGCCCTCGCCAGCGTCTGGCGTCGCCGAAAAGTCTGAAGCCATATCGTGGCCGCAAGGCTCTGGATACCAGGCTCAGAGTGCGCCATGTCGTTGCCGTGCCCGAACCCGGAGCGGAACTCCGAGCTGTCAGCCCGCCGAAAGGGACGACGGGTTCCCGGCTCGAACGACCTCGAGTTGTTGTTCGAGGGCTTTCCGATGGACGGCCCAAATGTCCGGGTCTTTCACGCCAACTTCGGCGAAGTACTTGCCGACCCACTCCAGGAACCGAAGTCGACCGGCCTCGTAGGTCTTCCGGGACCTCATGACCCAGGAATACGAGTCGGGATGCTGCCGGTAGCGATACCAGTTTCGGTCGCAGACGATCAACGGATATCGGAGGAAGAGTTTGACGTTTAAGGCTTGGTCCTCGTAGAGAAAGCCCGCCTCGTCCGTATAGCCTCCCACGTCCTCGATCGCCTCCCGTCGGACGAACACGCCGACCGCTTCGTTGTGCTCGTTGCTGAGGAAGGCGAGCATGGCGGCCGGCGGGGGGATGAGAGTATTGAGAGGAACGGCACTCGTGTATTTTTGAGTCGCGTCGGCGGCGCCAGGGTCGCCCGTCCACGAGTTCCACATCTGGACCGGACCGTAGACGAGCGCGGCGTCCGGATGGGCCTCCATTATCCGCACCTGGTCCTCGAAGGTGGTGGGCCCAAGAACGTCGTCGGCATCCAGCCTGGCGATATACCGGCCCCGTGAGTTCCTCTGTCCAAGGTTTCGGGATTCGGTCATGCCCCGGGTCTCGTGTCCCGGATGCTCGAAATACCGGATCTTGCCCTGCCAGTCCCGGGCGTACCGTTTCGCGATCTCCGGGCTCCGGTCGGAGGATCCGTCGTCCACGAGAAGAAGCTCCCAGGAGGGGTAGGTCTGCGCGATCACGCATTCGATCGCTTCGGCGAGAAATTTTTCGGCATTCAGGATGGGGATGGTCACGGAAACGACGGGCTGTCCATCCTTCGCGTGCAGTGAGTCGCTCGAACTCGTCATCGTCGTCCGCTTCGACCTGGCAGGGGGAGGACAACAGAGTCTTGTGGGCTTGAGATCTTCTGGCGCATAAGCAGCTGTTTCCCCGCATTGTACCGCCCGTCGCTGCCCTTAGCCTCGTGGACGCGGCTCAATCGTCATGAGGTTTGGCCGATCACCGCCAGCGTGGTCCGGAGCGTGACGTGACTCGTGTGGGCCCGCGTCAGGCCGACGTGGATTACGTTCAGCCCGGCCGCTTTGAGAAGGGTCTCGAGTTCGGCGCGGTTCCACTCCCTCACGTGGGCCTCGTTCGGCGGCGGACCTGAATGCTGCGCCCCATATTCAAGGTCGCGCTCCGGTGTGGAAATGAGCGCAATCCGAGCCGCTGTCATCCAGTCGCGCAGTGCCTGCAACAGCGGCCAGGGATTCCTCAAATGCTCGATCACGTCCGCGATGATCAAAACCGCGCCGCGCGGGTCGATGAACTGCAAGTCCTTGCAGAGGGCTTCGTCTATTCGCTCCAGGTCTACCTCTCGCCAGTGGCCCCGCGGGTATCGCTCTCGGCAGTAAGAGATGTTCGCGCCGTAATCGATGCCCATGACCGCCACGTTCGCGTCGAAGAATGGCTTCAATTTGGCGGCCTTGCCGCAACCGAT
>Ga0190271_10000812_pt1 | contig 16586 bp, 15 predicted proteins | sample Popmic356T_FD_133747 | JGI IMG/M metagenome (GOLD analysis project Ga0190271, IMG submission 133747) | Populus adjacent soil microbial communities from riparian zone of Weber River, Utah, USA - 356 T | ecosystem: Environmental > Terrestrial > Soil > Riparian zone | place: USA: Utah | collected...
GCGTCGAGCCCGCGGCGCAGATCCTGCTCGAGCGAGATACGCCCACGCATGGTCTGGCGCATTTCCGCGGTGAATGCCGAGGCCTGATCGCCGCCGGCGGCGCGCGCCTCGTGGCACGCCATCTGCGCTTCGTTGATGAGCGTTTCGGCGTCCTGCTCCACGTCTGAATCGATGAGCGAGTAGCCGCCGCTCAGCGTGAAAAACAGCCGCTGGCCTTCGCTCACGAGCGGCGTCGTCAGGCTCGCATTGATTTGCGTGAGGATGCGGCGCAGTTCCCATTCCTCGACTCCGCGCAGCAGCATCGCAAACTGGTTGGTGCCGGTGCGTGCCACCAGCGTGCCTTCCGGTCCCGCAATCGTGAGACGGCCGGCAAACTGCCGCAGTATTACCTGCATTCGCCGCAGGCCCAGGCAGCTTGCGACGAACGAATGCTGATCGGCCGACATGATGAGCACGGCGCCGCACCGCGCCGGATTTTGCAGGTAGGCCGCGATCGCCTGCTCGAGGTGAACGCGATTGGCGAGCTGGGACTCCTCGTCGCGCAGCGAACGTTCGAGCAGCTTTTCCTGCGCCCGCTTGGCGCGGTCACGTTCATAGGCCAGCGCGATCTGCGTCGCGACGCCCGAGACGAAGTGTTCGTCTTCGCGCGTCCATTGGCGCTTGCTGTCGAACTGCTCGTGGCACAGGACCCCGACATAGTGTCCAAAGGCCCGCACCGGCACGTCGAGTATCGAAAAAACGCCAAGCGGCTCGAGGTATGAAGCAGAAAGCTCGCGCGTGCGCGGATCGTTGCGCGCATCGTCTGCGGCGATGACCAGTTCCTGGCACAACGTATCGAAGTAGGTGGGGCAGTCCGTTCGCTTCAGCAATGTGGCGCCGAGCGGCCTCGAGCTGTCGACGCTGTACACGTGCTCGCAACGGATGGAGGTGTAGTTGGTGTCGACGGTCCAGAATCCGACGCGACCGACGTCGAGCGTGGTCGCAAGGATCTTGAGCATGCGGTCGATGGTCTTGTCGAGATCGTCGAAAGGTTCATCGAGCAGCATGTGGAACGCACGGCGGTAGTCCGCTCGACGACGTTCGGTTGCCATCTCGTGTACGTCGGGCCCGACTACCCGCGAACTCACCTTTCCGGTATCTCGAGCCATGCGTCTCCCCATGCGTGGCTGATTTCGCACCACTGTACCCCCACGCTGTCGGGCTGGCCACAGGCGGGTTCACAAAACGAAGGCGAACAGCGCTCCGATGGCAAACAACCCCAGCGAGACCACGTACAAAACAGCGCTGATACGGCGCAGCCGCATGCAGCTTCGGGCAGCCACGGGCTCCACCGGGCAAGGCAGGCCCCGGGCGCGCCAGATGAGGACACCGCTCACCGCAAGCAATATGCCCGCAACGGCAAACACCCCTGCCTTATGTTCCGACAGCCACACGAGCTGCGGGAACGACGAAACCAGCCCCGCGAGCACCGCTCCCGCCCCTAACGACACCAGCACCGCCGGCAACACGCAGCACACCATCGTGGCCGTGCTCGCTAACAAGGTCCCGAAGGCGAACCCGACATTCCGCTGCAGCGGATCGATCACTTCGCGCCCTTCCCGAGTGCCGTGCGAATGTCCGTCAACGAGCGCTGCGTGCGCACGATGCCCTTCACGTCGTAGCCGGCGTCGGTGAGCGCCTGGGTGAGCACCGCGTCCGGTATGTCCTGCCCGGGGCGTGTCGCGATCGCGACCAGCTTGTCTTCCAGGCTCACGACCACGTCTTCGGTGGCCGGATTCCTGCGCAGCGTCTTCTCGATGCCCTGCGCGCAGAAACCACAGACCAGCCCGTAAACTTTCATCTCGATGGTGTCGGCCGCGGCCGTCGTGCCCAGGAGTGCGAGGGTCGTCAGCAACAATATTCGTTTCATGTGATGCCTCATTTCAGAAATTGACCATCGCCATGGCCTGCAGCTTGCCGTCGTCGGTCACGCCGGCTTCTATCCAGCCGCCGCGCTTGAAAAGCCGCAGCAGGATGGCCCACTCGGTGCCGTCGTGGATCTCGCCGGTGTAACGCCGCCCCTGCACCACCAGCCAGGTGGCGAGCGTGTCGTAGTCATGTTCGTAGGGTGCGATGCCTAACTGCAGCGTATCGACGCGATGGGAGAAGTCCGCGGAGCCGTACCAGTCCGTCTTGAGCGAGGAGTAGACACGACGCGTTTCATAGTCGATCTGCGCTCCCGCATTGCCGGTGAACGTGTGATCGTTGGTCTCACTCACGTACGCCTGCCCTACGCCGCCCCAGACGAACACGTTGGCCTGCGCGGACTCCATGTTCCAGCGCTTCCCGAGGTAGTTCACGCGCGCGTAGGTGATCTCGCGGCGCGAGTGATCGAGGTCGCTTTCCAGTTCGAGATATCCAAGGCCCAGCGACAGGTAGTACTTCGGTGCATAGAACACCTGCGCCTCTTTCATGGTGCCGGCGCCGTATTCCGCCATCACCGTGGTGCCGTGCGCGAACGCGATGGGCTTGGACGCAGCGAACGGCGCGCCAGACATGAGCACGCTGCCCACGGCGAGAGAACAAAAGAATTTCATGAAGCCTCCAACGCAAACCAGCCAGCCCGCGCGCATGCGCGGGGCATTCAAGGCCGGTCAGACGATGGGAGGCGGCTTGGTGGGAGGATCGGAGAGGCGCGAATGCGCAATGGCCATCGGCAGGCAGACGCGGGGTTTATCCGCACGTGCCAGCGAGAAGGTGAACGAAGGCGTCATGCCCGCTGCAGCTACGCAAGCGGACAGGCACGCGGCGACCGAGTCCGCGCCTTCCGGACAGCAGGGGCAATCGTCCGCATCCGCCATGTCCATCATCTCGGCACAAGGCATGGCGCCAGCGCCTTCTGCTGCTGGCTGCGCCACGGTGAGCGGCGCCGCGGTCAGCAGCTGCGCCACCACGAGCAATTGAATCAGGATGCGTTGCCAGCCTTTCACGGGTTGAACCATAGTCCTCCGCGGAGGAGACCGCCAGAACCGCCGTTTTGTTTCACCCACCAGGCGGGTCGCCGGAGATCATATATAAGAGTGGCCAGTACCCACGTTGAATATCGGCATAACCGATATGTTGACTTTATCGGCATTACCGATAATCTCGGCTTATCGCCAATACCGATAACCCCTATGCACCCCATCACCACCCCCGCGCAGATCGGCGCCCACCTCTCCGGTCGTCGCAAACAGCTCAAACTCTCGCAGGCTGACACCGCCTCGCGCCTGGGGCTGAGCCAGAATCGGCTCTCCGAGCTCGAGGCCCGCCCGGAAACCCTGACGGTCGAGCAACTGCTCGCGCTGCTCAATGTACTCGGCCTGGAGATGCTGATTCGCGAACACGGCAGCAGCGTCAAACCCAAGGTCGAGTGGTAAGCCGTGCCGGCTGCGACCAAAACGTTGGCCGTCTGGGCCAACGGCGTTCGTGTCGGCCTGTGGCGGCTGCCCTCGCGCGGCGCCATGGAGTTTCAGTACGACGACGCCTGGTTGCAGGCGGACGAAGCCCGGCCGCTGTCGCTGTCATTGCCGCTGGTGCCCGATCGCGCCGCGCGCAAAGGCACCGAGGTCGAAGCGTACTTCGACAATCTGCTCCCCGACAGCGAGCCTATCCGTCGGCGCCTCCAGGACCGCTTCCGCACCGCCTCGCGCAGCGCCTTCGACCTGCTCGCCGCCATCGGCCGCGATTGCGTCGGCGCGGTGCAGTTGCTTGCGCCGGATGCGACCCCTACCGACATACACAAGATCGACGCCACCGCGCTCAATGAATCGGCCATCGCGCGCGAGCTCGGCGCCGTCACCGCGCCCAACAACCCGTCCGACGACGACGAGGAATTCCGCATCTCGATCGCCGGTGCCCAGGAAAAGACCGCACTCCTGCAACACAACGGCCGCTGGTGCCGGCCCGCGGGCTCCACGCCTACCACGCACATCTTCAAGCTGCCGTTGGGACTGGTCGGCAATCGCCAGGCCGATATGCGCACGTCGGTGGAGAACGAATGGCTGTGCGCACGCATCGTCGCGGCTTTCGGCATTCCCGTCGCGAACTGCGAGATCGGCGAGTTCGGCGCGCACAAGGTGCTCATCGTCGAACGCTTCGATCGCACGCTGCATTCCAGCGGCAAATACTGGCTGCGTCTCATGCAGGAAGATTTCTGCCAGGCCACCGGTACGCCGTGGCATCGCAAATACCAGGCCGATGGCGGCCCCGGGGTCATCGATATCGCCCGCATCCTGCGCCGCTCCGGGAAGGCGCAGCAGGATCTCGCCACGGTATTTCGCGCCCAACTACTGTTCTGGATGCTCGCCGCCACCGACGGCCACGCCAAGAATTTCAGCATCCGGATCCTGCAGGGCGGCCGCTTCCAGCTCACGCCGCTGTACGACGTGCTGTCCGCGTGGCCCATCATCGGCAAACGGGCCAACGAGATTCCGCCGGAAAAGGTCAAGCTCGCCATGGCGATGCCGGGGCAACGGCCGCACTACCTGCACAAGAGCATCCAGCGGAGGCACTTCGATGTGCTGGCCAAACGCATGGGAGTCGAGACCGAGGCGGAGGAACTCATCGCCGCGATGGTGACGAAGACGCCGGCCGTCATCGACGAAGTTCAGCGCGGCCTGCCCAGGGAGTTTCCGCAGAACCTGCTCGATCGCGTGCTCGCCGGCCTGCGCAAATCCGCGCAGTTGCTTGCCGCCTAGGTGCCCGCCGCCAGCTCGCGGCGCAGCCACGCGCGCGCGATCGCCCATTCACGCTTCACGGACGCCAGCGAAATCCCCACGACACTCGCGGTTTCCTCGAGCGTGAGTCCGCCGAAATAACGCAGCTCCACGATGTGACTCTGCGGCGCGTCGAACTTCTCCAGGCGCTGAAGCGCGCTATCGATGGCCACCACATCCACGTGGTCGTCTTCGAAGGGTGCACCGGCTTGAACCTGGTCGACTTCCAGCGCGGCCTGCGTGTCGTGCAGGCTCACGTGCGTCGCACCGTCACCGCGTCGCTGTGCGCCGCGCTTGCGCGCGTAGTCCACCAGCACGCGGCGCATGATCTTCGACGCCAGTGACATGAACTGCTCGCGATTGAGCCACTCCACCGACCGCTGCCCCGACAACCGGATGAACGCCTCGTTGACGAGCGCCGTGCGCTGCAGGGTGTGATTGCCGCGTTCGCTCACGAGTTGGCGGCGCGCCAGGCGTTGCAGATCCTCGTACACCAGTGGCCAGAGCGCATCGATGGCCGACGCATCTCCATCCGTCCAGCATTTGAGCAGACGGGTGACTTCTCCGGGTTGTGGTCTCTTTTGCTGTTCGTCTTGATCCGGCACGCGACTGATTGTGGCGAGAAATCGCGTGCCGTCAACGAGATACGCGAAATCGAGCGTTAAGTAACGCCGACCTGCCGCAAGCGGCGCTTGGCGTCTTAGAGAATCTTGAGCTGGTTTCCCGCGGTTTGCCGCGTTGTTCCTACGGGTAACAACAAGGAGGCGTAATGCGTTCGCGTCCAGGCTCGATTCTGTGCGTATTCAGTTTGTTAGTGGCGCTTGCCGGCTGTGGCGGCAGTGATGGTGGAACCGCGCCCCCACCCACCTCGAACAACCCACCACCACCACCACCTCCGCCGCCGCCGCCGCCGCCGCCGCCACCACCACCCGTCATTGGAATGACTGGCGGTACGATCACCGAGGCCAGTGGCGCAGCCGTCATATTCCCGCCGGGGGCCATCTCAACCGACACCACATTCCGGATCGCGAGGGATTCCAGCGGGGCTCCGCCTGTCCCGGCTGAACTCGGCGCAACCGGCAGCATGTATGTGATCACGCCGCACGGCGGAGATTTCATGCAACCAGTCGAGGTGAGCATTCCCGCACCCAGCGTGACGCTGCAGCCCAATCAACAGCTCAAACTCGCCAAGGCCGAACCCAATGGTGAGTGGGAAATCCTCAACGATTCGACCGTCGTCGACGGCAAGCTCAAGGCAAAGGTCAGCCGGTTTTCCTTCTTCACCGGAGTGACGATCAACTATCTGCTGCCGATCGCCCAGGCCCTGCCCCTGGAATTCACCGTCACCATGAATTGTGGTGAGCAGGACTGCTCGAAGCTGGTGGGTCCCGCCGCGGTCAGCTACACGCTGGTCGGTAACGGGGGCCAATGGCCAACGTATTGTGCCGGCGGACGCATGGAATTTTTCGAGCAGTATCAGAACGGCGGTAGAACCGTAAGTCCTGTCAACCACCGATCCAGCATTCCTACCTCGCGCTTTTCATTCGACGTCATCGTCCCGCCAGGTCCCTACACTCGATACGACTTCATCCCCTATATGCGCTGTCCGGAAACCGGCAGCGGCAGCGGCTGGTACCGAAGCATCTACTGGAACGAGTGGGCTGCCTTTCCCAACTTGTCGATCGCGCATATGCCTGCGCAGCTCGACGTCGTTGATGGTCGCCCGGCAACTCTGGAGTCATTCCTGGGCGGCGGAGCCGCACGCGTGACATGGACCGGTGTCGGCTCCGTAGCGTCGGCAGCCACCGCGACCGATCGTGCCATTGTCGACTGGCAGCGCAGTGACGATGGAGGCCAATCATGGCGCTCTTTCGCGCGCTCCTTTCAGAACGAGGCAGATCCTCTGCCTTTTGGAACTGGATTGTCCTGGCGCCCTTGGGCTGTCAGACACGGGTTCGTGGCAAATGTCACGGACCAGGGTGCATTGATCCGCGTCGAGGGCTGCTACACGCCGCCCGCACCGACCGCGGCGCCGCCCTGCGTCACCAGTCCCGTCACCCGCATCAACGTGCTGCAGCAGAGCGCGCTGCCCGCCATCGTCGATCAGCCGCGCCCGGTGCTGATACGCACCGGCGAGACGGCTAACTTCTCGGTGACGGTGTCCGGCCTGCCCGCGCCTGCGCTGCGATGGCAAACACGCCCCGCGAACTCGACGGGTGAATGGACCGACGTCGACGTGGGCGCTGGAGCGACGACTGCGAGCTACATCACGGCGGCGCGCGCTTTGTCGGATAACGGCCAGCAGTACCGCGTGGTCGCCACCAATGCCCTTGCCAGCGCCGTGAGCGCTCCCGTGACCGTGTCCGTGAGTGATCTCGATGTGGCGCCCAGCATCACGACACAGCCGGCCTCGATGAGCGTGACCACAGGCAATGACGCCATGTTCGCAGTCGTGGCCTATGGCACGGAAGCACTGAGTTATCAGTGGCGCTTCAACGGCACCAACATCGCGGGCGCCAACAACCCGGTACTGCGCCTTCCCGCAGTGACGGGCTCGAATGCGGGTACTTACAGCGTGGCCGTCAGCAACAGCGCGGGCAACGCCACCAGCAACTCCGCCATCCTGACTGTCTCGGCCAGCACGCCCACCGCAGTCGCGCCGTCGATCGTCACGCAGCCGGCGAGCGTCACCGCAAACGTGGGCAGCACCGCCACGCTTGCAGTCGGCGTCGATGGCAGCGGACCGCTCTCATTCCAGTGGCGCCGCGATGGCGCGAACATTGCCGGTGCCACGAGCGCTGTGCTCACTTTCCCCGCCGTCGCACTGCCTAACGCCGGCAGCTTCTCGGTGGTGGTGAGCAACAGCGCAGGATCCGTCACGAGCAGCAATGCGGTGCTCGACGTCAGCGCAGCAAGCACACCGACTGCCCCCAGCATCACCTCGCAACCCTCCACGCTCATCGTCCCCTACCGCGGATCGGGTGTCGTCGCGGTCGGCGCCACTGGCAGTGGCCCGCTGTCCTATCAATGGTCGAAGGACGGCGCGGAACTTCCGGGCGCCACGCTGCCGGTGCTGGACTTCCGAATCGTCGCCGACGTGGATGTCGGCACGTACACGGTCACGATCTCCAACAGCATGGGTTCGGTAGTAAGCCTCGCGGTCGACATCATTCTGCTCGGCGCGCCGGTGATCACGCAGCAACCCTCGGACGTGACCGCTATCGAGGGCGCCAACGCCACGTTCTTCGTGACCGCGAGCAGCTCAGGCCTGCGTTACCAGTGGTCGGTGAACGGCAGTCCGATCCCCGGCGCCATTGGCGCCACCTGGAATACGGGCCCTGTAATCTCTGCAAACTCCGGCGCGGTCTACAGCGTGTCCGTCTACAACGGTGCCGGCCTGGTGTATAGCCAGGGCGCGGTGCTCACGGTGCAGACGATAGTTGCCCCGACGATCACACAGCATCCGCAGAACGTGACCATCGAGCCCGGCCTTCAGGCCGAAATGTGCGTGACCATCGGCGGCACGCCGACGTTCGACGTGCAGCTGCAACGCTGGAATGGATCCTCGTGGGCACCGGGCACCGACGTGCTCGTGAACAGCAACACCGAGGTCTGCTACTTCACCGACACGCTGACGCTCGCCGACAATGGCGCGCAGTACCGCTTCCTCGTCGACAACCCGGCGGGCGAAGTGACTAGCAACACCGCCACGGTGACCGTGCAAGCGCCGGTCGTGGCCGCGGTCACCGACACCACGCTCGTGAGCCAGGCTTTGGCTGGCGGACCGCCGAACAGCCAGAGCAATCAGCCATCGATCTCAGCCGATGGCCGCTACGTGGCCTTCACTTCATTGGGCACCAATCTAACGGCGGACTCCGTTTCCGGCGGCAAAGCGTACGTGCGCGACATGTTGGAAGGCACCACCCGCATCATCAATTACAGCTACACCGGCAACGTTTCTTCGGGGAGCGTGTACAACCTCAAGCTGTCGTCGAATGGTCGGTACGCAATCTTCTCGTCCCTCGCGACCGACCTGGTTCCCGGCGACACGAACGGTCATATGGACATTTTTCGTCGCGACCTGCTGTTGGGAATCACCCAGCGCCTCAGCGTGATGCCCAACGGCGATCAACTCCCGAATGGCGTCGGCGGCAACGAAGACTTTCAGCTCGACATCTCGGCGGACGGGCGCATCGTCATGTTTCTCTCCGCCAACGACATCACCGGCACCGAACCCAACGGCGGCCGCACCTATCTGTTCTATCGCGACCTGCAGACGGGATTCTCGCGCCGCGTGAGCGCCAGCACCGAATACAACATTCTTTACAGCGCGCTCTCGGAAGATGGCCAGTACATCGCGTATGCGTCCGGTGTCTCCACCGGCACGCAATCCATCCAGCTCTACGACGTGGAAGCGCACTCTTCCACGAGTGTATTCAGCTTCGATGTGTCGGTAGCGCCCGCAAGATTGCGCGAGGGCATGAGCATCTCGAGCGACGGCGGCCACATCGTCTTTGCGATCACATCGCCTGAACTGCTCGGTTCGACGCGCACCCAGGTTATCGTGGTCAATAGCAACACGCGCGCCTATGGGGTTGCCAGCTCACACCTCGGCGTCGTTGGCGACGGCAGCAGCGCCTTTCCGGAGATTTCGGGCGATGGACGATACGTGATGTTCTCCACCGCCGCGCGGAACATCATCAACGATCCCGCCTTGCCCAACCAGATTTACCTCGTCGTGCACGATCTCGTCGGAAACAACAACTCGATCGCTTCCGTGCGCAGCGATGGATCCGCCGTGTGGACCGGCACGGGCCTGAACGACCAGCACGCGCTGTCCGAAGACGGAACGACGCTTGCCTTCGTGGTCGACTATCCCGTGATCAGCACCGGGAATTTCGGTTACCAGGTATTCGCCGCGCCGCACCCATGAACAGGAGACCCTACATGAAAACCCACCGAACCCTGATCGTGACTTGCTTGTTAGGCGCGTGCATCAGCGCCAATGCCCAGCAGATGGACATGGCCATCATGCAGAAGTGGGCCGCGGCCGACGTGATCCGCTATCACATCGTCGGCGTCTACCAGGCCAGGACTTTCATTGCGAGCGACGGGTCGGGCCAGGCGGACATCACCGATGGCCTCATCGTCGATCTCGACTGGAAATTGTCCGAGTCGAAACCTGTCGGGAAGCCGAAGTTTCAAAACGTGAAGACCGTGGTCAAGAACGTCGGTGACCGGGGGACGAATTGTTTGCCGCCCGTGCTCAAGGGCGAGTACGAACACTTCGATGTGCTCAGCATCAAGGAAGACCTGTCCGGCGGACTCGAACTGGAGGTGAAAACGACGTACCCCGTGGTGGAAGTGGTGCAGATGTGCACCGGAGAGTACAAGGCGATACCCGGGAAAACGGAAACGGTGCCCGAACCTTTCGGCGTGGTCTCACCCATGGCCTTCGCCATGCCATTGCAGGACTCCGACAATCTGCGTATTTCCGCGGATAAGAAATCCCTGATCACCAGGAACAACGGCTGGACCTGGACACTGACGCCGACCATCGTGCCCGGCAGATAGGCGAGTCCCGGCGGCGGGTGTACGCTCCCGCCATGAAACTCAGGTTCATGTTGCTTTGCGCCGCCGCAATGCTCGGCGCCTGCAAGCCGGCCGAGACCCAGCCCGCGAGCGTCGAGATCAAGGGCACTGCTAGCTACAACGAACGCATGTTGCTGCCGCCGGGCTCGACGCTCGTGGCGACACTCGAGGACGTCACGCGCGCCGACGCTCCGGCCGAGGTGATCACGGCAACAGAAATGCAATTGCAGGCCGACACTGCGCCGCCGATCCGTTTCAAGCTCGAGTTCGATCCTGATCGCATCGTCGCGAAACATCGCTACCACGTGCGCGCGCGCATCACGGTCGGCGACAAGGTGCTGTTTCGTTCCCACATGGGCGTTCCAGTGCTGGAACTCAAAAAGAACTCGTACGCAGACGTCACGATGCGCGCTGAAAGCACAGATCCCGCCTACTACGTTCTTCCGCCCCAGCAACGTCGCGGCATGTACAGCTACATGGCCGATTCCGGCTGGTTCAGCGACTGCTTGTCCGGCGTGCGCGTCCCGGTCGCGCAGCAAGGCGAAAACCTGGCGCTCGAAACGGCGTACATGAAGTCACGACCCATGCATGGCGCGCAGATGCTCGTCACCCTGAAAGGTCACCTCGAAAACGTCGTGTTCATGGAAGGCATCAAGACGCGACCGATGCTCGTCGTCGACCAGTTCATCTCGATCGAGCCGCGAGGTTGTTCGGGACCCTCTTCCACCGCGCAGCTCGAGAACACGTATTGGAAGCTCATGTCCCTGAACAACGAGTTGGTCGAATCACCCGAAGGTGCGCGCGAGATCCACTTCGTGCTGAACCGCGACAACTTTCGGCTGTCGGGATTCGCCGGCTGCAATAGCCTCACCGGGAACTACCGCGTGGATGGCGAGAAGCTCACGTTCAGTGACATTGCCGGCACGATGATGGCCTGTTCGAATGGCATGGTCATCGAGCGGCAGATTCACGAAATGTTTCCGCGCGTCGCCGGCTGGAAGATCTCGGGCGAAACGCTGCAACTCGTGAGCTCGAACGGGATGCGGCTCGCGACTTTCGAGTCGGTTTATCTCAGGTAATCCCCGAGGGGGCGCGCACGGATGTAGGAACTCACCGAAGTTCGCGCCCGAATGCACGGCTGTGCTGTGAGCACGCGCTCACGCGTCTCCTCCTGATTGCGCCATTGGATTCACCGTGGCCTGGCTCAAAGATGCCTTCCCCTACAACGGAGGCAGGTCATGGCAAGGTCAAAACCAACCGCAAAGGACGCAATCGCGCTTCTCAAGGCCGACCACCGCGAGGTCGAGGAATTGTTCGCACAATTCGAGAAAGCACGTGACGACGAACGCAAGCAGGAAATCGCGGCGAAGATCTGTAACGCGCTGAAGATTCACGCCACTATCGAGGAAGAGATTTTCTATCCCGCCTTCATCGAGGCATCGGACGATGTGGACATTCACCACGAGGCGGAGATCGAACACAGAGGGGCGAAGAATCTCATCGCGGAGATCGAAGCCTGCTCACCGGACGACGACTACTTTGCACCGACGGTGAAAGTGCTTTCCGAAATGATCAAGCACCATGTGAAGGAAGAAGAAAAGCCTGACGGTATGTTCTCCGTGGCACGCGAATCGAAAATGGATCTGGTCGCGCTCGGCGAAGAGCTCGCGGCGCGCAAGGCCGAACTCGAGAGTGGCGACGGCGAAGACATGGATACGCCGCCTCCAGGCGTTGGCGAAAAGAGTGGGCGGGTCGACAGGCTCATGAAAGAAACTCGCTAGGAGTTGTTAGAAGGAACCGGCCGCCGGGGGGGGCCGGCGGCTGGGCTAGGCACCGGGGATGGCGCGTTCCTTTCGCTGCCTGCATACCCACCGACCACCGAAAAACTCCTGGGAAAGCCATCTGGCTGAGTTCCTGTTCCGCCGGACGGCAAATCCCGGCCGCAAAGCCATATATAGGAGTGGGTTTTCCGGGCCTAAGTCACTGATTCCTTGGGATTGCTTGACGAGCGGCGGGCACTCGTTAAGAATGCGCGCCCTCTTGGTTCTCGGTTCCCTGGTAGCTCAGTCGGTAGAGCGTCGGACTGTTAATCCGTTGGTCGTTGGTTCGAGTCCAACCCAGGGAGCCAACTCACCCGGGTCCGTTCTGGACACATCGGTAACGTTTTATACCGATGACATGGGGAACACCTTAGCAGCGAAGGGATTCTCGGCGCACTCGAACCGTGAGCTCTCATGTCGCCGGCTATCTACCCGTCTTAGACCGGTACGAGCGGCAGCCGCGTTAGCATTCTCTATCATGACCAAGCCAACCTATTGGGCAATCGGGGTGGGCCTCGCGCTCGCAATCGTCTGGATCACGATGCGAAAGAATGAGCCGCCGCCGGCGGGGCCAGCACCCGACGCACGCGTAGAAACTCAATCGGTGGCGCCCGAGAAATTGCAATCTGGCGACGTTGCAGCCGCCGATTCGATCAAGCCAGAAAACCCTGGCGCGCCGACAGCGCCCGGGAAGCTTTCGAACATTTCGAGCGCAAGTCCGCCGACGCCCACTACCGACAGTGCGCTGCCAATTGACGTAACTCCCGGCTTTGAGTTCTTGAACACGAACACCGGCTCGTTGAAAGACACTGACCCCACGAAGCCGTTGCTGCTCCGTCACGAAGAATTGCAGGCGCAGCCGCGTGACCCAGGCTGGTCCGAGCCAATGGAAAGCACGCTACGCAAAGGCATTCAAGACTCATTGACCACGCGCAGTCTGGACACTCACCGGGTCGAACTGCCAGTGGTGGAGTGCCGCGCGACGGGCTGTGAAATTCAGGCGATTGGTTTTCGCGAAGACATCGCGAAACAGGGTGTGGGCTTCCAGTCGATTGTGGCCGCGTTGCTCATGGGCCCTTTGAACAGCGAGTTAGACAATCCACACGGGACCATGCGCAGCCTCCCAGACGGGCGCGTCGGCTACATCGTTCTCCTGGCCCGCCGCTAGAAGACCCCCTGCACGCCGATAATCCCCACACCCTTGACATCGACCTGCGGTCTCGACTGCGCTGCCTTGCTCGTCCAGTCGAACGTGGCTTTGAAATCGCCCTGAAAGAACAATCCCAGTTGGGGAACCAGTGCTCCCGGTTTGTCGACCAGTTTGAGCGTGTAGCGAGCATCGGCTTTGGCGCCGACGAGGAAATTGATGGGTGGGCCGAGTGACTTGAGCTCGAACACCGGATCGACGCCCCACTGGAATCCGAAGCTCATCGGCTTGACCGGGTCGAGCGCGAGCGGCCCGACCTTCTTCACGGGCTTCGGTACGGCGCCGATGATCGCTCCGCGGAACGGGAAGTTCTGCGGTAGCTGGTTCACGATCCGCATGATCTGCTGGAAACTGGCCATCGCCGGGTCCACGGGGTCATTGCGCACCGGTGTGGTCAGGAGGAACGTCATCGTCAGGCCCGGCGGGGTCAGGGCTGGTATTCCGATGGAAGAGTCCGGGGGCAAGATGAAGGGGATGGGCAGAGGCGGCAACAACCGCGGCGGCTGAATGGCGTTCGGTCGGACGTTTCGCGCCGATGCCGTTTGCGGCTCCAGGGCCATCTTGATCGGCATCTGTTCTTCCTCGAAGAGCTTGGGCATCGTGTTCGGCCCGACGATTCCATCCGGCTTCAATTGGTTCGACTTCTGGAACTCGACCACGCGCGCGTGGGTCGCGGGACCGAAAATACCGTCAACTTTCAACGGAGCAAGCCGCCGGACGTGAAAGTTCAGCACGTCCTGAACGGCACGTACGTCTGTGCCAGTGACTCCCTGCTTGATCAATCGGCCCATGGGAATTCCTCCTTGAAGCATCCTATCTATCAGTGGAAGGCGTGGACATCGAGCAGCGACGGCCAGCTCGGTCTCCAATCTGGGACTTTTTACGCTTTTGAGCTTGCTCGGTTTGCGCTGCCGCAAGACCGCCTCGCCTGCTGGAGCAGCACATCAACGCCAAGGTCGTAGTCCATCCGCTCGCCTCTCCAGCGTGTCACAAGCGTTCCGGCCGGTAGTTGCTTCCAATCGCCGAGCGGCTGTGTGAAGCCGGGCAAGATACTGTCGACAGCGACGCCGTTCGGCTTTACGAATCTGAATGCGCCGTCGTCGAGTATCTCGACGCGGATGCCGCCTTCGTGTACGGCGTGATGGTGAAACCGGCAGAGCGAGACGAGGTTGGATGGCTTCGTCTCGCCGCCGTTGGCCCAATGCTCGACATGATGTGCATCGATGTAGCGAGTGTTCGCGCAACCGGGGAAACGGCAGCCCTTGTCTCGCGCATTGAGCACGCGGCGCAGCGGGGCCGAGATGGTTCGCGTCTTGCGACCCACGTTGAGCGGCTCGCCATCGTCGTTTTCGATCAGCGCGACGACGCTGGCGTCGCAGGCCAGGCGACGCGCGGTCTCCGCGGCTATGCCAGGTTCGTGTTCCAACTCGCAGCATCCCGCAGCCCGGTCTCGCAAGGTCTCTGCGGCCACGTGCACCACGATCTGATGGCGCTCGGCGCCAGCGGCTTCGATGGCACCGTGCGCGAGGAAGCTCTCGGCAACCAGGCCTAAGGCATCCGCGCGGCGCGCGCTGAACGAAACCGGCTGCTGTGACGTTCCCGCTGGAACGTCCCTCGGTAATTCCTGGGCCGCGACGTCGAGCTCTTTCATGATTCGCGCGCCGACCTCCGCCGGCAGCCGGCAGTTCAGGACGAGCGAGCCGTCGTCGTCGTACCGAAAGCTGACGCAGCGGTTTTGCTGCTGACGCGCCTCACGCGACAACTCCTCGGCCTCCTGGCAACGGCGATATGCACGGACCAGTTTCTCGACATGCTGCGCAGTGCCGTGCTCGGCGATCATCAGCAGGTAGTCCTCGGTCGTGGGCGTTGCAACCCGCGTGATCTCCCGCACCTTGGAATAGCTCAAGTTTCCGCGCGCCATCGCTGCAGAAATCTTCGGCAGATTCTCGAGCGCATGCGCGACCCGCACTTTCTCTCGCGCCGCACCCATCGCGATTCCGCACTTCCAGTTCAGCCAGTGGGCACACGACTTCGTTTCACTATCCGACCAGCCATTGCGCCGATCGAACTCGGCGATCAACAGCAACCAGCGATGGTTCGCCGCGTTGAGGTGGCCGGCCAGAGTGCAGATTTCCGTAACGAGCTGATCGATGGAACGCATTGCCTGCTCCATATATTGCCGTGCTGTGTATGCGTACAGTATATGCGCAGCGCGTCCGCGGATGCGCCGCAAAACGCTGGGTTTTCCCATGAAATCGGAGAAATATTGCAAAGGTCCAGTGGTTAGACGTTCATCACCTGGCGCGTCGGACGGCGCCTCAACAACTGCATAGGCAATAGACACTCTGCGGACGACACCTCTATATGTCTCCGTGCCCTCGAAGACTTATATCGGGACCGCAGGATGGAGCATTCCTCGCGCGAATCAGCGCCGCTTTCCCCCAGGCGAATCGCACCTCGCGCGTTATGCGAAGGTGCTTCCCGCTGTCGAAATCAACTCCACTTTCTATCGCCCACATCGTGCTTCGACATTTGCACGATGGGCGGCGAGCGTACCGCGCACATTTCGGTTCTCCGTGAAGATCCCGCGAACGATCACGCATGATCAGCGGCTCGCGAATTGCTCGACGCTGCTCAAGACGTTCCTCGCGGACCTCGCACCTCTGGCCCCGCGCCTCGGCTGCCTGCTCGTGCAGCTCCCGCCGAGCCTTGCATTCGACGCCCGGGTCGCCCGCGCGTTTTTCACCATGCTGCGAAAACAATTCGATCGCGGTGTCGCACTCGAGCCGAGGCATACGAGTTGGTTCGGCGACTCCGCGGATCGCCTGCTGAACCAATTCGAAGTCGCACGCGTGGCTGCGGATCCACCACGCGCCGAAGTCGATGGCGAGCCAGGCGGATGGCAAGGGCTCGCGTATTTTCGCCTCCATGGCAGTCCGCGTATCTATTACTCGTCCTATGAAGGCGACTATCTCGATGCACTCGCAGACAAGCTGCGCGCCTTGCATCGCCGTCGCATTCCCACCTGGTGCATCTTCGACAATACGGCGCTTGGTGCGGCAACGAGCAACGCATTGTCGTTGATCAACGCTTCGACAGGAGTCGATAAAGCCCGGGAAGCACGAGCAAAGTCAGCAACGTCGACGAGACGATCCCGCCGATCACCACCGTCGCCAACGGCCGCTGTACCTCCGCGCCGGGACCCACATTGAGCGCCATCGGCAGGAATCC
>Ga0190271_10000813_pt1 | contig 16585 bp, 14 predicted proteins | sample Popmic356T_FD_133747 | JGI IMG/M metagenome (GOLD analysis project Ga0190271, IMG submission 133747) | Populus adjacent soil microbial communities from riparian zone of Weber River, Utah, USA - 356 T | ecosystem: Environmental > Terrestrial > Soil > Riparian zone | place: USA: Utah | collected...
CCGCCGGCCTGGGCCTGGTCGCCGCCGCCCCGCTCGAGGTCGGCAGCCGGCCCGCCGTCCTGCTCGGGCTGACCGACGCCGCCGGCGAGCCGCACGAGATCGCCGCCAAGGTCGAAGTCCGCACCTGCCGCCAAGCTCAGAGCGAGGGCAGCTTCCTGGTCGGGGCCACGATCCTCGAAATCGACCCCGACGCCCGCCTGCAGTTGATGGAGTGGTGCTACGTCGTCTGCAGCCATGAGCGCCTGCGCGGCCGCCGCCCGGCGACGCCGCTGCCCGAGTCCGAGGCGATCGTCGTCGCCCTCGACGACTACCGCGATCGAGGGTGGATCTCGGGCCATCCGTCGATTCCCGCCCTGCGGCAGGCCTAACTCGCTAGTCTTGATTGATGAAGCGGTTTCTTGTAAACCGCTGAGGGGAAAAGGAGAGGACCGGCAATTATCGGCCAAGAAATGCCGGCCCTCCCAGCTCGCAACAAAGCTCCTAGAGCTTCGTCACCCCTCTGAGTATAGAGTTGGCCTCAATTACTGGGGCAATGCTTGAGTGCCCACGGTCGCTACTTGCGGGTAGCGGAGAGGGTGGGATTCGAACCCACGAGGCGGGTTAACCCCGCCCACGCGATTTCCAATCGCGCTCCTTAAGCCACTCGGACACCTCTCCGGGTGCACACAGGGTATTGGACTACCGACGAGGCCCTAGCCTCGGCGGTCGGCGAAGAACTCCCGCAGGAGGGCGGCGCACTCCGCTTCGCGGACGCCGGCGATCACCTCGGGGCGGTGGTTCAGCGCCGGCTCGGCGAGAACGTCGAGGACGCTGCTGGCGGCACCGGCCTTCGGGTCGGCGGTGCCGAACACGACCGATGGAATGCGGGCGAGGACGATCGCGCCGGCGCACATCGCGCAGGGCTCGAGAGTGACGAAGAGCGTCGTGCCCGGCAGTCGCCAGCCGCCGAGCTCGGCGGCCGCGGCGCGGATCGCCAGCAGCTCGGCGTGGGCGGTCGGGTCGCGGCGCAGCTCGCGCTCGTTGCCGGCCCGCGAGAGCAGCTCGCCGTCGCGGAAGACGGCGGCGCCGATCGGCACGTCGCCGTGGGCCTCGGCCCTGCGTGCCTCCTCCAGCGCGACCTCCATCCCGGCGTCCAGAATGCCCGTGTCCACGATCCGTGAGTATGTCCGCAGACAACTTCCGCGGCATTGCGGTGTTGGTGGAGGGTCGGCACAGGGATTCCGGTTGGCCGACCCGAGAACAGATGAGACGACTTCTTCCCACGCTTCTGCCGTTGCTGAGCGCGATCGGGGCACTGTCCCTTGCCGCCTCCCCTGCCTGCGCCGAGACGGGCGTCTCGCCGGCGCGCGCCTTCACCCCGGGCCAGCTGCTGGTCAAGTTCGAGGGCCAGCGGCGCGGTGCGGCAATCGAGCTCCCGGCGGGCGCGGGGGTGCGCGAGACGGCCCGAGCCCTGCGGCGCAGCCCCGCGGTTGTCTACGCCGCGCCGAACTACATCGCCTCTGCCTCGGCGGCCAAGCCCGAACCCTTCGATCCCGATGATTCGGGCAGGGCGAAGGAAGGTGCCCGCTCCTCGAGCGCGTCCGGCAAGTGGGCTTTCAGGCAGTGGAACTTTCTCGCGCCCAAGGCGGCTGCCGGGAGCGATCTGCCGACCTCACCGGGGGGCATCGACGCCGTCGGGGCCTGGCGCAACCTGATCGACGTCGGCCGACCGGGCGCCGCCGGCATCGTCGTCGCGGTTCTCGACAGCGGCATCGCCTACCGCTCCGACGGCAAGCAGTTCCTCCCCAGCCCCGACTTCGGCCCCGAGCAATTCGTCCCGGGGCACGACTTCGTCGACTACGACCAGCTGCCGCTCGACGAAAGCGGCCACGGCACCCACGTGGCGGGGACGATCGCCGAGAAGACGGACAACGGGTTCGGGCTCACCGGCCTCGCCTACGGGGCGAAGCTGATGCCCGTGCGGGTCCTCGACGAGAAGGGTCTCGGCGACGCGCTGCAGATCTCCCAGGGGATCCGCTTCGCCGTCGCCCACGGCGCCCAGGTGATCAACATGAGCTTCAACTTCCCCTGCGGCAAAGAGGTGCCGATGGTGGACGAAGCGCTGCGCGAGGCCTACGAACAGGGTGTGGTCACGGTTGCCTCCGTCGGCAATCTCGGCACCGAGAAGTGCGTCTCGGCGCCGGCGACCGGGCCACGGGTGATCGGTGTCGGCGGGACCACCGAGGGGGCCTGTCTCGGCAGCTACTCCCTGCCGGGAGACGGCGTCGACCTCGTCGCCCCCGGCGGCGGTGAACCGCGGTCTCGCTGCCGCTCGGTCGCGGCGCGGCCGATCTACCAGGTGACGCTTCGAACCGACAGCACCAACACCTTTGGGATCCCGGCCAAGTACGTCGGCACCTCGATGTCCGCCGCGCACGTCTCCGGCGTCGCCGCCATGGTTCTCGCCAGCCGCCGGATCAATCCCCTGCTGGAGGGCGAGGCCCTGGTCCGCGCCGTGACCAAGCGGCTGCGGAGCACGGCTCGCGACCTCGGCCTACCGCGGCGCCAGCAGGGCGCCGGCTTGGTCGACGCCGATACGGCCACTGGAACCGGGCCGACGTTCTACCCCTGACGCCGTCAGGTGGTGCGGACGATGATGACCGAGCAGGGAGCGTGGTGGGAGACGTTGTTGGGGACGCTGCCGAGCAGGTAGCGGCGCGCCCCGGTCATGCCCTTGTTGCCGACCACGATCAGGTCGGCCTTGGTCTCTTCGGCGACGTTGAGGATCGCGTCGGCGGGGTCGCCCTCGACCGGATGGGTCTGGACCTCGATCCCCTCCTTGCGCGCCTCGGCGGCGGCGGCGTCGAGGATGAAGTTGACGTCCTCGCGGGGCCCGATCTCGTACTGGATGTCGGCCGGCGCTTCCGACTGCTCGGCTTTGACCCGGCGCCCGGAGACGGGCGAGTAAGCACTGACGAGGCTGAGGGTCCCGCCGGTCAGCTTGGCCAGCTCGGTCGCCTGGCGCACCGCCTCGGCGGCCGTCTCGGATCCATCGGTCCCCACCACGATGCGTTTGAACACGCCGCCTCCTTCGGTCGCTGAACGCGCTCGATACTAACGCTGGTTTGACGGGAGGCTGTTGTAGCCGCGGTAGCCGTCGCCGAGGATTTCCGTCGGCGTGGTGGCCAGCCGGTAGATCGCGACCGCCATCGAGATCGCCAGGCAAACGACGAGGACGGTCATCCCCGCTCTCCAGATCCAGGGCACGCGGGAACCCTAGTGGTCGGCGTTAAGGTGGGGCGATGGCACTGGAGAAGGTGGCGGACGGGGTCTGGCTGCTGCGGGGGGACTTCCGCGGCGCGATGAACATCTACTTCCTCGAGGACGGCGACGGAGTGGTCCAGTTCGACGCCGGCACCAAGGGGATGCGCAAGAAGGCAAAGGCCGCGGCCGAGGAGCTCGGCGGGCTGAAGCGGGTCGTCCTCGGCCACGCCCACGCCGACCACCGCGGCACCGCCCCCTACATGGGCGTGCCGGTCCTCTGCCACCCCGACGAGAGGGCCGACGCCGAAGGGGACGCCGCCATCGCCCCCTACATGGACCTCTCGCAGCTGCCGGTCGCCTGGGTGCGCCGGCTCTACCCGTTCCTGCTGCGGCGCTGGGACGGCGGCGCGGTGAAGATCGCCGACACGGTGATCGAAGGCGACGAGGTCGCCGGCTTCCAGGTTCTGCACTTCCCCGGGCACGCGCCCGGGCTGATCGGCCTCTGGCGCGAGAGCGACCGGGTGGCGCTGGTCAGTGACGTCGTCTACCTGGTCGACTCGGCGCGGCTGAAACCGCTGCCCGAGGGCGAGGCGAGCGTCCCTCACCCCGCCTGGGCCTGGGACCACGCCAAGGCGAAGGAGTCGCTGCGGCGTCTGGCGGCGCTGGAACCGCAGGTCGTCGGCGCCGGTCACGAGCATCCGCTGCGGGGAGAGAACCTGCGGGAGACGCTCGAGCGGGCCGCCGAGAAGTACTGAAACCGGCTCCTGCCATAACTTCCAGCGCCTGATGATCGCCACCTACGCCTCGGCGGCGCTGATCTGCGCCGTCTCGCTGCTGGTCGGCCGCGCCGTTCTCTCGCTCGCCGGCAGGCGCGAGTGGTCGTGGCTGGAGCCCGCGGTCGGGCTCGGCGCAGTGCTGACCGTGACCGGGCTGCTGGCGCGGGCGCCGGGGCACGGCACCTCGGCGACGCTTGGGCTGGCGGCGCTGGTGGTTGCCGCGGCGCTGGTCCTGTGGTGGATCGGCGTTCGTCCTTTTACCGACATGGACATCCAAAGGACGAACGCCGGGAGTCCATGGCGCGAGGGCCTGCCGGTGGCGGCGGTGATCGTCGTGGTGCTCTCGATCCCGTTTGCGATCGCCGGCCACTGGGGGCTGCTCGGCGTCGGCTTCAACAACGACCTCGGCCTGCACCTGGCCTGGGCCGAGTGGCTGCGCAGCGGCTTCGGCCCCGACGCCGAGCCCGGCTACCCGCTGGGCCCGCACGGGCTGGCGGTGGCGACGGCGACCGTGCCGGGGATCGGCCTCGGCCAGGCCTTCCTCGGCGAGATCATCGCGATCGGGGTGCTGACCGGCCTGACGGCGCTGGGAGCGCTGCGCCAGATGACCCCGGGCCGCCGCACCATCGCTGCGGCGATGGTCGCCCTCCCCTACCTCGCCGCCTCCTACTACGCCCAAGCCGCCTTCAAGGAGACCGCCGAGGCCCTCCTGGTCCTCGCCTTCGCAATCTGGTTGACCCAGTTCGAACGGTTGCCGGCTACTTGGCGGCAGCGCTTCATCTTCGCTCTCCCACCCTTGGCCCTCGCCGGCGGCATCTTCTTCTCCTACTCGTTCGCCGGCATCGCCTGGCCGGTGGCGATCCTCGTCCTCTGGAGCCTGACCCTGCCGGCAGTACGTGCGGCGCTGCGACCCCGGTCGCTGCTGCGCTTCCTGCTGCGGCCGGTGACCCTGCTGATGCTGGCGGCGCTGGCCGGGATCGCGGTGCTGGTCACGCTGGTCGGCCCGTTCGGCTTCGCAAGTACCTTCAACAAAGTCGCCGGCAGCAACACCTACGGGCCGGTCTCGGCGCTGGAGGCGCTGGGGATCTGGCCGGCCTCGAACTACCGCCTCGACGCCGCCGGCGGGGCGCGGCTGCCGGGCCTGGCGGGGACGATCTCGATCCTCGCCCTGCTGGTCGGCATCGCCTGGTGGGTCAAGCGCCGCGAAACGACGATCCCGATCGCCCTCGGCGCCGCCTGGCTCCTCTACCTCGTCTCGCTGCCCTCGGCCGGCGACTACTCCCAGGCCAAGGCCCTGATGATCGCCGCCCCCTTGGCGATGCTCGTAATCGTCCGCCCGCTGCTCGAAGAGTGGCTGCGGGGCCGCGGCGCGCTGCGGGTCGGCTGGGCGGTGCTCGCGGTGGCGTTCATCGGGGGCGCGGTCTGGTCCAGCTTCCTGGCGCTGCGCGATGCTCCGGTCGGGCCGCCGGGGCACGGTGCCGAGCTGAGCGCCTTCCTGCCGATCGTCCACGGCCAGCCGGTCCTCTACGCCGGCCAGGACCGCTACGCCGCCTACGAGCTGCTCGGTGCCGACACCCACGTCCCCCTGGTCGAGTTCCCCGACGACGCTGTCTCCCCCAGCCCGGAGAAGCCGTTCGACACCGGCGACGCCTACAGCCCGATCGACTTCGACTCCTTCTCGCACGGAACGCTCGAACGCTTCCCCTACGTAGTCACCAGCCGTGCCGCCTGGAACAGCCAGGCGCCGCCGAACTTCAAGCGGATCGCGACCACCGACTCCTACGTGCTCTGGGAACGGACCGGCCCGACGCCCGAAAACCGCCACGTGCTGCTCGAGGGAACCGAGGCCGGGGCGCCGGCCGGCTGCACGGCGCCGGAGGTGCGGATCCTGCTCGCCAACCCCGGGCGCGCCGGCCTCTTCCCCGACGCGGTGATCGGGCACAAAGACAGCTGGGACGAGGGCAGCATCCTCGAGACCGGTAGTGAGACCTCGCAATCGCTGCGGCTGCCGGCCGGCAGCTGGAACCTCTCGCTGCAGTACTTCTCGCCGGTCGACCTGACCCTCTCCGCCCCGGGCTTCAGCGAAGAGCTGAAGGCGGCGCTCGACGGCCAGCGGCCGAACACGATCAGCCTCGGCAACAACGGCCAGTTCTGGCCCGCCGGCCGCTTCGAGAGCAAGGGCGGCAGGGTTCGCTTCACGATCGAGACCGCCGAGGCGAGCGCCCTGCAGAGCCTGGCCGGCTACGACGGCAAGGCCTACATCGGCGAGCTGGTCGCGGTCCCGGCCGAGCCGCACCGCACGGTGCCGCTATCGCAGGCCTGCGACCAGTGGATCGACTGGTACGAAGCCGACGAAGCGCCCTAAGCGGTGGTCTTCGCGGCGACTTTGGCCGCTTGCCGCTCGGGACTGACCCGAACGACGTCCCACACCAGCCCGACCTTCTCGAGCCCGTCGATGACCAGAGCTGAGATGTCGACCTGGTACCAGCGGAGGCCGTGGGTGGCCGAGGTCGGGAAGGCGTGGTGGCTGTTGTGGAAGGCCTCGCCGAGGGTCGGGATCGCGATCAGCGCCAGGTTGCGCGAGTGGTCGGTGGTATCGAATTCGCGGCGGCCGAAGGTGTGGCAGAGCGAGTTGATGCTGTAGGTGAAGTGATGGAGGACGAAGACCCGGACCAGGCCGCCCCAGAGCAGGCCGGTGAGGCCGGCCACGAGGGTGCCGCCGATGATCCAGCCGAGGAAGAAGGGGAGCAGCAGGCCGGCGATCGCCCAGAGCAGGAAGGTGCGGTCGACCCAGCTGATCACCGGGTCCTTGACCAGGTCCGGCGCGAAGCGTTCCTTGTTGCCGCGCTGGGTGTGGATGAAGATCCAGCCCACGTGCGCGTGGAAGAGGCCCTTCATGGCTCCCTTCCAGCCGCCGCCGTGGTCGACGTGGGGGCTGTGGGGGTCGCCGTGTTCGTCAGAGAAGGTGTGGTGCTTGCGGTGGTCGGCGACCCAGGAGATCACCGGCCCCTCGATCGCCGCCGATCCCAGAATCCCGAACAGACCACGCAGCCAGGGGTAGGTCTTGAAGGCGCGGTGGGTGAGGAGGCGATGGAACCCGACGGTGATGCCGAGGCCGGTCAGGAAGTACAGCCCGAGGAAGAGGAAGACGTCGGTCCAGTTCAGCGCGCTTCCCCATACCTGCCAGCCGGCGACGATGACGGCGAGAAAGGGGATCACGGTCACCAGGCCGGTGATGATCCGGTCCCTGGTCTCGTTCGCGACGGGCTGAATATCTGAGGGAAGCGGGCCTACGGTGGTCATGGCGGGCGATGATACGGGGCGGAGCCGAGGGCTCCTATTCTCCAATCTGTAGGCTGCCCCGGCAGTGCCCTTCGCAAACACCGCACCGCTGCGACGGGAGATCGAATCCCGCCTCCCGGAGCGTCCGTTCACGATCGAGTTCTGGGACGGCTCACTGGTCCCCTCGACCTCGGAGGACGGCCCCGTCTTCAGCGTCCGTTCGCCGCGGGCGATCGCCCACGCGCTGCGGGCTCCCGGCCAGCTCGGCCTCGGCCGCGCCTACGTCAGCGGTGAGCTCGAGGTCGACGACATCGACAAGGTGATCCGCGTCCTCGACGGCTGGCAGGCCCCCTCGCTCGACGGCACCGACCAGCGGGCGCTGATGCTGGCAGCGGTACGGGCGATGGGGATCGTCAAGCCGCCGCCGCGCCCGGCGGCCGAGCTGCGTCCCAGCGGCAAGCGCCACAGCAAGGAGCGCGACGCCCGCGCCGTCCGCCACCACTACGACGTCTCCAACGAGTTCTTCGAGCTCTTCCTCGGCCCGACGATGGTCTACAGCTGTGCGATCTGGCGCGGCGGCGAGATGAAGACGCTGGAGCAGGCGCAGGAGGAGAAGCTCGACACCGTCGCCCGCAAGCTGGCGATCAAGGAGGGCGAGCGCGTCCTCGACGTCGGCTGCGGCTGGGGCGGCTTCCCGCTCTGGGCGGCGACGAAATACGGCGCCGACGTGGTCGGCATCACCCTCTCCCCCCCGCAGGCGGAGAAAGCGCGGCAGCGGGCCGAGGAGGCGGGAGTCGCCGACCGGGTCGACATCCGCGTCATGGACTACCGCGACCTGGCCAAGACCGGCGAGAAGTTCGACGCGATCGCCAGCATCGGCATGGTCGAGCACGTCGGCGCCTCGCAGATCGAGGTCTATGCGGAGACGCTGGCTGGCCTGCTCGACTCCGGCGGCCGCCTGCTGAACCACGGCATCACCCGCCTGCGCCACACCGACGCCGAGGCCGGCGCCTTCTCCGAGCGCTACGTCTTCCCCGACGCCGCCCCACTGCACCTCTCCCGCAACCTGCTGGCGCTGGAACGGGCCGGCTTCGTCACCCGTCACGTCGAGGACTTCGGGATGGACTACGCGGAGACGCTGAAGCACTGGGCCGAGAACCTCGACGACAACCTCGAGGAGGCGACCCGCCTCGCCGGGCCGGAACGGATCCGTGTCTGGCGCCTCTACCTCCGCGCCGCCCGCAACGGCTTCGAAAACGGCTTCACCGACATCTACCAGGCGCGCTGCGAGAAGGTCTGACCGGCCCTCAAGCCGGGAAACCGGATCTGACGTCGGCGATCGCCCAATCGGCTTCCGCTTCCTCGAGCTCGGCGACCGAGTAGTTGCCGGTCGCCACACCGACGACCTTGATCCCGGCGCCGTGGCCGGCGAGGACGTCGCGGGGGGTGTCGCCGATGGCGATAGTCGCGGCGAGGTCAAGGGACTTCCCGGCCACCTCTACACCACGCTCGATCGCCTTCGCGGTCAGCTCGGTGCGGTCACTGGAATCGGAACCGTAGCCGCCGAAGGAGAAGTAGCTGTTGAGGTCGCCGCGGGCCAGCTTGATCTGGGCGGCGGCTTCGATGTTGCCGGTGACGATGCCGAGCAGCACCCCGCTCTCGGCCAGGCGCGGCAGCAGCTCCTCGATCCCCGGCATCACCCGGTAGCCCTCGGATTCGTCGACCGCCTGCTGCAGGTGTGAGAGGTAGCCGGCGATCGCTTCCCCCCGCTCGGCGACGCTGCCCTCGCGGCCGATCACCTCGCGGAAGATGATCGTCGCGATTTCCGGGTCGGTCATCCCGGCCCGGGTGTGTTCGTCGATGTTGGCCTCGATCCCGTGCATCTCACGGAAGGCGCGCTGCCAGGCGACCGCACCGGCGCCGCCGGTGACCAGCAGCGTCCCGTCGATGTCGAAGAGGACCGCCTCGATCCGCTCGCTCAATGCTCGCTCTCCAGGATGTCCTTCTGGGCAAGCGTGTAGAGCAGGAACAGCGACGGGAGGACGAGGACGGCGGCGATGCCGAAGACGATGAGGACGACGGTGAGGGTGGCGTCGGGGGCGGCAGCCTGGTCGATGCGCAGGCTGGTCGGCAGCAGGTAGGGAAACTGCGCCACAGCCCAGCCCCAGATGACGGCGACGAAGGCGGCGCCGGCGAGCGGGCGCAGGGGACGGCGCCCGCCGCGGACGAGGACGATGATCGCGGCGGCGCCGCAGGCGAGCGAGAGGATCACCAGCGGCAGGCCCTGGTCGAGGAGGCGGTCGTGGACGTAGCCGGCTTCGGAGTCGAGGAGGAAGAGGCCAGCTACCGCGAGGGCGCCGGCGACCACGGCGGCGCCGAGGGCGCGGCGCTCGAAGTAGCGCTCCATATCGGCCTCGCCCGCCCGGCGGGAGTCGCCGACGAGGAAGATCGCCGCCAGGTAGGCCCCGCCGACCACGAACAGCACCCCGACCAGCAGGGGCAGGGGCTGCAGCCAGGAGGAGAAGGCGTCGCCGTTGCCGTCAGCCGGGACGTTTTCGGCAGCGATCGCGCCGACCACCGCTCCCATGAAGAATGGCGTCAGCAGCGAGGCGATCGCGAAGACAGCACCGGCGGCGCGACGGCCGGAGAGGCCCTCGATCGACTTGCGGAAGGCGAAGCCGGAGCCGCGCAGGATGATCCCGAAGGCGGCGATCGTGATCGGCACGTAGAGCGTCGTCATCACCGCGTAGAAGGCCGAGGGGAAGGCGGTCCAGAGGACGACGAGGCAGAAGATCAGCCAGACGTGGTTTGCCTCCCAGACGGGGGTCAGCGAGCGCTGGATCGTCGCCCGCGGCCGCTCGCCGCGCTCGGCACCGCCGGCGACCAGGTCCCAGAAGCCGCCGCCGAAGTCGGCGCCGCCGAACAGCGCGTAGAAGGTCACCCCGGCCCAGAGGATCACCGCGGCGGCATCGGCGAGGCTCATGAGCCCGCCTCCGTCCGCGGCGCATAGGGGCCCTCGTCCTCCGCTTCGTCCCCGCCTTCGCGCCAGCGCTTCGACATCGCCCGCAGGACGCCGATCGTGATCGCGGTCAGCGCCGCGTAGATCGACATCACCAGGGCGAAGGTGAACCAGATGCCGTCGGCTTTGGTCACCGCTTCGGAGGTTTTCATGTAGCCCTGGACGATCCAGGGCTGGCGGCCGACCTCGGTGACGATCCAGCCGCACCACAGCGCCACGATCGCGCCGACGCCGGAGACCGCGACCGCGCGCAGGAACCACGGCGTCTGCGGGATGTCGCGTCGTTTCCACCAGACGAAGGCGAACCAAAGCCCGAGCGCCATCAGCGCGGAGCCGATCCCGACCATCGTGTCGAAGGAGAGGTGGAGCAGGGTGTGCGCCGGCGGCTCTTCGTCGTCGGGGATGTCGTTGAGGCCGGTCACCTTGGTGTCGAAGCTCCAGCCGACCAGGAAGGAGTCGAGGTCGGGGATCGCGATGCCGTAGTCGACCCCGTCGTCGGTGCAGATGCCGCCGACGTACTCGTCCTGGTGGGTCCCCGTTTCCTGGATGCACTCCATCGCCGCGAACTTGGCCGGCTGGTGGTCGGCGACTTCGCGCGCCGCGGTGTCGCCGACGAAGAGCTGGATCGGGGTGGCGATACAGGCGATCGTCAGCGGGATCAGCAGGCCGAGCCGGTGCAGGCGGTCGCGCCGCCCCTTCAGCATCCCGACCGCGTAGATCGAGGCGACGAGGAAGCCGGTCACCATGTAGGCGGCGAGCAGCATGTGCGGCACCTCGTAGCCGGTCGCCGGGTTGAGCAGCACCTTCAGCGGCTCGACGTCGACCACCTTGCCGGCGGCGTCGAGGGTGAAGCCCTGCGGCTGGTTCATCCAGGAGTTGGCGGCAACGACCGCGAAGGCGCCGCCGATCCCGGTGATCACCATCGGCACCCCGGCCCAGAAGTGGGCCCAGGGCTTGAGCCGTTTCCAGCCGTAGATGTAGACGGCGAGGAAGATCGCCTCGAGGAAGAAGAAGATCCCCTCGATCGCGAAGGCGACCCCGAAGGCAGCGCCGAAGCGGTCCATGAACTCCGGCCAGAGGAGGCCGAACTCGAAGCTCAGCAGGGTGCCGCTGACGGCGCCGACGGCGAAGGTGACCGCCATCGCTTTCGACCAGCGCCGGGCCAGCTCCATCGCCGCCTCGTCGTTCTTTTTCAGGCCGAGGTAGTTGGCGACCAGGATCGTCGCCGGCAGCGCCACCCCGAGGCAGGAGAAGACGATGTGGAAGCCGAGCGTCCACGCCATCTGGTTGCGCGCGGCGAGCAGGTTCGACGACTCCGCCAGGGGAAGCGGGTCGAACGGCAGCATGGCTGGCAGGCTAGCGGCGGAACCGGCCGCCGACCACGACTTAGCTCACACGCCGTCGCGGAGGCTGCGGTAGCGCCGGATCAGCGCGTTGGTGGAGCTGTCGTGGCGCAGCTTCGGGTCTGACTCGGACTCGAGCTCGGGGATGATCGCCACGGCCAGGACCTTGCCCAGCTCCACCCCCCACTGGTCGAAGGAGTCGATTCCCCAGATCGCTCCCTGGGTGAAGACGCTGTGCTCGTAGAGGGCGATCAGGGAGCCCAGCGTCGCCGGCGTCAGCCGCTCGGCGAGGATCGTGTTCGAAGGCCGGTTCCCCTCCATCACCCGGTGGGGGACGACCGCCTCGGCGGTCCCCTCCTCCCGCACCTGCTCGGGCGTTTTGCCGAAGGCCAGTGCTTCGCCCTGGGCGAAGACGTTGGACATGAGGATGTCGTGGTGGCGGCCGAGCGGGTTGAGGGTGTTGCCGAAGCCGATGAAGTCGCAGGGGATCAGCCGCGTCCCCTGGTGGATCAGCTGGTAGAAGCTGTGCTGTCCGTTGGTCCCCGGCTCCCCCCAGTAGACGGCGCCGGTCTCGTAGTCGACGTGGGCGCCGTCGAGGGTGACGTGCTTGCCGTTCGACTCCATCGTCAGCTGCTGCAGGTAGGCGGGGAAGCGGTGCAGGTACTGCTCGTAGGGGAAGACGCCGTACGTTTCGGCGCCGAAGAAGTCCGTGTACCAGACCGCCAGCAGGCCGTGCAGGAGCGGCAGGTTGGCGCCGGTCGGGGCCTCGCGGAAATGCTCGTCCATCGCGTGGAAACCCGCCAGCATCTCCTCGAAGCGGGCCGGGCCGATCGCCAGCATGGTCGAGAGCCCGATTGCAGAGTCCATCGAGTAGCGCCCGCCGACCCACTCCCAGAAGCCGAACATGTTCTCGGTGTCGATGCCGAACTTGGCGACCTCCTCGGCGTTGGTCGAGACGGCGACGAAGTGCTTGGCGATCGCCGCCTCGTCGCCGCCGAGCCCCGCCAGCGCCCACTCGCGGGCAGTGTGAGCGTTGGTCATCGTCTCCAGGGTGGTGAAGGTCTTCGAGGAGATGACGAAGAGGGTCTCCTCGGGGTCGAGGTCGCGGGTCTTCTCGGCGAAGTCGGTGCCGTCGACGTTCGACACGAACCGGAAGGTCGTCTCGCGGCGGCTGTAGTGCCTGAGCGCCTCGTAGGCCATCACCGGGCCGAGGTCGGAGCCGCCGATGCCGATGTTGACGACGTTGCGGATCGGCTTGCCGGTGTGGCCGCGCCACTCCTCCGAGCGCACCCGCTCGCTGAAGCCGGCCATCCGGTCAAGCGTCTCGTGCACCTCCTTGACCACGTCCACCCCGTCGACCACCAGCGAACGGTTGCGCGGCATCCGCAGCGCCACGTGGAGCACGGCGCGGTCCTCCGAGACGTTGATGTGCTCGCCGGCGAACATCGCATCGCGCCGCTCGGCGACGCCGCGCTGCTGCGCCAGGCTGCCGAGCAGCAGCAGCGTCTCGTCGGTGATCCGGTTCTTCGAGAAGTCGAGATAGAGCCCGGCCCCCTCGGCGATCAGCCGCTCGCCACGCTCGGGGTCGGCGGCGAACAGCTCGCGCAGGTGAGTGCTGCCGATCTGCTCGAAATGGGACTGCAGCTCGGCCCAGGCAGGCGCCTGCCGCAACGCCGAGGGCTCGCTCACCCGGCCGCGACCCCGCTCTGGGTCTCGATCGACTTCAGCAGCTCTTCCCAGGACTTGTTGAAGGCCTCTTTGCCCTCCTCCTGGAGGCGCGTCGCCAGGGCTGCGACGTCGATTCCGGCCTCGGCGAACTCGGCCAGGACCTGCTCGCAGTTGCCGCCGTCCGGCGGGAAGAGGTCGGTGACCTGGCCGTGGTCGGCAAAGGCGTGCAGGGTCGGCTCCGGCATCGTGTTGACCGTGAAGGGCGAGGCGAAGGCCTCGATGTAGAGGGTGTCGGAGGCGTCTGGGTCCTTGGTCCCGGTGCTGGCCCAGAGCAGGCGCTGCGGCCGCGCGCCCTCGTTCATCAGGCGGCGCATCCGGTCCGACTCCAGCAGCTCGTTGTAGGCGCGGAAGGCGCGACCGCCGACCGCTATCCCCAGTCGGTTGACGAGCTCGTCGGGAACATCCTTGCTGACCGCGACGTCCCAGCGGCTGATGAAGAGCGAGGCGACGGAGGCGACGTTCGGGTCGAGCCCGGCCTCGATCCGCCGCTCCAGCCCGCGCATGTAGGCCTCGGCGGCGCCGAGGTACTGCTTGTCGTCGAAGAGCAGGGTGACGTTGATCGGGACGCCGGCGAAGATCGCCTCCTCGATCGCCTCCTGCCCGGCCGGGGTGCCGGGGATCTTGATGAAGATGTTGTCCCGCTCGCCCTTGGCGTGCAGCGCCTTGGCCTCCTCGATCGTCGCCGCGGCGTCGTCGGCGATCAGCGGTGAGACCTCGAGTGAGACGAAGCCGTCGACGCCGGCGGTGCGGCGGTGGACGTCGGCGAAGAGGTCGGCGGCGTCGCGCAGGTCGGCAAGCGCCAGCTCGAAGAAGATCCGCTCCTGGTCGTTGGCGCCGACGCCCTCGCCGGCTGCCGCCTGCGGCGCGACCTCGGCGATCTGCTCGTCGTAGGCGTCGCCGGAGCCGATCGCCTTGTCGAAGATCGACGGGTTCGAGGTCAGGCCGGTGACCGAGAGGTCGCGGATGTAGCCCTCCAGCACCCCCTCGCGCAGCATCGGCCGCGTGATGTTGTCGAGCCAGAGGCTCTGTCCCAGGTCGTGCAGACGCTGCGTCGGCTTCATTCGGAACGCCCCCTTAAGAGGTTGGGTTGGCGGTCGCGCGCTCGGCGACCTCTCGCGCCACCTTGGTGACGTTGTCGACGGTGAACCCGAACTCGGCCTCGACGTCCGCGAACGGCGCCGACTGCCCGAAGGTGGTCATCCCCATGATGGCACCCTCGCTTCCCACCCATTTCTCCCAGCCGAGCGGCGAGGCCTCCTCGATCGCGAGGCGGGCGGTGACGCCGGGGGGCAGGACCTCGTCGCGATAGGCCTGGTCCTGCCGCTCGAAGATCTCCCAACAGGGAAGGCTGACGACGCGGCTGCGAATCCCGTCCTCCTTCAGCCGCTCGTGAGCGCCGATCGCGAGCTGGACCTCGCTGCCGGTGGCGATCAGGATCAGCTCCGGGTCGCCGTCCTCGGTGTCGGCGAGGACGTAGCCGCCGCGCTGGACACCCTCGGCCGAGGCGTACTTGACCCGGTCGAAGACCGGCACGTTCTGGCGGGTCATCACCATCGCGACCGGGTGGTGGGTGCGGTTGAGCGCAACCTTCCAGGCCTCGGTCACCTCGTTGGCGTCGGCTGGGCGGATCACGTCGAGGTGCGGCATCGCCCGCAGGCCGGCCAGCTGCTCGATCGGCTGGTGGGTCGGGCCGTCCTCGCCGAGCCCGATCGAGTCGTGGGTGAAGAGGTGGACGACCGGCAGCTCCATCAGCGCCGAGATCCGGATCCCGGCCTTGGCGTAGTCGGAGAAGGTCAGGTAGGTCGACCAGAGCGGGCGCAGCTTCGCCGTCGACATCCCATTGCAGGCCGCGGCGGCGCCGTGTTCGCGGATCCCGAAGTGGACCTGGCGGCCGTCGAAGCTGCCCGGCTCGTACTGGTCGGCGTCGCTGAGCCGGACCGAGGTCGAGTCGGTCAGGTCGCAGGAGCCGGCGATCAGCCACGGCACCCGCTCGGCGATCGCGTTCTGGACCTTGTTCGAGGCCTTGCGGGTGGCGAGGCCCTTCTCTTCGTCGGCCTCGAAGCTCGGCAGGCCGTCCTCCCAGCCGTCGGGCAGGCCGCGCCGCTGCATCATCTCCAGCTCGGCGGCTTTCCCGGGATTCCCGTCCTTGTAGGAGTGGAACTTCTCGACCCAGGCGGAGTGGGCCTCGGCGCCGCGCCGGCCGATTACCTCGTCGAAGCGCTCGCGAACCCCGTCGGGAACGAGGAACTTGGCGTCCTTCGGCCAGCCGTAGGCCTCCTTGGTCAGTTCGATCTCCTCATCGCCGAGCGGTTCGCCGTGGGCAGACTCGGTGTCCTGCTTGTTCGGCGAGCCCCAGCCGATGTGGCTGTCGACGACGATCAGGGTCGGGCGGCCGGTCTCGGCCTTGAACTCGTTGAAGGCTTTGCCGAGCAGCCCGGTGTCGTTGGCGTCGCCGACCCGGATCACGTTCCAGCCGTAACCCTCGAAGCGGCTGAGGACGTCGTCGCTGAAGGCCAGGGCGGTGTCGCCGTCGATCGAGATGTGGTTGTTGTCGAAGATCCAGCAGAGGTTGTCGAGCTTCAGGTGCCCGGCGAGCGAAGCGGCTTCGTGCGAGATCCCCTCCTGCAGACAACCGTCGCCGGCGACGGCGTAGGTGTCGAAGTCGAACAGCTCCGCCCCGTAGGTGGCGCCGAGCCACTTCGAGGCCATCGCCATCCCGACCGAGGTGCCGACGCCCTGGCCGAGCGGGCCGGTGGTGGTCTCGACCCCGGTGGTCCAGCGGTACTCGGGGTGACCCGGGGTGCGCGAGTGCAGCTGGCGGAAGTTTTCGATCTCGTCGAGGCCGCAGGCCGGTTCGTCGGTGACGTTGTAGTTCTCGTCGACCTTGCGGACCCCGGCCAGGAAGATCATCGAGTAGAGGAGCATCGAGGCGTGGCCGGCCGAGAGCACGAAGCGGTCGCGGTTCGGCCAGACCGGGTTGGCCGGGTCGTAGCGCAGATGGTTCTGCCAGAGCTCGTAGGCGACGGGCGCCAGCGACATCGGCGTCCCCGGGTGGCCGGAGTTCGCCTTCTGGACGGCGTCCATCGAGAGGGTGCGGATCGTGTTTATGGCGAGCTGATCGATGTCCTGGGTCATGGTTCCCGATCCTAGATGTTTGGCCGTGCCGCTTAGCCCGCGGCCTTCAGGGCTCGATC
>Ga0190271_10000814_pt1 | contig 16578 bp, 18 predicted proteins | sample Popmic356T_FD_133747 | JGI IMG/M metagenome (GOLD analysis project Ga0190271, IMG submission 133747) | Populus adjacent soil microbial communities from riparian zone of Weber River, Utah, USA - 356 T | ecosystem: Environmental > Terrestrial > Soil > Riparian zone | place: USA: Utah | collected...
CCGATCGCAACTCCATGATCTCCTGATGGTTATCTTGGGGTCGAATCGCGTGTACTTCCAGCCGACGATCAACACTCGCATGACGTATCCGGCCATCACCTACAAGCGAGATGATGCACGGACCTTTCACGCGGACAACCGTCCGTTTCATGTCAAGAAGCGGTACCTAGTGACTGTCATCGACAAGGATCCCGACTCGGTGATCCCCGACAAGGTCGCTGAACTGCCAACTGCCTCTTTCGAGAGGCATTTCACGGCAGACGATCTCAACCACGACGTCTACACACTGTTCTTCTGAGAGGAAACCAAGCAATGACTGCAATCCAGTGGGACAAGGTCGGTGAGCGGGTCGCAGAGACCGGCGTCGACCACGGAGTCCTGTACAAGCCTGACGGCGCCGGCGTCTACTCGGATGGTGTGCCCTGGAACGGGCTCACTGCGGTCACGGAGTCGCCCAGCGGCGCCGAGGCCACCCCGCAGTACGCCGACAACATCAAGTACCTCAACCTCGTCTCGGCGGAGGAGTTCGCCGGCACGATCGAGGCCTTCACCTACCCGGTGGAGTTCGAGGAGTGTGAGGGTGCGGTGACGAGCGCCGGCGGCGTTCTGATCACGCAGCAGAGCCGGAAGTCCTTCGGCTTCTCGTACCGGACGCTCAAGGTCAACGACCTCGAGGGAAACGACTTCGGCGAGAAGATCCACCTCGTCTACGGCGCCCTCGCGACGCCGTCGGAGAAGGCCCGCAGCACGGTCAACGACTCCCCGGAGCTCACGGCCCTCAGTTGGGAGTTCACGACCACTCCGGTGGACGTGCCCAACCTGAAGCCGTCGGCCCACCTCATCCTCGACTCGACGGTCGTGGGCGACGCTGCTCTGCAGACGCTCAAGGACATCCTGTACGGCGACGAGAGCAACGACCCTCGACTGCCGCTGCCGGCCGAGGTGATCGACCTCTTCGAGGGGACGACCACCGTGGTCCGGACGACCGGTGCCAACGCCCCGACGTACGACAGCGGGACCCACGTGGTCACTCTGCCGACCGTCACCGGTGTCACCTGGAAGGTCAACGGCGTCACCAAGGCCGCGGGTGCCCAGCCGGCACTCACGGTCGGGCAGACGGCCAACGTCACCGCCCACCCCGCCGCCGGATACGCGCTCACCGGTGACGACGACTGGACCTACGACTACTAGGCCAGCCTCAGCTGACAGGAGGAGAGAGAGTGCTCACCATAACAGTTCTCGGACCAGAGCACTTCGATCAAGAGACACGCAAGTTCTCCACTAAGGGCGACTTCGTCCTTGAGCTGGAGCACTCTCTCTCCTCACTGTCAAAATGGGAGTCAGAATTCGAAAAGCCCTTCTTGGGTACGGATGACAAAACGCCGGAAGAGGTCCTGGCTTACTTCAAGTACATGACTTTGACCCCCGATGTTCCTCCGGAAGTTTTCGACAGACTCACTCAAAAGAACGTGGACGAGATCAACGCCTACGTTCAGAAGAAGATGACCGCAACATGGTTCCGAGAGATCCCCGACGGTCCCACAAGCCGGGAGATCATCACTGCAGAGCTCGTTTACTACTGGATGGTCCAGTTTCAGATCAACTGGGAAGCCCAGTACTGGCACCTGAATCGTTTGTTCACCCTTATCAGGGTGCTCAACGAGAAGCAGGCCGCACCAAAGAAGATGAGCAAGGCAGACATCATCAATCGGAACCGTCAGCTCAATGCAGAGCGAAGGACTAAGCTGGGAACAAAGGGATGAAAGGAGACACTCGATGACAAAGCTCGTCTGGGGCGAACTGCCCCAACGAAAGTACGAAGCTGGCGTCGATCGAGGCGTCTTCTACCCTGAAAACGCCCCGGGGGTCGTTTGGAATGGACTAATCAGTGTCAACGAGGCCCAAATCGGAGGTGAGGTCAACTCGTTCTACTTCGACGGCGTCAAGTACATCGATCTGGTCTCCACCAAGACCTTCGAGGCAACCCTTACGGCGTTTTCGGCTCCGGAGGGATTTTCTGCCAACCTTGGCGATCTTGCTCTTCTCCCAGGGTTCATTCTCACTCGTCAGCGTCGTGGACGGTTCGCACTGTCCTATCGGACGCTGATCGGCGAAGACGGATACAAGCTGCACTTGGTCTACAACGCCATCGCGAGCTTCAGTCAGCGCGGCTATTCCAGCTTGAACGAGAATCCCGAGCCGACTGCGTTGTCGTGGAAGATCGCGGCAACTCCTCCCCCTAGCGATACCCATCGCCCTTCGGCGCACTTCATCTTCGACTCCACCAAGATAGATTCAGCAGCACTCGATGTAATCGAGGCAATTCTTTACGGGACCGACACTACGCCGGCTCGTATGCCTCAACTCGAAGAGATGCTCGGTCTTTTGGTGGACTGGTCGCCTTTGATGATCATTCCAGATCCCATCGGCGGTTTGGCTGAACTTGTGTCCGGCGCAGGAGATTTGTACCGCACAAGTTCTCCGGGGATCAATCGTACTTTGCCGAACACGCGTCTGTACAAGTCGCCCATCGACGGCCTATACCGAATGGAGTACTAATGTCGTATGACCTTTACCCGGCCGTGGATGAGGACCTGAACTTCGCGCCCGAGATCCGAGCAGCTCTTGCGAAGACCTTCGAGCTTCGAAACACGGTCGTTCCCATGACCAACACGCAGCGAAACAACCTCTCGGGCACAGAGCTCTGGGAAGGTCGCTTGATCTTCAACACCACCACTGCCCGAATCGACCGCTACGACGCTGTCTACGAGACGTGGGTCCAGGTCTCCACCGACCACCCCGGAGTCGTCAAAGAGTACTGTGGCGACACGGCACCGCCGTACCACGTCATGGCAAACGGAGGCGTATACCCGCGAACCGGGATCTACGCAGCGCTCTTCGCAGTCTGCGGGACAAGGTTCAACATCGGCGGAGAGGCAGGCACGCACTTCCGAGTCCTCAACAAGGCCGGCTACACCTCGGTGGGCGTCGACGCTGGGGATGGCAACATCAACGCCGTCGGCGAGAAGTACGGTCTGAAGACCCACACGTTGACGACCGCGGAGATGCCGACGCACAGCCATGCGGGCTGGACCGGTACTGACGGCGGCGTCGACCACCTTCACTCCAACTCAATCACCGCGGTCGGAGACCACGTTCACGGCACCGAGTTCGGCGACCAGGCCATCTTCGCAAACGGCACCAACACTCGTACCCACTTGGGTAGCAAGATCACCGCCGGCGGTGGTGGTCACAGCCACGGTATCACCAACGGGGCCTCAGACCGATCCCTGAATCACGCTCACGCGGTAGGGATCGGAAACGCTGGTAGCGGTGGTGCTCACAACAACATGCAGCCCTCCGTTGCGATGAACTTCATTATCGCACTCTGACCCCCGGAAGGGAGACGCTATGCCTAAGCTTCAGTGGGATCAAGCCGGCCAGCGTCTCTTCGAGACCGGCGTTGATCGAGGGGTCCTCTACCTAGAGGACGACAGCGGTGTTCCTTGGAACGGTCTGACTCTCATCGAGGAAGACTTTACCAACGACATCACTGAGCCGGTCTACTTTGATGGCGTCAAGATCCACGATGTCATCAAGTATGGCGACTTCGCAGCCACACTGAACGCTCTGTACTACCCGGATGAGTTTCTGCCCTACGAGGGCACGATTGATCTGGATGACGGATTCAGTGTGGATGGTCAGAGCTCCAAAACGTTCGGTCTGTCGTTTCGAACGTTGGTCGGCAACGATCTCGAGAGTGTGAATCACGGCTACAAGATTCATATTCTCTACAACATCACTGCAGTTCCTGGGGAGATGTCGAGAGAAACGTTGGATGGCGGCGTAACCCCGCTGCTCTTCAACTGGGGGCTCAGCACTGTTCCCGTCCGACTCGAGAACTACCGCCCAACTGCGCATGTCATATTCGACTCCAGATTCTTCCCTGCAGACATCATGGCGGCAGTTGAGGGCATCTTGTACGGCTCCACTGTTGAATACTTCGAGTCCTTCATCTACGACGGTGGAGAAGTTGGTGGTGGACAGACCGACATCATCGATGGTGGAACTGTGACTTCGGACGGTGTTCCGCTCCCTTCGGGAAGCATGCTGTACGACGGCGGAGATCCGGAAACCGAGTCGGACGACGAGGTGGACGGCGGAACTGTGACTTCAGATGGGGTAGAACTCCCCTCAGGAGGAACCAGTAGTGGTTCTGCATCGGATGCTCGTCTTCCGACCATCGAGGAGCTCATTGGTCTAGCGACCTTGTGGGATCCGAAGGTGATCGTTCCGAACAGCGTTACAGGTCTCGCTACCTTGACCGACGGTGCTGGCGACCTGACTCAGACCAACATTCCGGGCGTGTTCGTAGCGCTCCCGGGTTCTCGGTTGATACCAAGTGGAATCGAAGGGTTCTACACACTGCCCTAGCTCCGGAGGGAGGAGCCTTGATCTCAGCCGAAGTGAAAGGTAACTCCAACAACCTGGAGCGATTCCTGAAGGCCATGCAGACAGACAACATATTTGCCGGCCTCGAGCGATTCGCTCAGCAAGGTGTCGCTGCGCTCGCCGCAAACACGCCTGTCGATCAAGGAGAAACTCGAAACTCGTGGTCTTACGAGATCCGGCAAGAGCAAGGTAAGTACTCGATCGTTTGGACCAACAGTCACATGGCTGGGGGCACGCCGGTCGTCATCCTTCTCCAGTACGGTCACGGGACCGGAACTGGTGGCTATGTGCAGGGCATTGACATCGTCAATCCTGCAATGCAGCCCCTCTTCGACCAGATCGCCGATGCCGCATGGAAGGTGGTGACCACGAAGTGAGTAACACGATCGACGAACGCATCGTCGAAATGAAGATCGACAACACTCAGATGAAGTCGGGCGCCACCGAGACGCTGTCCATCATGGACAAGCTCAAGAACAGTCTCAACTTCACAGGTGCGGCGAAGGGTCTGTCGGAGATCTCCAAGACTGCCAGCGGCATGAACATGGGGGTGCTGGAGAACGGCATCCTGCGTGTCAACAAGGGTTTCGCGACCATGGCTACCGTGGCCGTCACAGCCCTGGCGACGATCACCCACAAGGCTGTTGATGCGGGTCTGAACCTGGCTAAGTCGCTCACCGTCAAGCCGATCATGCAGGGTCTCAAGGAGTACGAGACCACGCTGAACTCGGTTCAGACGATCATGGCGAACACCGGTCTCAAGGGACAGGCAGGTCTGGACAAGGTCAATGGGGCTCTCAAGAACCTCAACGACTACTCCGACAAGACCATCTACAACTTCTCCGAGATGGCGAGGAACATCGGTACGTTCACGGCAGCGGGCATCAAGCTCAAGCCGGCAACGTCCGCCATCAAGGGCATCGCGAACCTGGCTGCTGTGTCGGGCTCGAACGCTCAGCAGGCCTCTACAGCCATGTACCAGCTCTCTCAGGCTCTGGCCAGCGGTTCAGTCAAGCTCATGGACTGGAACTCGGTGGTCAATGCCGGCATGGGCGGTAAGGTCTTCCAGGAGGCTCTGAAGACCACAGCGAAGGCTCACGGTGTCGCGGTCGACAGCATCATCAAGAAGTCGGGAAGCTTCCGAGACAGCCTGAAGGAAGGTTGGCTCGACAAGTCGATCCTGACCGACACACTGAAGCAATTTGCTGGCGAGTACAGCAAAGCTGATCTGATCGCGCAGGGTTTCAGTAAGAAGCAGGCTCAGCGCATCGTCGAGATGGGTAAGACGGCTACGGACGCGGCCACCAAGGTCAAGACCATGTCGCAGCTCATCAACACTCTGCAGGAGACTGCAGGATCAGGCTGGGCTCAGACCTGGCAGATGATCTTCGGCGACTTCGGCGAAGCAAAGACCCTCTTCACGGGTCTGAACGACACGCTCGGCGGCATCATCGGTGCCAACGCCGACGCTCGCAACAAGATCCTGGGCGACTGGAAGAAGCTCGGTGGTCGCACGGAGATGATTCAGGCGATCAAGAACGTCTGGAACGGTCTTCTGTCGATCATCCGACCCATCAAGGAAGCCTTCCGAGACATATTTCCGGCGATGACTGGGAAGCGTCTCTACGACATCACTGTCGCCTTCAGGGAGTTCACCGAGGGGATCAAGCTCAGCGGTCCTTCGGCAGAGGCCCTCAAGACAACCTTCAAGGGCATATTTGCCATCCTCGACATCGGCGTTCGCATCGTCAAGGCGATCGTCGGCAACTTCTTCGACATGGCTGGCGTCATGGGCGAGGGTTCGGGCTCGATCCTGGACCTCACCGCCGGCATCGCCACTCTGATCATCAAGTTCCGTGACTGGCTCGTCGAGGGCGACAAGATCGGTGCCTTCTTCGACAAGCTCCAGGAAGGCAAGGCTGCAGTTCTTGAGCCAATCGTCGGCCTGATCAGCAGCATCATCGGCGCATTCGCCACCCTCACCACGAGTGGTGCCGGCGCGTTCATGGACCAGATCGGTGCGTCGCTCGCGTACATCGGGCCGATCATCGACGCGGTTGTGGCCAACATCCAGAAGATGATCGACACGCTTACGGGCGGAGTCAAGAAGATCGACCTCAGCGCCATATTTGGCGGAGTAGGCGCAGGCGCCGGTGGCGCTGGTGCAGGCTTCGACAAGGTGTCTGACTCCATGGACAAGGCTGCTCAGGCAGCCAAGCGAGTGGATGATGCGTTCGCAGCAATTGGTCGTGGGTTCACCGCGGTCAAAAACTTTGTCGTTAACGCGGCGAAGGCTGTTGGGGACGCGGTCGTCTTCATCAAGGACAAGCTCCAGTCGATGGCTGCTGGTGTGGGGCTCGAGGACGGTTTGGCCGTCATCAACACGGGGTTCCTCACGCTCCTGTACCTCTCGGTACGGAAGTTCGTGAAGCAGGTCGGCGGGACGTTCCAGGAGATGAAGAACACCTTCCGCTCTGCCAGTGGTGTGCTGGACCAGGTCACCAACAACCTCAAGTCGATGCAGACCGAGGTTCGTGCTCGGGCCATCCTGATGATCGCCGCGGCCCTTGTGCTTCTCGCAGGGGCTCTGTTCATCCTGTCCAAGATCGACACCGCAGCTTTGGCTCAGTCCTTGGCTGCCGTCGTCATCCTTCTGAGTGCTCTGGCTGGCGCAATCGTCGTGCTTGAGAAGAAGACCGAGAGCTTCGGTGGGGCTGCCCGTGTGGGTCTTCTCGCTGGAGCCATGGTATTGATGGCTGGCGCCATCCTTCTTCTGGCCGGTGCTGTAGCCATTCTCGGCAACATGGACATGGCGACGCTCAGCAAGGGCATCGGTGCTGTTGCTGCAATTCTGGCTGTCATCACAGTGGCTGCTGCCGTTCTCGAGAAGAGCGGCGGCGGAGCACAGATGGTAGCCGCGGCTGCGGCGATCGGCATCCTGGCCTTCGCGCTGGTTGCTCTGGCAGGAGCTCTCAAGCTCTACGCCACGATGGACACCGCAATGATGGCTGAGGGTGCGGCAAAGATGCTCGCCGTCTTGGTCGCCATCTCGTTCGCCATGAACAAGATGCCTAAGGACGCGATCGGTTCAGCAGCGGCGTTGGCTCTAGTAGCCCTTGCTCTGCTTGGTATCGCGAGTGCGCTGAAGATATTTGCCTCGATGTCGGTGGGGGAGATTGCAAAGTCTCTCCTGGCGCTCTCGGTGTCTCTGTGGGCGATCTCAGCCGCTGTGAAGTCCATGCAGGGTGCGGTCAAGGGGGCAGCAGCCCTTCTGATCGTTGCTGGAGCTTTGGCACTTCTGGTGCCATCTCTGGTCATTCTGGGCAACATGGACATTACTCACATCGCGATCGCGTTGGGCGCCCTTGCAGGCATCTTCGCCGTGCTCGGACTAGCGGGATATTTGCTCGGCCCGTTGGCTCCTGTCATCCTCATGCTCGCTGGAGCAATCGCCCTCCTGGGCGTCGCTGTAGCAGCAATCGGTGCCGGCATGTTCCTGTTCGCGTTGGGTCTGGCGTCGCTCGCGGCGTCGGGCTTGGCAGGAGTAGCCGTCCTATCGGCAGCGATCATTGCGTTCGCGGAGCTTCTTCCGCTGATCGCGCTTCAGTTCGGTCTGGCTATCAGGGCTCTTGCCGTCGTCATCGGTGAGTCCGGTCCTCAACTGATCAAGGCGTTCAACACCGTACTCGGTGCTCTCATCCAGGCAGTCATCCAGAACACGCCGAAACTGGCAAGGATGCTGGTCCTCATGGTCCGGACGGGGTTGGCTGTTCTTCGAGCAGTCTTCCCAGACTTCGTCAAGACCGGCTGGGATCTGTTGATGAAGATCCTTCATGGCATCGAGAACAACATCGGCAAGATCGTCAAGACCGTCTCCAAGATCATTCAGAAGTTCATCGGTGCTCTAACCGACGAGCTTCCGGATCTGCTGAATGCCGGTGCGGACCTCATCATCGCGTTCATTGGCGGGCTTGCGCTCACCATTGACCAGCGCGGTGCCGAGCTGCGTGCTGCAGGAGAAGCTCTCGCTATTTCCATCATCGAGGGCATGGTCAAGGGTCTGCTTTCAGGTCCTAAGATCATCGGGATAGCGGCCTACAACCTGGGCAAGTCGGCGATCAGCTCTATCGCAAGCGCTATCGACTCGAACTCACCGTCGAAGGAGGCGGAGAAGCTGGGTCGGTACGTCGGACAGGGCTTCAAGCTCGGTCTCATTGGCGGTCAGGACGACGTCGACCAGACGCTGGCAGACATGAAGGGGCGCATCGCATCCTTCTTCGACAGCACAAAGGCCGAGATCGAGCGAAAGACGTCCGAACTCGAGGCCCTTCAGGACAAGAAGAAGCGGTCCAAGAAGGAAGACGAGGAGGTCGCCAAGCTCAAGAAGCAGATCGGTGCTCTCGAAACGCTTCACGCCAACGCTGCTGCAGCCCGAAAGGTCCTCAACAAGGACCTCAAGGACGAGCAGAAGGAACTTCGACGCCTCGCCGCGGAGTACGACAAGACCACCGAGGCTCTGAAGGAAGCAAACGCTGAGCTCGTGAGAGCGACCAAGGAGCGGGACGACTTCGCCAGGTCAACGGCGGACAAGTACAAGCAAGGTCCTGCAATCACGGCTGACGAGACGTTCGCGTCCTTCGCGGACAAGACGTACGAAGCCGAGAAGGCCGTCACCAAGTTCCAGAACAGCCTGGACTACCTCAAGAAGAGGGGTCTGTCCGATGAGGCGTACAACGCTCTCCTGAAGGAGGGTACCGGCGCCCAGGGCTTCGTGGACAAGATCACGGAGGACGGCAAGAAGGGCATCGAGGAACTGAACTCCCTAGGGGAACGGTTCAAGACGGAAAAGCACACGGCACTCGATACATATTTGGCCGACATCGAGAAGGAAGCCGGAGACGTCGAGAAGTTCAAGGCGTCTCTGGACGCTCTCAAGGCTCTCGGTTTGGACGAAGCCTCTTACCGCAAGCTGGTGGAGGAGGGTCCGAGTGCACAACCGTTCGTCGACCAGCTCCTCGCAAGCGGTGCGGGTGGTGTCGCCCAGCTCAACGCTCTCAACGCCAGGTTGGCTAGTGCGGCTACCGCACTAGGCGACGAGGCTGCACGTGTCTTGTACCAGTCGGGTGTGGACGCCGCAAACCAGACCATCGCTGGTCTGACCAACGGTCTTGACAACCCGACCAGCATCGAGGCGCTCAAGAAGAGCATGGGCAAGATCGCTCGTGTCATGATCAAGGCCATCAAGAAGGAGCTGAAGATCAAGTCTCCTGCTCGTGTGTTCGAGCCCATCGGCAAGATGTCGAACCTCGGACTGGCCAACAGCCTGGAGAAGTACAGCTACATCGTGGACAAGTCGGCAAAGACCATGGCCAACTCGGCCGTAGACAGCGTCAAGCTCACGATGCAGGCTGGGTTGCAGAACGCGGTCATGACGGATGTCAACATGAATCCTGTGATCGCGCCTGTGCTTGACCTCTCGCAGGTCAAGAAGGACACGGACAAGTTGAATGCCATGCTGGACACTCAGGTGTCCTACGGGCAGGCCATGAGCATATCTGCAGACACGCAGGCTGCTTTACAGGCCGCAACGGGTACCGAGTCTGCTACTCCGGCTCCGACCACGACGGTCGAGTACACGCAGAACAACTACTCGCCGAAGGCTCTGTCCCCAAGCGAGGTGTACCGCAACACGAAGAACGGTCTGTCACTACTGAGTGAGGAGTTGAGCACACCATGAAGTTCCACAAGATGCGGCTCAACGGCCTCACGGTGGTAGACCTGCCTGTAGAGGGCGCTACCCCCTCAGACAAGTACATCCTCAAGGGTGTGGACGGTCTGGGACCCCCTGATCTCGACGTTGCCCTGGCCGACACCCTTGACGGGGATGCCGTGTTCCAGGGCCGTCGAGCTCAGGGGAGGGAGATCGTCGCCCTCGTAGGACTCAACCCGGATTACGGATCATCTGAGTCCGCTTCCGATCTTCGAGCCAACTTGTACGGGATGATCACTCCCGGCTATGGCGAGGCCATCACTGTTCAGTTCATGAACATGGATGACATCGTCGCCGAGACGACTGGGTACGTCAAGCGGCTCGAGATCAACCCCTTCTCGCAGGACCCCGAGGTCCAGATGACGATTCCTTGCACCGAGCGTCATCTCGTTGCACCGAACGAGATCTTCCTCGAGCCTGCAGACAAGCTTCAACCAGCAATTCTGAACACAGGTACGGCGCCGGCGGGCTTCCACATGGAGCTCTTGTTCACTACGTCGTTGGCTTCCTGGGTTCTCTCCAGTCAAATGGGTGACGCACAAATGAACATCATCTATGCCTTCGTGGCTGGTGACAGGCTCGAGATCGACACTCGTCCAGGGCATCGCGGAATCTGGGTGACTCGTTCAGGTGTTCGGAAGAACATCATCTGGGCGTTGTCCGCAGACTCGATCTGGTTCATGTTGCACGGCGGAAACAACGTGTTCAACGCCAGCTCGAACGCGTACAACTGGGGTGATGTCTGGTTCCAGCCAAGATACTGGGGGATCTGATGGACATCGTTCGTTTGGATCCCACGACATATTTGGCGGACGGCTTGGTCGAGGGTGCTTCATCCAAGATCTGGACCGAGCGTTTCGCTGAAGCCGGCGACTTCCAGCTCACAACTGGTGCCATCGAGCAGACAAGAGCCTTCATCCCCGAGGGCAGCCTGGTGTCTGTTCGTGACAGCAAGGAGGTCATGTTCGTCGAGACCCACGAAGTGAAGCGAGACGACGCCGGCATTCCGACTCTGACCACCAAGGGTCGGACGTTCGAGACCTTCGCAGAGAATCGCGCTGCTGTGGGCGAGTACCAGAAGTCCTGGGTTCCGCTCAAGGAGTACACGACCGCTGAGCTTGTGTCATATTTGCTGTGGACCTACCTGGTGAACGCTACCGGACAAGATCCCAGCAGAGCGGGCGAGGGCATCGGAACGCAGTCAGCAATTCCAGGTGTTGTCGTTACGGACAGCACGACGGTGGTCGAGGCCGTAAAGGAATGGACGTTGCAGGCGGGCAATGTCTACCAGCAGATCCGAGACTTCTTGAGTCTTGGAAACCTGGGCGTCCGTACAATTCGTCCCCCAGGGACGAGTGGGAAAGTCGTGACGTTCGACACGTCTGGTGGTGGGGCGAGAGGCACTGTTTATAAGACGGACACTGCGGGCATTGGTCAGCTGCGTACGGACGTCTACAACGGCACAGATCGCACTCGGATGCAGAGCGCCGTGGAGCCAGTCATATTTCACTACGCTTCTGGACACATCGACAACCCGCAGTATCTCTTCTCAACTCGAGACCTGAAGAACGTAGCCCACGTCAGTGCGTCGGTCGGAAACTTCTTCGTCTGGCCTGGTACAGGTCTCACCCCGCCCTCGGTAATCCCAACCGGACTTGCTCGCCGGATTCTGTACGTCGATGGTGGACGCATGGAGACCGGGGACGACGAGGATGTGTTCACCGCCTCTGTCGTTCAAAAGGCCCTTATTGAGCTCTCCAAGCACAACAGGGCTGCTGCATTCGATGGGTCAGTGTCAGCCGTATCACCATTCAACTACGGGGAGCAATATTTCCTGGGCGACCAGGTCACGTTGCTCGGTGAGTACGGCCTAGAAACCTCGATGACAGTGTCGGAGTACGTCCGCACCGAGGACCATGAGGGCGATCGGGGTTTCCCCACCCTGATTCTCTCGAACTAGGGAGGTGCATTTTGAAGGAGTGGCAGTTTAACGTCCTCTTCTTCGTTGGGGTGGGGAGTGCAGTGCTCCTTCTGATTGGGCCTGAGATCGGCCTACAAATTGGTCAAAGCCCTGGAGCAGTGACGGGTGTGGGAGCAATCCTCACCTATGTCCTAACCCAGAGGAAGAACTTGACCAAGCCCACGAAGGAAAAGCGAAAGGAAGATGACCTCCGAGGAGGTGGCTAATGGGCTTCTCAGACCGTCTTGGCTGGATGCTCCTCGGATGTGTGATCGGTCTCTTCGCCGGTTACTGCATCCGATACCTACAAGAAATGAAGGAGGAACTCGACGAAGTGGACGGAATCGTGAAGAACAACCTCGGCAAACGACCCGAGGACCGTACCAGTGAGGACGGCTTCGTTGTTCCAGAGCTCGTCAAGAGCATTGCTCTGGCCATCGTCGTGCTCCTCACCGCGTGGGCGGCTTTCGCAAGCGCCAGCGCCAGCAGCAAGGTCCAGGACACTCAGGACGCACAGAAGCACGACACCGAGTGCACCCAGGAGTATCTGGTCAAGACCGTGAAGGCTCTCAACGAGAGAACTGAGTACTCCGTCGCGGCCACCAAGGCCAACGTGGATCTGCAGAAGGCGCAGGCGGACTTCTTCGCTCTCCTTCTGCGAAAGCCGCCCGAGTCTGTGGCGGTTCGTACGGACGCTGCCCAAACCTACCTGCGGACTCTCACCGAGTTCGTCAAGGTCAGCGGCCAATCAGCAACAAAGGCAGAGCTGTTCCCGTATCCCACGGACAGAGAGCTCGCCACCTGCTACAACTCCAACAACTGACACCGAGGGGAACAAAGATGAATCTCTTTCTCAGCAACAGCGTGCACGACAAGCTCAAGTTCCTGGCCCAGATCGTCCTGCCCGCCTTCGGCACGCTGTACGCGGCCGTCTCGGGCACGTGGGGCTGGCCGAACACCGAGGAGGTCGTCGGCACCGTTGTAGCCGTGGACTTCTTCCTGGGGACCCTTCTGGGGCTCTCCACTCTCAACTACAACAGGAGCGACAGGAAGTTCGACGGTGAGATCAACGTCGTCGAGGGGGCGGACGGCAAGACTCTCATGGACATGCAGCTCAACAAGGTCGAGGATCCCACCCAGATCGCCGACCAGAAGCAGGTTCTCTTCAAGGTCAACAAGCCATAGTCTCGACGTAGTGGTCGCGAGACGAACACGGCTTGTAATGAGACCGCCCACTGTAAAGGAGAATCATGTTTCGTTCGAAGTCCCATGAGGACTCTGGACTTGAGAAGGCCATTGAAGGCTTGCTCTCTGAGATGAAAGGATTCACCGCAGACACAGAGGAATACGCCAAGATGGCGGACCAGCTGGAAAAGCTTTACAAGCTCAAGGAAATTGACAAACCTGAGCGCGTGAAGCCCGACACGCTGGCCATCATCGCCGGCAACCTCCTCGTGGCTGTGGTGATCGTGACATACGAGAGCAAGAACATCGTGACCTCGAAGGCCCTGAGCTTCCTCCAGAAGACTCGATAGGACATCTGACCACTACACCCGGCATTTCAAGATATAGAAGGCGTGTGCGCTAACCCCGTACACGCCTTCTATATTTTGCCTTCTTCTCGGCTCATAAATTTTGCCTGAAAAGCAAGGTGAATTTTCCCCGGAAGGAAATTTTTGATGGGAGGTCGCAGATATTACATCGCATGTAATGAGACCACCTACGAAAGGACCAGAAATGGAACTCAGTCAGAGTGTCATCATGCCCCGCGAGGACTTCCAAGAGCTCCAGATCGCGGCCTGGGACAACGACCAGACCCTCGGCGACCGCGTTGCAACAATCGTACAGACGACCATCGTCATCACGATCGTTGCCACCGCGTTCGCCGGCGGGACCTGGGCGTACGCCAAGGCCATGACCTGGAAGGACCAGAAGACCCACGAGCGCGAGATGGCCAAGCTGTACGCCACCAACCCCGACTAGACCTCAAGGCCCGTATCCCCCACAAGGGATATGGGTTTTGCTCGCGAAGAAAACAGGGCCTCTAATGAGACCACCCACCTAGAAAGGACCCTGTTATGGAGATCGCCGTCGCAGTCTTCCTCGTCTTCCTGGTTGCAATCGTGTTCATGACCATCAGCATCCCGCTGCTGATCATCAGCCGACTCGCCAGGATGCTGAAGAAGTCCTACGCCAAGCTCTTCCACCGGCCCGCCAAGGTCTGACCTCACAACCTAGATGCCCCACGGCATTTAGGTTTTCGCGAAAAAAACACGGGCTGTAATGAGAAGAAGGTGCCTCCAACACCCATCACCCGCCAGTGATGAACTCTTCTCATCTCATTTTTGCCCACACCTCTGGAAGGATTCAACATGCCTCGACAGCGCAGTAAGCCCTACGGCCCTCTGAAGTTCATCGGGGACCTCATCATGATCAGCTTCACAGCTGGTCTCTGGATCGTCTGGATCCTGGTCCGAGAGCTCCGGTACCGCTAATGGAGACTCTCATCCTGGTGGCCCTGGCACTCATGCTCGCCATGATGCTGGTCGCCTGGTGCATCCTCTTCTCGCTCATCTGGCAGTTCCTTGCCAGGTGGCTCGCCCTCATCGCGATCTGGAACACAGGTCGCAAATTCTTCCGTCAGATCGAGAGGTTCCGCCGTGACTTCATTTAGCAATCTGCTCAAGGCCACCGAGAAGCTTGTCTCCGACAACTCTCCGGCCATCCTGACCGCCGTCGGCGTCGCAGGAACCATCACCACCGCTGTCCTGTCAGGTCAGGCCACGCTCAAGGCCAACGACATCATCCTCGCAGAGGAAGCCCGTCGACAGTTCTACAACACGAACGCCGGGGAGCTGGCTCTGCCAGAGATGGAGTTCAAGGAGAAGGCGCTCCTCACGTGGCGGGAGTTCGTGCCCGCCGGCGTGGTCTGTGGCTGCACAATCGCTGCGATCGTTCTCTCCAACCGCATCGGAACGCGACGTGCGTCGGCCTTGGCCGCTGCATATTCGCTCACCGACAAGGCGTTCTCCGAGTACAAGGAGAAGGTCGTCGAGCAGATCGGCAAGAACAAGGAGCAGAAGGTCCGGGACGAGATCATGCAGGACCGGATGGCGAAGCAGCCTGTCGGCGGTGGTGACATCTTCGGCACGGGCAACGGTAGCGACCTGTGCTTCGAGAAGCTGACCGGCCGGTACTTCTACTCCTCGATGGAGAACATCAAGCACGCCCAGAACCGAGTCAACCACGACATCGTCAACGGCGTGTACGCCTCGCTCAGCGACTTCTACGACTACCTCGGGCTGCCACACACCGGCATCTCGGACGAGCTGGGCTGGAACGGTGACCACCTCATGGAGATCACGTTCTCAACCACCATGGCCGACAACAACGCCCCGTGCATCGCGTTCGAGTACCACACGGAGCCTGTACGGAACTATTTTCGGGTTCACTGACCTGGCGTGCGAGGCCGATTGTCAGTGAACAATGGTTCAACAGAGATCCGTGGCAATTCGGGTAGCAAGCCTCGCGAGAAAAACACGGTCTCTAATGAGAACCTCCTACCGAAAGGAAAGACCATGACCGACAACGTCACCGTCGTCCCCGAGACCGGTTCCGTCACCCCGAGCCGCTTCAACCTGCTCAAGATCGCCAAGATCACCGCCGTCACTGCTGCCGCAGCCGGCCTGGTCCTGGTCGTCAAGAGCAAGCTGAACGGTTCGGTGGACGGCTCCGTCACGGCTACCGTCGAGACCGACTCGCAGTCCTGATCCAACCCGGAACAAGGACTCAAGAGCTGTAACCCATCCACGGGTTATAGCTTTTCGCCCTCAAACGAAGGATTCAACACATGATCAAGAAGACTCTCACGTACGAGAACTTCAACGGGAAGAACGTCACGGAGAACCTCTACTTCAACATCTCCAAGGCGGACCTGATCGACAACATGGACCTCACCGACGAGCTGGAGGCGATCCAGCGGACTCTCGAGGGTCCTGAGCGGAAGCTCGAGAAGCACGAGATCCAGCTGGTGCTGGACTTGGTCAAGAAGATGCTCCGGATCTCCTACGGCCGGCGCGACGAGAGCGGTGAGGAGTTCTGGCAGGACGAGACCACCTGGAACAAGTTCAGGTACAGCGCGGCCTACAGCGCCTTCCTCATGCACCTGTTCCAGAACCCGGAGGAGGCGTTCGAGTTCATCGTCGCCGTCATGCCGAAGGACCTCATCGACCAGGCGAAGTCCGAGATCGACGGCGAGCGGGGCGAGAACGTGGTCGAGCTGCCTCAGGCGGTGCCGGGCACCGTCGACGGCTACCCTGCTGATGGTCCGAAGGAGCAGTGGGCTCTGGCCACGAAGGACAACTGGTTCGACTACACCGAGGAGGAGCTGCTCGGC
>Ga0190271_10000815_pt1 | contig 16566 bp, 15 predicted proteins | sample Popmic356T_FD_133747 | JGI IMG/M metagenome (GOLD analysis project Ga0190271, IMG submission 133747) | Populus adjacent soil microbial communities from riparian zone of Weber River, Utah, USA - 356 T | ecosystem: Environmental > Terrestrial > Soil > Riparian zone | place: USA: Utah | collected...
TCGAGCTGCGCATCCATCGCGACGCGAGCGAGGTCTTGCAGTGGTTACCGGCGGCACACACCAGCTCCACCGGGATCGACCTGCCACGCGACAGCCTTCACAGAATGCTGACCCAAGCCGAGCAAGCCAACGCCGCCGCAACGCCGGCCAATTATCGGGACTCGCTCCGTCCTGACCAGTCGCTGGACACGACCGCTGCCACGCTGCGGCCGGGGGAGCGCAAGCGCTGAGCCGGCGAGCCCGCACGGCCACTGCAAGACACGGAGCACTGCGCCAGCGCTGACCCGAAGCGAACGCCCGGACACACAGTGCGAGGACAGTCATGGACTTGTCCTGCGTGCTTTTATCATCCCTCTCGGTGCCCAAGCGTCTCGCGGCGCTGTCGGCGCTCAGCGTCCTCATCGCGGGAGCGTGCTCGTCGACCGGCGCGGTGCCGGCTCCGACCGCGTCCACGGCACCTGGGCAGTCGATTGCAGGCGTTTCGGGCACAGGCCCGGCTGGGACGGCTGGGACTCCGGCGACAGGTGCCGGCCGAGCCAGCGCTGGCGCTGCGGGCATCATGCCGGCGGTCGCGGGCCGCGCCAGCTCGGGCAGCGGCCCTGCGGGGCTCGGTGGGACGGCGGGGTCGGCAGGAGCCGGCGCAGCTGCAGCGCCAACCGCCGGCACACCCGCGGCTGGGAGCGGAAACGCAGCAGCGGGCGCCGCTGCAGCTGGTAGCGGCGGGAGCGCGGGAACCAATGGCGTTGTCGGCGGCAGCGCGAGCTCGACTGACGCCGGTAGCGGCGGCGCCCCCAGCCCGACAGGCTCGGGCAAAGTCTTCAGTCAGTGCCGCTTCCATTTCGGTGCTATCGCCGACGTCGCCCGCACTCGCCCGGAGCTCGTGCGTGAGCTCGACTTCTTCACGCCCGGCTGGATGGGTCTCAAAGACACCTTCGACATGGAGCACGTCTGCAACGACACCAAGCCCGGCGCGACCTTCGAAAAGCAGGTGCCCGCGATCGTCTCGTACGTGGCCGCGTTCTACGCCAAGCGCATCGGCAACCTGGAGGACTGCAATGTGCCGGGTGCCACAGCGACGTTGTGCGCCACGGGAGCGCAGCTGGTGATGCGGGACCTGTCCAAGATCGTCGCCATCTATGAGAGCTACGCCCAGGGGTTCGCGGGCTGCTACGGCACCACACGCCCGATCATCTTCATGATGGAGCCTGACTTCTATCAGTACACAGTGGAGACGCAGAATCAGCCCTGGTCGAGCGCGCAGGCAGGTCAGATCATGACGCAGTTCGTGCAGGCGATCCGCAAGCACCTGCCCAACGCCGTGTTCTCGATGGACATCTCGCCGTGGGTCAAACCTGACAATGGCTCAGACAACGGCAAACAGTGGTTCTCGAGCTTCGATCTCGGCTTGTTCACGTTCGTCCACACGTCCGGAGGCCACACCGATGGCTCCACGGCCACCATCCGCGACAGCAACAAGATGACCTGGCGCGGGGTTCACGAAGCCACCGGCAAGCCGATCTTGGCCGACACTGGGTATGGAGTGAACGGCCGCTCGGAAGGTCACGACCCGGTATGGGACGACGTCAATAACCTCAACGCGCGCATCACGGACGGTGTCACATCGCTCAGTCAGTACAATCCGGCGATGGACTGGGGCGCGACGATCACGCGCATACGCACTCAGCTCAAGGCGCCGAGCGTGTGCCCATGAAGACCGCTGCGCTCGCAGCCGTTGGCGGCACGCTCAGTATCAGTATTCCGGCACCGGCGCGTCAGGATCCCCAACACGATGCCGAACCAACACTTGCGGAGTCGCTGCCAGTGCGGCCACGGAACAGTCGCGTCTACACGCTGCATGCAGCGCGGGCAGTCCGCAGCCGCCCGCTGCGAGAAAGGCCCTGACAATCCGACGTTGGGAAGTGCCACGCTTCACCCGCCCCTCGAAGTGCGCGGCGCTAAACCGCCCGCGCAGCTCGTCTGGGGCCATGCAAACGCGCACGCCAGTAGCGCGCGCGTTTGCGTAACTAAAGCGCCTGCCCGACAAAGCTAGCGTCGTAGTCAGGGTCCTCGAGCTCGCGAGCCCGCGCACTCGGCGTGAGCGGCGCATAACAATCGAGCATGACAGCCAGTTCCTCGGTGTGAGTAGCGCCGAGACTCTGCTCGTAACGGCCGGGGTGCGGACCATGCGGCACGCCGCGGGGATGCAATGTGACACTGCCCACACCGACACCAGTCCGCGAGCCGAACTGTCCGCGCACATAGTACAGCACCTCGTCTACATCGACGGACGCGTGCGGATACGGACAAGGGATCGCATCGGGGTGAAAATCGAGCGGTCTCGGCACGAACGAGCAGATCAGCGCACCAGACGCCGCGAACGTGCCGTGCCACGTGGGAGGCAAGTGCACCGAGCTCTCGCGCGGTCGAAACGCGAGAATGGGAAACGCCCACGGATACACGGTGCCGTCCCAGCCCACGACATCGAGCGGCGTCGCCAGGCTGCGATACCAGTGATGGCTACCGAGCCGCTTGATCACCACGTCACGGATGCCTTCATCGAGTGGCCCAACGAACGTAGGACGGCGAAAGTCTCGATGACTATAAGGAGCATCCATGCGCAGCTGTCCGAGCTCGTTGCGCGCCTGGGCGAGCAACCCTACTCCTCCACGACAGCCGATCAGCAGCAGCTCGGTGTCCGCTTCGATGAGCACGCGCCGCAGCACACCCTTGGGAATACATACGTAGTCCTCCGGGCCAAACGGCAGATCGCCAAACACGCTGCGCACCACGCCGCGCCCCGTGCGCACGAACCATAGCTCGTCCTCATCGGCGTTCACGAAGTACACAGACTCGGAGCGCGTGGGGTTCGCGATCGACAGCTCGATGTCGCGACTCTCGAGCAGAGGAAAGCGCGCGTCTATCAGCTCCCCGCTCTGTGGGATCTCCCGCGTCCGGTAGTGACGGCGCCGCAGCGGGGTGCCATGGCCTACCGGCTCAGCCGCCATCGCGGGGACGAGCGTCGGGATCGCACGCTGCTGCGGCTCGCAGGCCGTGAGCGCATGCGGCCGCGCCTCGTGATACAGGATGCTGTACGGGCCGTCGAAGCCCGCACGGGTCAGGCACTCCTCGTAGCGCAACGCACCGCTTGCGGCGCGCAGTACCGTATGCGGCTTCGCGGGTATGTCTCCGACGGCGACACGGTCGAGCATTCGGAACCTCCAGTGTCTATGCGGGCGAGATGGGCAAGCCGAGCGCGGCTACGACGTGGCGCGTGGCCTATGTCACTGTGCCGCCCTGCGCGGCGGGCGGTGGCGATGACGGGGTCGGGGTCGGCGCAGCGTGCTGCTCGCGCTCGATACTTTCGAACAACGCGCGGAAGTTGCCGGCGCCAAAGCCCTTGTCGCCTTTGCGTTGAATGAGCTCGAAGAAGAACGGGCCAGCATCTTTGTGGCCATACAGTGCCGCCGAGTCCTTGAGAAAGATCTGCAGCAGATAGCTGCCGTGGCCATGGCCATCGACCAGGATCTGCTCTTCTTCCAGCTGACTGATCGGCTCGTCGATCCGACCTACCCCCAGTTCCTGCAGCCGCCCGGGCAACGCTTCGTAATACGCGTGCGGTGTGGGCATGAACTCCACGCCGCGCTCGCGCAGCGTGCGCACCGCTTGCACGATGTCCGCCACCGCGAGCGCCGCATGCTGGACACCGTCGCCGCGGTGATCTTCCGTAAACTGGTTGATCTGCGATCGACGAAACGCCGGGCGGTACGGCTCGTTATTGGCGAACTTGATACCGGTGGCAGCGTCCCACATCACTTTGGAGCGCAGCCCGGAGCCGCCACGCACTTCGAACTTCGCCACATCACGCGTATGAAACTCCACTTCCCACAACGCCGTAAAGCCGCACACGTGCTCGAGCCATAACAGGGCCGGCGCCATCGTCTGAAAGTTCGACGTGATGTGATCGATGCCGGTGAAGCCGACGCGATTGTCGTCGCCGCCGCGCGGAGCGGCATAGGTCTCCATGCCCGGAAAAAGCCCGCGATAGCCGCGACGCTCCATAAAACGAAACGTCGTATCGCCAAACGGCGTGGTGATCGAAAACGTCGCGAGCTCTCCGTCCGCGTCCGTCACGCGCACGATGTCGCCGATAGGTGTGCCACCGCGGCTCTCCAGCAGCCGAAAGGTGCGCTCGATGTCCTCGACCTCGAACGCCAGGGTGCCGATTCCGTCTGGATGCTTGGAGAGAAAGCGGTCCGCGCGCCCTCCCCGCCCCACGGGCGCGGAGCACACGATCACGATATCGGCGGCTCGAAACACCAAGGATCGCTGCGCTCCGGCCTGCTCGAGCGCCGCGGAGCTGCAGCCGATCTCGGCGAATCCCAGCAGCTCGGTGTAGAAGCGCCGGCTGCGCTCGAGATCGTGCACGTAGTAGTGCAGTCCGCACAGCCCGCGGATCCCGAGACCCTCATGACTCGATCCTGTCTGCATGTCTACACGACCTCCTGTTCGATGCTGCCAAACAGATTCTGACTGGATGGTCCGATCATCTCGATGCGCACTCGCTCGCCCGCACGTAGGAACGGCGTGCGCATCTCGCCGTGCTCGAGCTGCTCGCGCATGCGCTTTTCCGCCAAACACGCCACGCCGCGCGCCGCGTCGACGTTCGACACCGTCCCGCTACCCAGGATGGTCCCCGCGGTGAGCGCGCGCGTCTGAGTGATATGGGCGATCAAATCGTAGAATGAAAAGTGCATGCCCTCGCCGGCATCCGGATCGCCCTGCAGCTCAGAGCCGCGGTACGTACGGATGCGCAGATGCACGCGCCCGTCGCGCCATGCGGTCCCGAGCTCGTCGGGCGTGATCGCAAATGGCGAGAACGCAGTGGCCGGCTTCGAGCACAAGAACCCGAAGCCTTTCGCCAGCTCGGCCGGCACCAGATTGCGATACGTGACGTCGTTGGCGAGCATGAGCAGACGCACGTAGCCGCCTGCAGCTGCGGCGCGGGTGCCGCGCGGCGTGTCGGCGAGCACTACGGCGATCTCGGCTTCGAAGTCGAGGCCCCATGCGGGATCACCCAATACGAGCGGGGCGCGCGGGGCGAGCAACACGCCCGAACCGCCCTGATAGACCAACGGATCCGTCGCGAGCGTGCTCGGCACCTCGGCGCCACGGGCTTGGCGCGCCAAGCGCACATGGTGCAGAAACGCGGACCCGTCGATCCACTCGTACGCACGCGGCAGCGGAGCCAGCAAGCGCTCGGGCTCGAGCGGCTCACCGTCGTTCGGGTCGCGCTCGCGAAGTGTAGCCGCGAGCGCCTCGAGCGCCGGCCTGACACGTGGCCAGTCATCGAGTGCCGCCTGCAGCGTCGGAGCGATGGCACGCGCGGGTAGTAGTCGTCGCCCGTTGGGATGGACCACCACCAGCGTACCGTCGCGCGAACCATCATCCAGCGTCGCGAGTCTCACGGGCTGCCTCTCGGGTCTTGTTTAGGGTTCTTAGCAGTCAGACCGACCTCGCGCAGGTAAGCCAGGCCTGTCGCGATCGGCTCCTGATGCGCGAAGCGCAGCTCGAGCAGCTCTAGCTCGTGAGCCAGGGCCGCGCCGAGAGACTCGCCTTGGCCGAGCTTGACTAGACTCTCGAGCAGATTCCAACGCAGCAGCCACTCGTCGGGGTGTCGCTCACACAAGGCGGCATGAATGGCCTCGAACCGCGGCACTACGTCGGCGCCGAAACACTCGCGTAGGCCAGCGATGGCCCGGTCGTAGAGGCCGATCAGATCACGTTGCTCCGGCGTAAAGGCGCGCGGCTTCGGGACGCGCGTGTCGGAAAACTCGGTCGCCGGATAGTAGCCCTGCGGCGGCCGGGCATGCGCCGTCACGACTTGCTCGGCGAGCAGCCAGGGATACACCTCGCTCGTGGTCAGCAATACCTGGTCACCGCGGGTGATAGTGCAACCTGAAAGCAGCACGAGCTGTACGCAACCAGCGCGCTCGACTACGCGCAACACGCGGCCGCTCAGCACGAGCCCGCGGGACAGTTCCACCCGCAGCTGTCCGTGCGAGTCACAATGATCGCGCAGCCGGCCAGCGCTCACGGCCGCCAATGGCGTACCATCGCGCAAGGCCCCGAGGGGCAGCAGATAGTCTCGTGGACGCGGCAGATCGGGGATGACCTGGTCGAGCAACGAGACTGCACAGCCACCTGACAGACGGACTGCAGACAGCACCGTCAGATCGCGCACCAGCTCGACGACGGTGCCCACGATCTGCAGCCCCGAGGTCAATTCCAGCGTCGCCGGCTCAGCACTGATAACCGCCTGTTCGAGCGCGTACACCCCGCCAACCTGGAACGCAAAGCCTCGAGCCACCTCGTCCAGGACTTCATTGAGCTGCTCGAAGTCGCGCGCCACGAACAGCTGCGGCTGCGGCCGCGTGATGTCGTAGGCGACGTCGATGCATGCCGCCCCGAGCGGCAGCTTTGTCACAGCCGCGTCGTGGCAGAAATGACCCTCGCCGATCGACGACAGTAGGCCGGCGCCGTACAGCCGATAGTCGGTCGGCGTCCCGATCAATCCGTACTCGACTGTCCACCAATACAGCCGCGCAAGACGCGCGGCCTCGCTCAGCGTGCCGGAGCTCTGAATCAACTGGGCCACACGCGCCTCGGCGCGCGACCGCTGCAGCGGCGTCGCCAGCGGGTCCTCTTTGAGCTCGGACAACAAGTGAATCGCTTCGTAAGTCTCGCGATCGCGCGCACTGGCGAACGACTTCTCGCCGATCGCGCCGATGCGGCGCAGATATCGCGCATAGTCGCGATGAGCGAGGAAAGGCGCATGGCCGGCGGCCTCGTGGATGATATCCGGTGCGGGCGTGTACGCGAGATGACGGCTCGTGCGAATATCGGCGGCGATCGGCAGAAAACCACGGGCTTGGAACGCCTGAAACGCGCGCGGTGGAATAAAGCCGTCGACGCACACCGCCTCGAAGGCGTGCTCCGACAAGCGCTCGTTCATGGTGGCGATGCAAGGGATCTGCTCCACCGAGATGCCAGCAGCCGCAAAGCCTGCTGGGTACGCGGGATGCGCAGAGCGCAAATGGCGCTCGTACGTCTGAAGCAGCACGAAGCGCCACACGGCCTGATCCTCGACCGTGTACGCCGCATAGTCCTGCGAAACCACGAATTGGCGAAGGTGCTCTGGGACTTGTCGGGTGCCATCCATTGAGCTCCGAATTTTAGCGCGCTTCCGCTGGCTGCGGCACCCGCACAGCGCCACGACGGTACGCGCCTGTGTGTCCGCGCGCCCCCTGCGTGGCCAGCTCGGCTGCAGCTGACAACGGCAGGACCGGTCTGGCTGCACGACGCCGCTGTCGCCAGTCGCGGGCTCAAGTCGGGTCGAGCCGTAGCTCGGATTGGACTCACCCGCAGCAGCTAGGCAAGGACCGCCGCCAATAGCGGCTGTCGGTGCGGCGACAAACTCAGCGGGACTGGGGCAGAAGCGTCAGAAACCCGAAGCGCGCAGTCTTCGTCACGCGCTGCATGGGCGCGGACAGCTGCGGCAGCGGGGAACGGCACGAACGTTTCTGCCGCAGTGGACCGCGGCAAAGCGCGCAGATCTCGACACTGTGCAGCGCTCCAAGACACCGCTGGATCGGTGTGCCGCTATTAGCGGCACACCGATCGCCGCTGCCAGCTACTGCGCGTCGATCACTTTTGTTGGTTAAGTTTCTCGAAGCGCAATTGCCAGCGAGCCAAGACGACGTAGAATCCGCGTGAGACAAGCAAACGCGCTCATCCGCAACCCGAGAAGAGTAGAGAGCCATCATGCAACGCAAGGACAACTCATCGCTGACCAAGACGGTCGGCAAACGCCTCACCGCACTGCGCACCGCTAAGAAGATGAGCCAGGAGGAGTTCGCCAAGCGCGTAGGTATCTCGCGCGGCTACCTTTCCGATCTGGAGCGCGGCGTCCGTGAGATGTCGCTCGCCACGCTCGCAGTGGTCTGCAAGAAGAGCGGCACGACGCCCAACAAACTGTTGGGATGGTCGGCATAGCGGAAGAACTGCGCGCCAAGCTCGCCAAGCTCACGTGGCTCGCCTGGCTTACCAGGCGCACCAAGCACATAAAGCGCGCCAAACTGTACGATCCGCTACTTAGTGAGGGGAATGTTCTCAAGCGCCAATCGCGGTCGGTGGTTAAGGGTCATCGGGGCCAGCTGTTTTTCGACGTTCGCGTTCCTAGCGTGCGCTGAACAACAGCGGCCCGACGGTGGTCACGGGGTTTTGCCCGTCGGCGCCCTAGCTCCCGACCTCAGCGGGCGCGACGTCAGCGGTCACGAGACCCGGCTGTCGCAAAAGCGTGGTCAACCTGCGGTCGTCTACTTCTACCCCAAGGACGGCACACCAGGCTGCACCCGTGAAGCGTGCGCGTTCAGAGACACCTGGAGCCGCTTCACCGATCGTGGGGTGTTGATCTTCGGAGTGTCTCGCGACAGCGCAGCAAGCCACGCCGCGTTTCTGAAGCAGCACGAGCTGCCATTCCCACTCGTCGACGATCAGTCAGGTCAGCTCCAGGCAGCTTATGGCGTCCCAGACAGGCTCGGGATGGCCGCTAGAGTCTCATTCCTCGTCGATAAACGCGGACGCATCGCCCGCGTTTGGCCAGACGTCGACCCAGGCGTGCACGCGGAAGAAGTGCTGCATGCCGTCGACGAGCTCGAGCGTACAGAGCCGCACTGACCAGGCAGACCTGTCGACTGACGCGCGCACGTGCGAGTCCGAGCTGATCGGCAACGTGCCGTTCACTGGTCGTTCAGCAAACGACGCGACTTGCGCCCGAAACCCGAGTCCTACCGTAGTCTACTGCGGGGACGACAAGAGCACGCTTGCTCACTCGGCCCTCCGCAGCTTTGAGCGGCGGCCTTCCATGTCGGACAGCGCCTCCGCGCGCCGCTCCGTCACGAGGGACGTGGCGCACAACCGGCTACAAGCCCAAAGCTTGCGCGCCCAACACCACCCTCGCGCACCTCGGCAGAGACCGCGTACACAAATAGCCGCCGCCGACAGCAGCAACTGCTTTATCGACGCACGCTCACCGAGCCGCAGCACTTCTTGTACTTCTTGCCGGAGCCGCAGCTGCAGCGCTCGTTACGGCTGATCTTGGGGGTCTCACGGCGGACCGGCTGTTTTGTCACCATTTCGCCGTCGACGAAGTGCCAGACGCCATCGATCCGCCGGAAAGTCGCCAGCTCGTGATGCTCGTGCGGCACCCCGTCGAGCTCGTAGCGCGCGACGAACTCCACCGTCCCGTCGTTATCGGCCGCACCACCGCGCTCGGTCTTGCGGATCTCGAGGCCCTGCCAGTTGGCATTTTCTGCCCAAGACTCAATGGCCTTACGGTCAGCTTGGCCGCGCGTCTTCGGGTCGTGTGTCTCGAATAGGTAGTCGACCTTGGCCTTGGTATACGCGACGTAACGCGCGGCCATCAGGTCGGCTGCCGTCTCGGGCCGCTGCTTGCGCTCGATGAACGGCAGACAATAAGCCTCGAGCGCATCTGCGTCTTGGAATGGAACGTCCATGGCGTCGCACCATAATGTGCATAGTGCCGCGATTGCGAGTCAATTCCAGCACCTGCATGGGCGACACGTGGGCGACTGGGAGCACCGGCAGGCCTGGCGCCTGCCTTACACGTGCACAGCCAAACGCCGGCCATGCCCGAAACATTCCAGCAGGCTGCGAAGCTTGCTGCTCACGGCGGCATGGACCGGCCGGCCGCTCAGCGGGCATTTCGTTCACGCGCCGAGTCCGGCCAGAAAACACGACAAAAACCCATGATCCATAGGCCCGTGCGTCTTGCCGGTCGGCCGTCCACTGTCACACTGTCTGTATGACGGAACGTACGCGTCTCGCCAGTGCCCACGCGCCCCACGCGTCCCAAGCGGACACGACTGGCCCAGGACAGAGCCCGAGCTTTACGCGCAAAGGTGCGGCCTGGTCCGAAGTCGCGTTTTTGGCGGACACCATGTACCGCATCCGGCTTGGGGGCATGCTGCGCTCCGCGTGGATGATCGGCGTGTGCTCGGGCCTGGCTCAAGCGCAGCTATCCATCATGCGGGCGCACGCCCGGCGCCTCTCCCACGACGGGACGTGGATCGCCGAGCTCCACGTGGTCGGCCTCGACCTCGACAAGCCCGACGCTACGGACCCCATGGAGCTGCCGCTCATCCGTTTTGCCGAAGAGACGCCCAGCGACAGCGCCAAGCCGCTCGTGCTGCGTGGCTATGAGCTGGTCCCGTCGACGGACCACGGCGGGACCCTACGCCTCGACTTGCGCGCGCTAGACACCGTGGGGCTTCTCGGCTCCCTGCTCGCGGCGTTCGCGCAGCTGTCGCTCCTGCCGGTCGAGATGCACATCGACACCCGCGACGAGGAAGCCCACGATTGCCTGTGGTTGGCGACGGCAGCCGGCGGCGAACCGACGCCGACGGACTGGTCTGCGCTGAACCAGCTGCTGGCGAGCTCGATCTCACACTAGGCTCTGAGCGGGCGGTTTTGATGCCGGATCGCGCAGGCCCCGGCGTGCAGGGCAAGGCGCGACGCCGCGAAGCAAGTCCCGCGGGACGACGACGAATAGCGGGGACTATTTTGCGGAGGAGCAACGCCGCCCTGCGCATCGGGGACAAGCGACGCGGCGTAACCACCCGGTCAAAGCACTAACAACTCGCCGCCTAGCGACGGTCTTCGGCCTCGCGCTCGCCCGCGTCGAAAAGTCGGGCGATGTACAACATGTCCTCGCCCACCGGGACAGCGTCGTTGGGCATGATGACATAACAGTGACACTGCGCCGACAGGGCCAGAACCTCGTCGCTCCCGATCAGCTCGCCAGCGCGCAGCTGGTACATGCTCGCCAACGGACGCGCGAACCGAAACGACGAGCTGGGGCGCTTGACCGCAGCGGTAATCCACAGGTGCGTGGAAGGAGCGACGGGGGGTGCAACCCATGGCCGCTCTGCCGACCGCGCGGCGATCATGCCCAGGTACTCGAGGCAGCGCCGCAAGCATGCATAGGCCACGTCCACGGCCGGACGCTCGGCGTGCTGGCCACACTCGATGGAAACGCCCGGCAGTCCGCGCCGGGTCAGCGGCGCGATCAACACGCGGTCTCCCAATAAGCCCGGGCTCTCCCAGCCCTGCGTGACGTACTGCAGCCCCAGCGCATGCGCCAGCTCGAGCGATGCCGGCAGTGGAGACGCAATGGCAAACGCGGGCGCTGGCGCAGTTGTCGAATGCAGGTCGAGCACGACGTCTACGCTCTCCAACAAAGGCCGAAGCTCGAGCGCTCGACAGTGCTCATATGTCCAGTGATGAGTGGGAATGTCGTCGACGAAGCGGTAGTCAAACTGACGGTTCAGGTCCACGCCGCCGCGCGTGTGGCGCTCCTGCAACTCGCTGGCAGGCGGATTGCCGTGCACCAACGTGAGCGTGCCCGCGGTCAAAACCAGCTCATCGGCGAGAATCTCGGCGTAGAGCCGCTCGATGGCACGCAATCCGCATGGTTCGTTGCCATGTACGGCCCCGAACACCGCGACGTGCGGTTGCTGCGAGAAACCAGGAGCGCTCACGAACCGAACAACGCCTGTCACTCCAGTCGGTTCAAGCACTGCACTCACTCGCACGTGTGTACCTCACAGCAGCTCGAGGGGGAACATGGGTATCCAAGTCGATCGTGAAGAGTTTACCGCCGAAGATCATGCACAATTCGCAGTGCGGCTCCGCCAGAATCTCGAAGTGCTGCAGGAAATGCTCGGGCGACCGGGCTTTGGTGCCAGCGAGCCGAGCACGGGTGTGGAGGTCGAGATGCACCTCGTCGATGCGGCCTTTCAGCCGGCCTGTGTCAATCAGGCCGTGCTCGCCCAGGTCGCAGACGCGCGCTGCACCGTCGAGATCGATGCGTTTAATTTCGAGCTCAATTCCGAGCCCAGGACGCTGACAGGTCGCGTGTTCGGTCAGCTCGGGGACGAGCTCACCGAGCTGCTCGACAAAGTCCGTGCGGGCGCAGCTGCAAACGGTGCCAGCGTGCTGCTCGCCGGCACGCTACCAACACTGACCAGCGAGCACCTGCAACACCCTGTCTTCTCGGACTCGCCGCGCTATCGCGCGATGTCCAACGCGCTGCGCAAGCAGCGTGGCGCGCCCTTCACCGTGAACATCGAAGGTCGCGAGAGCTTGTCCACCAGCTGTAATGACTTGGCGCTGGAAGGCGCGAACGCTTCGCTGCAGGTGCACCTGCGCGTCTCGGCCGCCGACTTCGCGGATGTTTACAACGCGGCTCAATTGGCAGCCGCGCCGCTCGTCGCTGCCAGCAGCAACTCCCCGTACCTCGACGGCAAGTGCCTGTGGGAGGAGACGCGCATCGCGCTGTTTCAACAGGCCACGGACACTCGCCGCGGCGAACATGCACGCCGCTCGCGCCTGGCGCGCGTCAGCTTCGGTCCGGGCTTTGCTCACGATGCGCTCGACCTGTTTCGCTACAACGCGGCGGCGTACGAGCCGCTCATGCCGGTAGTGTCGAAGCGCGACACGGTCGACGGCGTGCCGGCACTGGACGAGCTGCGCCTGCACCTAGGCACGGTGTGGAACTGGAACCGCGCGGTCTACGACCCGTCGTGCGGCGGACATCTGCGCATCGAGCACCGCGTCGTCGCGTCTGGGCCGACCCGGCTCGACATGCTCGCGAACACGGCCTTCACGCTCGGGCTCAGCCTGGGCCTTGCGCCGCTCATGCCGAGCTGGCTGAAGGATTTTCCCTTCGCGTGGGTGGAGCAGAACCTGTACAGCGCCGCCAAGCACGGCCTCGACGCACAGCTCGCCTGGCCAAGCCACCGCGGCCCATCACCACGTCTGTGCCGCGCACGCGAGATCGTGCTCGAGCTGCTGCCCATCGCCGAGAAGGGTCTGGTGCGCCATGGCGTCGACCGCGACGAAGCGGCTGATCTGCTGGCCATCGTCAAAGAGCGCGCTGAGTCAGGCCAAACAGGGGCCGCCGTTCAGCGCCGCTGGGTGACGCGCTTCGAGCACGACTTGCCACGCCCGCGAGCGCTGGCGCGGATGGTCGGCGAGTACCTGCCCCGCTCCGCAGAGGACGTGCCCGTGCATCGCTGGCAGCTTTAAACTTTAGGCGCGTCAGTCGCAGCGTCTCAGTCTCAGACGCAGCGCCTCAAGCACCTTGGCCCTGGGCCGCAGCTCGCAGCAGCGAGACGGCGACCGGGTCACCGCCGACGATGGACTCCTCGCGCGCGAGCGCCAGCGGCGCATACGGGATGAGGGTCGTCAGCGCGCGGGTGCCCGCGTGCAAAAGCACCCTGCGCTCGCGCAGTGGCGCTCGCAGGTCGACGACCTCGAGCATCGCCCGGACGCGCGACACCTGCAGGTCTACGATGTGAATGCGCTGCCGTGCATGTGCGATACGGGCCGCGACCTCGGGTAGACTGCAATCCCCTACGCCGGCGATGAAGCCGTCTTCGAAGGTACAGGCCTGGCGCACGAGACGCTCGGCTTCCTTGCGCGCCGTTGCAGGCGTGACCGCCCACAGCTGCACCCATGGCTGCCCAGGGCCAGCGAACTCCGCCAGGCCCAGCCCGACCGGTCGCATCGCCGCAGTGATGCGGTGGGTGCGCCGCAGCTCTACCGCGAGCTCCGGATCGACCTCCTGCACCGCCGCGAGATTCTGCTCGAACATCGGCACGCGTACCGCACGCTCCTCGTCGAGCGCAGCGAGTGCCTTGCGCTTGGCTTCATCCACCGTCTCGGGAGCGTTCATCCGGTGAAGCTCGCAAAGCGTAAGAAACGCGAATTCCGGGATGCTCAGCTTGATGAAGCGCTCGATGCGAGTCAGAAGCCAGCTGGCGGGCCGTTCTTCCGCGGCGCTATCCCAGGCCATCGCCAGGCCCAGCAGGCCCGCTCGATCCAGCAGCGGCACGACCACGCGGCGAATCTCCGGTGCCGACGCGAGCGGCCTCAGCGTCTCTTCGAGGCGCTGCGCTTCGTCTTCGGGGATAGGCGGGTTCGAATCAAGCAACGATTGTGCACGCATGAATGCGGCGGCGAGCAACTGACGATCCAAGGGCGGCGAGGACACGGCCGGAGCATCGACCGGTCCGAGCCTTCGCGCAATGGCCGCGTTTACCTTACTTGTGCGACGGCCAGTAGTGTGGCAAGCGAACGCAGTGATGACGCAGTTGCTCCTTCAGCGTTTTAGTGTGCCGATCCAGTATCCCGTCTACTTCACCAGCGACTCGCTCGCGGTCGAAAACGACGCCCTGTCAGACGCCATCCGCCACAACGAGCCCGAGCAGCGCGGGGACGGGTCTGAACCGCGGCCGCAGCGCTGCCTGTTCGTCGTCGAGGAGCGGGTCCACGAGCTGTGGCCGGCGCTGGTCTCACAGATCGAAACCTACGTCGCGGCCCGCTCCCAGCTGCTTTCGCTGGCGCGCAGCACACTCGTCGTCCCGGGTGCGGAGGCCTGCAAGAACGATCCGCAAGCCCTCGGCAGTCTGCACGCGCAGTTCGAGGCGGCCCACCTGGACCGCCACGCGACCGTGGTCATCATCGGTGGCGGCGCCCTGCAGGATCTCGTGGGTTATGCCGCGGCTACCACGCACCGCGGCGTGCGCGTGGTGCGGGTCCCCACCACTGTGCTTTCGCAAGCGGACTCCGGCGTCGGGGTCAAGAACGGCATCAACGCATTCGGGAAAAAGAACTTTCTCGGGACCTTCGCGGCGCCGCACGCGGTGGTGATCGATCCCGGATTTCTGCGCACCCTGCCGCGCCATGACGCTGTCGCTGGCATGGCCGAAGCCATCAAAGTCGGGCTGATCAAAGACGTAGAGTTCTTCGCTTGGATGCGCGCCAACGCCGCCGCGCTGGCGCGTGTCGAGGCCCCCGCCGTCTCCCATCTCGTGCGGCGCTGCGCCGAGCTGCATCTGCGGCACATCGCGACGGCCGGTGACCCGTTCGAGTTCGGCAGCGCGCGCCCGCTCGACTTCGGCCACTGGGCCGCACACAAGCTCGAGACGATGACAGCCCATCGCTTGAGTCACGGTGAAGCCGTCGCGATCGGTATCGCGCTCGACAGCCGCTACTGCGTCGAGACCGGCTTGCTGAGCGAGTCCGACGCCAACCAGATCATCACCCTGATCGAACAGCTCGGTTTGGCGATCTGGGACAGCGCGCTGGAGCGCTCATCCGACGTGCTCCAAGGGCTCGAGGAGTTCCGCGAGCACTTGGGCGGACAGCTCACCGTCACGCTGCTCGAGGGCCTCGGCCGGGGCCGCGAGGTGCATCACCTCGACACCCAGTCTATCCGCGACAGCTTGGACTGGCTGCGTGCTCGGGCGGAGCAGCCTGCCCGCGGCTGGGCGAGCACCGGGACGTGAAGCTACGCAGCTATCTGCGTTTGATGCGGATCCCGAACGTCTTCACGGCCTTCGCGAACGTGGTCGCCGGCGTGTGCCTCGCGCGCGGCGGAGCATTCCACACGCGCGATCTCCTGGTCGTGCTGAGCTCCGGCTGCTTGTACTGCGCCGGCATGATCTTGAACGACTTCTTCGACCGCGAGGTCGACGCCGGTGAGCGGCCGGACCGACCGATCCCTGCCGGAGAAGTGCCAGCAGCTACCGCCGCAGCCGTTGGCGGCGGACTCGCCGCGCTAGGCCTCGCGCTCGCTGCGCTCCATGGCAGCCTGCCCGGCCTGTTCGCCGGCCTATTGCTCGGCGCCGTGCTGGCTTACGACGCGCTGCTCAAAGACAGCTGGGCCGGGCCGGTCGCGATGGGCGCATGCCGTGGTCTCAATGTCGCGATGGGCCTCTCCGTCCAACCCGCCGTCGCTGGCTGGCTGACTCCACTCTGGCTCGTGCTCGCGCTCTTTACGCTGCTCATCACGCAGCTGTCGCGCTTCGAGGTCCTCGGCACCGAGCCCGAGCGCGTGCGCGCCACGCTCAAGGGCTTCGTGGCCCTCGCGCTGGCAGCCCTCGCGGCATTGGTCGTCGTGGCCTTCCGAAGCGAGGTTGCGCCGGTCGCGTGGCTGGCTGCGGCACTGGCCTTCGGCTTCGTGCTGTATCGGGAGCGCCAGCTGCTTTCGCCGATCTGGCAGCAAGCCACCGGGCCCACACTCGGTCGCGCCATCGGCGGCGGCATCTTGCTCATGCCTGCGATCGACGCGAGCTTCGTCGCGGCAGCCGGCGCGCCGCTCGCGGCGGCAGCCACCTTCGCGTTCATGTTGCCGGCGTGGCTGCTCAAGCGTTGGTACTATCTCACCTGAGTTTGTTAGGCGCTCGCGGCGAGGGTTGATCACTCGCTCGCGCAAGCGCGTTGGTGTTGGTCACAAGCTCGCGCAAGCGCGGTGGTCGCACGCTCGCGCAAGCGCGCGAGCTTTGGTCACGCGCTCGCGGCGAGCGCGTTGCCCAGGTGACCTGCACAGCGTCCGAGGATCGCGATCTCATCGGGCGAATAGGTGTGCTCTTCCGGCTTGCCCACGCCGAGTGTGCCCACGAGCGCGCCGTCGGGGCCGAA
>Ga0190271_10000816_pt1 | contig 16555 bp, 37 predicted proteins | sample Popmic356T_FD_133747 | JGI IMG/M metagenome (GOLD analysis project Ga0190271, IMG submission 133747) | Populus adjacent soil microbial communities from riparian zone of Weber River, Utah, USA - 356 T | ecosystem: Environmental > Terrestrial > Soil > Riparian zone | place: USA: Utah | collected...
CGGTAAGCATCGTAGTAATGCTTGCCCATAGACAAATATACAGAAAGACAATGGTGCGCTACAGCACCAAGTTCGAACTCGATCTGCGCTACCAGGGCCTGATAATGCTTGGCCCCGAACTTGATTCCCGTAGGATGAATATCGATCAAGCGGCGGATGATGCCTGACTTGGCGTCGGAGATTCTCACCGGCTGGTTCGATCCCAGGAACAGCATGGCATCGATGCGCGAGGAATATGATGGCTTGTACTTCTCGTTCATCGTCATCTGTTCGTGAGCGATGATTGAATTTAGCCGTGCGTTGTCCTCGATGCGACTTAGATTGCCGTCGTGCTGAATCGCCACTAGCGGGTTATGCTTGAACGCTTCAGTAGCAAATTGTGCGTTGGATGATCCGAGAGCTTTACCGTCGAAGGAGGTGACATACCCCTCGAACAGCTTTTGGATGATGTTCAGAACCGTTGACTTCCCGGTACCTGGAGGTCCGTAGAAGACCAGGAACTTCTGGATGGTCTTCGAGTCGCCAGCCACGATGGATCCGATCGCCCATTCGATCTTGGCTCGTTCGTCAGGGGAGTAGAGCGTGCTCATCAGCTCTTCCCAAGCTGAAATATCCCCTTCACCGATGGCGTACGGTAACTTCCTGCTGGCGTAGTCCGTCTTCTTGACGTCGGTATTGGCGAACATCAGCTGGCTGTCCAACGGCTTGCTGTTGTCCGAAATAAGCGCCATGAACTTGCGGAAGCGCGTCCAAGAGAAGGATTCGAACGACCGCATGTACTTTACGGTGTACTTCTGCCCGGTTTCCCGTTGCAGCCTCTCCTTCTCCTGGCGCAGATCTTCATCGACGAGACGTTGCACGTCGTATTCGTCTTTGGACCATAGACCCTTTTCGGGATTCCAGATGGCATAGAATCGTCCACCCTGGACCATCAGATCCTCGGAACGCCCGACAACGAAGTCAGGATATAGCTCTAGTTGCTTCTCCTTTGTTTCTCGCGCAAGGATCTGATAGAAATCCATTAGCCTCCTTTCTCGCCTATCAGGTTTTGGTGGTGGTTTCCTTATGAGCGCTTTGCGCTAGGTTGCAGCCTGGATATTTGCACAACGACCACCATCCGCTTTTAGGTTGGAAGGGATGATCGGCGATGATTGACGGGGTTTCGTCGTGGACAATTTCCTTTGGCTGCGGCAGGTTGGTGTCTGGTGTCATCAATGCTCCGGATGGAGTTCTCCGACATACTCGTTCATCTGATACCAGAGTTCGATCTTGGTCATGTCATCCTCTGGCCAGGCCAACGGAAAGAACCCACCCGTCCCATCCGGCGAGTAGGTTCTCCAGATTGCCACGTCCATGATTTCCTGCGCCTTCTTGTACTTCGGGCGCGTGAGTGGATCTGACATTCTGTCCAATTCGAGATTGGTCAAGAGATGCCAGGCCCACCCAGGCGCCGCCCCTCCGGCCAGAAAGGCCATGTGCCGAGAGAGGGCGATGAGAACTTCCAGAAATGAGCACGGACCCAACTGCCGCAGAGCCGTTTTACGGACACGCGTCTCACGAGCAAACTCCACTCGTAAGTCCAATCCGTCGACCATCCGGTTTTCATCCATGGGAACGATGACTCCGAATTCCTTCTCGAACATGACATTGAGAAGATCCCAGTAGGATTTGTCCGGATTACCGTGCTCATCTCGGAGCTGAGGTTCCAGCCAACGAAGATAGTCCTCGGTGAGGTTTGGGCTAGTCGTCGTCCTGCTCATCCCGTTCCCTCGCCCGCATGCGTTCGAGGTTTCCGCGATAGGCATCGTCGTGACTGAACCCATGGACCTCCTCGGCATAGCTGTTTGGTGACTTTATTACTTCGTAGATGATCTCTAACGGATCGTTACGAATAAAGACGATGGCGGCATCGCCGGAGCCATGTCCGAACCGTTCCAGGTTCTTCTCTCCGACTAGCCGATCGATATCGTGGGGATCGACGATCTCGTCTCGATCGTTACACAGTACTCCGTCACCATCGTAATAGGTCAAAGTGACTTCCGAGTAAGCCTCAACCTCGAATCGCTCGTCGGCATGAATGACGTAGGGAATATCCGGATGCCGGTGCCGTCGCTCTTCGTGCCAGTCCCACTCGTGGGTAACCTGAGCCTCTTCGAACAGGTTTCGGGACTCAGGCTCATCCTCTCCGGGAATATCCGGCGGTTCTCCTGCGGCTTCGTCCTCGCTTTCTATTACTCTCATAGGAGGTTGGATAGCCATGGGCGGAGGAGAGGTTTCTTCGTCAGGTGACGAATATCCCCGCTCCTTGACGATCTCGTCGACGGGGCGCTTGGCCGCTTCGGCCTCCAGGGCCCGTGCCTTGGCCTGGTAGTGCTCTCGGATCTCGTTGATATCGTCGTCGGCGATCTTGGCGTACTTCGTTTCCAGACGACGCTTGGCGACGAAATATCCCGTAATCGCACCAACACCCATACCAAGGGCATAGAACCCGATGCGATTCGCGGTAAGGGTTCTTGCGACTTGTCTGGTCTTCTCCTCGACTTCTTCCAGAGTCAACGGCGGTTGGATGTTGCCGAGAACATTCTCAGCTTCTCCCTTAGCCGTTACAACTTCCTGGACATTCTCGAGAATATCCTCGGCTTCATTCTTGACGCTCACCACGATCCTCCCTCTGAGGTTCTCTCGTCGATCAGGTTCCAGATGGGACCGTCGACATTGAAGTCGAGTAGGATCGAGCCCTCACGACCGTTGAAAAAGTCGAGAGGCTGTCCGTCATCCTTCCCCCAGCACCCGAAGTCGACGAAGTTGTCGCCGTTTGGGTTGTTTCGCTCATAGATCCAGCCGACGATGGATCCGGCTGAGGTATGTGCCATCCCGACCATCGAATATACCTCGTTGAGAAACAGATGGCCGCGAGCCCGAAGCATGTCGTTGGCCCAGTTCTGCTGGTTACGAAGGAACAACCAGTTGTACTCGTCCATGGGAGGAGCACTCCAGTTGGTGTTCTCCTCGTCGAACCAGCGGGCGTAGCCGGAGGGGAGGCCCGGCTCCACCCGTACCGTCGAGACGACCTTACCGGTCTCCTCGTCGATGATGTCGACTTCTTCGGAGCCGTAGCGAAGCTCGCGATCCGTATCTTCGCCATAGCGCTCGACAACGCGATCGCGGTAGGTTTGGAACGCCTTGTCCACGGCCACGTAGGCCGCAGTCAGAGCCATGTTGCGATCCTGAAGGATCTTGTGTGACTTGGTCAGACAGGCGATGCCGACGCCACCGAGAATAAGCGACGGAGCATAGAGCTTGATGACGTTGCCCATTCCTCGCGCGAGGATGATCGTGTTGTCACGCTTGAATTCCTGCTCGGTATATGTCACACCTTCAGGAACTTCTCCTGCCGCGACCTTGTTCTTGGCTCGAATCGCCTTGCTCTTGTCTTCTTCGACCTCCGCCAGGACTTCATCGAGCTTGAGCGTCGCACGGCAAGCCAGAACCGTGGAGCCCACCATGCTGACGACGCCAGCGCCGAACAGGATCGTCGGCGAGTGCTTCTCTGCGAGCAAGGCTCGCTCAGCGACCTTTCGACCGATCGCGTTGGGGATGAGTTTCATTGAGGCTCCTGGTCATCTAAGTTGATCTCTGCGTTTTTCAGCAGAGCGTTACAGTTCAGGCACTGGGATCGGAATTTCCCCACTCGGGAATATCCCTTGGTACTGGAACATTCGGGACAGGGGACCGGTCGAGCTTGACGCTCTTCTTCCTCCTGTGGTTTGCTCATCGATCTAGAGGTTCCGGGTTGGGTAGGGCAAGCAAATATCCGCCACTACGCTGAGGTGAGACTCTGGCTCCACGCAAAGACGTCCACCCCCATTTGTGATCGGTGTGACTGCTTTGAATGCCGGTAAGCTCGTACAGATCGGCTACAGGTACCGATCCGTAGCGAGAAAGAATGTCGTACAGCTGGTCAAGGACTTCTTCCGCTTCCTTTCGAGACTGAATCACGATATCTCCAAAGTCGTGGCGAGTCCTCGATTGGCGGGATAGGGTTCGAGACGTAGGCGGCTTGTTTGTACTTATGCCTCGATAGTCCACATGCCCTAAGTTGGAATATGATGATGTCGTTCTGGGGTGGCGTGGACGAGTGTCACCACGGATCAGACGCTCAACCCCTCCTTGAAAAGCGTCGATCAACGTGTCTTGAATGGCCGGGATTACGACCTCCAGAATCATATAATCCACGGCGTCTCGAGCACTTCCTCCTACGAATGTCTCCTTGAAGCGACTGCCAAGTCTCTTCTTCCGCCGAACTGCCTCAGCAGAAGTAACGCGTTCGATCTTGTCAGGCCGTCCGTCCCCCAGCGGCATTTCAGATCGCGCTCTCGCCTTGGCACTGTTGGCGGGAAAGTCTTCCATGTAACTCCTAAGTCTGGTTGAAAAAAAGAGAAGCCGTGTTAGGACTTCTCTTCCGAGATTGAACTACTGCTTGGATGCCTTGATACGACGATCGACATCTCGGGCGAAGGCGGCGCTACCCTTGGCGTGGCCAGCGGCTTCGATGAACTTGCCTGCTGCGGTGAGCAGGCCAGCGCATACGGCGATGGCTACGACGGGGTTGGCGGAAGCCTCACGCTTGAGGTTTTCGAGGAACTCGTTCATAGTTTTTCCTTAGAGATAGTTGGGGTCTCATTATACAGCGTGTTTTCTACGCGAACTAAATATCGAGCAAGAACCTGACCACCGGGATCAAGCGTCTACGACATGTGATCGTTTGGGGCTGAAGTCTGAGCATGAGGTTATTAGCTCGAAGCTCGTTGTATCTTGCTTGCCAATACTGTCGAGCTCGTATGCTCTGGTCGAGATTATGCCTCAGATTTCGGATGAGTCCTCGTGTCGATTTCTCTCTTTCCTTCAGCCACGCGTTGATTTCAAGTCCCTGCTCGACGGTGACGATCGGACCGTTAGGCATGATTCCTTTCGGTAGACAAAAAGAGAATCCGGGTTAGGGATCCTCTTTTCGAGGTTAGGCCTTCTTGGCGTCCTTCTTGGCCTGATACTTGGTGCGCTGGTCGGTGATGAAGTCGGCGCTCTTGTCGACCATCATGTCGGTGACGGGCTGAAGCTTGTTGCTGACGTACCAGCCGATGCACTTGCTTCCGATGTCGACGACGAGGTCGTCTTCTTCGAAGCGGGTGTAATCGGTGATCACGTCCTCAGCAAGATCGCTGGTCTTGGACAGGACAATCGCCTTGGCGATGAACTTCGCCACGTTGCGGGCGGTAAAATCGGGCATTATTGAAATACTCCTTATAGAGGGTTTGTTCTCATTATATGCTATGAAATTTACGCGAACCACGGGTAAACCCATCCCCCTGCTCGCACTCTACGGGCGCCGCCACTAAAGGAGAAAGCCGGTCTTTTGTAGAGCTTACTAAATATAAGTCAGGGGCGCGTACGGACGGTATGGTCTCTCAAGCACAAAGCTTCGACCTTTGTACCTGAACCGTGCCATTTGCTGTCATTTGATACCGAGCGCGTTAGCCGCAGGTACCCCTGAGACTTCCCTCCTGAGGAAGCTATTAGTGACACGCGGTTGCTAGCTCCTTCCCGCGTATCAGCGCCCGGCCTAAAGGCTGTCTAAGGCCTTAGCTAGAGGCGCTACAGAAATATAGTCGCAGGCCACGATAGGCGAAGCTAGTCGCTTGTGGGTCTTGCCTATCTGCCTGCACTGCTGACGACCCTCGATCTCTCACCCCGATTCCGGTAGCTCAGATCGAGCAGCAGCTGTGGCATCACCGCTTCAACGCATTTGTGCTGCTTGTACTTATGGTCGCTCCACGCATGCCTCTCAAAACACCCTTACGCTGATGTTTCGAGCATCCTTACGCTGGCACCTTACCCCCATGGCCAGCTCCGGGGGAGACAGTTTAGAGTCATGTCTAGGACTTGAACATTTAGAGAATATGGGCCGTCGGCGGCTATAGGTTGTACCCATGACTTAGCTGCGTTGACGTCACGCAGTACCCCCGACGGTGAGACCCCACCTCTCTCTAGGAGAGCTTTTTAGAGATCCACTGCAGATCTATTGGCAAGTTCGTCAACCTACCTCACCGAATTCCATGTCTATTCATGGCTTACGTGGACCTCCGAAATATGTGTCTGATCTACCCCTTCCAATTTCACTGCCCTATGCGGGCCTACCCCGTAATCAGACTTCTCCATCACTGAATCGACTGGCCTGGCTTTCGCCGGTCACGTACTGCGGATCCAGTTAGGCCTCCAAATATAAGTCCTACGAGAGCTTGTACTTCCCGGTTGCGATACCGGACTTCAGTTCGTCGGAGTCCATCTCCACAATCTCGGCCTGAGTGAGGACTCGCGGAGTGGCCTCGTCGGTAAGGCCGGTCGGATCTCGCGGAGCCCCTAGCTCGTCTCCGACTCTCTCGACCGCAGCGATGGCCTTCGACTCCGGGGCTCCTTCCTTGACCGCCTGTTCCCGGACCTCGGCCGCGACCTGCTCGAGGTTACCCGGCACGATCCCGTTCATGAAGTCGCTTGCGGCCTCGGCATTCGTGCAAAGCTCCCAGAGCAACTGAGAGTAAGCTTCGGTGGCGGCGAAGTCCTCCCAAATATCTTTCGACTTGAGGAAGCGATCTCCGTCCTTCCTGCCGTAAGACCGACGGATGATGTCCTTGAACTCGGACATGATGGCCCGGCCGTCTTCAGAATCGATGATCTTCTGGAGCTTGGCCTGCATGCCGGTCAGCTCCTTACCGTCTTTCATGTACTTCGAGCCGTGCTCTTCCATCTCCATCTCGACCAGATCGGCCTTGGAAATATGGAAGTAGTGCTCCTCCGTCACCTCCTTGTCGGTGAACGGATTGGTGTAAGTGATGGTCTTTTTGAGCATTCAACCCCCAAAGGTTTTGATATTGGCGATATCGACCTCATCCACGTCTTCTGAGTGCTCTTCTACAAGCGCAGCCCGAATGAGAATGAGATAGTTGATATGATCTGTGATCTTCTCGTCCCACAGATCCAGATTGAACGGCTTCCCGCTTTCGACCATGTCAAAAACCGAAACCGTGTGCTTGACCATCATGCCAAGCACAGCTTGGGGTAGACCTACTCCTCGGAGATGAGCGGCCTTCTTGAAGTTTGCGAGTACATCTTCGTTGGCGTATTCGGCCGCTTTGACGACCAGAACATCCTGGACACGCTTGATCTGCGCATCCAGGATGCTCTCGAATCGGTCTCTCTGCACTAATCCTCGAGGTACTTCTCGAGGAAGTAGGCCAAGCCGAAGATCGACAGGATGATGATGATCATCGCGAGAAAGGCCTTCATGGCGTAGAAACCTCTCTTTCTGGGGTCATGCCGTGATACGTCGCGGCCGGGGTGGTTGGATCTGATGTTTCATCGGACGACTCTTCCAGGGCCTTGGCGGCCAGGAAAATGCCTCCGATGAACGTGACGAAGGCGACGAGAACAAACACGACTCCCGTCAGAAAGCCGAAGGTGAACTTCACGACTACGCTGCCTTCGGAGGCTCGGGCGGCGGCTGATACGGCTCCACCGTCGGCGGTTGCACCGGAGGATCCGACGGCTCCGATGACAGGGGCTTGTCGGTGGTGAGGGAAATCCCCTCGGCCGTGACCTTGAGGTTCCCGGTGAAATAGGCCATGCCGATGGCGCCACAGAAGACGCCGAGGGTGAAGTTCTTCATCGGATCACCGCCCGGCGACGCCCGTCGAAGGCGGACTGGAAGCGGTTGTATGCGATGGCGCCCGCGTAGAGAGCCACCGACAGAGCGAGAAAGCCGGTGCCGGTGTCGCCCGAGATGGCCGCGAGGCCCCTGGGGCTGAACCGCTTGATGACCTTCTGACTCGTGCCGATCACTTCTTCGGCGACGTACTCCGCCCCCTCTGCTGCGGCTCGACCCGCGTTCTTGCCTGCGTGCTTGGCCTGACGAGCCGCGCGAGCGGCGTGCTCGGCGGCCTCCTGCTTGTCCTGTTCAGACATGACTCTCCTTGTGTGATGGATATGACGGTGTTCAGCTGTTCAGGATCCGGCGTGACCGGCCTTGAAACGAAGGGCGCCGATGATGAACATGGCCGCGCCGAGCCCCATGAAGGTGGTCCCCCACGCCTGGTGCTCCTTGGCGAGCATCTCGGCCGTCTTGTTGACGACGGTCCGGTTGATCACCGGGGGCTTCTCGGCCGCCTTCTCGAGCAGCTCGTTGTACTTCTCGACCGCGATCTTGACAGTTCCGTCGCTCACCGCCTTGACGGTGTTGATCGTGGTGGTCTCCTTTTCCGGTTCGGACATAACTCTCCTTTGATTATATGACTGGACTGTGCTTCGGACTACTTCTGCTTGGCCCACTTCTCCATCATCTGGAGCAGGGCTTCGGTCAGACGTTCGGTTGTCGTCTTTTTACGACGACGAAAGGGAAGTCGCATCGTGTACTCTCCTTGTGGATGACGAACTTGCGCGTCGGTGGTTCCTGGCTAAACCAATGGTCGGATTCAGGGCTCCGATTCCTTTTTGGTATCCGATACTTACTTCGCGCGCAAAGGGTGTTACCTGTGTTCGATGACGATATGCGTGGTGTTGGGATTGCGAAGACCGTGACATATCACTCGAAGCGTGCTGACCGAGATCCCGAAGTGATTGGCGATCTCTGTTTCGGTGAAGTCATCCTCACGAAGCTCGTCTAACTTCGCCAGGAGTTCGTACTTGCTGATCTTGACCTTTGGGGAGGCCTTGCTTCTGCGCTGCTTGTCCACCAAATATAGGAAAGGAAGTGCGAGAAGCAATACCGTCTGCTGGTTGTCCATGAGCTCCTATCGTTTGGTGTGCCACCGTCGCCGATGTGGTGTTCGGTTACGGAGGTTTGGATAGTCCTGTGTTACTTCTTGCGGGCCATGCAACGGCCGAGGATCTTCGGACCAACCCCTCCGGCTCTCCCCCAGAATATACCAAGGGAGTAGCCGGAGCTCGGGTGCTTCAAGTCGGTCTAGTAGTGCTTTGGGACGTAGTCCAGCTTGGGCAGGACTGAGAAGTCGATGGCAATGCACGGCCGGTTGTCCGGCGATATGCACGTGCTGAACTTCAGATCCAGCAGGTGATCGCGATTCCAGCCCACCTCGTCTGTCCACGTCGTGGCAGGTAGGCCGATCTCCTCGTAGAAGAACGTGGCTCGGACGTGATCGTGGTTGATGATCTCGCCGTTGGTCGCGTTGACCGCCGACTTGATGTTCTCCATCGTGCTTCGGAAATATCGCCCAGTGGGCTCATCGAAGCAGAGAACCTCACCATCCATCACGACGATTTGGTCATAGCCCTGAGTTCGGTTGATGCGATCCTGGGCCAGCTCGTCGTCGATCGCTGTCTTCTTCGGACCGGTGAGCTTCTCGGCGACCTTCTCCTTGTACTCCGAGAGATTGCGCTCGGCCAACCCGTAAGCAGCTGCCAAAGCGGCAGCCTTCTGGGCCGACACCCGGTTGGCCATGACGATGCTGGCAATCGTGGCCGACCCGACGATGACCGGCGGGACGAACTGTGGACCGACGAGAATAAGCTTATCGGTCTTGGACAACATGTCCTTCGGAACATCGACGAGAGATTGCTCGTCTCGAGCGAAGTCTTCCTTCTTCTTGGCGTTTGCCTCACGCAGAATATCGTTCGCCTTGACGGCGGCACGACCGGTGAGAACTGCGGTGGCGACTGTTCCGACGACACCTCCCGCGGTGAGCAGAGCAGCCGCATTCGCCTCAGCGAACTCCGCGGCCTTCTGCTTTGCATCGATTAGAAACTGCACTCTCCTGGCCTTTCTCGAGCTTGGGTGGCAAAAACAAGAAAGAAGAAGCCTGTCGTTAGACAGACTCCTCCTCTCCTATTATATACCGTGTTTTTCCCGCGAACTTCTCCGCTCTATCTCGAGCTTCTCGTTCACTGCGAACCGACAGCGGGCCAGTCTGCCGTCCAGCATGGTCATACCGATTTCGCTTTGCGTGATCCAGCGAATTACGGCCACGTCGGTAATCGCGAACGTCACCCTACCGCTTGAGCGATCGCTGAATATCAACTCGAAGGTCATGCGTTGCCTCCTTGTCACCTCGAAGGATCCGAGCAAGCTCCAGCAACTTCAAGGCTTGCTCTTCGCATGATTTGGCGATCTCAATGGCGGTCATCGCTTAGCCACCTCAATTGCCAAAGCAATCGGGCCAATTGTTATTGCTACAACTAGCAAAGCCATTGACCCGAACGACAATATGCACCACCCAAACCAGATCACGAAGACGGCGATCGGCTTAGGTACGGACGACGCCCAAACCCGACGAGCCAAACGAATATAGCCTTCGGGCAAGAACACGGTCCAATCGTGTTGACGTCTTACCATGACTACTTCCCTCCGCAGATAGAGCAGGGAAGTACACGCGCCTCACGTGCTGCATCAGAATCGTGGGCGTAGTACCTTTCGCCCTTTTCTCGCTGACTTGCTACGAACGGACAATCCTCGCCGTGATAACGACGATTGTTCATCCGTTGCTCGTTGAGCGTGAAGTTGGGACCGCTAGGCGGCGCCTTCAAGAGGACTATGGTCATCCCGCCTCCTTGCACGCCGTTATCTTTGCGATCATCCGCTCGACGGGGAGCAAGGAATATCGCTCGAAGCAGGGATCCTCCGCCTTTTCACCCATGAACTCGAGTTCGTCACCCGTGACGTCCTCTATGGGCTTGGTCATGATGTAGGCGAACTGCTCGATCTCCTCCTCGTCTACCGAGGGAACTACTTCGACTGGCTCAGAAGCCTGGGACGGCGTAGCCACGGTTTGCGCTGCGGGAACAGGCTTTTCCTCCTTCCCCACGAGTGCCGAAATTCCTGCTCCAATGAGCAGAATGACCATACAAGGAACCAGAACCATCAATGCACGCTTCTGGTCCTGTCTCCTCTTACGATCCTTCCTGAACTCACGTGCTTCCTTGTACTCGATGATTCGTTCGATCATCTTATCCTGCACTTTCCGGTTAGTTTACAAAGGGCATAGTCGAACAGGCGGATAAGCATCGTCTTCATCACAACATAGACGAAAGCCCCGCCAGTAACAATCGTCTTCATCGACGCTCCCCGCAATCAGGACAGTTACGTCCCTTGTCGAGGTCGAACTTACGTCCGCAAAAACGACAGCGGACCATGTCGAGGAACTTCATCGCTGCACCACCTCCGCCGAGATCATGAGAATGGTACGGGTTCCCTGCACCGTGATGGGAGTCACGACGTACTCATCCATGTTTCCCATGAGAACAGGAAACGCCATCCGCTTGGCCATCTCCCGGCCATCTGCGGTAACAAGCACGTTTAGAGCAGGCCTGTCACGGCGCTTGAGAAGGAATACGACCATTACTTCACCTCCTCGAGGATGCCATCTTCCCGAGTTCCGAAGGAGCGAATATCCTCCTGACGAATGGTCTTGAGACGACCAGTTGGGGGTCGAGGGTCGTCCAGCGTGATCTGGCCTTCAGAAACTGCCTTCAAGCGACGCCAGTAAGAAGTGCCGTCATGCAAGATGATGTTCACCTCTTCGCCCAGGTGGTCGAACATGAGTTGCTGAGAAATGACGTTACTCATCGCCTCATCTCCCGCACGAAGATCCAGATGAGCCAGAGACCGCTCGTGATCAATGTCATGAAGACATCGAACACAAACGAGAAGAAGCCGTAGCGCTTCCTGGGCGGGTCGAGATAGAAACTGCGGGAATATGCGCGGTTGTCTCGGAAGAGCTCACGCATCCCGCTTCACTCCCTTGGCACTGGGGTGGAACTTGAGGGCACGGTGCTCGGCGATTTCCCGAGTCACCGCCCGAATCTTCACGGTCCGGGTCATGCCGTTCTCGAACTCCACGGTGACGTGGAAGAGGCGCTTCGACTTTTTGGTCCGCATGGCGGATCCTTTCGATTGGGGACAGAAATAGAACTAACTGACCTGCTCAGCGCTCAGGGGAAGCACCAATCAGGCGGATCTTCGTATTCGTGAAAACATTCGGAGGTTTGCTTGTAGGCGTCGCTCAAAGCGCGTTTGTGTGCCTCTTCACGTTGATCGAGAAGGTACATAACCCCTCCCATCACGCACGCGATCGCCATAATCGCTAAAATTGCGAAAAGACGACGAAACAAGCGATTGCCTTCCATGGCGGATCCTTACTGGTTGGGGAAAGAACTAACCGATCTGATCAGCGTGAGCGAGCTTCCACGCCTCCTTACCGTCTCGATGACGGCCGACGCCGGTAACGCCGGTATTTCGATCGAGGACGATCGAGGTCCAGCGCTGATCACGCGGCGCGTCGAGATCGTGGATGAGAAACTCCATCGCGATTCCGTTGGTATGAACATTGACTCGAGTACTCACCGCACCGCGGAAAAGTTGACGCGGGTTGTTGGTGGTCTCGGCTGACTGCCAGCCGTTGCTCTTGGCTCGGCCTTCCATGGCGGATCCTTTTGGTTGTGGATAAAAAGAGAGAACCCGTGATGGATTCTCTCTGAGGACTACGAACTACGGGTTGGGATCTTGACGAGGCTGATCGTGTTGCGCTTAGCGATCTCCCAGGACATCGACCAGTTCTCATCCTCGAGCAGAGTCAAGAGCTCGTCTGGGGTGGCAGTCAAGATCGTGTGCTTATGATTCAGCTTCGATCCGACGAACACCCCAAAAACGGCGGCTCCGGCTATGCCGAGGGCTTCGTTCTGGTGGTCCGACAGGTATTGCTTTGCGCGGTTGATGCGGTCCTTCATGGTGATCCTTTCGGATAGTTTGTTGGTTTCATTACAGACCATGAAATATCCGCGAGGAGCAGGGAAAAAAGAGAGAACCCTCAACTCTCAGGCACGAAGCACTAAGAGGACAGAGCAGAGCGAAATCTGCCTACTGTTGGAACAGGCACGAAGCACTATTCCTGAGGGTTCTCAAATATAAAGAGACCCCTACACATTGCTCTCGCGACGACGGAACGTCATCGAGAGTTAGGTGTGCCGACGATACGACTTTTTCACCGTAGCCGACGACAGAACGTCATGCTAACTGTAGGGGTCTCATTATACGGCGTGTTTTCTACGCGAAGACAGAGTCGGGCAAACGTTCCCACCGCTCCTGAACACCTTGGGCGTCTCTGGAAATCGATCGAATGGTGGTACCTGTCATCTTTGATGCGCGATTGATGCTCCGATAAGCCTCTCCAGTTGCCTTGTCCAGTACAGGGATTGGATCAGGGCACGCCTCCTTTACAAGGGCGAGATTGACATTCGGAGACTTGTATTGAATGTGGATGAGCTTCATACTATCCACGACCTGCTTTACATCGGTCTTACCGAGAGCAGCCCCTCCAATACCGCCGACGACGAGACACCCGAATCCAGTCGTCCCAGCAATGTAGGCGATCTTGTGCTTCTCGACATGCTGCTTGACGTTGCGGAAGGTCTCGTTGGTCTCCTCGAGCTTCCTGATTCTTTCTCGTGCATTATCGAACATCCGTGCTCCTATCTTGGGTTTGAAAAAAAAGAAGAGAGATCCATTGCTCCGGGATGAGCGGAACACGGATCAGGACTGATTAGGTCCCCTCTCTTCATTATAGGATATGTTTTTCCCGCGAATTCTTATCGCGTGCGCCAGACGGTACGAACTTCGTCATAGACCCGCTGAACCGCGATGAGAATATGGCGTATGAACTTCATGCATGATCCTTGCTGGCCTCGCGGGAGGCCTGGCTGCCGATGATCCGGCAGAGCATGTTGATCGTGTCATGATGATGCAAGGGCTCGTAGCCTGGGTTGAGCGTGTTCGCCTTGACCCGATTGACGGCATCTTCGATATCGTTCTCCCAGCTGGGCGAATCATAGTACCTGACGAGTTCACCCATCTTGCAGCACAAGATGCTACGAAACCAGTTCTCGGCGTACTCCTTGGTCTGATCGGCCCACGTCTGGGGCATCCGAGGCTCGTTGCCATACTCGACCATCTGCATGGCGTCGTTGTAAATACGGGCGACGACGAGCTCCTTGAGCGGCTCGGCCCGAAATATCCGAGCGGCGTGCAGTAGCGGCATGGTCCAGAGGGCTTCCGGACGACCGTCATGAGGTCCCACCGTGAGACAGTTTTGACGCCAGTTGATTTCGGTAGTGCTCATAACTCTCCTTAGTTTGTAGATTTATGGCCAGATTATTTCCAACAACTTGTCGCGATTACGAGCTTGGCGAATCGTGGACCATGTGCCTTGTCCTCGTTCTACTTCTGGCTCGATACTTTCCTTCGGACATCCGATTATTCGATCGGTATCCCTGATAATGTTGCGATTGCGCCGAAGATATGGACGCTCAGGCAAAAGCACAACATTGATCGCGCCGTCGTTGTCATCAGAACACCATGCGCGTAGTTTGGAGTCAATCGGTGGATGAATGACAATCTTGGGTATCTCCAATTCCAGGGCGAGACCATGGAACTGTTCATCTCCACCAACGCAATCTCCATGATGGGCCTCGGTAATCTCCTCCGTCATTAGACAGAAAGACATGAGTTCACGTAGACGTTCTTTCTGCCTTTCGGTCAACCCTTCGCGAGTGCCGGTAAAACCTAGTTTCATAACTCTCCTTGATTAGCGATTTTATAAAAATAGAACTGGATTCCGCGACGATGTCCAAGGCTCCAAGGATAAGGAAGGAAGATTACGTCAACGACATCACCCTGAATAGTATCGAACTGTTCGACGGCAGCATCCCAGTAATATGCTCCGATGATGATCTTGCGGACCTCACCGTTGTGTTCGATCGAAAACTCGCCTCTACCAATATGCTGAGGAGTTTTATGCCCCTTGAGTTCACGGGTTTCTAGATCGGGACGTGAGAGGAGCTTTGCCCCTTTCCACGTTACCAACTCTTCCGGATTCCAGTCCATTACTCTCCTGTTTTAGATTGACTCTCTACTCGACGATCAAGCGCCGCGTAATACAATCGACTAACGCTAGCCGGGAACCATCGTTTACTTTTCTTAGGGGTAAGAATCTCTCTTTCTTCAAGAAGCTTTGCTACTGCGCTGAACGACAAGCGATAATTGTCGATTGCGCTAATGACAAACTCGTCAACTTCAGGTCCTAGATCTTCTGGCGTAGGCCCCTTTCGAGTTCTTTCTGTACCCTCAAGAGAGACTCCAACTCGAAGCTCGTTATCACAATGAGGGCACAGAATACGCATGTGAGTACTACGCATCTAAGACTGTTTCTTCGGGTTGATGATGATCTGGTAACCAGTGAGTCCGAGGCCGTAACGCTCCGCTTCAGGATCCTTCTTGTTGATGGCGGCGACGATTGCCTTGCGCAGCTCGTCGTTGGACAGCGCAGGCCTACCGTCCGTAGCAATGGTGAGGTTGTAGTGACGTTCCATTACTCTAGACCGAGAAGTTCGTGATGACGTCAACCGTAAAGGTTGAGAGGGTCTTGGACGGCTTCTCCAGCTTTGCGACCTTGCTTCGAACCAACGTGGCAAGCGCTTCAGTGATCTCGGCCTGAGTCGGATGAACCATCTGATGGGCTTGTATGTTGATGTTGTAATTAGTTTCCATAACTCTCCTGCAAATATAGGGTTTACTTGGTGATCCGACTCATGGTCAGATTGATTCCGTCTTGCGTGCTCATGAGACGAGCGTCAGGCCAGATCCCCTTACGATGAAGATCCAGCCGATCGGCGTCCCAGCACACGGCGATGGTTGGGTTCGTACTTCGGCGCCCTTCACTGTGCTCTACACAGGCTTCTAAAAATAACTCACTCTGCTGCTCGGTGAGAAACTGATCGAAGTCGTGAAGCTGACTGACACGCTCCCACAGCTTGTAACCGCGAAGTCCATGCCCTGGATCCTTGCCCTCGTTCACCCGCATGGAATCGTGAAACAAGCAATACAGAGCGATGACGGAAAGATCAGCAGTGGGCTCTGCTTCGATCAAGAGTTCCGCGTTCTTCCACACCCTGAACCAGTGGTCCAGGCCATGGAGACGGCTTTGCAAAATGTTCAAGGTGTGGGATTCCCGTAAGACGTACGGGACACATCTTACGGCAATCATGCGTTCTCCTAGTTTGAGTTGGGACAAAAAATGAGAACCCGTGATGGATTCTCATTGTGAGTCGTTACTTCGAAAGGCCGACGTTGTGCAGGACCTTCAGGTCATCCTCGTCGAGGTGCTCGGCGTGCTTCTTCGCGATCTCGAGGAGGGCCTTCGCCTTGTTGTCTCCAGCGAGGGCGCTGTAGGCAACAGAGGTGAGGGTAAGTCCTTGGAACACGAGGACGCCGCCGAAACTGGCGACGAGGTACTTCTGCTTGGTGGTAAGCATAGCGTCTTTCTTGTAGAGGTGTATGGTCTCGTTATACACCATGATTTCCCCGCGAATTGCAGGGAAAAAGAGAAAGCCCGTGAGGGCTCTCGCTTTAGAGTGAACTACTCTCAGGGGTGGCGTACTGCTGGCCGACGTCCTGCAGGCTGGCGTACACATCCATGGCAAATATGCCGCTCATCACGAG
>Ga0190271_10000817_pt1 | contig 16547 bp, 16 predicted proteins | sample Popmic356T_FD_133747 | JGI IMG/M metagenome (GOLD analysis project Ga0190271, IMG submission 133747) | Populus adjacent soil microbial communities from riparian zone of Weber River, Utah, USA - 356 T | ecosystem: Environmental > Terrestrial > Soil > Riparian zone | place: USA: Utah | collected...
ACCATCTGGTTAATGTCACGCCGGCCTGACTTGACCATGTCGATCAAGCCACCCTTGCCGTAGTATCCTTCGAGCATCGCTCGACGTGCCTGCTTCTCCGTGTCCTGCCAAGGAATCTGATCCCACCAAAATGGCATAACCTGGAAGACACCCTTCGCTCCTGCTGACGACGTTGCCTCAGCAGTGAAGGACGACTCACCGATACCAGCACAGATCAGTGCTACATACGCAAGCGCTGGCGCATTGAGATTCGCGGTCGCATCGAGGGCCCGTTCCACCTGACGTAGTTGTCCCGGAGACGCTTGATCACCCTTGATCTTGAGATTCTGATTCTGATTGATTCCTCCGTCCTTGTTCTTCTCACGTGTCGCTTCGGAGACTTGCTGATCACCTTGGGCCGGCCTGGGCTTCGGGATCGCGTTCGCAAGACGAGCTGCTCGCACGTCGTAATTGCCGTGGATGCCATCACCGGGACCAGCATCACCGACCCACTCGACCAACTTCGTCTGTGACGTGTTCGCAACCCAGTCCCGGATCTCGTCATTCATGCCGGCAGCAGTACCGTTGAGGGTGAGGACGATCATCAGACGAGACCCGATCTTGGCACGCACGTCGACCAACTTCGAGATGTACGGTCCCGGGTTGTTCCCATCGTTGGTCCCGAGGTCGAACACGACAGCGAAATGCTTGGGCCCGAGTGACTCGACCAAACGATCGTAACCCCAGGCAGCATCCTCAGATGTCTTGACCTTGGCATCGATCGGGTACCCGACCTTCTTGCGTAATTCCGGCACCGTGCCAACACCGAGTGAATCACCGAGGTACAGGAGACGAGATCCAAGTGCGACGTCCGTGGGCTGCTGGACCTTGAGTTCCCTTGAGTGGTAATCGATCTTCCCAGCACCCTCTGCCTGCAGGACGAGCCACTGAATGAACTGAGCCCGCGTCATCTTGGCACGCGACTTCGCTTTGACAGGACCCTTCTTCGACATGAGGGCGACAGCGACGCGCTCCATGTACGTGAGCACAAGCTCCTCACGGGCGTTCACCGAGACTTGTGTCAGGGCCCACCAGAAGCGAGAACGCCTTGGATAATTGAGCTCGATCGCGTTGAGACGCCCATCCTTGTCAGGATCGAAGAACTTGGACGCGAGGAGGTCGAAGCCAGGATCAAGCAAAGTGATCTCAAGCGTGGATGACCCCTTGTGGACGTCTGTGATTGCAACCGTCTTGATCGCTGCAGCGAGGTCAACCTTGTTCTTGACCTTCCGCTTCTTCGCTCCTTCGACCAACTGGAGCGCGATTACGTCACGATCGGGACCCTCAACCTCGAAGGTCGTGGCAAGATAGGACTCGATGGTCGCCACTACTTGCCCTTGTCGTCGTCGTCCTTGGGCTTGTTCTTGCTCCTCTGGGACACGGAACGAGTCTCGAGAGACAAACGAGTGTACTGCTGAACGGTGACAACGGCACGCTGGCGAAGACGTCGTCCTGAATCATCACGAACGGGATCCTCATCCCAGGAGATGTCAGCAACGCGCCATAATGGTGCAGAAGGGTTCTGTCTCGACCACTGGTAATTCGACGGGATCAGCGGAACGACAGTACCCGCGTCACTTGTCACCGACAAGCGAAGGACAGGGGCAGGACCTGCTGAGGCACCCTTGAAGTTGCCACGTCCCGCCATACGTTCAAGAAGCGTTATACGATCCTCAATACCCTGAGAGTCACGTCCGAGATACTGCTCGAACCTGATCGGCACCTCCATCGTGATCGGGTCGTACCCAACGAAGTGAGTCAGTCCCGTACGCCCAGGACGATCGATGGTCTCAAGCTTCTGGTACCCGCCAACGATGCGAGGTGGTGCATCATCAGCAAGAACTGAGAAGGTATCACCTCGACGCAACGTACCAGGAACACGAATCCTTGTCTTGTCGCCCTTCCGCTTTGGTCGGTGACGAAGGACCTTGGTGACGGAACGGATCTTGTTGAGACGAGCGATCTTCCGCGCATCTTCAGGATGGCCTCGACGTGAAGCAATCTTCTTGACTGTGTCGCCCTTCTTGACGCGGACCCAGATGTACTTCTTGAAGTCAGCATCAGCATCAGCCTCGATTGCGAACGTGATCAGTTGTCCCAAGCGTGAGGAAGGCATTTACTCGACGCTCTTCTTCTTGACCGAGACCCGTTGCACTGACTTGGCAACCTTCTTGCCATCGATGTAGATGTGATTGTGGAGTACGGCCTCGCCGCCACCGTGAGGTGAGACAGCAGCACCCGCAGGCAGGAGAACAGTCTCACGGCCCCTCTCGCCCACCTCGAACACGCCACCTCGAGTGACGTACCCACCAGTAGCGAGTCTGCCTGGCGCCGCCATCCCACCGAACGGAGTAGGTCCTTGCCCTGTACCCCCGCCACCCCCGCCACCTACACGTCCCACGTGCCCGATCTCACCGATGTCTCCTCCAGAGATAGCGTTCGGGAGTTTGTTGAAGACACCAATGAAGCCGTTAATCACATCGATGATGTTGTTAATCCGGTCAATGAAGAAGTTAACTGCCGCGACCAACCCACCCTTGATCGCACCCGGGATCTGCTTGAAGACGTCAACGATCTGACGCAGGTTGCGAATGATCCAGATGAGCGGGAGATTCATGAAGGCCTTGCCGAGGATTCCAACGATGTCTCTGAACCATCCGAACTTCAAGTAGGCAGTAGTGACGATCGCGACAACTGCACCAATGCCCAACGCGATCAAGCCTGCAGTAGACGCGAGTGCAGCACCAGCAGCGACAACGGCACCCAGGAGGATCAGAAGCGGTCCCAGCACGGCGATCGCCAATCCGATGATCACGATCCACTTCTGGGTAGACGGGCTCAGGTTCCTGAACCACTTGACCACCTTGCCAAGCCATGCCGTTACATCCTTGAGGATAGGCATGAACGCAGTCCCGAGCTCGATCGCCAGCACCTTGACCTGAGCAATGAACTTGTTCCACTGGTAGGACATGGACTTCGACTGCTCCTTCAAGGCCCGAGACGTCGCTCCTCCTGCTGCCTCCATCCCCTTCAGGTCCTTGTTGGCTGCCTTCGAGTTCTTCCCCGTCAGGGCAAGTGCGCCACCCAAGGCACGAATGTTCGGGAACAGTTTGGCAACAGAGGCCTTCGTCCCATCCGTTGTCCCAATGACTGCATCGAGGGCACCCTGGAAACCCTTCTGCTTGATCAAAGCCTCACCACTCTCGACACCCAAGGCCTTGAAAGCATCACTGAGCCCCTCACCAGGCTTGATCATCGTCTGCAGCAGATTCCGGATGCGCGTGTACGTCTCCGGGACAGGCAGCCCCTGCTTCGTCATGGTCGCAGTCGAGGCACCAAGCTCAGTCAGCGACACACCGAGTGACGATGCGAACGGCAACGTGTCTCCGATGTTCTGCGACAAGGCCTCGAAGGAGATGACACCACGGTCGACAGTCCGGAAGAGAATGTCAGAGACCGACTTGGCCTTCGTCGCTGGCATCCTGTACGCGTTGAGGACTGCAGCCATGACCTTCGTTGACGTAGCAGCGTCAGTCAAACCTGCAGTCGCGGCCTTGGCCGAGTTCTTCATGATGATGAGCGACTGCCTGGCGTTGAACCCAGAGGAGACGAGATCGTACAGCCCCTCAGCGAGCGTCTGAGGTGCCTGCGCGGTTGGGCCTGCGAGGGCAAGGACATCCTCCCGAAGACGCTGGAACTGCCGCTGAGGCAATTGCGCAATCGAGTTGACGTTGCGCATCGCTTTGTCGAAGTCGATGGCGAACTTGCCGGCCGCACCAGCACCAAGGAGGATAGGAAGCGAGAGTGCTGAGAACGACGACCCAGCGCTCTTCAGGCCCCTCGAGGTCTTGCTGAGACGCTTCCCTGTTGAGCCAATGACGTTGGAAAATCGTCCGTAGTTTGAACTTGCTGTCTTGGCAGCAGCACCCGTCCGCTTGACCGAGGCACCAACGGAGTCGACCGCACGCGCAGTGGTCCGGGCCCCTGCGGCCCGCATCCTGAGAATGAGTGACTCTTCCTGTGCTGGCACCTACTTGCCCTTCGATTTCCTCTTCGCTTCTTCTGCCTGACGCTTCTTCGTCGCCTCGATCCTCTCGAGGACGACGATCAACCACAGCTCGTAGTATGGATCCGCGCCATCGAAGAGGCGCGCCGTGTCAACATGGAGTCCCAGTAGCGCTGCCGCGTGTGCGATCTCAGTTACTGGGTCGTCGTAAAATCCTCCTTTGCCTCGTCACCGACCTCCGGACGACGTGTCGCCATCCAGTCCTGCCAGTCCTTCCACAGGATCAGGATGTTTGTGTCACCGACCAGGGCGATCATCGCCTGACGAGGTGTGAGGCTGTCCGGAAGCGCCTTCCCCGTTGCCTTCGCCAGTGAGATCCAGTTCTGCTCGACCTGGGTGTACTCGTTGGTCTCAGGATCGATCTCATAGAACGCTTCCGTCCCAGCGAGGATCTGATCGGCAGCGGTATACAACTCCTGAAGAGCCGGCACCCGCTGACGCTCATGCTTCGCGACGATCTTCCTCAGCGCGTCCCAGGACACGAGACGCAACTCGACTGCGAGCATGTCGTCCCAGTTCGGGACCGGGAACTTCTCACTCCTCGCACTCTCGAGCTCCTTGGCACGACGCTCGATCCTCGAGGCGAGGCTCCCAGGCTCACGTGTTGAACCGTTGGAAACGACGACGTCTTCCTCCACGTCGTCGTTCTCCCGGTCCTCGACCCACCCTTCAGTGGACTCAGACACTACTTACCTCCTACTTGACTTGAACGGTGCTACTACGCTGCGAGCTCGTCGCAGTCGACCACGATCTCGAACTGGGAGACGTCTGCTCCGCCACCCATGTCCGGAGTGTTGACTGCCTTCAGGGTACCCCTGCGGGTCGTGGTCGTCCCTGTCGGCGTCCTGTCCGGATTGAGCCAAGCGAGCGTGACCCTGATCGGGCCCCATCCCACGAAGGACTCGAACACGGGTAGCCATGTGGCAACCACGTCTGAATGGTTGATCCGGACAGTGAGGTCCCCTCGAGAGGCAGGCCCGCCAGCAGACACCTCGCGGCCCATGCCACCGGCACGAGCCTTCGCGGAATCTGCCTCCAGGTTGCCACCCTCGGCCTCGTTCCACGAATCGCCAAACGGAGTCCCATTCAGCGACACACGGATGTCTGCTTGATCTTCACGAATGTATGCCACTGCTCAGTGCCTCCTATGGCTGACTGACCTGACCTGTCACCGGGATGGTCACGAGGTCGATCAGGACTGCCTTCGCGTGCAACGAGAGACGTGCCTCCATAACGGCATGGAGTTCGCCCTGGGCGACCGTGTCCACGGTGTTGACTGCTGCTCCGACTTCGACGGCGAACGCATCCTGTGGCGTCTCACCGAAGAGGCCGTCTGCCTGGTAGAGCTGGAGCGCGATATCGTCCAAGGCACCCTTCAGGCCAGCGGCAAGCCTCCCGCGACCGTCGATGGTCTTGAACACGTACTCCTCGCCAGCGGCAGCGGCTCGTGCCTTGAGCCACATGCGCGTCCGGGAAGCGTTGGCTTGCCAGTACGGATTCGTCTCATCCTGCTCCACAGGCGTCTGGAATCCGTAGTTCTCGAGCGTTCCGTAGATCGTCGCGAAGGTATTGACTCCTGCGTCGAGGAGTGCCTCCCGGTCGACCTTCGAGATGTCCATGACGTACCCGGTGACGTACTGCAGCGGGAAGTCACGGCCAGCGGCTGCGCGGTTCGGGTTGCCAAGTGCGTCCGCACGCGCGCACAACGCAGCGATAACCGGCGATGCCGGCACCTGACGTGCCGTACCTCCGAAGACACCCGAAGGTGCTGGGATGTCAACCCACGGCCCGTAGAGGGACATGTAATCGGCATCGGTGAGTGCTCGAGCTGAGTCACCCAGGCCGTCCATCTGGACGACGCTGGAATCCACGTTCACGTCACAGATGGCATGACGATTTGCTTCCACTGCGTGAGCGGCAAGCGCTGTGTGGACGTTGACGTTGTTTGTCTCACCAATCAGCGAGACCTGACCAGGTCCGAGGTCAGCCTCGAACAGGTCAAGTGCGTCCTGAGGGGTTGCGTCGTGGCGCCCGACGTAGCAGACCTTGCCTCCTTCATTGAAGAAGGTATCCACTGCGTCGAACAGTTCCTGGTTTGCTGTCTCCCGCGCGCCGTACTCCACAATGAAGTCGGCGAGTGAGCGACAAAGGGTAGCTTCTGTCAGGGACCCGGAGGCAGCCTGCCCACCGACGAACCACGTGCCGGTCTCGACCGGGATTCCTCGGGCAACCGGCGCCGTGCGGGTTCTGACCTCTACACCAAGTGCCATTGATCAGTCTCCTTGTTCCGCTGGCGACTTGCCTACTACGTCGATGCTGACGCTGCCTACTGTCACAGGAGGATCATACGGAGTCATCGGGTCATCAGGATCGCCTGGGTCATATGGCCCGGGACCAATTGGTCCCACACCTTCCTGGACGACCTTGTCGATGTAGACAACGTACTGACCCATTCCTGCAGCGAGGTACCTACCTGCACCGGAAGGATCAGCAACAGCAGCAGTATTTGAACCGATCCAACGCACCTCACCATCGAAGGGTGGTGGGTGGTGAACCATGAGGCGACGAACCGATCCCTCGAACATCGAAGCGATCCAACGAGTTTCGGCGGGGGTCCTTCCGCGCACCACGGAGGATATGGTGACTGTCCAACCAGCCGTGTAGATGCCATCACCATTCTTCGTGGGCGGGTCTGCCGTCTCAGCACTTGTCACGAGGATAGCGGGCAACCGATGATCTGGAAACTCGTCGTCGTCCAGAACGTTGGCGTAGTTGTCGTCCTTGGGCAGGTCGAAGAGGCCTTCGGTGATGACCGTTGGTCGTTCCCGTTCCAGTTGACGAAGGTAGGTCGGGAGCCACGTCTGCAGAAGATCAATCACCTTCGCGTCAACGTCGACCGCTGTGATGAGGGGTCCGAAGTCCGTCTGTGTCATGTCTTGATCCCGAAGGCAGACGTGACGTACTCGAGGAGTGTCCTACCTGCCTTCTTCTGCTCCGTAGGCTGCAGCTTCAGAACAGCACTCTTCCCACGCTTGTCCGTGTGGAAGCGAGCGTAATAAAGTGAGGTACCGAAGTCAAGACCCTGGGCGTGCGTTTCCCGGATCGCATTGTTGGCAGTAGGCTGTGTGAGCGAAGCCATCAGTGCGCCGGTATCGACATACTTGCCACCGAGACGCTTGAACAGCCTCTGCTCACCCTCTTCGAGAATTCCATGGATCGATTCATACGCAGGACGTGCGTTCTGCAGCAACAGCGAAGTCGCCTTGAGTGACTGGTGCGTGTGAGCGTACCCGATTGCGTCGAAGTCAATAATCATCAGGCAAGCTCAGTTGTTGGGACGGGATACTCGATCCGCTTGAGGAGCCGCTGTTGCGTCAACTCCTCGTCTATGCGGTTCTGCATATTCACCATCGACTGGTTGAAGAGCGTCCTCCACGTGTCGGCAGCACCTTGGTCACTCTGCTCACGGAAGAACGACGTCTCGATCAGGAGGGCCGTGTACAGGCAAACGGCATGACGCGCAGACTGGAAGTGGGCTTCAGAGAAGCGAGGCTCTCCGATCTGAGTGAGCACTGCGAACACAGCCTGTTCTATGAGCTCCTCCACCTCGGACGCCGTCGGACGCGTTGACTCTGTGAACTCTTCTATGTCACCCCCACCACCTGATGCGGTGCGCGTACGCTCGAGGATCGCAACCTCCTCGACCGTGGGCGTGATCATCTCAGGAGTGACGAGGGCGAAGTCGACCACTGGCTCGACACCGGCGGCATACACGGTGAGCGGAATGAAGGTTTCGTACTCCGGAGGCTCCGGGTCACCCGTACGCCACACCCAGAGGTACTCGCCTGCCTCAACAGGAGCCTCGAGCGTGACGCTCCAGATCTCACCATCGAGCGTTGCCTCGACCCAGTAGGAAACGATCTCACGTGTCACGGGACGCTCGATACGCGCGCCCATGTAGGCCTCCACGTCCATCGTGGGGCCCGCCGCGAAACTCGCTGTGATTGTTCCTCCTACTGTTCCTTGCATCTCATCTTCCGGTACAAGACACCGACGTAGGCCACCAGACCCAACGCTGTCGCCACTCCGGCAACAAGATCAGGTCTGGTGGCCCTTGTCATTCTGGGGTCAGGAGTTGTAAAGTCGGATCAGGTCAGCCTTCTTGGCATCCGACTTGTAGTCGACGCCTCGACTGTCCAGTTCCTCCTTCAGCTGATCCACCGTGAGGTCATGTGGATCCTTCACCTGAGGATCCTTGCCCTGCACTGTGGCTGCCTCGTGAGCGGGTACGGACGCCGGCCGGGCAATTGGGCCCTCGACTCCAGCGACGTGTTCGTACTCGCCTTCCTCGACGCGATACGCGTCTGGGATCAACCTTCCGGCACGAACGAGGCGACGTACTTCTACGCCGCCGACGTTCTCATACCCGAAGGTGTTCTTGAGTGCTTTACGTGCCACTCTGGATCACCTCCTGTTCTGGGTTCCCCTGGTTTACCAGCCGCTTGTTACGACGTGGCTGCGACAGCGAAGGACGCCGGACGCCACACCGGGAAGGCGACCCGGGCCTCAGCCAGGACCGTCACCCTGTTGCGCACGAAATCGTCCTGGTCGCTGTCCGACGTCTTCACGTTGACGCCTTCGCGTACCAGAAGCGTCGCTCCCATCGAGTCGCCGACCAGCGGCTCACCCTGGTTGATCGCGACCGTGGGCGTGATGCTCAGGCCCCAGATCGTCGCTGCCGCCATCGAGGCCGGACCTCCGTAGAGGTACATCCCGGTCCTGGCAGCGTTGTCCTCACGCATGAGGAGCAGGTCCTGCCAGTCGAGGGGATGCAAGGCCGCGAAGTTCGGCTCGGCATCGGCGAGGACGACGACGGTCATCGCTCGCAGGATCGCGTCCGCGATGTTGTCACCCGAGACGAACGTCGGCGCACCGATGCCCGTCTGATCGAGGATCCCGGACAGGTTCTGCCCGTTACCGTCACCGCGAAGGATCTGGTACTCGATCTTGCGCCGCACGTCGTACGGCAGGAGGGTGTTGATCAGCGAGGACAGGCCTGCGGCATCGTCCATCGCCTGCCGGTTGACCTTGATCCAGCCCGCGATCGTGCGCACCGGCGCAGTCGCGTCCTCGAGGTCGAGCCCGGACTGCGGCTTGACCGACCCTTCTGCGACGACGTTGGCCGAACCCGGGACCGACACGACCTGGACGTACTCGATGGAGTTCGAGTCAGTCGTCCCAGTCGGGAAGAGGTCCAGGAGACGCAGCGGCCGAAGCAGTGGCGCCTGTAGGCCACGCTGGTCAGGCTGGATGAGGCCCGCCGTCGCCGGCGAGTCCACCGGGACACCTGACGCGCTGGGTAGCTCCGAGAAGAAGCGAACGGCCTCCTCACGGGATGCGATCTGGCCGAGCTGGATGGACCCGAAGCGTGAGGACGACGAGAACAGGCCATTCCTCACGGCTTGCTTGTACGGCCCATCATCGGGATCGATCAGGCGATGCCCGTTCCACCCGCCGATGCGCATGTCACTGATGGACCCGCCATCGTTGTTGACCGGGCTCGGACCCTGGGCGTCACCGACAAGCTTCAGAAGCGCCTGCTCCTGAACCGACAGATCAGCGATCTGATCGTCCACCTGGCCGAGGCTCGCGACTGCCTGCTCGGCAGCGTGGAACTCCGGCATCTCGGTGATCTTCTGTTCGTTGGGCTCGACGCCAGCGAAGGCCTCCTTCGCCTCGTCGCGCTCCTTGGCCTTGGCTGCCCGCTCATCACGCGCAGCTCGAAGGGCCTCCTGGGTCGCCTTGAGGCGATCCCGGATTTCCCTATCTGCCACTACTGACATGAATCCTCCTGGTTGTTTGAACTGCGCGTACCACTTAACCAATCAGCGTAGACGCTATGCGGTCAAGTTCCTCGGATGTGTAAACGACCTTCCCAGGTTCCTCCTGAGACGGGGGCTCCTCCTCTTCGGCCTTGATCGGCACGAAGTCCTCCTCGATCCGAAGGGCCCGTGCTGGCGTTCCCCCACTCGAGGTGACCTCAGAGATGACACTCTGAAGCGTGCCCACGCGATCCGCGAGACCTTCTTCGACTGCCTTCCGCGCAGGTCGCACACGGCCTTCGCCGTATCCCGACTTGACGGAAGACACCGAGACGCCTCGGCCTTGGGCGACCGACTCGGTGAACATGTCGTAGTAGTAGTCGACCGTTCCCTGGATCGCCTCCTGAGCCTCTTCGGAAAGCGGTTCAAACGGGTTCGCCTCGGTCTTGTACTTGCCTGCCGAGATGAGCGTGGGCTTCTCACCCACCTGCTCCAGTGCCCTCGAGAAGTCCCAATGCTCAGCGAACACGCCGATGGACCCGACCTCACCGGAAGGCGTGACGACGATCTCCTGAGCTTGTGACGCGATCCAGTAGGCAGCAGATGCCGCCATCGTGTTCGCGACTGCAGTCACCGGCTTGACCTTGGCAGCAGCAGCGACCTCGTCTGCGACCTCCGGGATGAGGTCGGTCACACCACCAGGCGAATCGATGTCCAAGACGATGTGATCCACTTCGTCCGAGTTCTTCGCCTCCTTGAGTGACTCCCGGAAGGCAGCGAGGCCTGAGCCCATGCCGAAGAGGAGTGCCAGGAGCGACACGTTCGGCGTGATCACACCCTTGAGTGGGATGAGGGCGACAGCGCCAGCCTGCGCGGGCTCCTGGGCGCGCGTCTTGATCGCGTCGAGATCGGCTCCGTAGAACTCGAGAGCCTTCTCACGCATCGCCTCGAGCGAAGCATTCTGACGACGCAGGGCAAGAAGGCCAGCGAGGAGCTCAGGACGAATGGCCCAGATCTTCGCTTCCCCTTCCAGCGCCCAAGCGAGGTCGCCTACCTGTTCCAGTTCCTCACTCACTACCTGATCCTCCTGTCGTGCTCGTGATGGCAGATTGCTCCGTACCGATCGGCCACAGGTTGTTCCGTGGCAAGTAGAACTGATCCATCGCCGGATCGTCCGACCTCGGCAGGTTGATCTTCGTCCTACCCTCGTTGGGAGTCATGACTGCAGTAGCGATCGCTTCCCGTAGTGCTTCGATCTCCTTGAGACGATCACCACGGAGAACAGCAGCGAAGTCAAACTCCACGTACAGGTCGTCCTCACGCAGGAGGCCCCAGACGAGGTGTGAGTTGATCGTCTGCTCGACCAGGACGAGTGGAGGACCCATGCAATCGGTGTAGATCATCTCCCGCTGGACCTCGATGTTCGAGAGTGTCGCCTTGTCGAGGATCCCCATCATCGGTGGCGGGATCTGATACACGGCGATCACTTCGTCACGCGCAACCTTCCGCGTTTCGATCAACTCCGCTTCCTGCGAGTTATGACCGATGCCCTTCCAGTCGAGGCCAGGAGGCAGGAGTGCAGGCTTGCCAGCGTTCTCGGGCTGCCCGTAGATGTAGTTCAAGTCGGTACGCAGGTTCGCCATGATCTCCCGGCGTTCCGTTGCGTCGATGCCGAGGAAGGCTTCTGACGCCATCACAGCAGACGCAGGGCGTCCCCCGTTGACGAACATGGCCTTCTGCCAACGCTGGGCAGCATCTTCGATCGCGATGGTCGTGCCCAACTGCTGAAGAGGTGACGTGCCGATCTGGCCTGTCGGTGACCACCAGGCAGTGTGGACGACGTTGTCTCCGCTGACCTCGCGACGCTCCGAAGCAAGATCGATGTTGACCTTCCACCCACCGATGTTGTCGCGCCCGACCCAGATCGGCTCGAGGAAACGCCAATCGTGCGGCGTGAAGAGGAGCCTCCCGCGTGCGCCCTCTTCCACCTCGACCATGCTGTTGCCATGAACGAGGAGTGGGCCAAGGAAGGCCTGCACCAGCGCTGCGAGGTACCCACGTTCCCACGGAAGACGGAGCGAGTCAGCGAGGGGATGGTCCCCAGGCCACAGGCGCTCACGTGAATCCTCACCGGTGCGTTTGTACACCTTGAGAGGCACGCGAACTGACCAGGTGAGCATTCGCATGACAGCAGCAGCGACCCACGGTTGCGTCTGGAACAACTTGGCATAGGACACTGTCTTGTTGCCAACGAGCTGAAGCGTCGTCGGGAACACGAGGCCCTCTGGGCCCCAGTACACAGACGACTTGTTGAGGTCTCCCCTTCCCGGAGCGATCTCAACAGGTGCGCCGGAATCGTCAAGTATCGTTGTCGGCATCCTGGATTACCTGGAGGAAGGCGATGTTAACGTCCGGTATGCGCGCACGTCCCATCATCTTCGTCTGAGCACCACCTTCACCGAACTGCAGTGCCTCTGACAACTCGACGTAACGCCTGGTCGACTTGAACACGACCCCTCGCGTTGTCCTCTGATCAAACGTATTGATCACGACTGTCTCACCGACGACCGCTGCAGGCTCACTCTGTACAGCCTCCCACTTGCTGGACAAGTTGCCAAACACGATCAACAGTCCCAGCAGAAGCGTGATGCAGATGACAATGACCTCGACCATTACAAACCCTCAATCCTGTAGTCCTCGACATTACCTGGTACTGCCTTCTTCAACTTGCCAGTCGCCTCATCGATCATGTGTGGCGACGTGGCGACATTCAGTGCCATCGCCAATCCGTCGAACCCGTCAATGGCGGTGTACTGATCAGGAGCCTCACCGCGCCAACGCTTGTTGCCCGCCGTCGGCTTGGCAATCGCCCTGAGGACCTGCTCACCGAACTCGTCTGGCCCATCCCACTCGATCTTCTGATTCTCGACGTACTCGCCCAACTTCATGGAGGCGTAGTCGAAGGCAGTCCCCTGCGAGTGATCAACGATCGTCACTCCGTGCTCCTCCTCGAGCGTCTCGGCAACATCTCCGCCACCCTGAGCACGGTCGAAGGCGATGATCATGTCCGGCCAGCGTTCGTGCATCATCTCGAGAATCGTTCCTACCTCACGTGTGCGACGAGGCTTCCCTTCTTCTGGAGGCTCGAGGATGACCGCACCCGCGCATCGCACACGTCCCTCGTTTGGCTTCCAGACAGGAACGATCGCTGTGGTAGCCCACTTGTACCCACGGTCGAGTCCGACGACGACCCGTACCCCAGCACCTGTTGGGATCGAGAGGCCTGACTTCTTCAAGCCGTACCACTGACCCCTGTCGATCGCGCCCACACCTGCAGTGACCCACTGATTGGCGTTCTGGCGGAGGAACTGCCAACGTAGGATCCTGTTGAGTGCCTTCCAGACACGTCGAAGTGAGCGAGCGTCGATCCAGGACGCCGGGTTTGCCTTCTCGACCTCCTTCAGGTAACGGTCAAGCTCAGGACCTGCCGTGACATGCAACGGGGGAGGCGAAATCGAAGGAGGTACTGACCAGATGTGCCCGACTGTCTCTCGATCGCCGTCGATCGCACGAATGTAGTACTCACCGGGCCTCAGGCCCGTTTGGACTTCCGCTCCGGTTTCGGTGTCCAGGACGCTGTCTTCGAGCCGTCCGAGGTGAGAATCACGATTCGTGCCGGCCGTCGTTCCGATGACTGCTTTGACCGTTTGCCCACGTGCGCCGGATTTGATCGTCTTGGTAATGAGGACAGACACTGCAGCACCGTTGTCACTGTGGCGGTGGAGTTCCTCAACAAGAATGAGGGTAGGGTCCTTACCTTCAACAGATGACCCACCTTGTTCCTCCCGGCGTTGAGATGTTGACCTGGCGAAGATGCCGACCTCAGGGTTGTCCAACCACATTGGGATCAGACGCCCACCCTGATATTCCTGCGGCTCCCACCAGTACCCGAACACGCCACCGCGACGACGCGACTCGAGAACAAACGCTGCAGCAGCATTCGTGGTGTTGCGCGCATGCTCCAGTTCGCCACCGATCACGAATATCCGAGGCCGGCGGACAACATAGGTGCCGTGGTGCAAAGCGAGAGCACCGAAGAGCGAAGACTTGCCGTTACCTGTCGGCCACTCCCACAGGTGCTGGAAGAATTCTGCCTTCGGGCCTCCGGAGAAGAAGTCCTCGAGGGGACTCATCTGCCACTGCTCGAGCGTGAACCTGCCATCGATCGAGTCGGGATCAGGCAACGTGTGGCAGAACCTCTCGAAGTGCTCGAGTGACTCGTTCTCAGGCTTGGGCTCCGGAAGACGTATCCCCTCCGGCAAGCGTGCCATGCGTCCGGTCACGCTGGTACCTTCATCCTTTGCCGTGCTGCCTCCCACACCTCAGCCCAGCGCCATGACTGGGTCTCATACGTGTGGTCCCGCAGGATCGTCGCTTGCGACTGCTCGACCCACTCCTTGCGCAACTCAGGATGATCGAGAAGGGCGCGAATGTGACGCTTCCACTCTCGACTGCGACGGGCAAGGAGGACCGGGATGTGCTTTGCCAACTCGACGTACTCGGCCGTCGGTGATGCGACGACGGACGTGCCAACAGCAGCGAACTCGAGCCCCTTAAGCCACGACTTGGCAGCGTTGAACTTCGTGTCTGCGAGTGGGACGATGCCGACGTCTATCTTGGCAATGCCATCTGGGTACCCGGACAAGGGCAACGGGCCTGTTGCCTCGACCTCGTGCCTGAGGTCAAGATGCTCCTTCACGTCAAGCCCGTTACCGACACATAGGAAGCGGTCCCGTGACTCGAGCGCGTCACGCACGCCTCCCCTCGTCACCTGTAGATCGTCTGGGTGCATCGTTGTAAACCCGCTCCAGCCGATCGTACGCCCATTGCTGTGACGCTTGACACTCGTGTAGCGCTCCGGCACACAGTTCCTCAGGACGACGGCGTTGCCACGTTTGCCGTACCTGTCAGCAAGCGCTGGTGTCGAGACAGTGAGGAGGTCTGCACGCGCGCAGGCCTTCGCCAGATGAAGATAGTTCTCGTCCTTGTTGAGGCGAGGGTTGTAGAGGTGCCTCGCACCATGCGACGAGTGCAGGCATGAGAAGTCATCGTCCAGGTCCACGACAACAGTCACGCCTGACTTCTGGAAATGTGGAATGGCCTCAGCGAGGATCCGCTGCAGCGGACGCTGCAGGACGAGCACGTCTGCGTCGATGTCTCCGACCCCAGTCACCTTGACCGGGTTGAAGTTCACGTCCCGCTGAACCCTGATTGGCAGGTGCTGGTCAAACCTGACCTCCACACCCGGCTCGATCGCGCTGAGGACGCGGCCCGGAAAAAACATCCTGTAGAACCCACACCCACCTTTGTCAGCGGGTGCCATGAGAACCTTCACTTGTTCCTCCTCATATGACTCCGATCACGTCGAGCGCTGCCAATCCCATCGCGAGTGTGATCACTCCAGCGATGCAGAAGGCAATGATCACGTTGGCCTAGGCTTCACTCGCAGGGATCGGCGTTTGACGACTGCCTCATCCCCTGTCCCCTCAAATGTGTACTCCCAGATGCCTGGTGCGGATGACGTGTCGATCATGGCCTGGAACTTGCCATCCTCGATCTTCGTCACTCCCATACCTTCGAGATCGAGAACGACCACGTCAGCATCGTCCGGTGGGTAGATCGTCACGATCACGTCATCCGGGTCTTCCTGAACGCCACTCACAGGATCAGTGAACGTCCCGACCACCCAGACCTTCGTGCCTTGCACATAACTCATTCTTCGATCTCCATTCCTTCGTGTGCCTCTTCGGTGAACAGGTTCTGGTCCTCTTCCTCGAGGAATGAATCCTGAACCACATGTGTAGTAGTGAGACCCATCGTCATCTCGTCCATCCAAAGCGTAGTGGCGGCCTTGTCGAAAACGACGAGGACCAGTTTGCTGATGGCAGGGACAACATCGAGCAAAAGCGGAACGATGTTGTCGGACATGGTGAGGAGGTCGTTTATGTCACGGTACGTCTCCGAGGCCGTGATCGCCTCGTCCACGACGACAATCAGATCACCGATCTCGACTGCTCGATCGAACGTCACAGCGTCACCGATGCCAAGCGTGTCCGCGACCAACCGCGTGATCGGAAGGGCCGAGGTGAGCGCGTCTTCGACCGTAAGTGACTCAGCCAAGGACCGGAAGGCCCCTTGAGTCGTCGTCACCTGGTCTGCCGCCAGAAGGTTGTCCGCGACCGAACGCTGGTAACCAGACATGAACGCACGTGCGTCCGTGATGCCGAGTACGTCTGCCAGTTCCTTCAAGATGATGATGTTGGCCGCAATCGAGTCAGCAATCCCGAAGCTGTCCGCGACCGTACGCTGCAGTACTGCCGATCGCGTCATGGAGTCCTCGATGGTGAGGATGTCCTGTAGACCTACACCTCTCGCCAATGTCTGGGCGTCTGCCAGTGCCAGCGTATCCTGCAGTTCCTTAAGGACCAGGATGATCCCGAACATGCTGTCCGTGATGCCAAGCGCGTCACTGATCGTCCTGGCGTAGCCCTCCGAGGTTGCCACTTCATCCGTGAGAACGAGGCTCTCGTCCACGGACCGGAATGCCACCGTACTCGTCA
>Ga0190271_10000818_pt1 | contig 16525 bp, 19 predicted proteins | sample Popmic356T_FD_133747 | JGI IMG/M metagenome (GOLD analysis project Ga0190271, IMG submission 133747) | Populus adjacent soil microbial communities from riparian zone of Weber River, Utah, USA - 356 T | ecosystem: Environmental > Terrestrial > Soil > Riparian zone | place: USA: Utah | collected...
CTGGGCGATGCCCAGTACGGCGAGGTCACGAAGGCCGAGGTCGCTTCGGCGCTGCACATCTTCGCCCAGTCCCCAGGCATCCCCCGTAAGGGCAAGCGCCTTGCAGACGGAACCCGCGAGATCGTCCCTTCGGGACTGCCTGCGCTGTCCACGATCCGCAACGCACGCTCCACCCTGGGAGCGTTCTTCGCGGAACTCGACCTGGCGTTGGGCATCGACCGCCCCAACCCGGCTCACGGCATCGACCTGAGACGGATCGCGGGGCGGCGACCCGTGAAGGATCCGAGGGCACTCACGGCCCAGGAGGTCGATGACCTTCTGGCCTGCGTCACCGAGGCGTACCGGCCTCTGGTCACGATCATCTGCGACACGGGGATGCGCTCGGCTGAAGCCCGTGGGCTTCGCTGGGTGGACGTGTCCGACGACGTGATCCACGTCTGCGGTCAGGCCGACGAACACGGCGGCTACAGCGAGGGCGGCAAGACGAAGGACGCCGTTCGGGAGATCCCGCTGACGCAGAGGGCGAAGGCAGTCCTGGCCGAGCAGTACAAGCTGACCGGCAACGGGACGTTCGTGTTCGCCACCCACTCAGGCGGGACGAGCAACAACGCGAACCTCTGGCGTGCCGTCCAGCGAGGCTGCGACCGGGCCGGGATCAAGCGGGTCGGCGTCCACGACCTTCGGCACACGTTCGGGATGATCGCGGTCGAGAACGGGATGCCGATTCCCGTCCTGTCGAAGCTGATGGGCCACTCCGATCCCGGCTTCACCGCCTCGCGCTACCTGCGGGCCGTGATCGACCTCGATGCGAAGCGGCGGGCGATGAGAGCGGCGTTCGGGGAGGAGTCGTGAGGCATCTCTGGCTCCTCCTCGCCATCCCGCTCGGGATCCTCGGCGTCTACATCCTCCTGAGCGGCGGCTGGATTCTGTACGGGCTGGCTGCGCTCGGGTTGAGCTACACCCTCATCCGCGACTGGAACTACGGCGAGTAGCTGCGCTTCGCCCTTCGGGGTTCAACGACTGCCAGAGCAAGAGCCTGCGCTTGATCGGTGAAGGCGTACACCCCCCACCGTCTACTGGCGGGAAGGTGTACGCCGAGTCCTGCCGTCACAGTCGCCTTGGCATCACGGAATCGGCCCGTGGGGAGTTGCTCGACGGGGCGGGCCAGCCGGATCGCCCCATGCCCACGGCACCCCTGGCCCGAGGGCCAACTGGCGGGCGTGAGATCGCATCGTCTAGTTCGGGTTGCCTGACTACACCCTCTGACGGCACTTGAAAGGGAGAGGGCCACTTCTCCCGGTTAGCCCGACACGCCTGCCCGCTACCGCTTCTGCATCCGCCTCCGCTTCGCCTTGGCCTTGCGTTGCCGGATGTACGCCGCCTTCTGCGGGGCGGTGAGCCTGTTCCAGAGCGCCCGCTTGCGCGTGGCCCCTGGCTCAAGTCGCTTGTCCTGCGGCAGCGTCGTCACGACGAACTCGCGCCCGTCGATGATCTCGGTGCGCTGCGTCATGCGGCCTCGCTCCGATGGGCGTCCTGATGGCACGGGCGGCACTTCCACTCCACGAACAGAGGCAGGCGAGGATCGGGGTGGTGCGCCTCGACCAACGAGCGCCCGAGGGCGTCCGTCCCCGGAGCCTCCCCGCACTCCTCGCATGTCTCTGGCCGGACGAGCTTCCCGGCGCGGATCGCGTCAGCGACCGCCCATCGCGCACGCAGCCGGTCGCGGTGACGCTGGCGGTACCGCTCGACGTGCGCCCTGACCCGCTCGGGGTGAGCCGCTCTCCAGCGGCGCTGGTACTCAGCCCCGCTGGACATCCCCGCCCCCGTGATCCCGTGCAGGCAGTCCAGCGTCCTGTCGGGTCACGGGTTGGCGCGGGGCGCTCCGTGTGGTGCGGGGGGCGGTCGTCTCAGGAGAGACGGTGCCGCTTGCTGCGCTCGCGGGTTGGCCCGGAGGCTCCGCGAGTAGGTGGTCGATCAGTTCGTCAACGACGAGCTTCGACGCGATGGGGATGAGCCGCTCCGATGGAGCGCCGCCCTCCAGCATCGCCAGGTACGTCTTGGACAGGAGCGCCCGTCGCAGAACCTCGACCCGAGGACTGAGGGGCCGGTCAGGATCGGCTGGCCGAGGGGTCGGCGGTCGATCTACGAAGGACATTCCCAGTACTCCACGCTCGGGAGCTTACTACTCCCAGCAAGCCCGACGCGAGAAGCCCTGAAAGCGAAAGAGCCTCGGTGACCGCCGAGGCTCCTTCGTCGTACTAGACCTTGGCCTCCCCGCTTCGGACTTGTGGAGTACCGGGGACGGGTCGGCTTTCGGCTCTCACCCCCGCCACGGCGAGAGCCGCGACAAGGTGATCTTCACGCCGTCAGCATACGTCGCCGCGATGACGGAGTGCGAGTGCTGCCGAGTGATGGGGTACTCGGCTCGCTGCACCCCGCCGAGTCGGGCTTCGTTCCCGGCAAGTGGGCCTGGATGGAATCGAACCATCGACACACCCGTTATGAGCGGGGCGCTCTAACCACTGAGCTACAGGCCCAAGTTGCGGGGAGCCTATCCGCCTCTCCCGACCCGACCCCACTCGCCGCATGGTTGAGCCAGGTCGGAGAGCAGGCGATTATGAGGTAGCTCCTCCCCTGTAGACATGCGGGGAAGTCGTGTCCTCTTGCTGGGAACTCGGTGCTGTATCATGTGCGCGTTCCCGGCAATCCCGACCAAGGAGACACGACATGACAGAGACAGAGGCGACACGTCCTCCTCTCTCCGATCTCGACTGGTACCTCGCGTACTGGAACCACAGCCTGTACGCCACGCCCAGGGAGATGGCCGAGATCCTCGGCGTCGTCACCCCGGAGGAGGCGAAGGAGTGGGTCGAGGACATCGGGATCGAGTCCGTCCGCGACCGAGACGAGGACAGGTACGTCCGCCTCGGGCTGGCGTTGAGGGAGGAGCGTGGCTGGCGCGACCCTGACATCCGCAACCGCCTCGGGGTGACGGCCCGCCAGATGAACCGCGTGATGGTGGCCGAGGCGTTGGCCGGGGAGGAGTGATGCTCCTCCGCGCCCGCCGCTCCTGGGCACCGATCCTCGCCCGAGCCGCCGAGATCGTCGCCTCCTACGCGACCGCCGTGACGCTCAGGCAGTTGCACTACCGCCTCGTCTCCGACCCGGCGCTGGACTACTCCAACACGCTGGGCGACTACAAGCAGTTGTCGGCCAAGACTGCGGCACTTCGCCGCGACCGGGAGTTCCCGCCGCTGGCCGACCTGACGCGGGGCATCGAGCAGGAGTGGTGGAACGTAAGCGCCGGGGAAGCGGCGCAGGAGGCACTTGAGCGATTCCGTCTCGACCGTTCCCGTGGACAGGATCCGCTCCCCTTCGTCGTGGTCGAGAAGGCCACGCTGACGGCCCAGGTGCGCTCCTGGGTGGACGACAAGACGATCCCCGTTGCCGCCCTTCGCGGGTACTCGTCGGAGACGTTGGACTCGGCCATCGAGCGGTTCGCGTTCGGGCAGAAGCGCGACGTTCGCGTCATCTACATCGGTGACCTCGACCCCGAGGGCGAGGACATCGAGCGCAACTTCCAGTGGCAGACCGACCTCGACACGGAGCGCATCGCCATCACCCCAGAGTTGGCGACGTTCCACAAGCTCCCCGAGGAACCCGGCAAGGAAGGATCCTCCCGCGCCCCCGCGTTCATCGCCAAGTACGGACGCCTGTTCCAGATCGAGGTCGAGGCGCTCGATCCCGACGTGCTTCGTGGACTCGTCCAAGACGCCATCGCTGAGACGTGGGACGACGCTCTGGAGCAGGACGTTCTGGACGAGGAGGACGAGCAGCGCGAGCAGCTTCAGGCGTTCGTTGACAAGTTCGGAGACGTGGCCGAATGACGGCCATCCGCACCGGGTCGGTCACCCGGAACGCCGAGGCGGGCACTCCCGCGAAGGACACCCGCCCCGGCTCCACCGCTCCCAAGGGAGCGACAGGAAGGAGGACTCTAGTGAGTCCCAGTTCAGTAGACGAGATCATCGAGATCCTTGAGAAGCTCGGCGTACCAGCCGAGCTTGAGGGGATCAAGACGTTCATGGTGACCATCGAACCCGAGGTTGCCGAGAAGCTGATGGCGGCGAACGAGAACTTCCGCACGCTCAAGCCCCAGACGCTTGCCCGCTACGCGGAGGACTTCCTCACGGGTGGGTGGCGCTTCACCGGAGAGCCGATCATCTTCGACTGCAACGGGAAGCTCCGTGACGGTCAGCACCGGCTCTACACATGCATCCAGACGGGCGTGACCTTCAGCACGCTCGTCGTCGTGGGAGTCGAGCCGGACGCCCTGCTCAACATCGACACGGGGGCGAAGCGCACGCTGGCGGACTACCTCCGCTACCACGACTACGACAACCCGAAGTCGCTGGCTGCCGCGATCCGGCTCGCCTACGAGTACGAGAAGATCGGGAAGGTCACGCAGAACGGGCGCGGGTCGAACAACGCGCTGATGACGTGGTTCGTGAAGGACGGCCACGAAGGGCTGACCGAGGACGTTCGCCGCGTGAAGCTCTGGGAGCGAGACATCCCCGTCCTCACCGCCTCGCACATGGGGGCGATCAGGCACTCCGCGTCGAACGTCATCGACATCGAGGACGTGGACTCGTTCTTCTCGGCGCTCGCTTACAAGGAGTCGGTGACGGACGTTCGCTCGCCGGTCGTGCATCTGCGCGAGGCGTTCCTGCGGATGAAGGCCGAGTCCAAGAGCCGGGGCGTGCAGATCCCGATGATCGTCGCCACGACGATCAAGGCGCTGAACGCCTACGTCGCGGGCGACGAAGTGACGGACTCCCGCAGCCTGTACTGGGCCAGCGGTGGGCGCTCGCCCGAGGACTTCCCGCAGATCCAGAGAGGGCTGGCCGAGGAGATCCTCGCCGGGGGCAATCGCGGTGGGTCGGCGTAAGCCGACCTACCCCCGCCCGACCGGGTTCGTGGGGATTCAGGAAGTGCAGGAGAGCGTGTTCAAGGCCAGGATCAGGTTCGCCCCCAAGCCAGGAAGTACGACGGAAGGTGGAAGCGGCCAATACCGTCAGCGCACGTTCGACAACCTGCCCGCCGCCCGTCTCTGGCGGCGTGACCAAGAACGGGAGAGGGACTCCCTCTACCCCGTGCGGAAGTGCGAGTCCTGCGGTCGGGAGTTCCACGCACGTCCCTACCGGGGCCAACCCGAGAAGGTCTGTTCCTCCATCTGTCGGAGAAGGCGGATCGCCGCCATGAACAAGCTGAACCCGACCCGGAAGTCCTCGCGCATCGAGCCACACATCTCGTCCGTGGGCCAGAGCTTCCGCGTGCAGGTCGTCATCAATGGACGCCCGAGAATCAAGCAGGTACGCACCCTCGCGGAAGCTCGCTCTGTTCGGGAATCGTTGCTTCGGGAGCGGGAGAGGGCGCGGACAAGAACGTGCCCGGTCTGTTCGCAGGTGTTCCGCGCTCGTTCAGGACGCCAGGGCTACTGCTCACGCACCTGTGGGGGGCGGGCCAAGAAGCTCGGGATCCTCGTTGTCCCAGGGAAGGCTCTGCCATCCACCCGCCGCAAGGCCCGCGAGCGCCAGCGCGAGGAGCTTCGGCAGTACGAGCGTGACCTCATTGAGCAGGGGCGTCCGCTCCTACGCGAGATGGAGCGCAAGCGCATACACGGAGAGGAGGCAGCGTGACCCAGAACGACGAACGGGGCCGAAGCCCCGTCGCCGGTTCCCAAGCAATCACCGAAGGTGATGCAAGGGCCGCGAGGGTATCCGAGATGTCCACCGCCGAGTTCCGCGAGTGGGTCAAGACGCTCGACGCTCAGGAGCGGTGGATGTGGCGCGACTACCGCAGGAAGCTGTCCAAGGATCGCTACGAGCGGGAGCGACTAGCCACCCTCGCCAGCCCCCAGGAGTTGGCGGAACAGTGGATCAACTTGCAGCACCCGCTCACGAAGGAGGACTTGATGAAGCTGACACTGGAGGAGGTCATCAGCCTCGATCTCCCGCCCGAGGTTCTCACCGAGGTCGTCACCGAGCTTCGACGCCAGCGCAAGCGGGAGTCGTGGCGGCGATGGCGGGAAGCGCACAAGGAGGAGCAGGCCGAACGGCTGCGAGAACAGTGGGAGCGGCTGAAGGCCGACCCCGTGAGGTACGCCGAGTACAAGGCGAAGAAGGCCGAGGCGATGCGGCGCAAGAGGAAGGAGGCGAAGCGTGGCGACGAGTGACGAGCAGATCGTCCATGTGGACGAGCGGGCGCTCCGCAAGATGGTGGACGAGGCCGTGGACGAGCGCATGAGGCGCGAGCGGGCCGTGGGCGTCTCCGTTCCCGAGGCGGCGCACATCCTCCGCGTCTCGACCAAGACCATCTGGCGGAAGATCAAGGCGGGCGAGATCCAGGCCGAGCGTGTTCTCGGCCACGTCCGCATCACCCAGGACGAGATGGATCGGCTCAGGGAGGGGCGATGACCTCCCTGCGCTGGCCCTTCACGGAGGACGGCGAGTGGGATGGAAGGACGACGTTCCGCTGGACGAGTCCGGGTATCAGCATCGAGCAGGCGACCCTGCTGACCAACCTCAAGGGATGGGTGTGGTCGGTGCGCGAGCTTCGTGACAGCGGCTACCAGTTCACCCTCACCCGCCGCAGCGCGGAGCCGGTGGAGATCGTTCCCAAGAGGCGCAGATCCCGGTGGGCCAAGAAGTGAGAACCGCTGGCCGTGGCAGGATTCGCGGTATGCCTTGCCCCGATTGCGAGATGGCCCGCGATCTTGAGCGGCACGCCCGCCTCGTCGCCCTCGGGCTGGAGGAGGCACGGGAGATCGAGCTTGCTGCGCTCACGCCCGAGGAACGGCGTGCGGTGCGCGAGGAGGAGGAGCTACTCCAGACTCTCCTCGACCGCATCATCGAGCGTCGGGCCGTCGCCGCGTAGCCCGTCGAGAAGCTGGAAGGCGCCGTCGAGATCCTCGACCGGGATCGCCTCCGCGAGCCACGCTCGCTCCTCGTCGTCGGCCAGCGCCTCCTGCCAGTCCTGAAGCTCCTCGTACCGCTCGATGACCGCGTTGACGACGGCGGGCGTCGTCATCTGTCCGTCCGGCAGGACGAAGATCGGCTCGCCACAGTGGGGGCAGGGAGTGAGGCTCATGCCCAGTCCAGATGGACGTGGGGAGCGGCGTGGTCTGCCGAGATGCGGGCGATGACCTGACCCTTCTTCACCTTCGTCCCCGCTGGCAGGACGTTCTCGATGTGGCCGATCCAGTAGGTGCGGCCATCGTCCCCCTTGAAGTACATGGACTGCCCGCCTTGAGCGGAGCCGTGGCGGATGATGGTGCCCGAGACGGGAGCGCCGACGTTCGTTCCGGGGTCGCCCATGATGTCCACGGCGTGCGTGTAGCCCTGATCGGAGAGGCCATCGGTCGGGTGCGTGGACTTCCAGCGGGTCGGCAGTTGCAGGAACCCGCCCTTCCCCTTCGGGAGCGGAGGAACCTTCGTCGGCGGGATCGGCCCCGGTGCTGCGGGATCTAACGCGGGAGCGGGCGGTGGTGCGGGCGTCTCGTAGAACTGCTGCGTGAGTCCGGGCAGGGAGTTGATGTCGATGCGCCCCCCTCCACTGACGAACTGCCCGAGCATCGCCTGACCGAGCGCAGCCCGGTTCAGCACGGGGCGCGTGGGCGCAGACGGGAGCGTCGGGCCGGTCGCACGCGGCGGGCGCGGGATCGCGCTCGGGCGCATCGGGAAGCCACCGCCCGAAGCCTCCCCGCCGAGCTTCGCCATCACGCCCGACACGACCGAGGCCCAGTTGCCTTCGTCGTTCCCGTCCGAGCCGGGGGCGTACTTGGAGACGATCTGCTGGGGAGTGGTCAGCCCGGAGTCGAGGTAGTTCCGGCGCAGCCCTCGGGCGACATCGTTGATCGCGTCGTCGTAGGACTCGTAGGTCTGCCCTCGGTGAACGCCCCAGTTGAAGGGATTGTTCTGGAGGCGCTGATGCTGCCCCGCCCCGGACTCGATGGTGGCGATCCCGACGAGGAGCCGGGGATCGACGCCGTACTTGCGGCCCGCCCGCACGAAGCTCTGACCTCGCCCCGCCATCGGGCTTCCTCGACCGGCGAGGTAGTTGTCGATCTGCGGGGCGAGGCTCATTCCGGCTCCTCATCGGGGAGTCCGTGCGCGAGGTACTCGCGGGCGCGGAACATCGCCCCGGCGATGGCGTCGTTGTACGTCTCCGAGGGAGCCATCTTCGGCCTGGAGATGTCGGGGAAGTGCTTGTCCCAGACCCGCGTGAGCAACTCGTACTCCTCCTCGACCGTGAGCTTCTCGCGCCCGTACCGCTCGCGGGTGGCGAGCCGCAGGCGCGAGGCGCGGTCGCGGTAGTCCCAGTACGCATCGAACGAGCGCCTGAACATCGGCTCGTCAATCACGTCCCCGTAGGCCCGCTCGATGTCCTCCTCCTCCTGCGCCTTCGCCTTGCGGGTGGAGCGGAACGGCTTGCGCGGGGTGAAGCGCAGCGCCTCGTCAGCGAGGGCACGTCGGAAGCCCGAGTCGCCGGTCGTGCGGATCATCTGGCCGTAGGGGACGAAGTTCGCAAGCCCCTGCCAGAGAGCGTCGGACACGTTGCGCGTGTCCTTCAGCCCCGCCGCGAACCCGACCGCAGGCGTGAGGTAATCGAAGGCTGCCGAGAGGTCGCCCCGCGCCACGGACTGCGTGGTGCCCGCCGTCTCCGCGACCACCGACAGCGGGTTCACTTGAGCGAGGTCGTAGCGCCCCTTGGGGATGTCGAACGGGCCGGGGAGATCGACGCCGGGAACCTCGACCTCGGAGGATCCCTGCCCGGTCGTGAAGGGCACGTCGAGCGGCTGCTCCGGGGCTTGCTCGGCCAGGTTCGCAGCGATCCCGGTGATGACCGGGCGCTCGCGGGCGTACACCGCAGGCCACTTCATCGCGGCCCGCAGGTACGGCCACACAAAGAGGAAGCGAGTCGCCTGCTCGCGCTCCCACTGGGTGAGGGAATCGAAGTCGAGGAGGTCATCGCGGGTGCGCTGCCGGATCTGCTCGCGGGCGCGGATGAGTGCAGCCTCCTCGGGGAAGTCCGCTACGTCCTCCTTCTTCGCGTTCAACAGCCGCTTCCAGTCCTCCGGGGTGTCGAACCCCATCTTCCGCGCCCTCGACATCCACGCGGCGATCCTGAACGGCTCGTCCACCGCCGATCCGAGGACATCCGCGAGGCGGGTGGACTCCCGCGCAGCGCCCTCCTCCAACTTCTCAAAGGTGCCGACACGCGAAGTCGTGAACTTGGGGATCCCCGCCGTCGCCCTGACCTCCCCGGACTGCGAGCGGATGAGGGTCAGAAGCTCGTCATCGACGCCCTTCGGACGCCCTCGCGCCATGAGCTTCATCGCCGTGGGCAGAGCCTCCGGGTTCGTCGCCGCGAGCATGAGGATGTTCGACGGGACGTTGCTGAGTGCATACCGGATCGGCCTGCCGATGATGAGCGAGAAGCGGGCGAGCGTGTTCGCCAGCCCGAGCATCGAGGGAGCCTCCTTGCGGTTCACCCGGCGCCCGAAGCGGGCCTCGACAACGTGGTCGGGGAGCCAGCGCACGTCCGGCTCGCCCTGCCACTCGGGGAGGGGACGCGACTCGCGGTGAGCCACCCAGTCGTCGGCGGCAGACGCCACGGCTTCGGGGTCATCGAGGACGGTGGCGGTGTCCTCGCCCCGGTTGACGAGCTTCTCCCACTCCTCGTCGGTCATGTGCAGTTCGGCCTTCGTGCGATCCGAGATCGACTTCGCCGCCGCGTCGGGATTCCTGATGAGGTACCCACCCTGCCCTCGCGGGATCTCGTCGGCTGCGATGTCGTAGAAGTCCTTTCGCATGGCGAACGTCTCGGCGTACCGCAGGCGCATCGAAAGCAGGTAGAGCAGGACGCTCGGATCCATGTTGACCTGACCAAGCTGGTGGAGAACGAGGTCGTTCTTCGATGAGCGCGAGACTTCGCGCTGAAGCTGCGTCTTGCCGACCACCAGGCCCGACGAGGGGAGACGGACGGGGCCAGTCCAGTTCGCGGCGAGGTTGCGCCAAAGGCTGAAGTGCGGGAAGTAGCCGCGTGCGCTCATGTCCTCGGGGATCAGATCCCTGGCGGCAAGGTCGTTGACGATGAGTTCGCGGCGACGGCGGTACCTGTCTGCGAGCTTCAACTTCTGCGCCTCGGTCATCCCGCGAGAGTTGATGAACGCCCCGATCTCCTCGACCATCTCCGAGATGCGCTCCATCGAGCGCATCGCGGCCTCGTACTTCTCGGGGGAGGGCGGGTTCTCGATGAACCGCTTGATCTCGTCGGCCTCCTGGCGGATGAGCGCCCTGGAGTCGTCATCGAGATGGGTGCGCTCCTTGCTGGCGGGGACGTAGCGCCCTCCCCTCGACCGCTCAAGGGGAAAGACCTCATCGAGATTGGCGAGAACGCTGTCGCTCCCAGACGTGAGGATCGCCCCGTCCTCATCGACATGCTCGATCTTCCAGACCGGGGCCGCATCTGGAGTCTCGTAGGCAGCGGGCTTGCCCACGAACTGCGTGGGGTTGTCCACGTCATCGAGCGCCATGTGGACACGCTGGACGTACACGCCCTCATCGAGCATCTGCTCGCGGGACTTGAGGTACGCGGTGAGGGCTTCCTTCGGATCCATCTGCTTCGGAAGCTGGAGGAGGGCGGTCAGCGCCGTGGCCGTGGGCGTGTGTTCCTTCTCGCCCTTCAGGAAGCCCCAGACCGGCCCCGTCTTGCCCCGCGAGAAGCGGTACGCGATGTCGGTGATCGGCTTGGACATGCCCGCGATCTCGGCCTCGATCTGACGGAGATCCTCCTTGGCGAGCCGCTTCTCAAAGCGACCGGCACGCGCCCCCTCGGAGAACTTGCCGCCGACCGTGCGGCCTCCTGCTGTCGTCAGCGGGAGGGTGCGCGAGGCCGAGTCGTAGACCGACTCCAAGCCCCTGCCGAGGGGAGACGATGAGCGCGGGAGCGTGACCTCGCGCTTGCCGCCTCCGGGGATCTCGATGCGGAGCTTGCGCGGGTCGATCCCGCCCTTGATGCCGAGGGTGTCGAGGAAGCCTGGGGCACGCGATTCCGTGCCAGCGAGCCTCCACGCCTCCCCCTTCGTCATCCCAGGGTTCGCCTTCCTCACGCTGCGGCTGATCTTGGCGAGCGAGCCTGCCCTGCCGACCGTCCCCGCCACCGGGAGGACGTTCAAGGCAGCGATACCGGGATCGTCGTACCAGGCGTCCTTCGCGTCCTCGATGTCGTCGGGGTCATCGAGGTCGAACCACACGTCCCAGTCGCCCTTCTTGTTCTTCCCGAACACTTGCTTGCGCTCCAGCCAGCGCAAGGGGCCGACGCCGGGAGTGAGCCGGTCGATCTCGTCGGTGATGGAAAGCCCGAGGCGCCCGAAGCGCCTACCCGCAGAGCCGTACTCGCGCCGGTAGATGTCGGCGGCGGTGTGCCCGAGTCCTCGGCCCGTGGCGACGGGGAGGTCGATGGCGAGCGAGCGGGCGAGTTGCGGAACGTCCCCGGCGAGGTTCGCCAGGAAGCCTCCGAAGGAGCGATCCTCCTTCTTCCTTCTTCTCGTCGGCGGTGACGGCGGGCTGGCCGAGTAGCCGAAGGGCACTTAGCCCCCCTTGAGGTTGGCGAACTTCCATTCCTCCAGCGTCGGCAGAGGAGACGAGAGGAACCATGCCTTGATGCGCTGGACGAACTCGGCCTTGCGCTGTGGACGGAGCTTCTGCGGGACGTTCTGCTCGATGGCGGGCCAGTAGCTCCGCAGGTAGTAGTTGGCGACCGCGTTGACGCGAGCGGTGTGATCCTTGCCCTTCGGCGGCTTGGAGGGGACGCCGTTCCCCGCCTTGTAGTAGACCGACGCCGGAACCTGATTGATGTAGTTCGCGTCGGCGTTGTTGGCGAGGTTCGCAAAGAACTCGGCCTGCGCCTGCGCTCCCGTCGTCCCGCCACCCGCGCTGCGGCGAGCCTCGGCCTTCTGAGCGGCCAGGGTCTTGTTGAACTGCCGAACCTCCTCGGTCTGCTGCACGTTGAACTGGCGCACGCTCTCGGCGTACTCGCGCTGCGCCTGCGCTTCGGCTCGGCGCTGCGCTGCCTGCTGTGCTGCAAGCTCTTGCCTCGACAGCCCCAACTCGGCCTCCCCCTGCCGCATCCCGGTCTGCGAGTTGAGGAGCGTCATCGCCAAGCTGATCTGCTGGCGCTGGGCGTCCTGAAGCTGCATGAGGAACTGCGCCGCCAGCCCCGGTCGGCCCCGCTGAAGCTCCTTCAGGGCCGCAGTCCGAGCGGTGTCCGCCTCGCGCACGGCCCCCTGGAACGCGGCTTGGGCTTCCTGGGTCGCCCGGAGGTTCTGGGCGCTGACCATCCCCGCCAGCCCAAACTGCGAAGCCTCTCCCGCCGTGGTGATGGCCTCGGCTGGGAGCTTGCCGAACTGGTACGCCGACACCGCGCCTTGCGTCGGGCCAGCGATGGTGTTGGAACCGGCAGGGCCACCGACTGCGACGGGAGGGGCGCCGACAGCGGCGAGTCCGGCGTTCTGGGCGAGGACATCACCCTCCGTCGTCGCCACGGCCTGATTAGAGAGGTTCGTCCCGAGGTTGGCGATCTCTCTCGCGGCGGCGTTGTACTCGCCGCCGACCATGCCAAAGAGTCCGGCGTTCTGCGCTGCCGCTGCTCTCCCCGCTGCCGCCATCGAGAGCGCCCTGTTCTGTGCCTCGTCGCGCATCAGCTTCGCCTCGGCGCGGATGTCCGCTGCGGAGGTCGCGGTCTGCTGTCGCGCCATCCGGTTCGCCCGCGCCTCGATCTGGGCGGGCGTCTCAAACGACTGCTGGAGGCCCGCGAGCAGACCCCCGTAGGTGACGGGGCGGGGCTTGTCGAGCGCGGGGTGCTGGCGCTTGTAGGCGTTCAGGTAGTTCTGGTACACGCCGCCCGGTCTGCGGGCGAGGAACTGCTGCTTGGACAGCTTGGTCGGCGGCTTCAGGGCCATCAGCGCGACCTCTCCCTCTCCAGATTCTCGCGGTTGTGGGTCGCCATCGCGCCAAGCTCGGCGTCGAGCAGATCCTCCAGGGAGGGCTTCGGCTCGGTCGAGTCGGCGGCGACCTGAATGGCCTGATCGGGAGTGAGGCGGCGGCGGTCGTAGCTCTCCAGCGACCCGGCCTCCAACTCACGCTCCCACTTGTCGCGCTCGGCGTCGTTCCACGTTGACCCCGGCCCCGCGACCCGCTTCAACTCGTCATCGAGTTGGGCGTTGATGGCGAACGTCTCAAGGGCTTCCTGCTCGGACTGCGCGAGGATCCCCCCGGAGCGAAGGAGGGTCTGCACTTCGTGATCCTCCAACTCGTACAGGGCATCGGCGTGGTCGTGCGCGAGCCGGTCAACCGTCTCGACGTATGGGCCTGCCATCTCGTACTCGTCCGCAAGGAGCTTCTGCCTCGCGGCCACGCGCTCCTGCTCGGAGGTCGTGTCCTTGCCTTCCGCGATGGCGACCATCCGCTCGTAGTACGCCTGCGCCGTCTCCGGTGACATCGCGTTCATGGCGGCGCGAGCGACGGCCTCGTCTCGGAGAGAGACGGTCAACTCGGCGGCTTCCTCCAGGGCTTCACGGGAGAACTCCCCGTTCAGCTTCTTCACCGCCTTGACGAGCTTCTTGCCCGTCTCGTTGCGGGTGACCGTGTTCAGGAAGGTCTGCTCGTCCACCCCGGCAGCCCTAGCTGCCTGCCGCAGTCGCTCGGGTGATCCAGGCTTCCCCTTCAGCGCCTTCGGCTTCGGCGTGTCGTCGCGTGCGCCCCGGTGATGGGTCTGCATCTGCGTCAACTCGCGGTCAACGGCCTTCTGGAAGTCCTCGACCGACTTGTACCCGGCGAACCCGCTCATGCCGTTCCCAGCAACTCGACCACGGAACCTCCCTGTTGATGCAGAGATTCTACTCCCCAGCCCGGTTATCTTTCGGGCGTGGCCGAGCTTGTCGGACGGCGTGGCTTACGCGCACCTGAACTCCGCTCCGAGCGCGAGAGACGCAGGGAGATCATCGCGGCCTCGCCCATGCGCTACGAGGTCATCGAGGGGAGGCGGTGGAAGATCGTGCGCCTCCCTGACCACAGAGAGGGGGAGTACCCTTCCGTCAATGGCAACGAGAACGCCCCCCTCCCCACCGACGCCACCGAAGTCGAAGTCCCGCGAGGGAACCTCCCCTTCGGAAGATACGTCGGCCCCAACGGACGATCTGCGGGAGGCTCTTGAGAACGTGAAGGCGTGGGCAGACGAGGCTCTCGACCTTCTCGACGCGGAGCAGTAGGTGCCCTGCGTTGCGCCGGTCAAGGGGAACCTGGGCGTGACCCCGCCGTACTGCGGGCTTCCCACCGTCACGTCCATCGGGGGCCAGAACGTGAGCGCCGACAACCTCTGTCTCTTTCACGTCACGTTGAAGCGCGGTCAGGCGGACATGAAGCCGCCCGTCGTTCAGGAAGCGGTTTGACTCGCGCCCAGGGGATCAAGCTCTTGGAAGCAGTTGGCAGCGACGAGGCCGAGAGCCTCCTGCGGAGAGTCAGGGGTGGGCCTGCCGCGATAGACGAAGTGACGGCGCGGATGATCGAGAAGCTCGTCGCCGCGTCGTACATCCGCACCGGGTTCGCATAGACTCCGAGAGCCATAAGTCCTACGGCGAGGCCCGTTTGCTCCAGGCAGCGGGCCTTCGTCGTTCCTGTCCTCGACGGTAGAGGCTCAGTCGGCTGGGCCGTGCCAGCCGTCATTCACGGCCTCCCGTGTCTCGCCCGCCTCTGAGACGACGATCCCCGTCCTCACGTCGTAGCTCACCTGGGGAGGCTCGACCTCGACCCAGCCATACGCCTGCGACCACTCCCAGCGTCCAGGGCCAGGAGGCTCCTCGTCGGAAAGAGGCTCTTGAGTCGCGGCGACGAGAGGCTCTGGCGTCGTCGTGGCGGTGGCCCCCGCCGTGGTCGTCAGGCGTCGGTGCCGTGCCCGAGATCGACACGTCGCAGAGCAGAAGCGCCGGTCTGAGCGCCCCGAGATGACTCGTCCGCACTCGCCGCAATCCCGCATGGGAACTGAGGATAGCCGTGTGACACGGCTATTCCGCTCTGTAGAGCCAAGTGGTGCAGTAGTGCAGTAGGTACTGCATGACCTGTAGGCGTCATGCCATCACGGTGCAGGGAGGCTCGATCTCAGGAGGGTGGCGCGGTGCGGAGAAGCAGCCGTAGCGGGAGGCTCATCGCGCACGATTCGATTCGGGGGGATGCCGGGGTACCCGGACACCCGGACTCGGACTCGGGCGGCACCCTGTGGATAACCGCCGATTCAGACCCCCCCGTGCTGCCTTTCCCTCCTCTTTCGGCTCTGTTGAGCCAGATACAGCGTCGGGGAGGGGTCAGGGGGTAGTAGAACCGCTGCTCTCAGGGAGGGGTGGCGTCTCGATCCCGAGGCGCTCGGCAACCGCGAATAGCTGGCTCATGCTCATCCCGTTCACGTCCTCGACGGACAGGGGAGCAGAGACGCTGATCTCCGCTTGTGGGGCCGGATCTGCCTCCTTGATGATCGCCAGCGCGAGGCGCGGATCATCGAAGGCTCCGTTGATCGCGGTCGCCGCCAACCGCTCCGCTTCCGCGAAAGCTCTTGCCTTCAGCACACTCCTCGGGCCTCCCTTGCGAGTGATTCCGAGTTGGAGACGCATCTGCGCTCGCACGGCCCGCGCCTCCTTGCTCGCCTCGATGCCGAGTGGTGCGTACCGGGCTGGATCCGCAGCCACTCCCATTCCCGAGTGGGCGGCGCAGTAGTCGCGCTCCTTCAGCTTGGCCGCTCCGCACGGATAGCCCTTGGCGTTGACGGCCCAGCATCCTCTTGGGCCTGCGTTGTCGCCCCGAGTCGAGTGGAAGGGCTGCTCGGGCGAGTCGATGACGTTCTCCTCGCCCACGTCCACGACCTCCCACCCGTCCAGATCCGAGGTACTCGGATCTGCTTCGTCCGGCTCCGAGTCCGAGATCACGTCCAGCGGGAGAAGCTCGGAATCTGGCTCAGATGCAGGGCTTTCGGCGGCTTCCATCCCCGCCATTGTACTCCCTCCCCCACTTCAGATCCCTTCGGGATCAGAACCTCCGCGTAACGACCGACGAGCTTGACGGTGACGCCTGCTCTCCGTATCCTGGGATTCGTTCCCAGCAATCACGACTCCAGATGGGGTCGAACCGAAGGAGAGCAAGTGGAAGTCACCATCACGACCGCCGAGGCGGTGGAGAAGTTCCTCCTCCTCGCGGAGCAGAAGGTCGAGACGGGCCAGATCAGGCCGTCCACGGCCAGCATGTACCGCCTGCATCTGCCGCGACTTGCGGCGCTAGAGACGATGGGCGGCTGGACGCTGGGCGATGCCCAGTACGGCGAGGTCACGAAGGCCGAGGTCGCTTCGGCGCTGCACATCTTCGCCCAGTCCCCAGGCATCCCCCGTAAGGGCAAGCGCCTTGCAGACGGAACCCGCGAGATC
>Ga0190271_10000819_pt1 | contig 16522 bp, 10 predicted proteins | sample Popmic356T_FD_133747 | JGI IMG/M metagenome (GOLD analysis project Ga0190271, IMG submission 133747) | Populus adjacent soil microbial communities from riparian zone of Weber River, Utah, USA - 356 T | ecosystem: Environmental > Terrestrial > Soil > Riparian zone | place: USA: Utah | collected...
ACGTCACCGTGGTCCACCTGCTCGACACGCTCATGGAACGTCAGCTCGACGCGTCGGCGGGTGCGCTGCTCAAGGCGGCGCTGGAAAAGCGTGGCATCGAGTTCCGCATGCGCGCCAAGACGCAGGCAATCCTCGGCGGCGAGCGCGTGACGGGTGTGAAGTTCGACAATGGCGATGAAGTGTCGGCGGACCTCGTGGTCATGGCCGTCGGCGTACGGCCGAACATCGAGCTCGCGAAGAAGGCGTACCTCAAGTGCGATCGCGGCATCCTCGTTGACGACACTCTGCAAACCTACGATCCGGCTATCTACGCCGTTGGCGAGTGCGTGCAGCACCGTCTCCAGACCTTCGGCCTGGTGGCTCCGCTGTGGGAACAGGCGCGCATCTGCGCGCAGCACATCGCCGAAATCGGCGTGTCGCGCTTTTCCGGCGCCGTCAATTCCACGCAGCTCAAGGTGTCCGGCATAGAAGTATTTTCCGCTGGAGACTTCTCGGAGCATCCCAACCGCGAATCGCTGGTGCTCTCGGACAAGCGCCGCGGCGTCTACAAACGCGTAGTTCTCGAAGGCAACACCGTGTGCGGCGCAGTCTTGTTCGGCGATGTGCGCGAAGCCTCGCGCCTGCGCGATCTGATCGCCGACAAGACCGACATCGGCCCGATACGGGATCAGCTGTTGTTCGATTCGCCGGCGGCCGCCTAGCAATTGAGTACCACGACGCCCACCCGTACGACTTGCCCGTACTGCGGCGTGGGATGCGGTGTGCTGGCCACAGCCGCCAAGGGCGGAGCGGTCAATGTGCTCGGCGATCCGGCGCATCCCGCCAATCGCGGCAAGCTCTGCGTCAAAGGATCGGCACTCGGCGAGACAGTCGGGCTCGAAGATCGCCTGCTGTATCCGCAGGTGCGCGGTGAACGCACGAGCTGGGACGCTGCCATCGCGACCGTTGCCAAGGCACTCCGCGACTGCATTCGTGAGCACGGACCGGAGTCCGTGGCGTTCTATGTGTCAGGCCAGCTGCTGACCGAAGACTATTACGTCGCCAACAAGCTCATGAAGGGCTACCTGGGCAGCGCCAATATCGACACCAACTCGAGGCTGTGCATGGCGTCGGCGGTGGCCGGGCACAAGCGCGCGTTCGGCGAAGACGTCGTGCCGGTGAGCTATGACGACCTCGATCAGGCCGATCTCATCGTGCTGGTCGGTTCGAACACAGCGTGGTGTCACCCCGTAATCCTGCAGCGCATCCTGGCGGCTCGCGACAAACGGCCGAACTTGAAGATCGTCGCGCTCGATCCGCGGCGCACCGCGACCACGCAGATTGCCGACATGCATCTGCCGCTCGCGGCCGGCACCGACGTGCACCTGTTCAACGGGTTGTTAGTGTGGCTCGCCGATCATGGCCACCTCGATCAAACCTTCATCGATGCGCATACGGCTGGTTGGGACGAAGCCCTGCAGGCAGCGCGAGCGGGCGGCGGTGACCTCGAAGCCACGGCCAAGGCCTGCGGCCTCGGTCTTGCCGAACTGCGCAGCTTCTACGAGTTGTTTGCGCAAACTCCCGCGGTGATCACCGCGTTCTCGCAGGGCGTGAACCAGAGCTCGTCGGGCACCGACAAGGTCAACGCCATCATCAATTGCCATCTCGCCACCGGGCGCATCGGCAAATCCGGCGCGGGACCGTTTTCGGTGACCGGGCAACCGAATGCCATGGGTGGCCGCGAAGTCGGTGGTTTCGTCAACACGCTGGCGGCGCACGTCGACCTGCACGACGAGCCGGGCCGCGCGGCCGTGAAGAGTTTCTGGCACAGCCCGACGATCGCCACCAAACAAGGTCCGAAAGCGGTCGAGATGTTCGATCGCATTCACGAAGGCAAGATCAAGGCCGTGTGGATCATGGCCACCAACCCGGTGGTCAGTCTCCCCGATGCCGACAAGGTGAAAGAGGCGCTGCGCAACTGCGAGTTCGTCGCCGTGTCCGACGTCATGGGAAACACCGACACAGCGGCGCTCGCGCACGTGCTGTTGCCGGCGCTGGCCTGGGGTGAGAAAGACGGCACGGTGACCAACTCCGATCGCACCATCTCCCGGCAGCGCCCATTCCTGCCACCGCCCGGCGAGGCGCGTGCGGACTGGCGCATGGTCTGCGACGTGGCGCGCGCCATGGGCTTCGAGGGTTTCAATTTCATTTCGCCGCACGAGATCTTCCGCGAACACGCGCAGCTCACAGCGCATCACAATGATGGCCGGCGCATGCTGAATCTCGGCGCATGGGCGAACATCACGGCCGGCGAATACAAGAACTGGCAGCCCGCGGCCTGGCCCATGGCCGAGTCGTGCGACTCGGCAAGCGGCCCCATGTTCGCCGATGGCAAATTCATGCATCCCGACGGCAAGGCGCGTTTTCTGCCGCTGACGCCGCGCCTGCCCGAAAACGCTCCCACGCAGGAGTTCCCGCTGGTGTTCAACACCGGCCGCGTGCGCGATCACTGGCACACCATGACGCGCACCGGGAAGTCCGCAAAGCTGTCCGCGCATGTGGCCGAGCCTTATGCCGAAATCAATACCGTCGATGCGCTGCGTTTCAAGGTGCGCGCCGGCGAATTGGCGACACTTCGTTCGAAGTGGGGCTCGATGGTAGTTCGGGTGCGCACGGGCGCGGACATTCCTTCGGGCATGGTGTTTTCGCCTATCCACTGGAACCGCGCCTTCGCTTCCGACGCGCGCGTGGGCGCGTTGACGAATCCCGTGGTCGATCCGATTTCCGGTGAACCGGAGCTCAAGCACACGCCGGTGGCCATCGAGCATTTCGCTGCGTCCTGGTACGCGGTGATGCTCACGCGCAGTCCGCTGCCGCCGCCGGCTACGCAGTGGTGGACGAAGGTGCAGGGCGAGAAGTTCGTGCGCTACGAGCTCGCCGGGAATCACTCGCGCGACTGGTCCGTCGAGGCGCGCAGACTTCTCGGCGCGCCGGCTGGCGATTCACTCACCGACGTCGACTGGATCGAATATCGCGATCCGAAGCGGCGCATCTACCGCGCGGCCTGGTTCGTTGGCGACCGGCTCGAAGGCTGTATCTACTTCGACCGGCTGCCAGCACTGCCCGAGCGCGCCTGGCTGGCGAGCATGTTCGCTCAGGCGAAGTTGGATGCCCCGGCGCGCGCCAGCCTGATGGCGGGCCGCGCACTCGAAGGCTCGGACCAGGGTGCGCTGGTGTGCTCGTGCTTCGGGGTGGGGGCCAACCCCATCGCGGCCTGCGCGCGCGAGCTCGGCGCCGCGGCCACGCCCGCTGAAATCGGCAAGCGACTGAAGTGCGGCACCAACTGCGGTTCGTGCATCCCGGAAATCCAGGTGATCATCGGCGGGGTCAACAAGAAGAGCGCCTGACCTTCTGGTAGTGTTCGCGGCGTCAACGTTCCGGGGGGATATCGTGAGACTGCCAGTTCTAGTAGCGACGCTCGTCTTCAGTACGGCTCTCAATGCCGCGGCACCACAGAAACTGCTCCTCTGGCCCGATGGCGCGCCGGGAGCCATGCCTGGAGGCGGCGAGGAAGTCGTGACCATCAAGGAGGGGGGAGACCACGTGGTCTCCAACGTGCACCGCCCCTCGATCACGGTCTATCTACCGCAGAAGCACACGGGTGTGTCCGTCATCGTGGTGCCGGGCGGCGGCCATCGCGAGCTGTGGACCGATCACGAGGGCCACACCATCGCGCGCTTCCTCAACGAGCGCGGGATTGCCGCGTTCGTTCTCTACTATCGCCTCGCGCGCGCGCCAAACTCCACGTACACCATCGACGGTGATGCGCTCAACGATCTTCAGCGTGCGATTCGCACGGTGCGTTCGCGCACCGATTGGTCGGCGGACACGCGGAAAATAGGCGCCATGGGCTTCTCTGCCGGCGGGGCGCTCGTGTCGCTTGGGGCGACGCGGGCCGATATGGGTGATTCTGCGGCCACTGATCCCATCGATCGTGTCGCATCGAAACTGGATTTCGCGGCGCTGGTGTATCCGGGCTCATGGCCCGATCTGAAAGTCGACGCCGCCACGCCTCCGATGTGGTTGCTGAGCGGCAGCGACGACCGGCCCGACATTATCACCGGCCTTACCAGCATGTTCGTGAAGCTGCGCGAAGCGAAGGTGCCGGCGGAACTTCACTTCTATGATCACGTCGGACACGGCTTCGGGATGCGCGCCACGCTGACTGGCCCGGTTGCGGGCTGGCCGCAGCAGTTCGTCGACTGGCTGAAAGTTTCGAAATTCGTCGCTATGGAGTCCAAGTGAGAAAGCATTTCATCGCCGCGGTGCTTGCCCTCGGTTCGGTCGCGACCGCGTTTTCTCAAGGGCTGCCGGCGACCGTCCGATCGCCGGACTCGCGTATTTCCGTTCGCATCGCGCAGGATGGGGGCGGCCAGCTCACGTACTCCATCGAGCGCAATGGCGAGACGGTGTTTGCGGCGTCTGCGCTGCGCGTGCGGCTCGCGGAAGGGGATGTTTCCAGCGTCGACGTGCGCCAGATACAGCTGACAAGCGTCGACCTGGTGCAGAAGCTGGCCGCGACCAAGACTTCCGAAGCGCGTGATCACTTCAATGAGATCGAAATCAACGTGATACCGCGGTCGCGCGCCATGCCGGCGATGCAGTGGATCTTCCGCGCGTACGACGATGGCGTGGCGTTTCGCTACGTGGTGCCGGCCGAAGCCGGTATGAAGACTTTGAGCGTGCACTCCGAAGATACGGAATTCACATTCGGCGCCGATTACGACTGCACCGGCCTCAACATCGGCCGCGTGGATTCCAGCCACGAGGGCGAGTTCGATCCAATCCAGGCGAGCCGCATCCGCGAACACAACCTCTACGACTTGCCGCTGGTGTGCCGCACGGCGAAGAACGCGTTTGCGATTGGTGAGGCCGACCTGCGCGACTACGGTGGCCTGTATCTCGGTGGGCGCGGTGACGGTCGGCCCGGCGTGCAGACGCGCGTTTCGCGCCGGCTCGACGACCGGTCGCTGATCGCGCGAGCTCCGATTGGCGCGGATGGTGCCGGCTCGCCGTGGCGCGTGATCATGCTGGGCGACAAACTGGGTTCGCTCATCGAATCCAATCTCATCGGCAACCTGAATCCGCATCCGGCGTTCGATACCTCGTGGATCAAGCCGGGCAAAACGGCCTGGGACTGGTGGTCGGGTCCGTATCTGCCGCCGCCTGACAAGGGCGGCACCGACATGCCGACCATCAAGCGCTACATCGACTTCGCGTCGAGCGCGGGCTTCGAATACATGATGATCGACGAGGGCTGGTGCCTGAACTCGGGCACTGGTGGCCGTGCGCCTGACAACGCGGATGTCACGAAGGCGAAGGCGGACATCGACATGCCGGCGCTCGTGGCCTACGCGGGCAAGAAGAAAGTGAAACTGTGGCTCTGGGTGCAGTGGTCGCTGCTCGACCGGCAGATGGACGCCGCCCTTGCGCAGTACGAGAAGTGGGGCATCGCCGGCATCAAGGTGGACTTCATGGATCGCAACGACCAGCAGATGGTCGACTACTACCACAAGCTCATGGCGAAGTCGGCCGGCCACAAGTTGCTGGTTGACATGCACGGCGCCTATCCGCCGACGGGGCTGAACCGTACGTACCCGAACTACCTCACGCAGGAAGGCATCATGGGTGCGGAGTACAACAAGTGGAGCCGGCGCGTCACCGCCACGCACAACGTGAGCCTGGCGTACACCCGCATGTTGTTAGGCCCGGTCGACTACACGCCCGGTGGCTTCCGCAACACCACACCTGCGACGTTCGAGGTGGTCAACTCGCCGCCGCAGGTGCAGACCACGCGCGGCCACGGGCTTGGGATGTTCGTTGTGTACGAGAGCCCATTCCAGATGGTGGCCGACAGCCCTGATGTGTATCAGAACGCGGCCGGGTTCGATTTCGTGAAGATGGTGCCGACGGCGTGGGACGAGACGCGCTTTCTCGCGGGTGACATCGACGACTATGTGGTCGTCGCGCGCCGCAAGGGCAAGGACTGGTACATCGGCGCCATGGGCAATGAGAAGCCTCACGTGATCAGCGTTTCGCTCAAATTCCTGGGTGCGGGCAAGTTCAAGGCGAAGCTCTGGGAAGACGGCACGACGCCGACGACGCTGAAGGAAAGCGAGCGGGACGTGAGTGCGACCGATGCGCTCGAACTCAAGCTCGCGCCGTCGGGCGGTGCCGCGGTGCGTATCAGTCGCTGAGGTCCGGCCCCATTTGCCAGCAAATGGGGTCTGACCCCATTACGCCAGGCCGGAGAGGTCCTTGTCTTTCTTGGCGCCTAACTGCTCGCTGAGTGCGACCACCAGCGGCTTCATGAACCAGGAGTGCTCGGGGCTGGAGGCCACTTCGAAGCCGGCGGCGCGGATGGCCTCGGCGACGATCGGGCCGACGGCCGCGATTTTCGTGCGCGTCAGCGCGCGCCGCACGAGCGGGGCAGGGTGCTGCGTCACGAGCCGCTCGATCTGCAGCTTGCTGGTGAACGCGATGGCATCGACTTCGCCGGCAGCCATGCGTTCGAGCAACGCGTGCACCGTGGCGTCGTCGGCGGCGTTTCCATAGACATACGGCGCGACGGTGGAGGTGATCGCCTGTCGCTCGCGCAGGAAACCCATGAGCGTGAGGTTGGGGTCGTTGCCGTAGAGCTGCACGGCGATGCGCCGGCCTTCGAGCGGGTGCGAAGACAGCGAACGAATGACGCCATTGGTCGTGGGCTCGGTGGCTTCAATGCCGGGTTTGAGTCCGAGCACGCGAAGCGCGCGGGCCGGTTTCGGGCCACGCGTGATCGTCCGGAGCTTGCTCAAACCTTCGACGAATCGTGACCGCAATGCCGGTTCATATTTGTCGATGCAACTCAGGATACGTGTGAGACCTTCGCCGGTAATCAGCACGAAGTCGTCGAACCCGCCGTCGGCGAGCTTCACGGCAAACGCGAGCACCTGCGCGCTGTGCGGCGTGTCGTAGATGGTGACCAGCGGACAGCGCAGCACTTCGGCGCCTCGGCGCTCGAGCAGGCTGCTGAATACTTCCAGCTCGCGCATCTCGGGGACGGCGATGCGTTTGCCTTTGAGGTTCCAGTCGATCTGGGCAGGAGGTGTCATCGTGAATTCCGCACGACGCGATTGTAACCCGGCGAATGTCGCTGCTGGCTGCTAGATCCTTGCACCAGCGACGCCGATCGCGCCCCAGGTTGTTCGCCAGCGATGCTTGATGATGGTGAGCCCGACCAGTGCAAGCACGGCAAGCGCGGCAAACATCAAGAGCCCGGCCTGGTAGTGGCCGGTGAGTTGTTTGGAGAGCCCCAGGCTCGAAGCCAGGAGGAAGCCGCCGACACCGCCGGTCATGCCGACGAGGCCGGTCATCACGCCGATCTCATGGCGGAATCGCTGCGGGACGAGCTGGAACACCGCACCGTTGCCCATGCCGAATGCGAACATGGCGCTCGCGAACAGCGCCAGTGCACCAAACACGCTCTGCGGATGAAAACTGACGAAGAACAGCGCGAGGGCGGCGGCTCCATACATGATGCTCAGTGTCTTGATGCCGCCGATGCGATCGGCGAGTGCGCCGCCGATCGGCCGCACCAGTGAGCCGCAGAACACACAGGCCGCGGTGAAGTAGCCGGCCTGTACCGCGCCGAGACCGTAGTCGGTGTTGAAGTAGATCGCGAGCGACGAGGCAAGCCCGACGAATCCGCCAAAGGTGACCGCGTAAAAGAACATGAACCACCAGGCGTCGCCCATGCGAAACACCGCGAGGTACTCGTGGAGCTTCTTTGGCGGAGGCGTCGTCGGGCTGTCCTTGGCGGCAAACAGGTAGACGACGAAGGCCAGCGAGAGCGGTATTACCGCGAGGCCGAGCACGTTGTTCCAGCCGACCAGCACGGCCAGGCCAGGCGCGAACAGCGACGCGAATACGGTACCGGAGTTTCCGGCACCGGCGATACCAAGCGCGGTGCCCTGGTACTGCGGCGGATACCAGCGCGAGGCGAGCGGCAGGGCCACCGCGAATGACGCGCCCGCCACGCCGAGCACGACGCCGAGCATGAGAGCGGCCTCATAGGAATTGATGCCCACGAGCCACGCTGTTGCGAGGCCGGCAATGACGATGATCTGGCCGATGATGCCGGCGAGTCTCGGTTTGAGGCGGTCGACGAGAATGCCGAACACGACGCGCAGCAATGCACCCGCCAGCACGGGCAGGGCCACCATGAAGCCCTTCTGCGCGGCGTTGAGCGCCAGCTCCGCGGACATCTGCACTGCGAGGGCGCCGAGCAGCACCCAGACCATGAAGCTCATGTCAAAGTAGAAGAACGCGGACAACAAAGTGGGAAGATGTCCCGCCTTCAGGAACTCACGATTGATCACTGCACCCCTCGACAACAAAACCCAAGTCCCCGGAACTATGCAAGGAGCGGACCACAGGACGGCCGACGGATTGCACGTCGGCGTGGGTCATGCGACCCACAAAGGCGCACGTGCGGACAACCAGGACTTCGCGGCGTCTTATGTCGGCCCGGCCCGGAATCAGCTAACTATCGGCCTGCTGGCCGCGCTGTCGGATGGCATGGGAGGGGCCAAAGGGGGGCGCGTGGCGGCTGAATTGGCCGTGCGCGGTTTTATTGACGGTTGTCTCGGGCAGCCATCGACCATTGGCTTGTCGCGCATCGGAGCGCGGGCTGCCGACGCGGTCAACCGGTGGATCCACACATTGGGCCGCTCGGACCCCGCATTGAACGGAATGGCCTGCACTTTGAGTGCACTCCTTCTGTGCGGGAGGAGTACCCACCTGGTCCATGTTGGGGATTCGCGTGTGTACCGCATGCGCGACAACGTGCTGACGCTGCTGACCTCGGACCATACGCTGGGAGCGCCGGGTACCTCGAATGCCCTCACTCGCGCCGTGGGTGCGCAGGACAGCCTGCGCGTGGATCACGTCAAAGAAACCGCCTACTTGCATGATCGCTACCTGCTCTGCAGCGATGGCGTGCATGGCGCACTTCCGCTGAAGCAGATTCATTCCTTGCTGGCGCGGCGCGCCGCGCCCGAGGAGACCGCGCGAGAGCTGGTCGAGCAGGCCGCGGCGAGCACCGACGCGGACAATTGTACGGCGGTCGTGCTCGATATCCTCGCATTGCCCACCACACAGTTCGCCGACATGGAGCTCGCCATCGGCGAACAGCCATTGCGCAGCGCACCGGCGAGCGGCGCAATGATCGACGACTACGAGCTTGGCGAGATGCTCGCCGATGGGCAGTACATGCGCGTATTCCGCGCACATGACCGCAGGGCCAATCGCGAAGTCGTATTGAAATTTCCGAAACCGCGCCCGGGCCTCGATGCGCTGTTGCGCGCGGCGCTGTTGCGCGAGATGTGGATCGCGAGTCACGTGCGCAGTCCTTTCGTCACGGAGGCGCTGGAGCCACCCACCGAAAGGCGCAGCTGCCTTTATGGAGTGCTGCCTTACTACGCGGGAGAGACACTCGAACTGCGTCTGCGGCATCAGCCACCGGTGCCGCTCGCGGCCGGGCTGCAGATCGCGATCAAGCTGACCAAGGCGGTGGCCGCGCTGCATCGCGCCGGCATCATCCATCGCGACATCAAGCCCGAGAACATCATGCTCGAGACCGACGGCGGGCTGAAACTCATCGATCTCGGCGTGGCGCGCCTGCGGCGATTCGACGAAGGTGAATCGCTGGAAGTGCCGGGCACGCGCAGCTACATGGCGCCCGAACTGTTTTCGGGAACGGCGGCGGATGAAAGCGCTGACATCTTTGCGCTCGGCGTCACCATCTACCGGATGTTCACTGGTGGTGCCTATCCCTACGGCGAGGTGGAGGCGTTCTCGAGTCCCCGGCTTGGCAAGGCGGCGCCTCTTGGCAAGCTCAGGCCTGACCTGCCGGCATGGCTCGATCGAGTCATCGCGCGCGCCATCGCGCTCGATCGCCGCGAGCGGCATGCGGACGCCATCGAGTTCGGGTTCGAACTCGAACACGGCTCGTTGCGCGCCATTCCGCACGGCTTCGAACGCCAGTCGCTTTATGACCGGCATCCGATTCGCTTCTGGCAGCTGGTATCGGTTTCGTTGTTCGTCGCGCTGCTGGTGGCACTCGCGCATATCGACTGAGCCCAGGCGGAAAAAGTGCACCGCATTGAAAGCGCGCGTGCACCCCTGCGCCGCGTTTCGGTGCAGCACGCCGCAACCGAGGCCGCGGTTGCGGAAAATCACCTAAAAGAAACGCTGGCATGCGGATTGCTTTGTCCCGACTGCGCGACCCATAGCGCGACGGGAGAGGTGATCAGTAGTGAGAACAAGAATTGGCGCCAGCGTCATCTGCGCTTTGTTTGCCTTCGGTCAGGCGATCGCCGCGGGCAAGGGTCCTGAGAAAGAACAGCTCAAGCTGGGGTTCATCAAACTAACCGACATGGCGCCGCTCGCCATTGCCTATGAAAAAGGCTACTTCGAAGACGAAGGCCTCTACGTCACTCTCGAGCCGCAGGCCAACTGGAAGGTCATTCTCGATCGCGTGATCACCGGCGAGCTCGATGGCGCCCACATGCTGGCGGGACAACCCCTCGGAGCGTCTGTGGGCATCGGCACCAAGGCCGACGTGGTCACCGGCTTCAGCATGGATCTCAACGGCAATGCCATCACGGTTTCCAACGAAGTGTGGGCACTCATGAAGGCCGGCCTGGCGGTTGACGAAAAGGGCCTTCCCAAACATCCGATTCCGGCCACTGCGCTCAAGCCGGCCCTGGAAAAATTCAAGGTGTCGGGCAAGCCGTTCAAGATGGCGATGGTCTTTCCGGTTTCCACTCACAACTACGAGCTGCGCTACTGGCTCGCGGCCGGCGGCATCAATCCAGGTTTCTATTCGCCGTCGGACGTCACCGGACAGACGCGCGCCGACATCCTGATCTCGGTTACGCCGCCGCCGCAGATGCCGGCGACTCTCGAGGCCGGCACCATCCATGGATATTCGGTGGGTGAGCCGTGGAACCAGCAGGCCATCTTCAAGGGAGTGGGCGTGCCGGTCATCACCGACTACGAGATCTGGAAAAACAATCCGGAAAAGGTGTTCGGCGTCACCAAGGCGTTCGCCGACAAGAATCCGCGCACGCACATCGCGTTGATAAAGGCATTGACGCGCGCAGCGATCTGGCTCGATGACAAGAACGGCGCGAACCGCAAGGAGGCGGCGCAGATTCTCTCGCGACCCGAATATGTCGGCGCCGACTATCGCGTCATCGCCAACAGCATGACCGGCACGTTCGAGTACGGCCGCGGCGACAAGCGTGCGCTGCCCGACTTCAACGTGTTCTTCAGATATCACGCTAACTATCCGTTCTACTCGGACGCCATCTGGTACCTGACGCAGATGCGCCGCTGGGGCCAGATTCCCGACGGCAAGCCGGATGCGTGGTACGTCGACACCGCGAAGAAGGTTTATCGGCCGGACGTGTTCGTGGAGGCTGCGAAAGAACTGGTGGCCGAGAAGAAGGCGAATGCGGCGGATTTCGATTTCATGAGCGACGGGTTCCGCGCGCCCACGAAGGACTTCATCGACGGCGTCGAATACGACGGCCGCAAGCCGAATGCCTACATCGAGAAGCTCGCGCTGGGTCTCAAGGGCCAGCAAAAGATCGAGAGCGGAAATGTCGTCGGCAAGTAGCGTGAAAGCCGTCGACGTGGCGGTGTTGCCGGAAGCGCCGGCCGCGGCGACACCCGCGAAGCCCGATGTGAGGGCTGCTGGCAAGCCTTACTTCCCGCGCGTGAACGCCTTCATCGACGGAACGATTCGTTTGCTCTCGCTGATCGGTCTCGGTTTCCTCAAGCCGGTGGTGGCGATCTTCCGTGGCGAAGATCCGCGCGCACACATGCGCCAGCTCTGGCTGGACCTGGGCGCGCCGGTGCTCGCCATGGCAGCGTTCCTGCTGGTGTGGAGTCAGGTGTCGCAGGGAATTCAGACCAGCCTCGGGCAGATTCCGGGTCCCACCGCGGTGTGGGAACAGACCAAGGCCTTGTGGGCCGATCACCAGGTGCAGCGCGAAAAGGCCGTGGCGTTCTATGAGCGGCAGGAAAAGCGCAACGCGGAGAAGCTCGCGGAAGACCCGGCCGCCGACATGACGGTGCGCAAATACACGGGCAAGCCTACCTACATCGACCAGATTTTCACGAGCCTGAAGACGGTCTTTGCCGGCTTCCTGCTGGCCACGTTGCTCGCGGTGCCCATCGGCATCCTGTGCGGCGTGAGCAAGACGTTCAATGCGATGTTCAACCCGCTCATCCAGCTCTTCAAGCCGGTGTCGCCGCTCGCCTGGTTGCCCATCGTCACGATGATCGTGAGCGCCGCGTACGTGTCGGCCAATCCCATGTTCGACAAGTCGTTCATCAATTCGGCGATCACGGTCACGCTGTGTTCCCTGTGGCCGACGGTCATCAACACCGCGGTGGGTGTCGGCTCGATCGACCGCGACCTGCTCAACGTGGCGCGCGTGTTGCGCCTCAGCAAGACGACGCAACTCACCAAGCTCGTGTTTCCTTCGTCGCTGCCCTACATCTTCACTGGCATGCGGTTATCGCTCGGCGTGGGCTGGATGGTGCTGATCGCCGCGGAAATGCTGGCACAGAACCCGGGCCTCGGGAAGTTCGTCTGGGACGAATTCCAGAACGGCAGCTCCGAATCGCTGAGCCGGATCATGGTTGCCGTGTTCACCATCGGCATCATCGGCTTCCTGCTCGATCGGGTGATGCTGACACTGCAGAGTGCATTCACCTACGGGCCCACGCGATGAGCCACCTCGAGCTGCGCGGCGTCTCGAAGAGTTACGGCGGCACGGATGTGCTGGCAGACATCAACCTCTCGATCGAGGAAGGTGAGTTCGTCGCGCTGATCGGCTTCTCCGGCTCTGGCAAGACCACGCTCATTTCCATCCTCGCCGGGCTCATCGCACCCGATCGCGGAGAAGTGCGGCTGCGCGGCGCGCCGGCGGGCGGGGCGGGGCCTGATCGCGGCGTGGTGTTCCAGAGTTATTCGCTGATGCCATGGCTCACGGTGTTCGAGAACGTGGCGCTGGCGGTCGACACCGTGTTCGCGAAGGAAGACAGCGCGCAGCGCCGGGCGCGCACCGAGAAGTATGTGCGCATGGTGGGCCTCGGCCATGCCATGGAGCGTCATCCCGCCGAGTTGTCGGGCGGCATGCGCCAGCGTGTCGCGGTGGCGCGTGCGCTCGCCATGAACCCGGAGTTCCTGCTGCTCGATGAGCCATTGTCGGCGCTCGACGCGCTCACGCGCGCCAAGCTCCAGGACGAAATCGAATCCATCTGGCGCGAAGAGAAGAAGACCGTCGTTCTCGTGACCAATGACGTGGACGAAGCATTGCTGCTCGCCGATCGCATCATTCCGTTGAAGCCAGGCCCGCGCGCCACGCTAGGGCCCGAGTTTCGCGTGAACCTGGCGCGGCCGCGCAATCGCAAGGACGTGAATCATGACCCGCAGTACCGGCAGCTGCGCGCGACCATCACGCAATATCTGCTCGACGTGGAAGCCGAGAAGCCGGTGCCCGCAGAAGGCGCGCTCAAGCTGCCCGAAGTGATACCCATCACCTCGGCGGACTTCGTCCCCAAAGCCGTGCGCGTGGCTAACAAGCCGAAGCCGCTGTCCAACCCCGACAAGTACGTCGAGTTCTACAACGTCCACAAGGTGTACCCGACTCCGCGCGGACCACTCACCGTGGTCGAGGGCTTCCAGCTCGACATCAAGCGCGGCGAGTGTGTTTCGCTGATCGGTCATTCGGGCTGCGGCAAGTCCACCGCGTTGTCGATGTGCGCCGGCCTCACGGAGGTTTCCGACGGCGGCATCACGCTCGATGGACGTGAGGTCACCAGCGCCGGCCCCGATCGCGGCGTGGTATTCCAGGCGCCGACTCTGCTCAACTGGCTCACCGCACGGCAAAACGTCGCGCTTGGCGTCGATCGCGTGTATCCGCACGCCACCAGCGCCGAACGCCGCGACGTCGTCGACTACTACCTCACACGCGTGGGCCTCGGCGAATCGCTCGACAAACGCGCCAGCGACATGTCCAACGGCATGCGTCAGCGCGTGGGCCTGGCGCGGGCCTTCGCGTTGTCACCCAAGCTGCTGCTGCTCGACGAGCCCTTCGGCATGCTGGACGCATTGACTCGCTGGGATCTGCAGGAAGTCCTCATGGACATCCTCAGGCGCACGAAGATCACCGCCATCTGCGTCACGCACGACGTGGACGAAGCCATCCTGGTCGCCGACCGCGTGATCATGATGACCAACGGTCCGCGTGCGCGCATCGGCAAGATCATGCAGGTCGATCTGCCGCGGCCGCGCACCCGCAAGATGCTGCTCGAGCATCCCCGCTACTACGCCTATCGGGAAGAGCTCTTGAGCTTCCTCGAAGAATACGAACACGGTGCAGGTAACCGTGCTGCCTAACAGGGAGTCATCGATGACGATCAAGACACGTTCAGGATTTGCCGTACTCGTTGCGTTTCTCGCGGTCGGCGCGGCTCACGCGGACGGGCTCGCTCCGATCAAGGGCGCGTTCGGCGAAACCAAGTACATATTCGACTCACGCCTCCGCATGGAGGACGTCGACCAGGATCCGCTCCCCGAGGACGCCAGCGCACTCACGCTGCGAGTGCGGCTCGGCTTCGAAACCGGCAAGGCGTGGAACACGTCGCTGCTCGTCGAGGGCGAGGCGGTGATGCCGCTCGACGACGACTATCGGCCGGATCCGGCAGTGCCGGAGATGGTCGCCTACCCGGTGGTTGCCGATGATGAGGCCTACGAGATCAATCGTTTTCAGCTGGTCAACACCAGCCTGCCGGGCACCACGCTGACGCTCGGCCGTCAACGCCTCCTGCTCGACGACCAGCGTTTCGTCGGCAACGTGGGCTGGCGGCAGAACGAGCAGACGTTCGACGCATTCCGCATGGTGAATCGCAGCGTCACGAACCTGGTGCTCGACGCCACGTACCTGAACCGCGTCAACCGCGTCAACGGTCCGGATTCACCGCAAGGCGTCTACAAGGGCGACGGCTTCCTGCTGAATGCCGGGTACCAGACGAAAATCGGCAAGCTCAGTGCATTCGGCTATCTACTCGACTTCGAGCCGATCACCAACATCCCGGCTCCACTGAACCCGATTCGCGACTCCACGTCGACGTATGGGCTGCGCTTCGCGGGCGACAGGCCGGTGGGCAAGATCAAGCTCGCTTACGCGGCGTCCTACGCGGAGCAAACGGACTACGCCGACAATCCGTTTGATCTCGACCTGGCGTACGGCTTCGGCGAACTCACCGCGACATTCCGCCAGTTCGGTCTTGGCGTGGGTACGGAAATCCTGCAAGGCAACGGCGTGAAAGGCTTCACCACTCCGCTCGCCACGTTGCACAAGTTCCAGGGTTGGGCCGACAAGTTCCTGACGACCCCGCCGAACGGCCTCGAAGATCTGTACGCGAATGCCAGCGTCAATCTCAAGGGCGTGGGAATACTCGATACGCTCGGGTTCATCGTGAGCTATCACGACTACGACGCCGAGCGCGGCCCGGCCGACTACGGCAGCGAATGGAACGCGTCCATCGCTGCGAAACACAAGCGTTTCAACCTGATGCTCAAGTACGCGGACTACCAGCAGGGAGAGCTGGCGTCGGCGCGCACCACTTCCAAGCTTTGGGCGCAGGTCGAGTTCATCTGGTGACGTGAGTCACAAATCAATAACTATCAGAGGGGAGGAGATCGATGTCCTATCTAGCACCAGCAGAGTTCGTCACCAAGATGGTGGACGCCGGCGAATCGAAAATTTTCATGTCGACCCGCGACACACTCATCCGCGCGTTCATGGCCGGCGCAATTCTCGCGCTCGCTGCCGTGTTCGCCGTGATGGTGACGCAGCAGACCGGTTACCCGATCATCGGCGCCATCCTGTTCCCGGTAGGCTTCTGCATGCTCTACCTGCTGGGCTTCGACCTGGTGACCGGCGTGTTCGTGCTGGCGCCGCTGGCACTGCTGGACAAACGTCCGGGCGTGACCTTCGGTGGCGTGATGCGCAACTGGGGCCTGGTGTTCTGTGGCAACTTCGCCGGTGCTTTCACCGTCGCGGTGCTGATGTCAGTCGTCTTCACATTCGGGTTCACGACGGATCCGAATCCCATCGGTCAGTTCATCGCGCATGTCGGTGAGTCACGCACGATCGGCTACAAGGAACATGGCATGGGCGGCATGGTCACGCTGTTCGTGCGCGCCATGCTCTGCAACTGGATGGTTTCCACGGGCGTGGTGGGCGCGATGATCTCCACCTCGGTGGGCGGCAAGGTGCTCGCGATGTGGATGCCAATCATGGTGTTCTTCGCGATGACCTTCGAGCACTCGGTGGTGAACATGTTCCTGTTCCCCTCGGGCATTCTCATGGGCGCGAACTTCAACTGGGCGGACTACTTCCTCTGGAATGAGATTCCG
>Ga0190271_10000820_pt1 | contig 16517 bp, 11 predicted proteins | sample Popmic356T_FD_133747 | JGI IMG/M metagenome (GOLD analysis project Ga0190271, IMG submission 133747) | Populus adjacent soil microbial communities from riparian zone of Weber River, Utah, USA - 356 T | ecosystem: Environmental > Terrestrial > Soil > Riparian zone | place: USA: Utah | collected...
CGACGCCCGCTTTCGAGCTCGTCTGGCGCATTCACGCGGCGGCGTTCGCGCTGGCGCTGCCGATGATCGGCACCACCTGCATCAGCGTGACTCTCGCAGCGCACGCGAGCGAGCTGACTCCGGCTTGGCAGCGCCTGCTGGGCCTGGTGGGCGGGAGCCTGCTACTCGCCGCGGGGCTCGGCAACCTCGCGATCGCCGACGGCTCGGCGCTGATCTTCGTCGGGCTCCTAGGGTTCGCCGCCTGGCTCGTCTGGCTGCTCGTAACCGGCGTGCGCCTCATCCGGTCGTGACCAAGATAGGGCGGCGCCGAGGTTGCGCACGGGGATGTCCGCGTATTCGGCATGAAATCGTACGAGAACGCCAAACCCTCGCGTGCATGTGCTGGATGAGTGAGAGCGAGTTCGACACATGTCGCAACAGATGAAGGCTATCCGTTCGATTGCCGGGCAGAAGGGAGAGCGACAGCGATCAAGGAGCGGATGGCTTGCAATAACCGGCCTCCTCCTGCTCAGTGCACTCCCCGTGCTCGGCGGTGTGCTTCGCCTGCGGGACGTGAGCACCGCCCCCGAAAGCGGACTGCCCTTGGCCTCATCGGTGGCGATAGTTGCGCACATCGTGGCGACGAGCGTGTACTGCCTTCTCGGCGCGTTCCAGTTCTCTCCGGCGCCGCGAATTCGGCGTGGTTGGCACCGCACCGCCGGCCGTGCACTGATCCCCGCTGGATTCATCGCGGGACTGTCCGCCGTTTGGCTCGCGGTCTTCTTCGGTGGCCCCCCCGATGAGCGCGCACTCGCAATGGTTCGTCTCGTCTTCGCCGTAGCGATGACACTGTTCCTCATGCTGGGAGCGACCGCGATCAAGCGGCGCGACTACACTACCCACGGAGCATGGATGACGCGCGCCTTCGCGATCGCTGTTTCCGGCGGTACCCAGGCGCTCGTCGTCGTCCTGTGGGCGCTCCCCTTCGGTGAGGTCGACGTAGCCGGCGAGACATGGCTCGTTGCCGCGGGCTTCGTTATCAACAGTGTCGTAGCGGAGTTGCTCATCCGGCGACGGTCCGGCCGGCGGACGCCACCGCGCGGGCGAACGCCGCTGCGGCAGACGACTGGGCGGAGATCGAGAAGATGAGCGATGGAGGGTCGGCGCTTACGGAGGACACGGAAGTCGCGGTCAGCGCGACCGGCCCTCCCCCCCGCGTCAGCGGTGATGACCGCCACGCCAGCGGGGTGCCCGCGAAAGGCAGCTTTGAACTCGTCCGGCGACAACGAGTCGAAGCCCGGTCTCGCGCCAGCCGATCGAGCGGCAGTTGCAGTGTTGGTCATGCCTGGGGGATTCTGAACGTGAACGCGTTCGCCATGATTGGCCAATCCGGGGGCTGATCGGCCGGGCTCGGCCTTGCGGAAGTAGATACAGCCATCGTCACGACAGCCGACCTGCACGACATCGGAAGCCTGTCACGTCAACCGTCCGACTTGTAGGGCAGCCTCGTGCACCTCCACCTCAACCGACTGATTGGCGCCGACCGGCCCCTCGAACGACGGGTTTACGGGCTCTTGGAACGACTGCAACGAGGCCTCACTCTGACCGACCAACGGGGACAAAACTCCCGGACTACTAGCCCCGCGTCTCACACCAGCTGATGGTCTCACGAGCGGATCCCTACCCGGACAGTGCTCACGAATTGCAACCCGGAACTTCCGTCGTTTGCGACGCGGCGGGGACGCTCTGGCGTATATCGGCTCCAGCCCACCCCCGCTATGCTCGCCGCCATGGCGAAGAATCTCGCGAGGCTTGGACTCGGACTCCTTGTCGTCGCCACGCTGACGGCATGCACGACGACCGAGAACACCAACGAGGAATTGCCGGTCGCGACTCTTTGGCCAGGCACGGCTGAGACGGCAACCCCTACTCCGACCCCCACCCCCGAGGCCGAGCGCGGCTCCCGGGCGAACCCGCTCGCGATCGGCGAATACCGGGCACTCTCGGCTGATTCAATGTGGACTGTGGGCGCAGAGGCCCCGACCGTCGTCAACGACGGCTACATTGTGCTGCCGTTGAGAATCGGCATGAACTGGGAAGTTGGTCGACAGACTGCTGCGGAGCAAGGTATCGATGTCGACGCCGAGGGACTCAACCTCTACGAGTCGCTCCTCGTCTCCTATGTCAGCGCATCGGGACGCTCGTACACAACTATGGACGACCTCTCGATCGAGATTCCGAACGACTTCTATCTTGTCGGCACCCTCTATCCTCCCGTGGAGGCAGTCTCCGCGAGCATTGCCGTCAGCATTCCTGCCGCCGAGATCCCCGGCGGAAAGTGGTCCGTAGAGGACCTGTTCGGAAACGGCGTCTTCATCCAGTAGGGACTCTGCTGCTCCCGACGACTCCTCCGCTAGCGCGCGATCAGCTCCCCCCGAAAGACATTCCGTGATCGAAGTGTGGCGAGCGTTCCGCCACACCGCTGTGCCGCACCGCGCCCCGGCTTTCCGCTCGACGTGTGCGACCTAGTCAAATCTTCGCCCGCTGCAGCCCGGACAGAGCCGAGCCTCGGGTTCATGGGGGTCGTTCCGCGACCCTTCAGTGCGGCGCCCTGATAAGGGCGTTTGCTGGGCGTCTGGGCCATGCAGGTTCTTGCGCGGGCGCGGTTCGGTCCAGCCGCCGAGGGCGCGCGGTCGGACTGCCGCGCGACGCCGAGGGGGCGCCCCGGTAAAGCGCGTCAACCCCGCGTCGGCGTCGCGAGCACGGACTTCGCTGCTCGCATCCCCGAGAGCAGCGCCCCCTGAATCGACGGTGTCTCGCGGTGGTCGCCCGCGAGGTGCAGCCCGTCGCCGATGCGCGCGGGAGACGGGCGCCGCATGGGCGGCGGCAGCGCGGGAAGCGCGTACGGGATGTCGTCGCGCCGCAGGAGTTCCCACGATACCGAGGCGTGGCCCCACATCCGCGAGAGTTGGGCGCGCACCTCGTGCTCGGTGGCCACGCGCTCCGGGGCCCACAGGCAGGTCGCCTGGATGAGGTGGCGGCCTCGCGGCGCTGCCTGCGGGATCGTGTCGGAGATCGCCAGCGAGTTGACGATTGGGCCTTCGCGAGTGCCGTCGAGGGTGAGAACCGCGGATGCCGGGGCCTCCTCGGCCGCGAACCACCAGGTCTGCAGTCCGCGGGTGGCGGGGGCCGGCACGTCCAGGAGCACGTCAAGAGCCTCCGCGCCGACCGCGACGACGACGTCGCGCGCGAGCAGACGTCCCTCGCCGAGGGCGCGCACCTCCCACCGATTCTCCCGCCGCCGCAGTCGGCTCACGGCACGGCCGACCCGGATATCGGCTCCCGCCGCACGAGCGCGTGAGGCAAGTGCCCTCGGGAGCACGCCGATGCCTTCTTGGGGCAGTCCCGCGCCTGCCGGCAGGAACGATCGGGCGAGCAGGCGCACGTAGGTGTCGGATGTCGATTCCGTCGCGTCGGCCAGTACCCCCGAGAAGAACGGCCCCAGGACCTCGGTACGCAGCGGTCCCGTCATACCCGCGGCGTCCCAGCCCTCGCCGACGGTGCGGTCCGCGCGCGTCACCGCGACGCGCGGACGGAGGGCGATCGGGCCGAGCCACCGTAGGAGCGCGGCGAGGTCACGCGGCTTCACGAAACCACTCGCGAGCGTGGCTGGAAGCAGGTACGGATGCCGTAGCGGGTGCCCGAGCGTCGTCATCGAGCCGTCCGCGCGGCGCACCCGGACCGCGGTCGGGAACGACCGCACGGCGAGGCGATTGACGTCCACCGAGGCGCGGACGGCCGGATAGGCGGTGTTCAGGACGTGGAATCCGCGGTCGAGCGTAAAGCCGTCCACGCGATCGGTGCGCTGGCGTCCGCCGACGCGATCAGTGGCCTCGAGCACGACCACCTCACGGCCGCGGGCCGCCAATTCAGCGGCGCACCGAAGGCCTGCGAGCCCGGCGCCGATCACGACCACGTCGTGCGTCTGCATGAGCCGAGTGTAGGCGGAACGCCGTGCAGCCGAGCTCTCGGTGACCTCAATCTCCTCCCGCTGCGACGGGCGGCGGACGCGAGGGTGAATCCACGTACGGTACAGGGTCCCCATCCGCACGCTGTTCTTGACGCGCTGCCCCGCACCAGCGGCAACCCGTATCGTGAGGTCATGCCCGATGATGTCCGCATCCGCCCCATTGACTTGACCGACGCGGGTGAGGTGTTCACCCTCCAGCGGGCGGCGTTCATCGAGGAAGCGCACCTTTACGAGACGGTCGACACTCCAGCACTCACCCAGACCTTCGACGAGCTGAAGGCCGAACTCACGTCGAACAGCGGTTGCGTGGCGCTGGTCGGATCGCGGATGGTTGGTTCGGTCACAGCACGAATGGTCGGCGACGTTCTCAGGATCGGGCGCCTAGCGGTGGTCCCGGACATGCAGGACCGGGGAATCGGAACGCGGCTCCTCGAAGCCGTCGAGGCACGGTGGGATGCCGCGGGGGCCGAGCTTTTCACAGGCTCGCTCAGCGTCGCCAACCTCCGCTTATACCAACGCCAGGGCTACATAGAGACACATCGGGTCACCTTGCCGGCGGTAGAGCTCGTCTACCTTCGCAAGCGACTGCGCTAACAACCTGTTACTGATTGGGGTGGTCTTCGAGCGATCTACGACACTGGTTCTTCGACGACTGTTCGCTTCAGTTCGATGAGGATCCCTTCCGGCATCTGCGCAGTTGGTTCAGCTCCCGTCATTCCTGTGCTCTCCGCCGCTCGTAGGGGGATCCGTATCCGGGCAGTGCGCGCTAGAGGTGCGTCGCGCGCGGTGTTCCTGATCTGAGGCGCGTCTGCTCGCCAGCGCGGGTGTGGCTTCTCCCCCGCTCATGTCCGTCGCACCTCTGCCTGAACGGGCAGGCAAGGCTGCCCGCGCGGGCCTGCGGTGACGATAACGGAACCGGCAGACTCGAATTCGTGAGTGTTCCGGCGCGGGACGATGCGACGATGCGCGCACCGGTACGCACACAGGCTGCCGCCGAGGTCGGTACCGACTCGCGCTCGGTCGCGTGGATTCGGCTCCAGCGCACGGCGGGCAACGCAGCCGTTGCCGGGCTACTGGGCGTCCAGCGGGACAAGAAGAAGAAAGCCCCGCCCAAGAAGGCGCCGTCCACCGACCCGCCGCAGAAGCAGCTCGCCGACGTCCAGGGCCACGCCATGGACGCTCTGCTGCCCGAGCTGGCGGCGCTCGAGCCCGAGGTGCGCGGGGACGAGGCGCTCGGCGTCGCCGTCGGCGGGACCCGCCTCGTCATGGCCATGCAGACCGTCAAGGCGAAGACCGCCAAGACCGCGTGGAAGACCTTCCTCGGCGGCAAGAGCGCCGACTTTCTGACGTGGCCGCCCGACCAGATCGGCTCGATGCTGCGTTTCCTCGGCGCCGCGTCGGAGACTGCGGCGATGCAGGAGCTGGCGGTGAGCGAGCTGTCCGAGCTCATCGCGAAGTCGCCGGAGGAGTTGCCGCTCACCCCGGAGGGCCGGATCGATCTCATCCGGAAAACCGTCGGCCAGATGGCCGCGAAGGAGATGGGCTACGGCTCGACTCGGCCTTTCGTGGACGACGTGAAGCAGCGCGTCCTCGTCTCGATCTATATGCAGTACACGCAGGCGGGCACGGAGAAGGGAATGGCCAAGGGCTTCAGCTACCCGAACCGCAAGGGGGACGGCACCGAGGGGGTCGCGGCAAAGGTCAACACGGCGGCCGAGGGCCTGTGGGGGCCGAACAAGGGCGGCGACGCCTACTACTTCGAGCTGTCCGACCGGGGCAAGCAGAACGCCTACCAGGCGATCACCGCGCTGTTCACGCCGCAGACCGATCCGAAGGCCCGCACGCTCATCCACTGCGACTACCTGATCAGCCTGATCGAGTTCCGGGCGTGGGCCGAGACGATCGGCGTCGAGATGTTCAACAGCAACGTCAGGATGGGCAACATCGTCCCGGTGCTCAAGTATGACGGGTTCGCCGACCTGGCCAAGAGCACGAGCATCTCGGACGGAAAGAACGTCGTGGCGACGCAGCCGCTGAGCAAGGTCATGCTGACGAGCGAGTCCGAGCTCGTGATCGGCGATCACGTCGTCTTCTACAACGACCCGACCTACGACCCGCTCACGAAGGGCGATCCCGACGTGTGGAAGCTCGAGAACGCTGTCGTCGTGAGCTCCGGCAAGACCGGCCTGCTGTTCCAGGGCCACGGCTACCCGACGCCCCTGCCGAAGAGCGCGTTCATGGATGCCCTGTGTGCCAAGTACAACCTGCACGTCGCCCGGGTGAGGAAGCTCATCGCCGACGAGAAGACGGCGAAGGGCGCCGCCAAGGCCGCCGCCCGCAGCAAGCGCGAGACGCTCTACCCGCGCGTCCTGAACGTGGGGCGCAAGTGGGTAGTCACCGGCGACAGCACTGTCACGGGAACGACCGCGAGTAGGCCGCTCGGGGAGCTCACCCCCGCGACGGCGCCCGGCCTGCGCCACCCGCGGGACAACGCGCTGATCGCGCGCCGTCCCGTGCGGGAGTGACGGTGACCGGGATCGCGTTCCCCATGGCCGACTGAAAGACCATGCTGGACCACTCGCCCGCGATCCCTTTACGTGCAGTCCGGAGGCGCGTTGGAGCAGGGGGCTGACCCGGTGTGCGGACTGGGCAGGCATTGCGCACGCGTTCCGGCAGACGGGGCAGCGCAAGAACCGGATCCGAACAGGGTCAACGCCTCCGAACGGCCGCCCGAGGCTGGCGCGGTCTCGAAACCGCGACTTGCGCAGGAGCGAGTTCTCAAGCTCTACTTTCATCTTCCGGAATCGCCCTTCATTCTTTCTCACGGTCTTTCTCACCAGGTGTGCCCGGCGGGAGGCAACTGATCTGCCGCGGACCGGACGTGGTGCCGGGCGGCGGGTGGGTGCCCGCCGCCCTTGGGAGCTCAACCTAGATCCTTGAGGTTCACCACCTCGATCTCACTCAAATTGCCCGAGTTGTCCACGACCCGGAACGAGACACCGCTCTTCGCATCGACCGTGAGTGGGCGCGGTTCGGTGTAGAGGTATACCCGGATCGGCGCAACACTGGTCCCATGGCAGCAACGAGCCTCTTCCGTGCCGGTCGCGAGGGCGAAGGTCGATGACCGGTTCTGTCCTCATCGTCGGCGGCGGGATCGCAGGGCGAGCCGTCGCGAGGGCTATGGGCCGGCATGGCCTGGGCTGCACCGTCATCGAGCGCCGCCCAACCATTGCGCGGGGGATGGGCGTCAACCTGCCGGGCAACGCGGTGCGAGCCCTGGCCGAACTGGGCATCCCTCCCGAGGCACTGGCCATCGGCGCCCCCGTGAGACGAAGAGAGTATCGCAACGCTCGCGGACGGCTACTTTTCGCGATGGATGAGGATCGATTCTGGCGCGATGTGGGACGACCCGTCTGTGTCCGCCATGGCGACATTCTCGACGCTCTCGCACTCCCCGAGGGTGCCACGCTCGAGCACGGAACGGCTGCGGCCGCACGCCCTACGCCAGCCGGCGCCGAGGTCGAGCTGGAGGGAGCGCCGTCGCCTCGCCACTTCGACTTCATGATCGGCGCCGACGGCGTCAACTCGGCGCTGCGGAGGGCAATCGCCGTCGACGGCCTGCGCCCGTCATCGATGACCGGGTCGAGTTGGCGCTTCGTCGCTGCCAATCCCGGGGTGGAGTGCTGGACTGCCTGGGCCGGCCAGGAAGAGACGTTCTTGTTGATTCCCGTCGGGGAGGGCCGTGTCTACGGATACGCAGCACGCACCCGCGGCGGGAACACCGGAGCCTACGAGTCTTGGTTGGCGGAAGCGGCCCAACGGTTTCCGAAGCCGGTGAGCGCGGCCGTCGCGGCGGCACTCAAGGACGGCAAGCTCCACCATGCCCCCACCAACGAGGTGCGACTCGAGCATTGGCACCAAGGCCGGCTCGTGCTCATCGGTGACGCCGCACACGCAACAGGGCCGGTGTGGGCGCAAGGCGTCGCGATGGCCCTCGAGGACGCGCTGGTCCTCGGCGAGCTGTTGGCCATGACCCCTGCCGAGCAGTGGGCTGAGGTGGGGCCGACGTTCGAACGACTCCGGCGCCCCCGCGTCGAACACGTCCAGTCAGCGACAGACAAGATGTCGCGCTTGGCCGCGCTGCCGGGCTGGCTGCGCGACCTGGTCGCCCCCGTCCTGGGCCCCAAGAATTATCGGGCGGCCTACGCGCCACTACGCAGTCCTGCCATCGAAGCCGGTGCATGACAGGTGCCCTCCGGAGAGATGCTCGGTGTGGTCCCCGGTGCGCAGCAGTATCTCCTCGGCACCCGCACGGCGCGGAGCGTGAATGTCCTCGGGCACTGAGATAGTGCCTCGGCACGAGCTGGTGACCACGACACCAGCGAGTGCGGGAGGAGGAAACACGCTCTTCGGCCCCGGTGCGACGGCGCTGCGCGAAGCTCGTTGCCATGGGCCGCCACTCTGCTCGCGCACCGCCAGCCGCTCAACCGTGCTAGCCGCCGACCCCTCACCGTTGGCCTAGCCGCTATGACGCCAGAACACCGACGGTCCCATAACCGGGCGCAACACCGTGAACCTGCGGTGGGCAGGTCGCCCACGGTAGGTGACTCGACAGGGACGGCGAGCGCGGCGCCGACACTCGGCAGCCGACCTGGTTCAGCGTGATTCCGCGGTTTTCAGGGCGTAGATCCGTTCTACGGTCGTCAAGACGACGGTCCGGTCGACAGGCTCGATCACCGCGGTTTCGCTACCGTTCCTTCTCAATTCTTTCTCACGAGCCGCTTGGGCAAGGAAAAACCCCCGGTAAACCGGAGGTTTTCTCGCGGTGACGGTGGGATTTGAACCCATACTCACCGAGATCACCAGGGCTGCACTCGACTGCACTCGGTCTCAAACACGCGACTTTCCGCAGGGACGAGTTCTCCACGTCTACCTTCGTCTACCGCAATTGTCACTCGTTCTTTCTCACACGCTTTCTCAGGACGTCGACTCGCCCCCCACGGCCGTCGGTGTGATGAATCAGGACATCGGCGACGAATCTGTGGACGCCGCTCTGGCGAAGGGTCCGTCCCAGGTTCGCATTCGGGTGCTACCTTTCAGGAGAGTCTTCGATGTGCCACTCGTCGAGCCAGTCGATGACGGGATCTCGCCGTCGAAGCGGGTGGGCAGCCACACATAGAGCGTTGCGTTTCGTGCGACCGCGACTGGGGCCACGAGTCGCTGTACACCGGACCGACCCACAGTCGCGTTCCCCCGCCACCGGATGGCGATGCTCCCACCCCATGCCGCGTCGGGGTCGAAGGGGATCGGCACCCGCGCGCGCCCCTCTCCATCCACGGCAACCCGTGGTGCGGAACCTCCGCTGCTCACCCACCGGAGCCAGCCTCCCACTTCCCACCGGCCCAGCGTTCACACAGCACCGGGCTGGGTCCAAGGCACGCCAAAGAGTCCGTCTGCAAATGAACTGTCCCCGGTTCCTTGCCCCTCCAGACGATGGGGCTGGTGCCCTGGGCCGCTTCGCGGGCTTCCGAAGTCCGGATGTTCGAACCCGTCAGGCGCGGCTATCTCACTTCCGCTGACTCTCGATCACGGGTGCGGCGGCGACGGGTGCGGGAGTAGCCGTCCGGAGCTTTCCGCGGGATAATCACGACCATACCCCGCAGCACTTGGGAGTCGGATGTCGCCACCGCCCTGATTGAAGGAGCTTGGATGGACCCGATCACAGTGATTCTCTCGGCATTAGCCGTAGCAGGAAGCAAGGTTGGTGCTCAAGCGATTCAAGAGGGGTACCAGGCCCTGAAGTCGCTTTTGGTGAAGAAGTTCGGGGGCAACCAGCCGAAACTCGAAGAACGCATCGACGATTATGTCGAGGACCAAGGCACCTTCGAGAAACCTGCCCAGAAGGCACTCACGGATGCCGGAGCCGGGGGCGACCAGGAAGTCGTCGACGCGGCGGTCGCCCTGCTTCGCAAGGCCGAGCAAGAGCAGCCCGGCATAACCGGTGGACTGGTCGGGCAGATCAACGCCCAAGGCGTCAACGTCATCAACACGATGTACGGCGACATCCATCAGAACTTCGGCAATCCCGGCAAACCGCAGGAGTAGGCGATGGCTACAGCGGCCGAGACGATCAACGCAACCGCTGTCAATGTCATCGAGCACCTCCATGGCGATGTCGCGCAGCACTTTGGTGACACCTTCGTGTTCCCAGAGGGCGCGTCGATTGACGACTTTATGGAGATAGCCCATCGCAAAGGGTTGGTCGCCAGGCTCAGGACACTTATATCCGAGGAGCGATTCCGCGAGTTATTGAAGCTAGTCACTGGTCTGTCCGTGCAGGACCTCGGCGAGCAGTTGTATCGCGTTTGCCGCGCCTCTCTCCCGCCCACCGCCGCTCTAAGGAATACCGTCGTCCCACCGCCGCTGCTGGCAGACATGTGCGAGCAGCCGTGGGCGAAGCCGTGGCCGCCGCTGCTGGAGTGTGTGGAGAGGCTGGCGCAGGTCCCGGGAATCGCGGGCGCGGATGCCGACGACCTGGCGCGATGGGTCGACGCAACCGCACCAGAGCTAACGCCCCAAGTCTTGGCCGCCGATCTTGCGCGGCTGCGGCACGATCTGCGGAGCGAAGCCGCCAGGACCGCGGGCGCCCAGCCCTCGTGGCTCCAGGTGTATCTCGAGTCAGAGTGGCTGAACCGAACGCAGGAACGTAAACAGCCGCAATACCGAGTGGAACTGGTTCTGTGGAGCCCGCGGACGAACGGCCCGCAGGTTCTGTCGACGGCTGTAGACCACGGGGACGGAACCGGTGCTGAACTGTGGACGCTCGACAATCTGCCTTCGCTGCTCGATTCGGTTTTCGCTGACCGCCAGAACGTCGCGCTCATCCCGAGGATGACTGAACTGGCCATCGAAATTGTCGCGCCCTCCGAAGCGCTGCTGTACGGGTTCGATCGGTGGCAGCGGAACCAGGGCGCTGACACATACGGGATCCGCCATCCAATCGTCGTCAGGCTCCGCGACCGCCTGGCTATTCCAGATGCGTCCGACCAGGCGTTTGCCGACGACTACTGGCGCGCCAAGTGGGCGGCGTTTCTGAGCTGCGCGGGTGACGACGGGGGCACGCTGCTCAAGTGGCGCAACCCTGACGCACTAGACGCGATCGAACTGCAGAATGATGCGAATCTCTTCTTCGTCGGCGTGGAAACGCCTCTGATGACCGGCCGTCGCGACGTGTTCGACACACTTCGCGACGCCGGTATTCCTATTGCGCTGTGGATACGAAGCGCCGATCTCGGGTCCGCTCTACCGCCGAACTGGCGCCAATTGGTTTCAGAGGGGATCAAAGGTAAGCCGATCTCTGATCTGCATGAAGCCATTCATCAGCTGCGGCGGCTGAAAGAGCCTAGAAGTGATACCAACCACTTCGTCAACGCCCTGACTCTGCTGTGGGACGATCCCGCGCGGCCCCCGCTGAAGTACGAGCAACAAGGAGTCTTTGTATGAGTGACTGGCACATTTTCAGAGGCACCGGCAAGCCGCATCGCGGCATGAAACGTTTCGTGGCCGACTCGCCTCCTCCACCCTGGCGGCGATTCCGCGGCGAGCCGCAGACTTCGGGCATGCTCAAGGTCGATGAGGTTCTGCGTCGCCGCTTTGGGCTAGCAAAGTTCCAGGCCAGCGATAAGGAGATCGAGATCGTCAATGCGGCCATTCACCTACGCCGGCCGTTGCTAGTCACGGGCAAACCTGGCACGGGCAAGACGACACTGGCATACGCGATTGCGCACGAATTGATGCTGGGACCGGTCCTCAACTGGTCGATCACCTCGCGGTCGACGTTGCAGGAGAGCCTCTATCGATACGACGCGATCGCGCGCCTGCAGGAGGTCAACCGATTGCAGCAACGCGGCATCGGTGACGATCCCGACATCGGCCAGTTCATAAGGCTAGGGCCCGTGGGGACGGCGCTGCTGCCAACGCTCTACCCGCGCGTGCTGCTCATCGACGAGGTTGACAAGAGCGACATCGACCTGCCCAACGACCTGCTGCACGTCTTTGAAGAGGGCCGCTACGAGATCCCAGAGCTGATACGCATTTCCGCCGAGCAGCCGAACGTTCCCGTTTTGCCGGCGGACAGCGACAAGAGAGTGACGATTACGGACGGACGCGTAGCTTGCTATGAGTTCCCAATCGTCATTCTTACCAGTAACGGCGAACGGGAGTTCCCGGGTCCCTTTCTGAGACGCTGCGTGCGTCTGAACATACCTGAGCACGATGACGCCAAGCTGACGCGGATCGTCGGCTCGTACTTCGCGGATGGCGAAGTGATGACTGCTGCGGATCGCGACGCACTCATCAACAGGTTCCTGGAGCGTCGTAGCCGCGGCGAGTTGTCGACTGATCAACTGCTGAACGCAATCTATCTGAGGCGGCACGGGTTCGACATGGGTGATGGGCAAGAAGGGCTGGAGGCACTCAGCGACACAATCTGGAAGCCGCTGAGCGGCAGCGCATGAGCGCGACCGAAACGCCACTCGAGAGGCTGGTCGACGTTCTCAGGGCGGCCGGCCAGGAGCCCACCGCCGAGGACATCGCCGACGTGCTCTGGCTCGCCGCGCGGTTGCCCATACGTGAAACGAGCGTTCAACCAGAACCCCCAGCGCCGCAGCCAAGCCCGCCGTCGGTTGCGGCTGGCACACCGCGCGAGTCGGTCCCTCCGAGCCGCGCCGAACACTTTGGCCCGCCTGCGACGGGCGCGGGTGCGGCTTCGGCCGCACCCGCCACCACCGAACTGTATCCGGCTCAGGCCGGTTTGGCCGGCGGCGAGGGCGGGGCGCCAGCCCGCAACATTCGCAGCCCTGGTGCGGCCGCGCTACCCGGAAGCCTGGAGCTGGGACGCAGCCTGCGGCCGCTAAAACGCCGCGTCCCGTCGCGTGCCCAGCTGGTGCTCGACGAGACCGCGACTGCGCACCGGATCGCGGACACGGGCGAGTGGATGCCGGTGCTTCGATCGGCGCCCGAACGGTGGCTCGACATCGTGCTGGTCGTTGAGGAATCATCATCGATGATCATCTGGCAGCGGACGCTCGCCGAGCTAACGCGCCTGCTAGAGCGCCAGGGCGCATTCCGGAACATTGAAGTACTCGGGTTCGGTGCCACATCGGACTTCCGGAGCGTTGACCTTTACACCGGCATCGGTCCCAGATCCGGTCGGCGACGCTCTCGCCGCCCGTCCGAGATAGTTGACCCGCTGGGCCGCCGTTTGATCGCCGTCGTCAGCGACTGCGTCTCGGCCGTCTGGCACAACGGCTGTATGGCCGCGTTGCTGAACAGATGGGGGAGAGTGGGCATGACGACCGTCGTGCAAGTGCTACCCCCCGACCTGTGGGTCCGGACCGGACTGCGCACCTTCCCTCGGACGTTCGTGCGGTCACCCACGCCCGGCGCGCCGAACTCGACATTCGACGTGGAGTTCACCGGATACCGTCCGCGACCAGGGCCGCCGTACCACGGCGTGCCAGTCCCGATCGTCTCGCTGGAAGCCCTGTCGCTCGACTATTGGGCCCGCGCGATGGCGGGCAATAGCAACCTCTGGATCCCAGGGGTCTTCGCGGTTCCAGCGGCAACTGAGCAGGCTTCGCCCGCACCGCCACCGGACGCCACAACGCTTCAAACCGCCGCTCCGTCTCCCGAGCAACTCGTGCGCGTGTTCTACGGCACGGCTTCACCGACGGCGCGGCGCCTGGCCAGCGTCCTCGCTGCGGTGCCGCTCACGCTGCCCGTGATTCGGCTCGTGCAGCGCGCACTCCTACCCGAGTCACGCCAGGTGCACCTTGCCGAGTTCTGGCTCAGCGGGCTCATTGATCGGCCGCCGACTCTTGACCACGCGACACCGGCTGACAACGTCGAATACCTCTTTGTGAGAGGCGTGCGGGAACTGCTCCTCACGAACCTTCGGCTCGGCGAAGTAATCGAGGTCTTGAGCGCCGTCTCAACGTACGTCGGTGAGCGCCTGGGGCAGCCACTCGACTTCAGCGCCCTCATCGCCGACCCCACGGCCACCGGCGATCTGCAGATCGCCCAGGGCTACCGATCCTTCGCTCGCGTAGCCGCAGGCGCCCTGCGGCGGTTCGGCGGCAGCTACACGGAACTCGCGCGAAGGCTCGAGATCAGCCTTTATGGCGAAACCGTGCGGCCGGTCGATCTGATTTCTGAGGTACCTGTGCCTATCCAGGCGGGCAGCCCGCGAACCGGCAACGCCGTCCGTACCAAGGAAGATGTGCGTGTCGCCGCACTGCTGGTGGGCGTCGACGAACATGCTGCAAGCGAGATCCCGCCGCTACTGGGATCGCGCAATGATGTGTACCTAACAAAGGGATGGCTGCAAGACCGGTTCGGTGTTTCGGCGGACGACATCGTCACGCTCGTCGATCGTCAGGCGACGCGCCAGGCGATCATCGATGCGTGGCGGGGCTGTGCGTCGCGCCTGGAAGCGGGGGATCAATTCTTCTTCCACTTCAGCGGTAATGACCTGCAACTGCCGAGCAGCGACACAAATGCGGCGGACGGCCTTGATGAGACGCTGCTTGCCTACGACAGCATCCCCGCGGACCGATCCACGCTGCTTGCCCACCAGGATCTTGCGGACCTTGCAGCCGAAGTCGAAGCCCGCGGTGCACAGGCGATTCTATTCCTCGACAGCTGTCGCACGGCGACCGGGGTGTTCGCCCGACGGGCGCTCCCGAACACGCTGCTGTTCGCTTCGAGCGCAGAGAACGAGATTTCACGCGAGATCTTGTCCGAGGGCAAGAACTTCGGCGTCGCAACCTCATCGCTAGCCGAGGCTATGGAGGCACTCCGGCCCGGAATGACCTGGCTCGATGCCTACGATCGTGTCTTGGCGAGCGTCATTGGGGGCGGCTACCAGCAGACGCCGCAGCTGATTGGTCTCGGTGATCTAGCGATCTTCGGGGCCGCGCGGAAGCCTGTCCCGCCATATCTGGTGGTCACGAAGGCAAACGAGCGTGAAATCGAAGTGCACGCTCCAGCGGCGTTGTTCCAGTTGACCGACAGCCCGGCCCCTCGGCTGGCCATTTACGAGCCCGGCAGCACGATGACCGAATCACCGATCGGCTTTGCCCGTGTGACGCGACTGACGGTCACTGGCGTGGGCGCCGCTCTCGAATCTCCAATCACGGTCTCAGTCGCGAGCCGCGTCCGTCCGGTCGATGACGATGTCGCCCCGCCTATCCTAACGGTGGCCGTCGGCAAGGAACTCGGCGAGCGAATGAGCATTGGTGCACTATTCGATATCAAGCCTCTTGGCTCCAATGATTGTGATCTGGTCGCCTCCGTCGAGGACTCCACGCTGGCGCTTCGAGACCGCCAGGGCATGGAGGTCTGGCACGAGGATGTAGACGCCGATTCAGGCATCGACACACAAGCCGCTCGCCTGCATGGCCTTCTTCAGCACTTGTGCAAGTGGCTTAGGACTGCCGTCCTCGAGAACCCTCGTGCCGACACGGATCTAGCAGGGCAAGTTGATCTCGAACTCCTCGCCCCCGATTCGATGGAAGAGGTGACGCTTGCGGGCGGCCAGCCGCTGACACTCCGCATGAAGAACCACAGTGAGGCAAACCTGTACGTGTCGGTCTGGATGCTTGACGAATTCCTTGGCGTCGAGCAGGTCTATCCTGCGACGACCTCGTGCGTGTTGCTGGGCAAGGAGCGCGAAGTAACCCTTGCGGTGGCCGTGCGACCGAACGACAAAAGCGATCGGCCGACGCGGTTGACGTTCAAGGTGTTTGCGTCCCGGCAGCCGAACGATCTGGGTCTACTTGCCCTACAGCGCTTCAATCGTCCGTTTGAGTTGACGAATCTTGTCCGTGGGCGGCTCCCGATTCCGAGGGAAGCGACCGAATGAAAGGTTCCGATCGGATAGATCGACACGCCGCCAAAGCGCGACAAGACGTTCATCGCGGAGCTCTTCCCAAAAACCGAAAATCCCCGCGACGTCAAGAAGCCGGAGGACGACTGAAATGGCGCTGAGGCCCACCCGTGATTCTGATGAGTTCCTGGGGAGGGGGTGGACGACGGCCCAGGTAACGGTTACCGTGACGTTCATCGCCGCGGCGTCGCCCGCAGTCGTAGTCATCGTCGGCGAACGCCCAATGCACGACGTGGTGGCACTCTCCCTCCCGGACGGCAGCATGCTACTCGCCACCACTACCCAGGACGACAACACGGTACGGCTGTGGGACCCGGTCACCGGGACCCCGCACGGCGAACCGCTCACCGGCCACACCGGTACCGTGAGCGGATGCTGCGCCGTGCCGTTCCCCGACGGCACCACCCTGCTCGCCACCACCAGCTACGACAATACGGTACGGCTGTGGGACCCGGTTACCGGGACCCCGCACGGCGAACCGCTCACCGGCCACACCGGCCCCGTGAGCGGATGCTGCGCCGTGCCCCTCCCCGACGGCACCACCCTGCTCGCCACCGCCAG
>Ga0190271_10000821_pt1 | contig 16516 bp, 16 predicted proteins | sample Popmic356T_FD_133747 | JGI IMG/M metagenome (GOLD analysis project Ga0190271, IMG submission 133747) | Populus adjacent soil microbial communities from riparian zone of Weber River, Utah, USA - 356 T | ecosystem: Environmental > Terrestrial > Soil > Riparian zone | place: USA: Utah | collected...
AGGGGGGAGAGGGCGCGCATTATACGGCCATTTGCCAGGGAAACCAGGGCCTTGGCACGCAATAAGGAGGCTAGGGCGGCAAAGGAGGCTTTCTGGCTCAGTTTTGTGCGATGGCTCAGCCGCGAGGCCAGTCATCGCTATCCGATTCCGACCTTGCCTCGTTCCGATATAAGCGAACCCGTTTCATACGGTCGGGGAAAAGATCGACCATCATCGCGGCGGCTAGGCCAAGAAATTTTGCGAGCGATAGCCAAATGACGTCTTGCGGAGACACGTACCACTGATGAGCAAAGACTCATTGGAGTACACGAATGAGGGGGGCAGGGTTCCCGCTATTTCCACGTTTGGGCTTCGCTCGCGAATGACGAGCCCTTGGCTCTGACGACGCAAAATCGTTGCCCCGTCGGCGCCTCCATGACCCACCACGTATTGATCTTCTGAACTCGCTTTGCGCCGAGCTCCTCGAGGCGCCGCACTTCCGCCTCGACGTCGTCCGTCTCGATGTCGAGATGCACGCGGCTCGGATGCGATACCGATTGCACCTCGACGTGCAATCGATCTTGCGGGTCGACGAGCTGCACGTATTTGTTGCCTTCGCCTCCGGGCAGCGCGCGGGCTTCCATTCCGAGCGCGCCGCCCCAGAACGTTGCGGCGGACTTCAGGTCGTCGGTCTTGCAGTCGATGATGAAACCGGCCAGGCGACTCTTGTGCATGTCGGGCCCTCGGAGGTGCAGCGTCTCTAAACTAGAGCACCGCGCGGTAGGAGCGTCAATCGGCCTCTAGGGGCCGGTAGGCGCGGCGACCTCGCGTGGCCGGCCAAAGAGCGGCCGCGCGAGCACTGCCGCGAGGATGATCGCGACGCCTAGGTAGAACTGTGGCGTGAGCTCACGCTGCTCGCCGAGCAGCGCGATTGCGAGCACGATCGCATACACGGGTTCGAGGTTGACGGCGAGCTGCGCCGAGAACGCGCTGATGTGCCGCAGCGCCACGAACGACAACGAGAACGGCAGCAACGTGCAGGCGATCGCGAGCACGACGAGCAGCACGGCGTCCTGCGGCCCCGGCCATTGGAGCAGCGGGCCCGTTAGTTCGGGCAGGATCGTGGGCAGAAGCGGTGCGATCGCGCTCAACACGAGGAAGCCCGCGCCGAGCTCGAGCGCCGTTGCTGTCAGAGCTTCGCCGCGGTGCGCGACGCGTTTGTTCAATGTGCCGAACACGGCGACGAGCAGCGCCGAGATCGCGCCGACGACGACGCCTTCACGCATGCCGGTCGGCACGCCGCCGACGACGAGCGCGACGCCGGGTAACACGGCAAGCCCAAGCAAGAGGTCGCGCGCCGAGAATCGTGTCCGCGTGATCCATGGCTCGACGAGCGCCGTGAACGGTGTCGCGAGCGCGATACAAGTCGCAGCCACCGACGCGTTCGCGAGCTTGATCGCGCCGTAGAACGTCAACCAGTGCAGCGCGACCAGAGCGCCGATGCCCGCATACGCCAGCCAGAGCCGCGCCGGCAGCACGCGCAGCGAGCGCAGCACGCTCGGAACGAGCGCGAGCGCGGCGACGACGATCAACATGCGCCACCACACGAGCGGCAGCGCAGGCAGCGAGATCAGCTTGCCCAGGATCGCCGTGAAGCCCCACAGCAGCACGCAGAAGTGAATCTGCAGAGTCGCTCGCGTCGCCGGGATCATGGCGGCGGACTCTGATCTTGCGAGCGCGAGCAAGTCAAGGAGTGAAAAAAAAGGCCCCGCCGAAGCGGGGCCAGATCCTCCCTAAGAGGAGGGCGACAAGTCTAGAAATTGATTGTCGTCGTCGTCCCTTGGCTCGCCACTGGATTCGTCGTGCCGACAGGATTCAAGAAACTGATGTCGTCGTCAGCCTCCGGCTCGTCGTTGCCGGCCTCACAGGTGAACACGACCGTGTACGTGCCTGGCGCGAGCAACGTTCGATAGACGTAGTCGCCGGCCGCGTTGCGCTTCGCCGCGACGGTCGCGATCGCGTCGTCCGAGCCGTCGACGTCGTCGGGCGTCACGGCGCCCTCGAACACGTAGACGACGTTGCCGACGGTCAAGTCGACCTTGTCGTCGGAAGCACAGTTGTTCGCTGCCGGGTCCAGGCTCGTGCCGACGGTCGCCGCTGCGATCGTGCCTTGCAGCACGCCGTAGGCCGTGACGTCGAGCATGCGGAACGCGGGTTTCAGCATGTATTGACCTTGGCCCGGCGGATACACGAGGCCCTTGCGCATGTCCCAATCGAACAGCAAGCGGAGCGCATCACCCGGAGGCACGTCGAACCCGCCGACTAGCCGTACGCGGCCGCTCGGCACGCGCAGCTCGATTTCTTCCTCGCCGCCGGTCTCCGTCATGACATACGAGTCGCGCACGTTGCGCTCGGCGGCAACGTCCATCGCGAGCCATTCATACGAGCCGGGCTCGATGGTGGCTCCGTCGATGAGAATTGCGGCGTTCGTGTCCGTGAGCGCGAGAAGATTGACGGTGCGTGGCGCGTTCATGAGTGGCAGCTGCACGGCCGGTCCGTTGCCCTGCGGCTTGATCCACATGGAGGTGATCTTGACGTAGACGGCCGTGACGCCGTCGACGGGCGCGTCCATCAGCGAGACGCTGAGCGTCGACTTTTGGGCCGGCGAGTCGCTACTCCCGCCCGAGCTCCCGCCCGAGCATCCGACGAGCGCCGTGACCGCGAGGGCGCAGGCCACTCGACCGAGCATTTCCGCATGGTTCATCTTTTCGTAATCCCTTTGCGCCGAACGACGCCAAGCCATCTCCGCTAAGCCGTACACGTGCTAGCTGTGCACCACGTTCCGTTGAATTGACATAATCACGGTTCGCGGAACCGAAACCGACGTCATCCGTGTTGGTCAGGTAGGCCCGCTGGGGCATGGGATAGTCACCGCATGGGAAAACCGACTGTCGACCCTGGCGGTGAGTCGCAGCAGGACAGGTTTGCGAAGCTGATTCGGCAACACTATCAAGTGCTGTACGGAGCGGCTTACCGACTAACGCGGTCCTCGGTCGATGCCGAGGACTTGGTGCAAGAGGTGTGTCTGCGGGCGTACCCGCGTCTTACCGAGGTCGAGGGGCTGGAGCAGCCGCGTGGCTGGCTGTTACGAGTGTTGTATCGCTTGTTCGTCGATCTGCGCCGGCGCTACGAGCGAACGAACGTGCGGGCAATCGACGAGAATGAGGAGTTCGCGAGCGATGAGCCGAGCCCAGCCGAAGAGGCAGACCGCGCGCTCGACCGCTTGCGAATCGAGGATGCATGGCGACACTTGAATGATGAGCACCGACTACTGCTGGTGCTTCACGACGTCGAGGGATATTCATTGGCCGAGATCCACACATTGACGGGCATCAAGGACGGAACGATCAAGTCGCGGCTGCACCGTGCTCGAGTTCGTCTCGGCCGCCTGCTGCGGCGCGACCGGGCGGTGACGTCCGCCGTTGCGGACGAGCGGGGTTCTTGAAATGCGATGCGAAGACGCGATCGAGACCATCCGCGCCGCAGACTCGCGGCCAGGAGGCGACCTCCTTACGGCGATGACCCATGCCGCCGAGTGCGACGACTGCCTATCCGCGCTGCGCGCGCTCGATGCGATGCGCACGCTGCGTGAGGCGCCGGCGCCGATCGTCGATGAGGGCGCAATCGAACGTGCAATCGATCGGGCGTTGACGAGCCCCGCGCCAGGTTACCGGCGTGGATTTTGGAGCGGTTTGGCCAGCGGCATGGCCGCTGCGGCAGCGGTCGCGGCATTGGCGGTCGGCATTTGGTCGTTGAGAAGCGGCGGCGAGAGCTCCGTTGCCGTGCCCGAGGTCCGCTTGGCGTTGAACCGGCCGAGCGACGTCACGGTGACGCTCGAATCGCCGGAGCCGCTCGTGAATGCCGAAGTTCGCGTCGAGCTTCGTGGCGCCGTCGCGCTCGATGGCTACGCGGGGCAGCGTGAGCTCAGATGGTCGACGGACCTCGATCGCGGTATCAACCAGTTGACGTTGCCGGTCGTCGCGATCGATGCAACCGGCGGTCAGGTGCTCGTCGAGGTGACGCACGGCGACAAGCGTCGGACTTTCGTGCTCGACGTTCGAGCGGTGGCTGCAGGTTGAGCGGATGGAACGGAACGGCCGTTCAACCGTGTAGTACCGGGCTGGGAGGCAACATGCGAAACAACGAACCGACACTGATCGCACGCACGATTTTGGCAGCCCTCGCAATGGCGGGGACAGTTGCGGTACATGCGCAAGAAGCGAGCGAAGCCAGCCTCGAGGTCACGATTCGCTTGCTGCCCGAGAACGCCGTCGGTCCCGACGAGCTCACGCGGCGCATCGAGTTGCCGCCCGCAGCGGCGAGGCCGACGCCGCCGCGGGCAGAGTCCGCCGACGAGGCGCCGCCCGAGAACGACAGAGGCCGCGGCGAGGAGACTTCCAGCGAAGCGCGCGAGCGCGGCCGCGAGTTTGGCCAAGAGACCGCCGAGCAAGCGCGCGAGAACCGCGAGAATGCGGGGCGCCCCGACGACGCCGGCCGCCCTGACGACGCCGGCCCGCCCGACGATCCTGGTCGACCCGACGATCCCGAGCCGCCGCAAGAGCCGCCGCGCGGGCCTCCCACGACGCCGCCGGGCCGTCCATAGCCCGTAGCTCGCGCTCAAATCGCTCCGGTGGTGCCTTGTACACTACCGGGAGCGTTCCTTTTTTCCTGGTTGGCGATGTCCCGGGCTCTGCTTCTCACGATCGCGTGCCTGTTCATGGCGTTCGCGCGGACGGCCGCCGGCGCCGACGGCAGCGCGCTGTTCGCGGACGGCGAGCGGGCCTTCGCGGCTGGCGAGTATCAGGAAGCGCTGCGGCTGTTCACTGCCGCACGTGAAGCCGGCTCGACGGGCCCGAGCAGCTACTACAACATCGGTGTCTCGCAGTACCGCCTTCGCGACTACGATGCGGCCGAAGCGACGTTCGCAACGCTAGCCGCCGAGTTTCCGGCTCTGCGCGAGCTCGCGGAGTACAACCGCGGCTTGGCGCTGCGAGCGACCGGCAACCTCGCCGACGCACGCGTCGCTTTCGAGCGGGCGAGGTCGAGCGCCGACGACAAGATCGCGGCGCTCGCGAACGCGCAGCTCGCAGCGATCGGTGCGCCGCAGCTCGTCGACGAGCCGAGGTGGACCGGCTATTTCGCGGGCGGGCTCGGCTACGACGACAACGTGGCGCTGCTGAACGAGCTCGTCCTGCCGAGCAGCGAAGCGTCGAGCCCGCTGGCAGAGGTGCTCGGCGTCCTGACGCGCGATTTCGGGCCGAGGCCCCTGCGCTTCGATGCAAGTGCATACGCCGTTCACTATCCCGACGTCGGCGATTTCGACCAGACCGCGGTTCGTTTGGCGCTCGAGGCGGAGCGGCGGTTGGGGCAGTGGACTCTGTTCGTCGGCCCGACGCTTGGGCGCACCACCGTCGATCGCGATGGGTTCGAGGAGCTGATTGGCGCGGACTTACGACTGCGCCGTGCGTTCGGCACGGGTTTCGTTTTCGAGGCCCGCGCAATCTACGACGATTCGAACGCCGCCGATCCGCGTTTTGCGTACATCGACGGCTCTCGCCGGCTGCTTCGGCTATCGATGCAGCACACCGGTCCGGCTCGCGTCCGCGCGGGTTACGACGCCGAGCACAATGACCGCGCAGACCCCGGCGTATCGCCGTCTCGGGAACGATGGTCGGTCGTCTATCAACGGCGATTGTCGGAGAATTGGACCGCGGATGCGGCGTTCGCTCATCGCACGAGCCGCTACAGTGCGGCAAGCGTGCCGCGCGAAGAGCGGTTGCTGGAGCTCTCGCTCTCCGCGCGGCGCGAGCTTCGCGGCAACTGGATACTCGGTGTCGAGTACCAGTGGTTCGACAACGATTCGACGGCCGCCGAGTTCACGTACGACGGTCAACGAATTGCGCTCGGGTTGAGCAGAAGCTTTTACGGCATTTGACGCTGCCGGGCAGCGCTCCTTACAGTGGTTCGGCGCTTGCCACCTGGAGCGGGACCATGATTCGCGTGCACGCCACGAAGGCTTCGATCAACGGCTACAAGGTGCGCCTGCTGCTTGCGCTGCTGCGCCAGCCATACGAGCTCGTCGAGCTCGACATGTACGCCGGAGAGCACAAGCGCGAGCCGTTTCTCACGCTGAATCCGTTCGGGCAAATGCCCGCGCTGACGGACGGCGCGTTCACCATTGCGGATTCGCACGCCTGCTTGGTCTATCTCGCGCGCAAGTACGACCCGGGCGACGTCTGGCTGCCGTCCGACGCGGAAGGCGAGGCCAAGGTCGCCGAGTGGCTGTCGAAGTCGGCGAACGAAGTGCATCAAGGCCCGTGGATGAAACGCGCGAAGATCCGCCGGCCCGACGCGATCAAGCTCTCGAACGAAGAGATCGACGCGCGTTGCGACCACATCCTGAAGTTGATGGACACGTGGCTCGCGAAACGCGACTGGCTCGCGCTCGGCCGCGCGACGATCGGTGATATCTCGTGCTTTGGGCCGATCTCGATGCTGAAGGTGTCGGGCTACGACACCGACAAGTGGCCGAACGTGACGCGCTGGCTCGAGCGCGTCAAAGCGCTGCCCGGCGCGCACGACATCGACGGCAACGCGTTCGCGCCGAACTAGAACGAGCCTTTCGTCTCGATGACGAACTGCACGCTGTCGATGTCTTTAGGGCCGTTCAACGGAAATGCGAGATCGACGTGCACGACGTTGCGGCCGCTTGCGCGCGGAGAGCTCAAGCGCAAGCCCGCGCCGATGTCGTAGAGCGTGCCGACGGGCTCCGTCGCGCGCGGGTCGCGGCCGCCGACCTTGCCGATGTCGCCGAACATGGCCCAACCGACCCGAAACAGCCGCCACGGGTAGAGCTCCGTGAAGAAACGCTGCTCGACGTTCAAGACCACGCGGCTCTCGCCCGCTTGGTAACGGATCGGGTAACCGCGCAGGCCGTTGTCGCCGCCGAGCAGTACCTGATTCTCGGGATCGAGGTCGTCGGTGGCGAGCGCCTCGAGGCTGACCGAGAACAGATGCCTGCCGAGATTGCGGCGATAGTATTCGCCGGTGAAGTAGACCTGGGAATCGCGGTAGCCCAAGTCCTCGTGGCGAGTCGAGGCGCCCGTCCGCAACAGTAGAAGGCGTCCGGGTCCGCCGGGCTCCCAGCCTTTTTCGGCGCTGAGCTCGAACAGCGTCGCGTCGCGGTCCGAGCCGTAACGTTCCTTGGCGAAGCCGAGGCTGACGAATAGTTGGCTTCCCAGCGAGACATCTTCCGTGCGGCCCATGTCGTTGAGCTCGGTCATCTCGCGATAGTCGTCCTCGAGCCATTGCCAGCCGAGCCACGGATAGACGAGCTTGCGGTCGGGCGGCAGCAGCAGCGGCTGCGGGACGTCGAGCGTGGTGCGGAACGTGTGCTCCTCCGACGCGAAGCCGGCGAGCCAACGCTGCGTGTGCCCCTCGACCACGCCGCGCGACCACCCGCCCTGCACGCCGACCGCCTCGAGGTCGTGGCCGAACTCGTCGATCTCCTCGCCGAGGTCGTACATCGTGTCGACGCGCTCCTCGTCGTGAATCGAGCCGCCGAGCGACCAGCGCGTGTCGAGCGAGAAGAACGGCCGCTCGACGCGCAGCTGGCGCCGATGGCCGTCGCTGGCGTTCGCGAACAGCGCTGTGAGCTGCACGCGGCTGCCGAACACGTTGCCGTCGGAGTAGCCGAGCAGCGCCTGATCGCGATCGATCTCGCTCTCGTAGCCGATCTCGAGCGTCTTGCCGGTGCCGAAGAGATTGCCGTCGGAAAGGCCGATGCCCCACTCGGTTTGGCCGCCCGAGCGGTTCAGTTTCAGATCGAGCGCCAGCGACCACGAGTCACGGATGTGCACGTTGACGTCGACGCTGTTCGTCGCGGCGTCGTAGCTGCCCGGCTCGACGGTGGCCTCGGAGATGAAGCCGCGTCCGCGCAGCGCGCGCGCCGACTCGTCGAGCAGCCGCGCGACGAAGCGCTCGCCCTCCGAGAACAGCAGGATGTCCTCGACGACCGTCTGGCGAGTCAACACGTGGACGCGGTTGGCCCAGCGATACAGCGCTTTGTCTTCGGCTGGATTGCTCGGGTCAAAAACGTTCTCGACGGTAACGTTGATCGCGCGAATCGTCGCGCCGGCTTGCTCGAGCTGAGCGCGCGTCGGGCCGGCGCTCGGGTTCGCGTTCGGCTCTTGCGCAGCGAGTTGCGCCGCGCCGAGCAAGGCACCGAGAGTCCCGCAGCGAAGCCATAGCGAGATGGACCGCATGGCGCGGCAGCGTAACGTTGCGGGCACGGAATTAGTGTGCCGCGCCACGCAGTTACCCCGTCTTGCGGCCGATGAGTTGCGTCAGCGCAACCGAGCGGCCGTCGGGATCGACGGCGGGCCCTTCGTACGCGTGTGCGATATCAAGGCCTTGCGCGGAGCGGCGCAGCGCGCCGGGCGGTAGCCGATAGTCCGCGCTCTTCGGCCCCGCAACCGGCGCGCCTGTTGCGAAGTGCTGCTCGCAGACGATCGCGCCGCCGGTGGCGAGCCGCGCGAGGAGATGCGGCATCAGCGTGGGGTGGACGTAGCGCACCCAGACGATCAAGTCGAAGTCGCCGGCGGGAAGGCCGCGCTCGGGATCTTCATCGAGGTCCGCGCACAGCCATTCGACGGCGAGGCCGCGCTCGGCAGCGGCTGCCTCTGCGCGGTCGAGCGCTACACGCGAGATGTCGAGCGCGCTGACCGCGTAGCCGTTCGCCGCGAGGTAGAGCGCATTGCGGCCCGCGCCGCACGCGACGTCGAGCGCGCGGCCGCGCGGTAGGCGCGGCAACCATTCCGCGAGCAAGGCCGTCGGATGCGTGCGGCCTTCGTACGCGCCGTCACGATAACGGGCGTCCCACTTGTCGCGTTCGTCGGCGCTCACGCGTCAGAGGCGTATGACGACTTTCCCGAAGAAGTCGCCGCTGTCCATGGCCGCGAACGCGGCCGGGGCGTCTTTGAGCTCGAAGACCTTGTCGACGATCGGCTTGATCTTGTGCTCGGCCAAGAACGCATTGAGCGCCTCGAAGTCGGCGCGCGAGCCGACGTAGATGCCGCTCGCCGTCGCGTTCAAACCCATCAGCGTGCCGACGGGCACGTCGCTCGCGAAACCCGACAAGCCGCCGATGATCGCGATGTGGCCGCCGAACCCGAGCGCCTGCAACGCACGCGGCAGCGTGTCCTGGCCGCCCACCTCGAGGACGTGGTCGACGCCGGCGCCGCCCGTCAAGGCGCGAACTTCGTTCTGCCATTCGGGGTTGCTGCGGTAATTCACGGTGCCGAATGCGCCGAGCTCACGCGCTCGCGCGAGCTTCGCGTCGCTCGAGCTCGTGATGATCGGTTTCGCGCCGGCTGCGGCCGCGAGCTGCAAACCGAACACCGAGACGCCGCCCGTGCCCTCGAGCAGTACGTAGTCGCCGGCCTCGAGGCCGCCGCGCTTGAACAGACCGACCCACGCAGTGACGCCCGCGCACGGCAGCGTCGCGGCTTCCTCGTACGTCAAGTGCGCGGGGATCGCAACGAGGCCTTCGGCGTCCGTGACGACGATCTCGGAGAGCATGCCGCCGTCGTTGCCGCCGCGCGCGGTCGCGAGCGACGCCGCGCTCGGTGCGCCGTCGAGCCAATCCTCGAAGAAGATGCCGGCGACGCGGTCGCCGACCTTGAAGCGTGTGACGGCAGAGCCGACTGCGACGACTTCGCCCGCGCCGTCCGACAGCGGCACGCTGTTCGGCTGTGTGCCGCCGCGCCCGTACCGCCCTGCCACCATCATGAGATCGCGGCGGTTCAACGACACGGCATGTACACGCACCACGACCTCGTGTGCCGCCGGCGCCCGCGCTTCGACCTCGCGCAGCGCGAGCTCGAGCGTCTCGCCGCTTGGCGCGAATTGCCATTGGCGAACGGTTTCGGCGGAAACCGCGCTCGTCGCGAGCAGCGCGAGTGACGCGGTGGCCGGTGCCAAGCAAGAGAAACGGAATTGCATCGAAGATCCCCCTGGTGAATGCGCGGCTGACGCGGGGACAGATCTATTTTCTCACGAAAATGGATCTGTCCCCTCTTGCTCTCACGTCTTTGCGCTTGCGCTCCTGCGTCTCGATTTGCGACCAATGCCACGGCTCGTACTCGAAGCCGAAGCGGTTGTCGTGCCCGTACGGCATGCGGAACCCGAATTCCTCGGCGTTCGCCTGCAGCCACAGAAACGCCGCCGAGCCGTCGAACTCTGCCGTCAGCGGCCGCGTTCCCGGCGTCGCGATGTCGACGGCACGCCCTGTATGGTGCTCGCTGAATCCCGGCGCGGCGTTGACGGCGAGGATCGCGTCGATCGACTGCCCGGCCAAGAGCTTGCGCCGGATGATCTCGGCTTGATGGCCGATGCTGCGGAAGCCCGAGACGAGCAGCAGCTGCACTTGGGCGGCCGCCGCGCGTCGTTTCATCTCGTGCCACGCCGCGGCCGTCTCGGGCGCGAGCCGCTGCATCGTGCCGACAAGGTTCGGCTCGACCTCGACGAGAGCGGCGGCTTCCCTGAACTTCGGGCGGCGCGGGTTGCGGCCGTAATCCCTCGGTATTCGGAGATCCGCGAACGGGTCCGGGCTCGTCATGTATTCGAGTGTACTACCGACTCTGCGGCGCGGCAGCGCCCGCCGGCTTACGGCGCAATGCCGTGAACATCGAGAACTCCCAGGGCCGCAGCGCGAACACGGCGCTACAGCCCGACCGCTCCTCGGGCGGCAATGCCGCGTCGCGCCGCACGGCCTCGTCGAACTCGCGCGCCAAGCGGTCGATCGACTGCGTGAGCTGCGCCAAGCTCGCGCGCGACAAGGGCCCGGCGACGAATCGTAGGTGCTCGCCCTGGCCCGCGAACGAGGAGTCGAGGAATTCGCGCTGCACCTCGCGCACGAAGAAGCGCTGCACGGGGCCGTCTTTGCGCCACGTGAAGTTTCTGGCCGTCAGCAGCTTCACACGGTTGAACGGCAGGAGCTCGATGATGCGCGCGCGATGCAGGCGAATCAGCAGCCGCTCAGCCTCGGCGTCGTCGATCGCGAACGTGCTCGTGATCGCGGGAAGCGCCCAGCCGTTGAGCAGCAAGTACATCATGACCAGCAGCTTCGGCTCCGCGAGCAGCGCGCTTTCCTGCTCGGGCGTCAGCTCGGTCAAGAACTCGCGCCGCTCGCTCATCATCGTCACGAGATCGGCGATCTCGAGGCCGACGAGATTGAGAATCTGCTCGAGCCGCCGCATCGAGAACGACTGACGCGCGAACTGGCGCTTGACGCTCGATTCGCTGAGTCCGAGCTGCTTGCTCAAGGCCGCATAGGTGACCCCTTGGGCCTTCAAGTGCCGCTTGAGCTCCGCCACGAGCAGGCTGACCTGGGCCATTTTGCGCACCCTCCTGGGTGAAACCCATCGCAGTTCGGGCCTAGAGTAGCAAAAAACGATACCGCACGAGCTCTGCCGCGGCCTGTGATCACGAACAAGGATGGAAAATCGCTACCTTTGCGATACTGCGCGCCATGTTGAAGCCCACCCGTTCCGCCGTCAGAGCCTTGGGGCTGCTGCTCGTCTGCGCCGCCACGACGGCGGCCGACAGTCCGGCGCGTCATTGGGACTGCGGTACCGAGGTTGCGAGCGTCCCGTCGCAGGTCGAGGGTCGGCTGCTGATCCTCCCCGGCGTCGGCAATACGCGCTTCCACCTCGCGGGGTTCGTCGCCGCCGCGCAAGCGCAGCTGCCCGACTTCGACGTCGAGGTGCGAACGTGGGGCGTGCCGTTCATGACGATCCACAACTTGCGCGCGCACGAGCGCAACACGGAGACGGTCGCCGCGATCGCAGCCGAGATCACGCAGTGGCGCCGCGCAAATCCCGACGCACCGTTCTATCTCGTCGGCTATTCGGGCGGCGGCGGCATGGCCACGCTCGTGACGGCGGCGCTGCCCGACGACGTCAGCATCGAACGGCTCGTCCTCGTCGCGCCCGCGATCTCGCCCGACTATCCGCTCGCAACCGAGGTGTTGCCGCACGTGCGCGAGTACGTCGCCAATTACGCCAGCGAGCGCGATCTGCAAGTCGGCTGGGGCACGCGCACGTTCGGCACGATCGACCGCAAGTACACCGACAGCGCCGGCGCGATCGGGTTCGCCGCCGCGCACGAGCGCCTGCTCGAGTGGCGCTGGTCGAGCGTCGACGCGCCGCTCGGCCACGCCGGCAATCATCTCGCGTATCTCAACGGGCGTTGGCAGGCGGCGAAGCTGCTGCCGGCGCTCGATCCGTCAGTAGACCCCCAGGCTCTGCGTGCGCGTTGGGCGCAAATCTGTAAGGAGCTGTGACATGGCCGTGCTGATCCTCGCTCTGGTCGGTGCCGTCGTCGGCGCTTCCTTGTTCAGAGACTTCGGCGGTCTCGTCGTCGGTCTCGTCGTCGGCGCCATCGCGGGCGTGGTCGTCGACCTCGCGGGGCGCGTGCGCGCGCTCGAGCAGCGGCTCGGGGCGAAAAAAGCGGCCGAACCCCGGGGCGCGGTGGCGCCGCCTCCGCCGCGGCGCTCGCGCGAGCCCGCGCCCGCCGACGAGATGCCACCGGTGTACACCGCGCCGCCGCCACGCGAGCCTCCGCCCGCGCGCGAGACTGTCTTCGAGCGCGAGCCCGCGGCCGTTCCGCCGCGCCCTGCCACAGTCCCAGGCGGCGCCATCGCCGCGCGCGCGAAACGCGCCGCAGCGCTCGACAACCTCGAGCCGACGGTCGTCGAGGCGCTGTTCAAGAAGGCCCTGCAATGGTTCACGACGGGTAACGTGCCCGTGAAAGTCGGCGTGGTCCTGTCCCTGTTCGGCGTCGGCTTCCTCGTCAAGGAAGGCATCGACCGCAACCTGCTGCCGCTCGAGCTCCGGCTCGTGCTCGTCGCGCTGTTCGGCATCGGGCTACTCGCGCTCGGCTGGCGTTTGCGCGAGCGCAACCGCACGTACGCGCTGTCGGTGCAGGGCGGCGGCATTGCCGTGCTGTATCTGACGATCTTCGCGTCGTTCTCTCTATACAACCTCTTGCCGGCCGCAATCGCGTTCCCGCTGCTCGTCGTCGTGACGGTGGCCGCGACCGCGCTCGCGGTGCTGCAGGACGCGTACACGCTGGCCGTGCTCGGCGTCGTCGGCGGTTTCCTCGCACCCGTGCTCGTGTCGACGGGCTCGAACGATCACGTCGCGCTGTTCGGCTACTACGCGGTGCTCGATCTCGCGATTCTCGGCATCGCGTGGTTCAAGGCCTGGCGCATGCTGAACGTGCTCGGCTTCCTGTTCACGTTCGGTATCGGCACGCTCTGGGGTATCGACGGCTACGCGCCCGAGAAATTCGCCACGACCGAGCCGTTCCTCGTGTTGTTCACGGCGATGTATCTCGTGATCCCCGTGCTGTTCGCGACGCGCGTCGAGCCGAAGCTGCGCGGCTTCGTCGACGGCACGCTGACGTTCGGCACGCCGATCGTGGCGTTCACGCTGCAGAGCCAGCTCGTCGCGGACACGGGGCTCGCGCTCAGCGCCGTCGTGCTCGCGTTGTGTTACGTCGGCATGGGGACGTACCTCTATCGCACGCGGCGCGAGAGCCTGCGCGTGCTCGTCGAAGCGCAGCTCGCGCTCGCCGTGGCGTTCGTCACCGTCGCCGTGCCGCTGGCGCTCGATGCGCGCTGGACGTCGGCCGCGTGGGCGCTGCAAGGCGCGGCGCTCGTCTGGCTCGCGTACCGTCAACACCGCCCGCTCGCGCTGCTCGCGGGGCTCGCGTTGCAGGCGTTGTCGGGTTACCAGTACGTCGATCAACCCTCGATCGCGGCCGAGTGGCCGATCTTGAACGGCTACTTCCTCGGCGCGCTGTTGCTGGCGCTCTCGGCCTTCTTCTCGGCGCGGTTGCTCGATCCGGACCGCGAGCGGCGCGTGGACGATCCGCCTGTGCACGACGGCGTCGCCAAGCCGGTGTCGATCCTCGTGCTGCTGTGGGCGGCCGCGTGGTGGTTCTTCGCGGGCGTCACGGAGATCGAGCGCAACGTGTTCAACAACGAGCTCGCCGTGCTGCTTGGCTTCGCGTCGGCGACGACGGTGCTCGCGCTCAAGCTCGCTCCGCGCATCGACTGGCCGCGGCTCGATTGGCTCGGCCTGACGTTGTGGCCCGTGGCTGCGCTGCTCGCTGCAGTCGGCGTCCTTGAATACGCTCATCCTGCGGCCGAGCTCGGTTGGCTCGCGTGGCCCGTGGCGATCGGCTCGATGCTCTGGTTCCTGCGCGCGCGCGAGGCGCAGTTCCCGAGGCTCGACGCGATGCTGCACGTGACGGGGTTCTGGTTGGCCGCGGCTCTCGGCGCGTGGGAGGCCCACTGGCTCGTCGAGCGAGTGGCCGACGGCGTGTGGCCCGAGGCCGCGGTGCTGGCGTTCGGCGCGGCGCTGACGATCGCGACGCTGCGGGCGAGCACGGCCGTCGCATGGCCGTTCGCGGCGCACGCGCGCAGCTACGCTGTCGTCGGCTGCGGTGCCGTGCTCGCGGCGTTGACGCTCGCGACCATTGGCTTGAACTTCGCGTCGCCGGGCACGGCCGCGCCGCTGCCGTACGTGCCGCTGCTGAATCCGCTCGAGCTCGCGAGCGTGCTCGTGCTGTTTGCGCTGCTCGACTGGCTCGGCACGCTCGGCCGCCACGATCCGGAGCTCGGTGCGGCGGGCATTCGGCCCGCGGTCGCCGGTCTCGCCGCGTGGTTCCTCGTCACGATGATGGTGGCGCGCGCGGTCCACCACTGGGGCGGGGTGCCGTACGACGTCGACAGCCTCGCGCAGTCGACGACGTTCCAGACGGCGTTGTCGATCGTGTGGAGCATCGCCGGCATCACTGCGATGATGATCGGCACGCGCGCTGCACGGCGCAGCGTCTGGCTCACGGGTGCGGGGCTCATGACGATCGTCGTCGCAAAGCTGTTCCTCGTCGATCTCGGCAACACGGATACGCTGTCGCGCGTCGTGTCGTTCTTGGGCGTCGGGCTGCTGTTGCTCGTCGTCGGCTACTTCGCGCCGGTGCCGCCGCGCGGCGTCGTCGAAGCGCGCGCGGCTTAGCGGCGGAGGAGTGCACTCATGCGCAAAGGCAGCGCGCTTCGCGTGTCGGTTACAGCGCTGGGGATAGCCCTGGCTGCGACGGCCGCCGCGCTGGACGAACGGGAGTTCGTCGCGGGTTGGCCGATCGAAGTGCCCGCAGGCGCCGAAGTGTTCGACGTGCCACTGACGGCCGAGGTGTACGCAGCCGCGACCGTCGGGCAGCTCGCCGTGCTCGACGCCGATGGCGAGCCGCAACCGTTCTTCCGTCCAGGTCCCGAGCCTCGCGCAGAGCGGCGCGTCGTGCTCGAGGCTTCGCCGCTCTATGCCGCCACGTTTCAGCAAGGGCTCATCGTCGGCGTCACGAGGAGCGACCGCAGCACCTCCGTCAACGTGGTGCCCGACCAGCCGGCCGAGCCGGCCATCACGGGCTTCGTGCTCGACGCGCGCGGCCCCAACATCGCGCCTATCGCGCTCGAGCTCGATTGGCGCGCGCTGCCGCAGCCGTTCCTGCTCGGCGTGGTCGTCGAGCAGAGCACGGACCTCACGAGCTGGCGCGAGATCGGACGCGCGTCGGTCGCGGCGCTTTCGGTCGGCGGTGCCGAGGCGCGGCATGCACGGGTGCCCGTGCGCGCGGCCGTCGGCGGTTACTTGCGCGTCACGGCGGAGGGCTCAGTCGCGGACTGGCACCTGCTGCGCGCGACGCTCGTCAGCTCTGCTGCCGAACGCGCGACGCCGATCAGCGTGCGCGTGGCGCAGTTGCAGGGGAGCGCCGAGCCCGACGACGCCATTTCCGGAGCGCTGTACTTCGACGCAGGCGGCCCGTTGCCGGTTTCGCTGGCGACGCTGGCCTTCGGCGACAACAACGGCTGGGTTCGCGCCGACGTTGCCAATAGTCGCGCGCTCGATGGCCCATGGGTACCCGTCGCCTACGGCGAGCTCATGTACCGCGTGTCGTTCGAGGGCCGCGAGTTCGTCAGCGAGCCGATCGCAGTTCCCCGCTACGAAGCGCGCTATTGGCGCGTCGTGCCGTCGGCTCCGCCGCGCGGCGAGCGCCTCGACCTCGAGCTCCAGTTCCCCCAGGAAACCTTGCGCGTCGCCGTCGACGGCCGCGCGCCCTATCTGCTCGCGGCCGGCACGTTGTCCGAGGAGGCCGGGCCCGACGCGACGCTCGCGTCGGTGTGGTCGACGCTCGATCGGCCAGCCGACGTGCGGCTTGCGACGCTCGGCGCGCGCCGCGAGCTCGGCGGGCCAGGCGCGCTCGTCGCGGGTTGGCGCTTCCCGTGGCGCACGGCGACGCTGTGGACCGTGCTGATCGGCGGCGTGCTTGTCGTTGGGGCGATGGCGGTTAGACTCGCGCAGGAGATGCGCAGCCAACCGTCCTGAGGTTCGCCTGGCCAAGTCGACTCGACCGAAGC
>Ga0190271_10000822_pt1 | contig 16504 bp, 11 predicted proteins | sample Popmic356T_FD_133747 | JGI IMG/M metagenome (GOLD analysis project Ga0190271, IMG submission 133747) | Populus adjacent soil microbial communities from riparian zone of Weber River, Utah, USA - 356 T | ecosystem: Environmental > Terrestrial > Soil > Riparian zone | place: USA: Utah | collected...
CGCGGATCACGTTCGTGATCTGCCGGGGGATGAACTTCTCGACATGCTGATACGGCCCGTAATTGTTCGAGCAGTTGCTGATCGTCGCCCGCACGCCGAACGAGCGCACCCACGCCCGCACCAGCAGGTCACTGCCCGCCTTCGTGGAGGAATAGGGGGAGGAGGGGTTGTACGGGGTGTCCTCGGTGAACCGGTCCGGATCATCCAACTCCAGATCCCCGTAGACCTCGTCAGTGGAGATGTGATGAAACCGGGTGTCGTGCTTGCGGGCGGCTTCGAGCAGCGTGTACGTCCCGACGATGTTCGTATCCAGGAACGGCCGCGGATCATGCAGCGAGTTGTCGTTGTGCGACTCCGCCGCGTAATGCACCACCGCATCCGCCCCCGCGAACAATTCATTCACCAAGGCCGCGTCGGTGATGTTCCCTACCACCAGCTCCACCCGATCCGCCGGCAACCCCGCCAGCGACTCCCGGTTCCCCGCATACGTCAGCGCGTCCAACACGGTCACGTGATGATCCGTGTGATCCACCACGTGATGAACGAAATTCGAACCGATGAAACCCGCACCACCAGTAACAACAAGCCTCTGCATCCGTTAAGGCTACTGTGCTCGGCCGCGGACAGAGTTTGGCCGACTGTGAGGCATGCCGGAGGATAGGGACATGCGCGGCATCATTCTCGCGGGCGGCACGGGCTCCCGGTTGCACCCGATCACCCTGGGTATCTCCAAGCAGCTCGTGCCTGTCTACGACAAGCCAATGATCTACTACCCGCTGTCGACCTTGATCCTCGCGGGAATCCGCGACATCCTCATCATCACGACGCCGCAGGATTCGGACCAGTTCCGGCGGCTGCTCGGTGACGGCGGACGGTTCGGGGTGTCGATCGAATACAAGACCCAGCCGTCGCCAGACGGCCTCGCGCAGGCATTCATCCTCGGCGAGGACCACATCGGGTCCGATTCCGTCGCGCTCGTGCTCGGAGACAACATCTTCTACGGGCAGGGCATGGGGACTCGTCTTCGCCAATACACCGAACTTGAGGGCGGCGTGGTCTTCGGCTACTGGGTCGACGATCCGACCGCGTATGGGGTGGTTGAGTTTGATTCCGAGGGCAGGGTTGTCTCTCTTGAGGAGAAGCCAGTCGCTCCCAAGAGCAACTATGCTGTGCCGGGACTCTACTTCTACGACAACGACGTGGTCGAGATCTCCAAAAACCTCCGGCCATCGCCTCGAGGTGAGCTCGAGATCACCGACGTGAACAAGGCCTACCTGGAGCGTGGCGACCTGAAGGTCGAACTGCTGCCCCGGGGAACCGCCTGGCTCGACACGGGAACCTTCGACTCGCTGAGTGAAGCGACGGACTTCATCCGAACGGTCGAACGACGACAGGGTCTTTCCATCGGTTGCCCGGAAGAGGTGGCGTGGCGGATGGGCTTCCTGACCGATGACGAACTGCGCCGGCTCGCCGAGCCCCTTGTCAAGAGCGGCTACGGCGCCTATCTGCTGAAGGCGCTCGCACAGGGGAGCGCGTGACCGCGACCCTCCCGCGGGCGGAGGCGCTGCCTGAGAGAAGTCGGCGCCTCGTCATCTATGTCGTGTACGACCGTCGCGGAGATGTCGGCGATTACGTCGTGTACGCACTTGCGGCTCTCCGGCAGCATGCGGCTCGCATCCTGGTGGTCGTGAACGGAAGTCTTACGGATGCCGGCCGCACCAAGCTCGCGGATGTCACCGATGAGATTCTGGTCCGGCCAAACGAGGGTTTCGATATCGGGGCGCATCGGGATGCGCTCCATCACGTCGGGTCGGGCATCGATGCGTTCGATGAAGTCATCCTCGCCAACGACACCTGGTACGGCCCGATCCGCGAATTCGGACCGGTATTCGAACGCATGGACTCGCGCACGGTCGACTTCTGGGGGATGACGGAGCATCCGGAGCAGATCCCGAACCCGTTCACCGGCGGAGGCGTGCTCCCGCGACACCTTCAGTCGTTCTGGATTGCGGTGCGCAAGAGGATGTTCCTCTCACTGGACTGGCGCACGTATTGGGCCGAGCTTCCCGTGATCGCGACATACAACGACGCGATTCTCCTTCACGAAGCGGTATTCACGAAGTACTTCGACGATCGCGGATTCTCGTCCGACGTCGCGTTTCCCGCGAGCGACTACCCGAGCGAGCACGCTGCCATCTTCCACGCGGATCTGCTCGTCCGTGATGGCTGCCCGCTTCTCAAACGACGCACGTTATTCCACCATCCGACTTTCCTGCTCCGGCATGCGATCATCGGTCGCGATCTCGTGGCGGAGGCCGATTCGTTCGGCTATCCGATCGGACTCATCTACGACGACCTCGCCCGCAACGTCGCGCCGCGGACACTCAACGCGAATCTCGGCCTCCTCGAGGTGTTCGCAGGCGCGGCAGTGCCGCCCGTCGACTGTTCTCGGGTGGTCTTCGTGATCCGCTCTGTGCAACGCATCCATCTTCGATCCTTGGCGCCGTGGGTCCACCGGGTCCCCGACGAGGTTCTCCCGATCGCCCTCGTCGCTGAAGGCGAGGACGTGGACCTGTTCGCCGCCGCGTGGCGAGACGTGTTTCCCGGCCGTCGCATCGTTGTGCGCGCCGGTGCCCCCGCGGGGGAGCACCCGCTGCCAGGGGCCGCCGACCTGATCGGCGACGAAGACGTCGATCTCATCGTCTGTGTCGACGCAGGAATCTGGGACGGCGGCGACACCAACGAGCGACGCTATCTCCGTCGCCAGCAACTCGAGTCGATGCTCGGGCGGACGGATTGGCTCTCCGGCCTGCTGGAGCTCTTCGCCCGCGAGCCTGGGCTGGGTCTGACCTTTCCTCTCCCGCCTCACGCCGGCGCGCTGTCGGAAGCACTCCGGTGGCCCACCACGCGCGGCGATGTGGAGCGCGCCGTCCGCCGGTGGGGAATGCGTGTGCCGGTCGACGAGTTCGGGCCACTCGCCCCCGCGGCCGGGATATGGGCGGCGCGACCGGCTGCCCTGCGCCGATTCCACGGGTCGCCCGCGGAGCGGAACGGGGAGAGCGATTCCGGCGGTGGCTGGGCGCTGCGGGATCTGCTTCTGCCCTACGCAGCAGCCGAGCTCGGGTTCTACGCCCGGACCGTCGCGACGGCCGAGTACGCCGCCACGAGCCATGGTGTCCTCGAGTACAAGCTGGATCGGCTCCTGGAGACCACCCGCGGCCATCGTCTCGAGCAGATCCAGTTCCTCCAGCGCGCACAGTGGCGCGGCGACGTGTCTTCGGCTGCCATCGTGAAGATGCACATGCGAACGAATCATCCCGATGGCACCCATCCCGCGCTCCCGGCGATTCGGTGGGGACGCCGCGGCATCGCGCGGGCCCGACGAGCAATCGGCCGCCTCCTGGGACGGGGGAGCCGATGACAGAGTCCGTGCCGACGCCGACGCCCTTCCCGGTCGATGGTCGTCGCCTTGTCATCTACACGTTCTACGACCGGCGAGGCGAAGTCGAGGAGTACGTGCTGCAGGCGCTCGCCGGTCTGCGTCCGCACGCCGCTCGGCTCATCGTCGTGGTCAACGGCGATCTCGGCCAGGCGGCCCGGTCGATGCTCCACGCGGCCTGCGACTTGCTCATTCAGCGCGAGAATTCCGGCCTCGACGTCGGCGCCCAGCGCGCCGTCCTGGAAACGCTGGGTTCCGCCGTCGAAGAGTACGACGAGATCCTGCTGACGAATGACACGTGGTACGGTCCGATCCCGTCGTTCGGCCGCGTGTTCGAGCGCATGAATGCACAGAGTGCGCATTTCTGGGGCATGACGGCTCACACCGCCGCGAGCCCCCACCCGCTCACCCGCACCGGAAGCGTGCCCTACCACGTGCAGTCACACTGGATCGCGATCCGTCGCGGGATGACCGCATCCGCAGCGTGGGGACGGTACTGGGAGCATCTGCCGCCTATCCGCGACTACCGGGATGCCGTCCTTCTGCACGAATCGCGCTTCACCGAGCACTTTCACGCGCTCGGATTCACCTCGGCAGCGGCATTCGATGCCGACCGGTATCCCTCCGAAAACGCTTCGCTCTGGATGCCGGAGCAACTGCTCGATGACGGGTGCCCGATCCTCAAGCGAAGAGTGTTGTTCCATCCGCCGCTCGCGCTCGATCGGCACGCCGTCGTGGGCAGTTGGGTGATTCGCAGCATGCTGCGCGCGGGCTTTCCCGAGAGCGTGCTGTGGACCGACCTCGCCCGAAACGTGCAGCCGAAGGTGCTGAGCACCAACGCAGGGCTGCTCGAGATCCTCCCGACCGATGACACGTCCTACGACCCATCGCAGCGCTTGCGGATCGCGGTCGTCGCACATGTCTTCTACGAGGACATGACGGACGCGATCATGGACCGCGCAGATGCCCTCCCCGGCGGATACGACCTGTTCATCACCACCCCCACCCGCGACAAGGCCGACCTGATCGAAGGCATCGCGCGCAGGCGTCGCCCAGTGGATCGCCGCACAGAGATTCGCGTCGTGGCGTCGAACGACGGTCGAGATCAGAGCGCGTTCCTCATCGGCGCGCGGGACGTGCTGCTGGACGACTACGACCTCATCGTCAAACTGCACTCCAAGCGGACGCCCCAGGATGGTCACAACATCGGCCGGCATTTCGGCTCTCAGCAATTCGACAACCTCCTCGCGAGCCGCGGCTACGCGGCCAACGTCGTCGGGCTGTTCCAGCGTCAGCCGCACTTGGGCATCGTGTACCCGCCGGCCATCCACATCGGCTACCCGACTCTCGGCCAGGCCTGGTGGGCGAACAAGCCGGCATTCGTCCGACTCTGCCGGATGCTCGGGATCCACGTGCCTCTTGACGAGAGTTCGCCACTGGCGCCCTTCGGGTCGATGTATATCGCACGCCCTGATGCGCTGCGGCTGATGGTCGAGCACGACTGGCGCTACTCCGATTTCGGCGGCGCAGACCAGTACCGGGATGGTGGGCTCGCGCATGTCCTCGAACGGATGCCCTCGTATGCAGCGGCCGAGCGCGGGTATATCACGAGGACGATCCTCACCCCTGAGTACGCGGCGATCAGCCATCCCGCGCTGGAGTTCGATCTCGATCAGCTGACGGCGCTCGTTCCCGCGACAGCGGAGGAGCAACTCGACGCGCTGGCGAGAGCGGGTCATTTCGGATACGGCCGCGCGCGCGACTTCGTGCGGGTCTTCGTCCGAGTGCGGGCTCCCGGGGCGGGAGCGAGGCTCCGTCGATGGTTACGCCCGGTTCGCCAGCTGCGCAATCGCTTGCGCGGAGACGCTCGGCCGGTCGAGTGGGACGCGGGAACAGTCGGTGATCAACGACCTCAGCGCGGCTGAATTCTTCGCCGCATCGCCGCGCTGAGAAGGGTCGATGCGCGCTGGTCGAACGAGTCGCGGGCCCGAACCCGTTCCGACGCGGCGGCCAATCGATCGTCGCTGGGGAAGAGTGCGTCGATGTCGCCCTTGAGCATGTCGACCAGTTCCGAGTGGGTCCGGTAGACCCGCACAGCGCCCTCGAAGAGGCCCTCGATGCCGTCGACATCGTCAGAGATCGCCCGTCCTCCTGCCGCCACCACGTCGTAAAGACGGTTGGAGACGAAACCTTCACGTCGCATCGCAGGCCAATGATCGTTCAGGACGACTCCGGCCCGCTCATACAGCTCCGGCAGCCTGGCGTTGTCCACAGCCGTGGCGGCGATCGCCGATCCGGGAATGTACCCCGTCCAGTCCGGGCCGTACACCCGGACGGGCACGCCCGCGCGCAGCGGTTCGACCACGACCGGTCTGGCGATCCCGCGAGCTGTGCCCACGAAGACGATCTCGTCGGTGCGGTGAGCACCCGACGGGTGAAAGCGAGACGTGTCCGTGCACTGCAGCAGCGGCTCGACCTTCCGGCCGAATCGCGCCGTGGCGGCCTCTGCCCAGTGTGTGGAGGCCGCGAAGACCGCGTCGAAGTCGTCGAGTTCGTCGGCGGTGATCTCGTCGGGGTGGCTGATGATCCAGAGCATCGTGCATCCGGTCCCCGGCGGGACGACTCGGCGCGGTCCGCGCAAGACGACGGTGACGTCGTCGAGATAGCTCGACGGCCGATTCCTGGCCTGGTAGCCGTCGACCGCGACCAGCTGGCCTTGTGCCTCGAGGGCGCGGGCCAAAGCGCGGGCGAAGTGAGTGTCGCCCCACGATTCGCCGGCCGGTCCGACCGGAGCCGCAATCTTGATCGCCCACCGGAGAGGACGGAACTCGCCGACGGCGGAGCCGCCGACCGGCATCAGCACGGGGGACTGCTCGTTCCAGCGCGAGACGGCCAAGCCGGCCAGCGCAAGCAGTTTGTCGATGTCCGTGTCGTCGTGATCCGGAGGCAGCCCGGCCTGATCGGGATCGGATGTCGGCGGGGCGAACACGGTCGTGCTCGTGAGGGTGCTGCCGGGGCCGCGCGGATTCGCTCCCGCCGGCCACGCACGTGCCGGCCCCGCGAGTGAAGGGACCGGAATGCCCGCTCCGAGCCGGCGCGCGTCCTCGGACGGATGACCAGCCAGCAATTCCACCGCCGCCCCTTGGTGGAAGACGGTCCCGGCGGATGCGATCGTGCCATCCGGGGCCAGCCACAGCGCGGCCACGGGTTCGTTCGCCCCGGCCCCTGCGAGTTCGCGCATGCCTGCAGGTGTGAGCGCGGCGTCAGGTCCGCGATACACCGTCAGACCTGATCGCGAGTGTGAGGGGAGGGCGCCGGTCTCGCTCGGCGGCGCACGACGCACAGCGATTCGCGGCGACAGGAGACGGAGAAGGGCTGCCTGCGCAGACTCTTCGAAAGAAGAGCCCATGACGACCAGGTCGACATCGAGGTCGAGGCCGACGGCGGCTTGGCGGGCCAGATCGAGCACCCCGTCGGCGTCGGCCTCCTGAGGACCGAGCACGCAGACGAACAGTCCGTCCGTCGCATCGACAGGGGCGGCGGCGACGACGATCGGCGTGAGCACTGCACGGAGCGCGTCGGTCCACGCGACTCGCCGTACTGCGGCCGCATCGCCGAGTTCGAGCCAGCCCTCACGCCGTGCGCGGCGCCAGGCGAATCCAAGAGGGCCGGCGGGATCCGAGAGCGCTGCGGGTTCGGAAGCCGCCAGCCGAACGGCGTCCCAGCAGGGGCTGACCTGCAGGCGCGCTTGATCGTTGACGAGGTACGCGTAGATCGCAGGCACGCGGTCGGCGTCCGACAGTTGGCGCGAGATCGTTCGCTCCATGGCCAGGGCATTCAACGTGAAGCCGGTGCGGAAGCCGCCGCGGACGTATCGGCGTATGGCGTATCGGGCGCTCACCGCTCGACCGAGCTGAGCAGCGACCACATCCTGGTCCACGATGTGAGCGCGGCGGATCGTCCGAGCCCACCAGATCCGATCGACCGCAGCGAACAGTCGGCCGATGATCGGAGCTTCGCGGGCAGCGCGCCACAGTGCACGTGCGTGGCTCAGCATCCCACCGAGTATAGGCGCGCGGACGCGGCCGAACCCCGATGATAAGGTCGGGCGGGACGACCGGACGGAGGACGCGGTGGCCGACCAGATGACGCCCCCACGGGTGGGAATCGTGGTCCGCACGAAGAACCGCCCCTGGTTTCTGGCGCGTGCGTTGCGTGACGTCGCCGCTCAGACGTTCGATGACTGGACGGTCCACATCGTGAACGACGGCGGCGACGGAGTGGAGGTCGACGCAGCGATCGCTGAGCTGCCCGAGGACCAGCGGAAGCGTGTCGCGGTGACCCACAACCCGAGTGCAGCCGGACGATCCGCCGCAGCGAACCAGGGCGTCCGAGCTCTCAAGGCCGAATTCGTCGTCCTGCACGACGACGACGACCTCTGGCATCCGTCCTTCCTCGCGCGTACCGTCGCTCATCTCGACGAGCACGGCGGCGATATCGGCGTCATGGTGCGCACCGAGATCGTCTACGAGGCGGACAAGGGTGGGGGATTCGCCGAAGTCGGACGAGCGCCCTTCTGGCCGGATCTCACGCAGATCACTTACTTCGATCTCTTGCAGGTGAATCGAGCGGTGCCGATCTCGTACCTGTACCGACGGGCCCTCCATGACGTGGTCGGCTACTACCGTGAAGACCTGCACGCGGTCGAGGACTGGGAGTTCAACCTGCGGACGACGGTCGACCACCGGATCGGCTTCATCGCGGGTGAGCCTCTCGCCTACTGGATGCAACGCGTCGGCGTGGACGGCGAATTGGGAAACAGCATGTTCGCACTCGCTGCGGACCACGACAAGTACGACCTTCTGGTGCGTGATGAGGCGCTGCGCGAGTTCGTTCGCGCACACGGGCCCGGTCTGCCGCTCTACCTGGCTCGGTACATCCAGGACGAAGTGGCACGCCAACTCGACGAGCGCCGCTCGCTCAGTCAGCGAGTCACCGGGGCGGTGCGCGACTGGCGGAGAGAACGTCGCGGCCGGTGACGTCGGAGTCGAATTCAGGCCAGTGGCGAACGATCCAGCGGATCGTGCTGCCCGAGGTAGATGATTCTGAGCGGGGGCCGCTCTACGTCCGCGGCGGGTCGGTGATCTCGCGGACAGCCTTGAGCATCGCCGCTGGTACGCGTGCGTCCTATGCCACGTATTTCGGCGCCTTTCCGGCGGGGTACTGGCATGCCCACACCGGCGTGCGCCACCTTCGCCTGTCATTCCGGCTCGACGGCATGGCTGACGTCGAGGTGAGGCGGACGGATGCCGAAGGCAGAGTTTCGACGGTACACAGCATCTCGGCGACGGACGGCGATTGCCTCGTCGAGGTCGGTCTGGGCGACGATGAGGGCTGGCTGTGGTGCGAGGTCGTCGCGGGCGACGCAGGTACTGTGCTCCACGATGTCCAATGGCAGACCGCGGATTCCCCGACAACGTCCGTCACGATCACCGTCGGCATCACCACCTACAACCGGGAAGCCGATTGCGTGCGTCTGCTCGGGCGCCTTTCCTCGGATCTCGCCGCCATGGCCTACGTCGAGCGGATCGTGGTGGCAGATCAGGGGAGTCGTCGACTTCGGGACGCAGTTTCGTTCGATGCAGCATCCGCCCTCCTCCGCGGCAGGCTCCAGGTCATCGAGCAGCCGAACCTCGGCGGCTCGGGCGGATTCAGCCGGGGGATGGCCGCCGCCGCCGCATCGGGCACCACGCACGTCCTTCTCCTGGACGACGACGTGGACCTCGAGTCCGAGTCGCTCGTGCGTCTCGCAGTCTTCGCGGAGTACGTGCGCGAGCCTACGATCGTCGGCGCTCACATGCTCAGCTTGGTGGAGCCGACTCGGCTCCACTCGTTCGGCGAACGCGTCGACCGCAGAACAATGTGGTGGACCCCGGTCGATCCGAGCCTCTCCTCGCTCGACCTGGCGCAGTCCACAATTGAGACGACACCCGCACTCAGCCACCGCATCGACGTCGACTTCAACGGGTGGTGGATGTGCCTGGTGCCCGTGTCGACTGTGCTCACGTCCGGGGCGTCGCTGCCACTGTTCATCAAGTGGGATGACGCGGAGTTCGGCCTGCGCGCGTCTGCAGCCGGGGTCCCCACCGTCACCCTGCCCGGGGCCGCACTGTGGCACATGCCGTGGACGGCCAAGGACGACGGGCTCGACTGGCAGGCGTACTTCCAGCTGCGCAACCGTTTGGTCGCGGCCCTGCTCCATGGCGGCCGCGGGGTGCTGTCGGCCTCATTGCCGCAGGATGTGAACCACCTGCTGTGCGCGCAGTACGGCTCGGTCGCCTTGCGCAACCTCGCGTTGCGGGACGTCCTGTCCGGGCCCGATCACATGGTGCCGGTGTTGCGGGCCGGACCTGCGCGCGCGAACGTGGTTCTGGCTGACTACGGCCAGGTCGTCGTGGATGCTGACGCGGCCCCCGCCGTCCGTGCGGAAGGCGTACCGCGCGCTCCGGCTGGCGTGGCGGCGATTGTCGGACGGGCGGCCGCAGTGCTCGCGCATCAGATGCGTCGTCCACGTGCAGACGCGATTCCGGTGGGCATGACCAGGCTCCAAGGCAAATGGTGGGCGCTGGGCACGGTCGACGCCGCAGTGGTCGACGCAGCGTCGGGAGCAGGCGTGTTCGTCGTCACCCGCGACCGGAGCATCGCGCGTCGCGAGATCGCTCGCGCCGTGGCCGCGAGGTGGCGGCTCGCGTGGGCTTGGCGACGACTCGCCCGCGAATACCGGGCGGCCGCGCCGGGGCTGGCGTCGGTCGAATCCTGGCGCCGCTTGTTCACCGCGGCCGGTTCGAGCGCATAGGCTGACGGCACATCTGAGCAATGGAGCGGGGAGCAATGAGTATGGCCGCAGCCCAGCGATCGCAATCGGTCACCGATCACACCGAGTTCTGGCTCACCCCGGCGTCTTACCTTCTCCCTGCTCACTTTCCTGTCTCGGCTTGGCTCACCCACGCGTCGTTCGCCAGCTGGATCATGGATGTGCTCCGCCCCGCCGCCGTTGCCGAGCTCGGCACGCATTACGGCTTCTCGGCCTTCGCCTTCGCGGAGGCGGCGAAGCGCTTGAGGACGGGCACGACCATCTACGCGATGGATTCCTGGGAAGGCGATGATCACGCCGGGTTCTACAGCGAAGAGGTCTATGACTACGTGAAGTCGGTGGTCGATGCCGAATATCGCGAATCGATCACACTGGTTCGGGGCTGGTTCAGTGAGACGCGCAGCCAGTTCGATGAAGCGTCGGTGGACCTTCTGCACATCGACGGCCGGCACGCCTATGAGGACGTGCTCACCGACTACCACGAGTGGCGGAGCACGGTCAGAGACGGCGGCGTCATCTTGTTCCACGACATCGCCGAGCGCGGCGGCGGATTCGGAGTCTGGCAGCTGTGGGACGAGATCGCCGAGCCCGGCCGCTCGTTCACGTTCGAGCACGGCCACGGGCTGGGCGTTCTGGCTGTGGGGGAGATCTCCTCAGAGCCGCTGCGCGCACTCTTCGGCGCTGACGACGCCACGGCAGCGCGGATCCGAGAGGACTTCGTCCGCCTCGGTGATGTGGTGCATCATCGGGCCTGGCTGGATTCCCTACCGGGCGAACTCGACCGCCTGAACGCGTTGGCCCACGAGCGGGCGATCCTGGTCAATGAGCTCACAGCCGCCGACGCGGGCCACAAGGAGTACATCGATTCTCTCCGGTCGAGCACGAGCTGGCGCGTGACGGCTCCGCTGCGTGCCCTCGGCCGGCTGCGCCCGCGGGGGGAATGATCCGAGTCTGCCTTCAACCACCCGTCTGCGCAGACTGTTTCACCGTCGTTTCCAGGCTGACGTCCCCGGCTCCGTAGACTGTCACGGGCGCCGTGGCGCCGGAAAGGCACTGCACCCTCATGGATCTCCTCGTCATCGGCTCCGGTTTCTTCGGCCTCACCATCGCTGAGCGGGCGGCGGCATCCGGTCGCACCGTCACGGTCATCGATCGCCGCGATCACATCGGCGGCAACGCGTTCAGTGAAGACGATCCGGAGACGGGCATCGAGGTGCACCGCTATGGCGCTCACCTCTTCCACACCTCGAATCCGACAGTGTGGGAGTACGTCAATCGATTCACGTCATTCACCGACTACGTCCACCGCGTCTATACCAACCACAAGGGCGTGGTCTTCCCGCTGCCCATCAATCTCGGAACGATCAACCAGTTCTTCAGCGCCGCCTACTCGCCCGACGAGGCGAGGGCGTTCGTCCATGACCTCGCCGAGGAGTTCGACGCGAAGAGCGCCAGGAACCTGGAGGAGAAGGGCATCGCGTTGATCGGCCGACCTCTGTATGAGGCGTTCATCCGCGATTACACCGCGAAGCAGTGGCAGACCGACCCGAGGGAGCTCCCGGCCGAGGTGATCAGCCGCCTGCCGGTGCGCTATACCTACGACAACCGCTACTTCAACGACACGTGGGAGGGTTTGCCGACCGACGGCTACACTTCGTGGCTCGAGCGGATGGCCGACCACCCGAATGTCACGGTGCAGCTCTCCACCGACTTCTTCGATGCGTCGCAGCCGCTGAACAAGGGTGCCGCGGTCGGACAGGTGCCGATCATCTACACCGGTCCCGTCGATCGGTACTTCGACTACACCGAGGGTGCGCTGTCGTGGCGCACGCTCGACTTCGAACGCGAGGTGGTTCCCGTGGGCGACTTCCAGGGCACGAGCGTCATGAACTATGCCGATGCAGACGTGCCGTACACCCGCATCCACGAGTTCCGACACTTCCACCCCGAGCGCGCTCACCGCTACCCCGCGGACAGGACAGTGATCATGCGGGAGTTCTCGCGCTTCGCTTCGAGCGATGACGAGCCCTACTACCCGGTCAACACCGCGGAGGACCGGAAGCGCCTGCTCATCTACCGCGAGCTCGCCCAGGGCGAGAAGGACGTCTTGTTCGGCGGACGCCTCGGCACCTATCAGTACCTCGACATGCACATGGCCATCGGCGCAGCGCTGTCGATGTGGAACAATCAGCTGGCGTGACGCCGACCTGATGATCGTAAACGGATTGGTCGCGACTCTCGTCGCGATGCTCGTCCTGGCGGTACCGGGGCTTATCGCTGTCGCCCCGCTGCGCGCGGGTCTGATTCCCCGCTTCGCGCTCGGATCCGTCGCCGCGGTGGCATCGATCGGGCTTTCAGGCGTTGTGTTCGGCGGCATCGGCATCCGCTTCCAGGCATGGCAGCCGCTGGTCATCGCGCTCGTCCTCGCTGCAGGGGCTTGGCTACTCGCGCGGTGGTCGGGTGCACGACTGCCGCGCACGACCGGACGCCGCGGCTTCCTCGTCATCTCCCTCACGTGGCTTGCCGCAGCCACTGCCGTCTCGGCCGTCGTGCTCAGCGGTCTGCCGGGCTTCGACCACATCAGCCAGACCTACGACAATGTGTTCCACCTGTCGGCGGTCGCCTCGATCCTTCAGGATGGCGACGCCTCGTCGCTGACGCTGCGCACGATCATCGAGACGGACCGCACTTTCGCGTTCTATCCGTCGTCCTGGCACTCAGTGGTCGCTCTCGTCGCTCAGCTGACCGGCACCGGAATCGCGGTCGCAGCGAATGCCACCTGGCTCGCGGTCGTCGCGCTGGTCTGGCTCCCAGGCGTGGCATGGCTTGCGCAGGTCTGTCTCCACCGCTATCCCTCTGCGACGGTCGCCGCCGTCGCGCTCCCACTTGGTGCGGCGTTCGGCTGGATGCCGTATGGACTCCTCACGTGGGGAACTCTCTACCCCACGTTCCTCGCGACGGCACTTCTTCCGGTCTGCGTGGCCATCCCGGTCGCGACATGGATCCGGCTTCGCAACGCTCACTCGCCCGCGAGGGTGATCGTCGCAGGCGCGGCGACGCTCGCGGTGGCGCTTCTCGCTCTGGCTTCCGCCCAGCCGCGCGTCCTCGCGAGCTGGCTGGTCATCATCGCGATCCCCGCCTTCGGCGTCGCGATCGCCAGTCTTATGCGGCTGTGGCGGCGCGGCGGACGCAGTCGTCGACGGATGCTGTGGCTCGTTGCGACGGGAGTCGCTCTGGGGCTGGTCGTGGCCGGCGTCCTTTTCCTCTACCTGGTGACGCGCCTGGGTCTGTTCGATCGTCCTCTCGAAGAGCGGCTCGGCGGACCCCAGGCCCAGGCAACACAGAGCGTGGTCGCGGGCCTCTGGCAGGTGCTGTCGGTCTCGACCCCCACGGGGGTCGCCGGTGACATCACTGCCCCTGCGTTGCTTCTCGGAGCCGTCGTCATCGTCGGAGCCGTCTTCGCGATCCGTTCGCGCGGTCTTCGCTGGGTCGTATACGCCTATGCCCTGGTGGGCACGCTGTACGCCTTGGCTGCGGGTTCCGATGACGTGGTCAGCAAGCTGTTGACCGCCATTTGGTACAAGGACCGCTATCGCCTCAGCGCCACGCTGGCCGTTCTCGGCGTCGTGCTGGCGACCTACGGCGTCCTCGTGCTCGCGGGGTGGCTGCGCCGCAAGGCGACGTCTCCCGACCCGCTCACACCTCACTCCGGCCTGAGCGCGTCGCTCGCGTGGATCGTCACGGTCGTCTCGGCCGCCACGCTTTCGATCTCCGGAATGGCCGCTGCGATCGCGACGGTGTTCGCACTGCCGGACGGGCCCCCGGGTGCCGCCGTCGTTTCGAGTGCCCAGATCGAGTTCATGGCGAGCCTCGATGAGTACGTCCCCAAGGGCGAGCGTGTGCTGGGTGATCCATGGGACGGTTCGGCACTCACCTGGGTCTTCGGAGAACGCGAACCGGTCTTCCCCCATGTCAACGGACAGTGGGATGCCGATCGCCAGACCCTCGCCTGGAGCCTCGCCGCGATCGATGACGAGCCGCGAGTCTGCGAGTCGCTCGATCGACTCCGGGTGCGCTACGTGCTGTACAACCCGCACGAGTTCGGTGGTGGCGACCCCTCGGGAAATCACTTCCCCGGACCCCACGAGGCGGTGGATGCGGGCCTTTTCACGCCGGTGGTGTCCGATGGCGAGTCCACCCTCTACCGAATCGACCAATGCGGAGAGCTCGAATGATCACCGCGGCAGCCTTGCTAGGCCGCAAACGAGAGCGCGCCCATAGACTCGACATCGTGTCGACAGCCTCCGTCGGCGTCGCGGGCTCGCCCCGGCGCTATATGCATTCACTGTGGCTGCTGTCGGCACGCGACCTTCGCGTGCGCTACGCCACGAGTGCCCTCGGATACCTCTGGTCGGTGCTCGATCCCCTCATCATGAGCGCGATCTATTGGTTCGTGTTCACCCAGGTGTTCGACCGCACGGTCGGGCAGGAGCCGTACATCATCTTCCTGATCACCGCGTTGCTTCCGTGGGTCTGGTTCAACTCGGCGGTCTCGGACTTCACCAAGGCCTTCAGCAAGGACGCTCGCCTCGTCCGATCCACTGCTATCCCACGCTCGATCTGGGTAAATCGGATCATTCTCAGCAAGGGGATCGAGTTCCTCTTCTCTCTGCCGGTCCTTGTGCTGTTCGCTATCATCACAGGTGCTCCGGTGGGATGGGGCGTCCTCTGGTTCCCGGTCGCCGTCGTGCTCCAGACCGCCCTGCTGGTCGGGCTGGGTCTGCTGGTGGCCCCCCTGTGCGTGCTCTACAGCGATCTCGAGCGCACCACGAGGCTGATTCTGCGCGCCCTCTTCTATGCGTCGCCGGTGATCTACAGCGTCTCCGACCTGCCCGGAGTCTTCCGAGAGCTCGCGGCCTTCAACCCACTCTCCGGCATCTTCACCCTTTACCGCGTCGCTTTCTTCCCCGAATCGTGGGACACCTTCGTCGTGGTGGTGGGTGCCGTGATCAGCCTCGCGTTCCTCGGCCTCGGGCTGTGGGTGTTCGGTCGCCTGGAGCGTCCCGTTCTGAAGGAGCTGTAGTGGCCGATCAATCCGCGAACGCGATCGAGGTGACGGGCCTCGGCGTGAGATTCCGGCGCAATCGACGCGGTCGCCGAAGCTTCAAGGACCTGTTTGCCGGCGCGAAGCGTCGCTCACGTCCGGATGAATTCTGGGCTCTTCGCGATGTCTCCTTCACCGTTGCGCCCGGCGAGTCGATCGGGGTCGTGGGGCGAAACGGCCAGGGCAAGTCCACGCTGCTCAAACTCGTCGCGGGCGTGCTCATCCAGGACGAGGGCGATGTCCTGGTCAACGGCGGGGTCGCACCCTTGATCGAGATCACCGGCGGCTTCGTCGGCGATCTCACCGTCCGCGAGAACGTGCGCCTTGCAGCGGGACTTCACGGGATGTCGCGAGCCGAGGTCTCCCGGCGATTCGATGGAATGATCGATTTCGCCGAGATCGCCGACTTCGTGGACACCCCCTACAAGCACCTGTCCAACGGGATGAAGGTGCGACTCGCCTTCTCGGTGGTGTCCCAGCTGGATGAACCGGTTCTTCTCGTCGACGAAGTGCTCGCGGTCGGCGACAAAGCGTTCCGGGAGAAGTGCTACAGGCGCATCGACGAGTTGCTCGCAGAGGGGCGGACCCTCTTCTTCGTGTCCCACAGCGAGAAGGACCTCCGTCGCTTCTGTCAACGCGGCCTCTATCTCGACAAGGGCAGGCTCGCCATGGACGCACCGATCCAAGAGGTCCTCGACCGCTACAACGCGGACTACGCCGTCGGCTGATCCGGATCGGTCGGCGAGAAGTCGAACGTCGGCCGGGTGAAGAGCGATCCGAAGGTCGAGCCGTCCGTGCGGACGTTGAACGAGCAGGCCTGCGAGCGCGAAGCGAGCTGTCGGGCTGCCTCATCCAGCAGAACGACGCTCACGAAGTACTTGCCCCCTCCGAGCATGAGATCAGGCAGCCGGACGGATATCGTGCGCTTGCCGACGAGTATCCCCGGGTCGGTCGACGCATGATCCGTGCCGGTGCCGAAGATCAGCTGGCCCTGCTCATTGTCGACCTGGATGGCGCAGAGCCAGCCATTCACACCCGTGGGGTGGAAGAGGTCCACCTCGATCGTGAGGGGGTCCCCGGGCGCGAG
>Ga0190271_10000823_pt1 | contig 16493 bp, 15 predicted proteins | sample Popmic356T_FD_133747 | JGI IMG/M metagenome (GOLD analysis project Ga0190271, IMG submission 133747) | Populus adjacent soil microbial communities from riparian zone of Weber River, Utah, USA - 356 T | ecosystem: Environmental > Terrestrial > Soil > Riparian zone | place: USA: Utah | collected...
GGGGCGCACGCTCGGACGGAGAGCAACGGTGGCCGTGGCACTGGGCGCCCTCGCGCTGGGAGCGATCGGCGCCTCGGCAGCGTGGGCGTACCTCGCGTCTCGAACTCGGGAGCCCGAGCCGATCGTGCGCTCGATCCTGGCGACTCTGCCGGCCACTGAGGTGGCCCAGGCTGGGGCCGCCATTGCTCCCGATGGTCGCCGCGTCGTGTACCGCGCCGATGGCGTTCTCCGTCTGCGGTCCCTGGACGACATGGAATCGTTGCCGCTGCGCGGTGCCGAAGGCGGCATCTGGCCAGCGTTCTCGCCGGATGGGGAATCGGTCGCCTTCTTCGTCCCGTCGGAGTCGGTCATCAAGCAGGTCTCGCTCAACGGTGGCCCGGCCTCCATCGTCACGACGACCGACAGCGGAGTACCGCGTGGGCTGAGCTGGGGTCCGGATGACACCATCGTCTTTGCGACAGCGTTGAGTGATGGCCTGTGGCGCGTTCGAGCACCCGGAGGCCAGCCGGAACGACTGACGCGCGTGATCCCTGGAGAGGCGATTGTGCACCAGTGGCCATCGGTGCTTCCGAACGGCCGCGGAGTGCTCTTCGAGGCGTTCCGAGGAGCGAGCTCTCGCGTCGGCGTCGTGTCTCTCGAGAGCCGCGAGGTGACCTACCCGGTGGCGATCGGCGCCTCCCCCCGCTATGCGAAGACCGGCCACCTCCTCTACCTCAGTGGAGACGAGTTGCGGGCAGTGGGGTTCGATGCTGCACGGCTGACACGTACAGGCGACGACGCCGTGACGCTCATCGATGGCGTGCGGACGAGCGCGCGTTTCGATCTCGCGGACAACGGGTCGCTGGTCTACGCGCCGGCGGCTGTCGAGCGGCCCCGTACCCTCTTCTGGGTCGGGCGGGACGGCCACGAGGAACCGATCGCGCTGCCGCCGGGCTACTACGGGACGGTGCGGGTGTCGCCGAACGGCCGCCGCATCGTCGCTGACCTACGAGAGACGGGACGCCCTTCCGAGATCGTGGTGACCGATGTCGAGCGGCCGGGCTGGAACCAAGTTGCGACTTCCGAGCGCGATGGCGCCGGCACTTTTTTTCCCAAGTGGACGACCGATGGTAAGCGGATCGTCTTCGCCGTGTTTGGCTCAGGTCCACCAGGACTTTTCTGGACGGCCGCCGATGGAACGGGCAGGGTCGAGCCGTTGCTGACGATTGCCGAGAGCGCGTTCATCGACGCGCGCGGATGGACGCCAGACGGCCAATCGCTCCTGTTTACCTACGGAAACACCGCGGAGACGCGGATTGGGTTACTGACCCCGGCGGCTGGGAGCGGAACGCAGTCCTGGAAGCCGCTGATCGAGCGACGCGGAGGCACGCTGGCAGGACCGTTGTCGCCAGACGCAGGCTGGCTTGTCACCGAAGCTGGGGGCTTAACCTCATCGAGCGTCCACATCGAGCGCTACCCGACTCTGGGCGATCGACAGCCTGTGTCCGGCGAGGGAGGGGGCCGCAATGCGGTCTGGTCGCCCGATGGCCGCGAGATCTTCTACCAGCGCCTGTCTGACAGCGCCATGATGGCGGTCACCGTGCAGACAACTCCGACGCTGGCACTCGGAACGCCCCGCGTCCTGTTCGCGAACCGGGGATACACCCCGATTATCGCGTCACGAGCATGGGACGTGGCCCCGAACGGACGCTTCCTGATGATCAAGGAAGGCCAATCGCCAACCGCTCCCGAGCCAGGGTCACTGGTGCTCGTGCAGAACTGGCTCGAAGAGTTGACTCGTGCCGCACCAAAACGATGACTGGCAGCGCTGGTGCGAGAACCTCGTCCATGCGCAGCGCGTCGATGCGCTGCAGCCGGACCGGCGCGTAGACTATGTGCTCGTCTGCGCATATGATCCGCCCGTCGGGCTTCCCACGACGACCCCGGTGCCAACCTGAATCACGCCGGTCTTCGGAGTAACAGACGTCATGCAACGAATTGCCTTCGGCGCCGCCATCATCATCGTCGTCGTCCTGGCCACCGGCATCGACGCGCAGCGCGGCCGCGGCCCGCAGGGGCCGCCCAGCATCGACGGCGCGTGGACCGGCACCTGGAGCGCCTTCAACCCGGCCAGGGCGACGACACCGCCGCAGGAACTGTGCGCCAAGCTGACCGCGGTCATCACCCAGAAGGGCGACATCTGGCAGGCGGTCTTCGAGGGCGACTGCGGGCGGCCCTACAAGTACTCCATCGCCATGGAGGGACGGCTCGCCGGCGGCGCGGTGATGTTCAAGGGCACCGCCGACCTCGGGGCTCAGGATGGCGGGGTCTATGACTGGATCGGCCGGGCCGACAACAGCGAGTTCGTCGGCTTCTTCACCAGCGCCTCCTATACTGGCGTGTTCAGCATGGCGCGGACCGCCAAGTGACCAGTCTGACCGTCCGTTCGGCGGCGCTTGCCTGTCGAGACAGAGTATGCGAACGTTGTCTTTCGCAGCCCCATGGCTGAATCCCGCAAGACTGATATCCCACTGCATCGCTTCCGGCTTCCCGAGGGGCAACGCGCGCTGCCGGTGCTGCAAGGCGGCGCCGACTGCGTGGTCGCGCTGCGCGCGCTTGGCGAAGACACCCGCGTGCGGATCGTCGGACTGCTGCTGGCGGCGCCGCTCGAGGTCGGCGAGATCGCCGATCGGCTCGGCGTCTCGCAGTACAACGTGTCCAAGCACCTGCGCATCCTGCGCGAGGCCGGTCTGCTGAGCGTGGAAAAAGACGGCCGCGTTCGGCGGTATGCCCTGCCCGACGACATCCGCCGGCGGGCGTCCGCGGGGAGCGTGCTCGACCTCGGCTGCTGCAGCTTCCAGTTCGAAGCGCCGGGCCGATCAGGCCGAGCGCGCGGTCGGCGGCGACGACCGATCAGCGTCTGAGGCGGTCGCCTCGCCTCCCGGAGCCAGCAGGAGGAAATCGCTCCCGGCCGGAGCGTTCGCCAGCCTCTGCCAGTCGTGCACGTTGAGCGCGGTGGCCACGCCGCGCGTGAACACGTTGCCGAAGTCATCGGTCACCTGACGCATCGACCCAAGGTAGATCGCCTGGTGCGTCGTGGCGCGCGGCCGGTGCCCGACCTTCTCGGCCGTCACCCGCAGCTCGCGCATCGGCACTCCCTCGGCAACGTCACCAGGCGCCAGGTCGAGGATCACTCCCGTGGACAGATCGACGGTCGAGGCCGGCGACCTGTTCCGCCGTGAACAGACCGCGGACGATCAGGTAGCCATCGGCGGCATAGCGGGCCAATCGCCGGCGTTCGGCATCCCCGCCCGCAGCCCCAGGTCCACCCGTGCCCGCAGGTCCTCGCCAGCGACGGGAAGGTTGGTCAGGAAGTCGGCGTGGCAGCGCGACCGGCGGTACGCGGGCTGCCGTGAGGGCTCCTTCAGGTAGCGGGACGCCAGCGCCGGGTCAAAGGCGAACAGCAGCGTGCCGTGATGCAGCAGCGCCCGCCGGCCTCGCTGCTGGGCATTGCCCGACACCTTTCGCCCGCCGAGTGATAGATCAGTTCCGTCGATGGTGACGCCGGGAACGCCGAGCGCCGCGACGATCGCGCCGAGGATGACGCGAAAGCTCGTCGCGACGTCGTGGAGCGACGGCCGCGAAACAAGCGACACGGCAACGGCGTAATTGAGGCAACCGTCGCCAAGGATCACGGTGCCACCGCCCGAGCTGCGGCGGACGATCTGGACCTTGTCGGCCCGGCAGGCCTCGATATTCACGTCCTCGGCCAAGGGGCGAAAGCGGCCCGCGACCACGACAGGCCGGGTGGTCTGCCAGCAGCGGTTGAGGTAGTCGGCCGCGCCGGACTCGACGGCGTCGAACAGGGCCCAGTCACCCGCCAGTTCGCGGTGTGTCCGGGCGGCGGTCAGTCGAGGGTTCTGGTGCATGATGTCGCCGGGGGGCGTGGTCCAGCCGATGCCGGTCTATCTCGATTGCGCCGCCACCACCCCGCTCGACCCCCGCGTCCGCGCCGAGATGCTTCGCTACCTGGACGACGACTTCGGCAATGCCGGCAGCCGGACCCACCAGCGCGGGCAGCGGGCCCGGGCCGCGGTCGAGCGGGCCCGCGATCGCGTCGCCGCGGTGGTCGCCTGCGGGCGTGGTGACGTGATCTTCACGAGTGGCGCCACGGAAAGCAACAACCTGGCGATTCTCGGCCTGGCCGCCGGTGCGCGGCGGCACGTGGTGTCGTCGGCCATCGAGCATCACGCCGTGCTCGAGCCGCTCGAGGAACTGCGGCGTCGCGGGTTCGACGTCACGCTCGTCGAGCCGGGACCTGGCGGCGCCGTCGACGCCGGCGCGATGCTCGCCGCCGTGAGGCCGGACACGCTCCTGGTCAGCCTGATGCACGTCAACAACGAGACCGGCGTCATTCAGCCGATCGCCGAGGTGGCGGAGCGTCTCGACGGGTCGGAGGCCGCCTTCCACGTCGACGCGGCTCAGGGATTCGGCCGCGAGTTGACGGCGCTGCGCCATCCGCGCATCGACCTGATCAGCGCCAGCGCCCACAAGATCAACGGTCCCAAGGGTGTCGGCGCCCTGATCACACGACGGCGCGACGGCCGGCGTCCGCCGCTGAGCCCACTGATGTTCGGCGGCGGCCAGGAACGCCAACTGCGTCCGGGCACGCTGGCGGTGCCGCTGATCGCCGGGTTTGGCGTGGCCGCCGAGCTCGCGGCCGCCGAGGCCGGCGAACGCCACGAAGGCTGCCTGGCGTTCCGGAGTCGTCTGCTGGCGGCGCTCGAACCGCTCGGCGCGGTCGTCAACGGCGACGTCGAGCGCACCGTGCCATGGATGCTGAACGTCTCGTTTCCCGGGCTGGACGCCGAGACGGTCATCGATGCCTGGAGCGAGCTCGTCGAAATTTCCAACGGCGCCGCCTGCACCTCGCACAGCTACACGTGCAGCCACGTGTTGAGCGCGATGCGGCTGCCGGCATCACGGCGAGACGGTGCCGTGCGGTTGTCGTGGGGCGCATCGACGCCAGACCCGGACTGGCCTGCCCTGATCGCGGCGCTCCAGCCGTGCCGCGTGGCGGCAGCGGGCGCGGGCGCGTCGTGACCGCCGCCCGCGGCGAGACCGTCTACTACCGGCGGTCCCGCTTTACGACGCACCTGCCGATCGACCGGCGCTACTCGCCGGCGCATTACTGGCTGCTCGAAGAAGCACCAGGCGTGTGGCGGGTCGGCTTGACCCGCTTCGCGACCCGCATGCTGGGCGACATCGTCGAGTTCGAATTCGCGGTTGCCTCGCAGTCCGTCATCGCCACCGGCGACGAGATCGGCTCGATCGAGGGGCTGAAAGCGGTGGCCAGCGTCTTCGCCGCCGGCGACGGCCGTTTCCTCGGCGAGGGCCAGACGCTGCGGCAGGACGTCACGCTGGCCGAAACGGATCCGTACGGCAACGGCTGGTTGTATAGACTGCAGGGCACGCCGGCGCCGAACACTGTTGACGTTCAGGGCTATGTGGCCCTGCTCGACGCGACGATCGACGCGATGCTGACCAGCCGGCACGACGCGGCCGGGGATGATGGCGGGGACGAGGATCGGAATGCGCGCTGATTACATCATGGTCGGGGGCTTCCTCGGCGCCGGCAAGACGACGGCGATGCTGCAGCTCGCCGGACACCTGGTCGCGCAGGGCCGACGCGTCGGATTGATCACCAACGATCAGAGCCAGGGGCTGGTCGACACCTCGCTGCTCGCCGCTCAGGGCTATCCGACCGCCGAGATCACCGGCGGCTGCTTCTGTTGCCGCTTCGGCTCGCTGACCGACGCCGCCGAGCGCCTGACGCGCGACGCCCGGCCGGACGCCTTCCTCGCCGAACCGGTCGGCAGCTGCACGGACCTGCGGGCCACCGTGCAGTACCCGCTGCGCCGCCTGTACGGCGACGCCTATCGAGTGGCGCCACTGAGCGTGCTCGTCGATCCGACGCGCGCCGCGCGGATGCTGGGGCTCGAAGCGGGCCGGGCCTTCTCGCCCAAGGTGACCTACGTCTACGAGAAACAGCTCGAAGAGGCGGACATCATCGTCATCAACAAGCGCGACCTGCTCGGCGAGGCGCAACGCGAGGCGCTGGCGCAGGCACTGCGCACCCGCTTTCCTCAGGCAACGGTGGTGGCGGTCAGCGCCAGGACCGGTGACCAGCTCGAGGACTGGTTCCACCTGCTGGCCGCGCCGGCGTCGCCACGCGACGCGATGGACGTGGACTATGACCTCTACGCCGAGGGCGAGGCACTGCTCGGCTGGCTCAACGCGACCGTGCGGCTCTCGGCCATCGCGTCCTTCGACGGCAACGCGCTGCTGCACCAGGTGGCGATGGTGGTGCAGGCGCGTCTGGCCGACAACGACATCGAGATCGCCCATTTCAAGATGACCCTGGCGCCGGACATGGGCAATGACCTGGGCGTCCTCAACCTGGTGCGCACCGAGGGGAGCGTCGAAGCGCCCTACCTGCTCGCCGACCTGCTGACGCACGGCGAGCTGATCATCAACCTGCGCGCCGAGGGCGATCCGGATCGGCTGAAGCAGGTGGTCGACGCGGCGCTGGCGCAGGTGACGCGTGAGGCCGGCGTGCGCGCGTCGATCGAGCACAGCGAGCACTTCAGGCCGGGACGGCCGGTCCCGACGCACCGGCTGGTGGCGCCATGACCGACCGCATCCTCTACTGTCATTGCGCCTACGCGAAGGTGGTGCCGGCGGACGTCAAGACCGCCGTCCTCGAAGGCTTGTCCGAGGCCGGGGTCGAGTTCGACGCCGTGCCCGATCTCTGCGAGCTGGCCGCGCACGACGGCAGCCGCCTGCGTGAGCTGGCCGCTGGCGGGCCGCTGCGCATCGCCGCGTGCTACCCGCGCGCCGTCAGGTGGCTGTTCACGTCGGCTCAGGCATCGCTGCCCGACGCGGGCGTGCGCATCTGGAACATGCGGCTGGAACAGGCGGCGGCCGTCGTGGACGGATTGCTCGGGCAGGGAGACGGTCCGGCTGAAGCCGGACACTACGTCGGGGCCGGTCCGGCTGAAGCCGGACACTACGGCGGCACCAACGTAGAGTCCGGCTTTAGCCGGACCTCTGAACCCAGCATCCGCCGGACCGGCCCCGAGGAGCCGCCGCGATGAGCGTGGTGCTGCGCCTCGGGGACGATGCCAGCCCGGCCGACCGAGCCGTTATCACGAGACGGCTGCTCGAACGCGGCGTCCCGGTGTCGCACCGGCGCGACGCTGGAGAGCGTCCGGATCAGGTGGCGGCCGGCCTCGACCAGGAGCCGGCGCCGGCCGCAGCCGTCCCCGCACGCTGGAAGCCGTGGTTTCCGGTGATCGACTACTCGCGCTGCACCAACTGCATGCAGTGCCTCAGCTTCTGCCTGTTCGACGTCTACGGCGTCTCGGCCGATCGCAAGATCCAGGTGCAGAATCAGAGCAACTGCAAGACGGAGTGCCCGGCCTGCTCGCGCGTCTGCCCGGAAGTCGCGATCATGTTCCCCAAGTACCGGCACGCGCCGATAAACGGCGACGAGGTCCAGGCCGACGATCTGCGCCGCGAAGCGATGAAGGTGGACATCTCGGCGCTGCTCGGCGGCGACATCTACTCGATGCTCAAGGACCGCAGCGCCAAGGCGAAGTCGCGGTTCTCGAAGGAGCGAGATGACGACCGGGCGCTCAAGGAGCGGCAGAACTGCCTGATCACGCTGCAGAAAGACCTCGGCGTCCCGCCCGAGGTCCTGGCGGCGCTGCCGTCGCCCCAGGAGATCCTGGCCAAAGCCGAAACCGCGCGGCAGCGCGCGCTCGCCGCCACCGCTGCGATCGCTGAGGCGGACCTCCAGGTCCGCCCCACCGGCACCGTAGAGACGGACCTTCAGGTCCGCCTGACGCAGGACTGAGCATGATCTACGGGCTGACCAAACGCGTGCTGACCGAAACCCGGCCGAAGGTCGTGGCGAAGTTCGTCTACAACTTCGGCGTCAAGGGCGTGCGCTCGGTGGAGCTGCACAAGCGACGCCGGCGCCGCGGCGAGAACTTTCCGCCATTCCTCTTCATCTCGGTCATCTCCAGCTGCCAGCTGCGCTGCCAGGGATGCTGGGTCGACGTGGCGGCGCCGTCGCAGAAGCTGTCGCTCGACGAGCTCAACCGCATCGTCGGCGATGCCAAGGCCCACGGCAACGCCTACTTCGGCATCCTTGGCGGCGAGCCGTTCCTGCACCCGCAGCTGCTCGATCTGTTCGCGGCGCATCCGGACTGCTACTTCCAGGTGTTCACCAACGGCCAGCTGATTACCGACGACATCGCCCGCCGGCTGGCGCAGCTCGGCAACGTGACGCCGCTGGTCAGCATCGAGGGCTCGGACGTCGTCAGCGACGAGCGGCGCGGCCGGATGCAGGTGCTCTCGAAGACGATGCTCGGGATCGAGGCCTGCCGGCGGCAGGGGTTACTGATCGGCGTGGCGACGAGCGTCTGCCAGACCAATATCGACCTGGTCTCCGAAGCGTGGCTGCACCGCCTGATCGCGATGGGCGTGCACTACGTCTGGTTCCACACCTACCGCGTCGTCGGGCCGAAGCCGAACGCGCAGCTGGCGTTGACGCCTGAGCAGGTGCTGGCCGTCCGGCGGTTCATCGTCCGGATGCGGGCGCGGCTGCCGATCGCCATCGTCGACGCCTACTGGGACGACCGCGGCGAGGCGCTGTGCCCGATGGCGACCGGCGTCAGTCACCACATCGGCCCCGGCGGCCACATCGAACCGTGCCCGGTGATCCAGTTCGCCACCGCGACGGTGCGCGACTCGCCGTCGATCTACGACGCGATGACGCAGTCGGCATTCCTTCGCGACTTCCGCGAGGCGGCGGCCGCGGCGACCCACGGCTGCATCGTCCTCGAGCGGCCGGACATCGTCCGCGACCTGGTCCACAAGCACGGCGCGCAGGACTCGACCCAGCGCGGCACGGCAATGGCGGAGTTCGAGGCGATGACGCCACGGCACAGCCAGCATCATCCGGGACAGGAAATCCCGGAGGAGCACTGGGCCTATCGCTTCGCCAAGAAACACTGGTTCTTCGGCTTCGGCGCGTATTCCTGACGGGACTGTCTCATGAGCCTATCTGTATTGAAGAAGCCGCTCCGCATCATCCCGGCCATGCCGCAGCGGCCGCCGCAGGCCAACATCCCGCAGACGCTGATCGAGCGGGAACAGCTGCGTGACCTGGTGGTGCGGTTCGTCGGCGAACATCGCGCCACGCTGGTGCCGCCGCTCGTCCTCGACGAACTGCGCATCCACGCCGATGACATCGTTGCCCGGACCGGCGTCGATCCAGCCTACCGCGACTACGTCGGCATCCTGGTCAACAACGAGGTCTGGACCGATCACCTGGCCACGGTACCGTTCGACCGACGGCTGCTGCTGCTGCCGAAGTGCCTGCGCGTCGAGGACAAGTGCCCGGCGCCGTTCGACGAGTTTGGTTTGCTGTGCAAGCAGTGCGGGCTGTGCACCATCCAGGATCTGCAGGAAGAAGCCGAGCGGCTCGGCTATGCGGTCCTGGTGGCCGAGGGCTCGGCACTGGTGATGGCGTTGATCCAGTCCGGCAAGATCGACGCGATCGTTGGCGTCAGTTGTCTGTCGGTGCTCGAGCGGGCGTTTCCGTACATGGAGGCGGCGGCGATTCCCGGCGTGGCGATTCCGCTGCTGCAGGACGACTGCAAAGACACCGCGGTGGACATCGACTGGGTCTGGAACATCGTCCATCTGACGAGCGACGACCTCACGCGGCGGCTCGATCTCGACGCCCTGCGCACGGAAGTCGAATCGTGGTTCACGCCGGTATCGCTCGACGCGCTGCTCGGCGCGGTGGACGGCGACGCGGACCGCGTGGCGCGCGACTGGCTGGCCGCCGCCGGCAAGCGCTGGCGGCCATTCCTGACGGCCTGCGCCTACAAGGCGCTGCAGGACGATCCGACGCAGCCGCTGCCCGAATCGGTGCGCAAGGCGGCGGTGGCGGTCGAGTGCTTTCACAAGGCCTCGCTCGTCCACGACGACATCGAGGACGCGGACGAGCGCCGCTACGGCCGCGACACGCTGCACGTGGCGCACGGTGTGCCGGTGGCGCTCAACGCCGGCGATCTGCTGGTCGGCGAAGGCTACCGTCTGCTGGCCGGATGCGGCGCGCCGCCCGCGGTGTGCGCCGAACTGGTGCGCATCGCCGCCGCCGGGCACCGCGAGTTGTGCATCGGGCAGGGCGCCGAGCTGTCATGGATGACTCACCCCGCGCCGATTGGCGCCGAGCAGGTGATCGACATCTTCCGCCGCAAGACGTCGCCGGCGTTCCAGGTCGCGCTCGGCGTCGGCGCCGGCCTCGCCGGCGCCAGCGACGAGGTGCAGCAGGTGCTGCGCGACTACAGCGACGCCATCGGCATCGCCTACCAGATCCGCGACGACCTCGACGATCTGGCCGGTGGCGGCAGCGCCGATCCCGATGCCGACGGCTTCGGTGCGCCGTCGCTGCTGCTCGGGCTGGCCTGCGACAAGGCGAGGGCAGCGGGCCGCGACCGGGTGATCGCGCAATGGCGGCGCGGCCGCGACAGCGCCGGCGACCGCGCCGCCTACTTGGCGACGCTGGGCGAGCTTGGTGTCGAGGAGCGTGCCCGCGCGCTGCTCGAGGCGTACAAGGAGCAGGCGATCCGAACCCTGCCGGCGCTGCAGAACGCCAGCCTCAAGGGGCTGCTGCGTCGCGTGGTCGGCAAAGTGTTCCGCGTCGAGATCAAGGGCTGGTGCAGTGAGTTTGAGACTCGAGATGCTGCAGGTCGCCAGGCTGGCGCCCACGCAGCTGGGTGAGTCGCGCGACACCGTCGCCGGCTTCCTGCGCACACGGCTCAACGCCGACGGTGGCTTTCAGGACCGCACCGGCGCCAGCGACCTGTATTACACGGTCTTCGGCCTCGACGGCCTGATCGCGCTGCAGGAGGACCTGCCCACCGAACAGAGCGCGGCCTACCTCGAACGGTTCGGCGATGGCGGCGAGCTGGATTTCGTCCACGCCGCCTGCCTGGCGCGTGGCTGGGCGGCACTCGGCCGCCGGCCCGATGCAACGCGCATCGATCGATTGGCCGCGCGCATCGAATCGGGCCGCACCGCCGACGGCGGCTACGCAACGCTCGCGGGCGCGGCGTCCGGTAGCGCCTACGGCGCCTTTCTCGCGCTCGGCGCCTACCAGGACCTGGGACGGCCGCTGCCCGATCCGGACGGCGTGCTGCGATCGCTCGACAACCTGCGCGCGGCCGATGGCGGCTACGGCAACCATCCCGGCGTCCCTGCCGGGATCACGACCGCCACGGCGGCGGCCGTGCTCGTCATGCGGCAGCTCGATCGGCAGCCGGCCCGCGAGGTCGGGATGTGGCTGCTGGACCGCTGCCACCCGCGGGGCGGGTTCTTTGCCGCCGCTGCGACGCCGGTGCCGGATTTGCTGTCCACGGCCACGGCCCTGCACGCGCTGTCAGCCATGCAGGTGCCGCACGCCGTCCTGGCCGAGCCGTGCCTCGACTTCGTCGACTCGCTGTGGACCAACCGCGGCGGGTTCTTCGGGACGTGGGCGGACGATGCCGCCGATTGCGAGTACACGTACTACGCGCTGCTGTCGCTCGGGCATCTCAGCCTCATTGCGTCGTGATGACCGCCGGGGACGCGTCCGTTGACGCCGCGGCGCAGCTGCTCGTGCGCCGGCTGCTGGATCGACGCGCGGCGCCTGACCACTGGGACGGCCATCTGGCCGACAGCGCCCTGTCCACGGCCACGGCCGTCCTGGCACTGCATCTGATCGCCGCCAGCCGCGGCGGCAGCGGGCTGGAGCGATTCGTCCGGGCGGGGACGGACTGGCTGGTGGCGCATCAGAACGCCGATGGCGGCTGGGGCGACACGATCCGCAGCCGCAGCAACATCAGCACGACGGCGATCGTCTGGGCGACCCTCTCCACCGTGGCCGGCGCCGCGGCTACCCCCGTGCGCGAGCGGTGCCGCGCCTGGCTCGACCGCGCCGCCGGCGGCCCGTCGCCCGCCGCGCTGCGCGCCGCGATCCTCGGGCGCTACGGCAAGGACCGCACGTTCTCGGTGCCGATTCTCACCGTGCTCGCCCTCGCCGGAAAGCTCGACGACGACCAGTCCCGCGGCTGGCGGTCGATTCCGCAGCTCCCCTTCGAGCTGGCGGCACTGCCGCACGGCTGGTTCCAGCACCTCTCGCTGCCAGTCGTCAGCTATGCGCTGCCGGCGCTCATCGCCATCGGCCAGGTGCGCCACCATTTCGCACCATCGCGCAACCCGATGACGCGGCTGCTGCGCGGGCGGGTCCGGCGGCGCACCCTCCGCTTGCTGCTCCAGATGCAGCCGGACAGTGGCGGCTACCTCGAAGCGACACCGCTGACCAGCTTCGTCGTCATGAGCCTGGCCGGCATGGGCGAGGCATCAAACGCGGTGGCCGACGCCGGGGTGCGCTTTCTGACGGCGTCGATGCGGGAAGACGGCGGCTGGCCGATCGATACCAACCTCTCGACGTGGGTCACGACGCTCTCGATCGACGCGCTCGGTCGCGCCGGCGCGCTGCCGGTCGAGCAGATCGGGGCGATGCGGGAATGGCTGCTGAAGCAACAATCGGCGCGGGAGCATCCATTCACGCACGCCGCGCCAGGCGCCTGGGCCTGGACGCCGCTCAGCGGCGGCGTGCCCGATGCCGACGACACTGCCGGGGCGGTGCTGGCCTTGTCGCGGCTTGCCTGGCCCCGGCCCGGCGAAGCGGACGCGCGGACCCTGGACGCGGCGGCGCGCGGTGTCCGCTGGCTGCTCGATCTGCAGAATCGCAACGGCGGCATCCCGACGTTCTGCCGCGGCTGGGGCACCCTGCCGTTCGATCGGAGCACGCCCGAGATCACGGCGCACGCACTGCAGGCGTGGAGCGCCTGGCTGCCTCACCTGACGCCGGCGCTGCAGGCCGAGCTGCGGCCCGCCGCCGATCGGGCGCTGGCGTTCATCGCCGCGTCGCAGCGGCCCGACGGCGCCTGGATTCCACTCTGGTTCGGCAACGAGCACACGACCGACCAACACAACCCCGTGTTCGGCACAGCGCGCGTCTTGCTCGGACTGCAATCGGTCCTCGTGCGGGACGATCCGACCGCGGTGCACTGCCGGCAGCGCGGCGTCGACTGGCTCATCGCCGTACAGAATCCCGATGGCGGCTGGGGCGGCGGTCCCGGTGCGCCGTCAACGCTCGAGGAGACCGGGGCGGTACTGACGGCGCTGAGCGTCGTGGATGACCGCGACGCCCAACACCTTCGGCAGACGACGACCCGCGGCACCGCATGGCTCGCTGGCGCCGTGACGGACGATGTCAAGGCCGCGCCCGTCGGTTTGTACTTCGCGCAACTCTGGTACTACGAGGAGCTGTATCCGCTTGCATTTGCCCTGGCCGGGCTCGCGGCCATGCGACGCGACCGATAAGAACAGCGCGGGACGAGGCGATTGGCTCAGTCGAGCAGGAGCTTCTCCGGCCAGATGATGTGGACCAAACCGCGGCGCCTGGTGATCACGCCGTCCCGTTCCCAGCGCTTGAGCAGGCGACTGGCCGTGAAGGGGCTGACATCGGCGAGCGAGGCCAGCTGCTCGTTCGTGATCCCGACTTCGACGCCTGACCGCTTGCGAGTCCCGGTCCGGACGCCAAGGCGCGTGAGCGCGCGGGCCAGGCGTTGTTCGGCAGTAGCCGTGACGAGCCTCTCGTGCCGTTCGGCGAACACCGCCACGTAGCCGAGCGCAATTTTCAACGCGTTCGCCGCCAGTTGCGGATGCTCGCCCGCAAACGCCTGAATCGTCTCACGTGTCCAGACGGAGACCTCGCCGGGCTCGAGCGATTCGGCGGTCCCGATGTAGTCGGCTGGCTGTATCAGGATCGTGCCGAGGCCAAAGATGTCGCCGGGCGACAGAATCGCCATCACGATTTCGCGGCCGGTGTGAGCCAGCCGGGCGAACTTCACGCGCCCCTTGCGCAGCACGAACAGCCGCTCGGCCGGCTCTCCGGCCCTGAAGAGGACTTGCGCCGGCCGGACCGTGCGCCGGCGCGATCGGGCGATGATGTCCCGTTGGGCGTCTGGTGAGATGCCGGCCAGCAACTGGTCCCTGACGTCGTGCGGGCGCGAGCGGGGCGGGGCCATGACATTCACCAAGAACCGACGGCCACAGCATACCCCTTCGAGATCGATGAAAGGGACGTCCAGCTGTATGCGCTGCTGAAGCACGACGTCAGCGGCGGCCCACGCGGAGCTCTATCCCACGACGTTCGCCCTGGCCGGGCTCGCGGCCGTGCGACACGGCCGGAAGCTGCGCGGGGTGAGCGACGCATCACGGCGATTCCGCTAACGCCAGCAGGGGCTCTAATAGATCCTGGATAGTTCCTATCGTCCTCACGAAGGGTGCCGGGTTTGCGGAGTGCGATGCAGTCGCGCCGCGGCGTGCGGGAATGCCCTGTTGCGGTCAGCATCGCGATCCGCCGGGTCGTCCGCGGACTACCTCACCGGCGGCAACAGACGCGCAATCCTACGGCCAACGCCCGCTCCCTGTTTGTACCCCTCCGTCACCGCCTGCACGAAGTGAATACCGGCGTAGACACGGGACGCGCCGTTCTCGATAGCGGCGTGGCTGAAGCCACGAAAGTGACGGACGACGCCTGGCTCCGTCACGCTCGTCGTCGAAAACCGAACCCGATCTCCGAAGAAGTGAATCAGCACCTCCGCCGCGGCGGCACCGAGGACGGTGTGGGTCGACGGGTAGTCCGGGACTGGCGGTGTAATCAGGTAGGAGCTCCAGTTCTCGTCAGGCTCCGTGAACCGATTGCCGTCCGTCGCGGCCATTCGAATCGCCGTGACAGGGCGCCAGAACCGGAAGTCGTATTTGGCCTCGAACCCAGCGATGAATCCATCCGCCATGGCAAAGTTCGCCAACGCCAGAATGCGCGCCGACTCCCAGAGCCCGACGTCTTCCTGGCGAAGAACAGTGTTGGCGATCCGGTTCCAGCCGATTGGGGAGTCTTCGTACCAGAACCGGGCGATCTCCGACTGCTCTGCGGTGCGAAGCGTGCTGTTCACCTCGCCAATCGCCTTCAAGTAGGCGAAATCGAGCGCGTACGCGAGGCTCCTGATCGAGCGCGGTCCTGCTAACCGATGCGCGTTCAGATCGATGCCGAAAGGCTCGACGCCGCCCCAACCCGGAGCAACGGCTAGCGGTCCCAGCGGCGGCTCATCGAAGGGCGGCGTAAACGCGTAGTCGCCCGGAAGGCCGGTCGGCACGTATGGCGTGGCGAACGCTTCTGCCATGCCGTCGTTGAGGCGTCGGTCCAGAACCGCCGCCGCCGCCGCCTGACCCACGGCGACACCGCGGTTCTCTGCGGGGCCGTCGGCAATCAAGGCCAACGCCGCCTCATACGCGTCGTCGATGAGCGATCGCTGGTCAGGGATCAGCGCGATCAGGATGCCGTACGCGGCAGCGGCTACCGCGGCATCATGCGAGGCACCCCCGCTCGAGGCAAGACCGCGCGTGTAGGGCCTGTATCGCTGATGGATGGCGTTCAGTGCGTCATGAATGGCTGCGTGCAGCATCGCATAGGTACGCGACTGACCAAGCGGATTGGATCCCTGAGTTGGCAGGAAGGCCTGTGTCGCAATCGCGTTCCACATGACCGCGGCGTTGACGTGGGTGTGAGCCGGACGGGCCGTGGCCACCCCGGTGGCCACGATCATGAGGACCGCAGCGAAAAACCGGCGTCGTGTGCGCGAAGTATCGCTTGTCATGGGTTCTCCGATCTCTACATTTCCGTCAGCAACCGACAGAAGCCTTCACCGAGCCCGTCGTGGGCGTTCGGCGGATTGCGCGTCGGTATGCATGAGATGACCGTCGCTGACCGTAGGGTCGCCTCTTCGATAGACACTCGCCGATGTGCGCGAACCTCCGCTGAAACCGGACGCCGCGGGCAGCGGACCGATCTTGTCCTCACTCACAATTGCGTAAACGACGTCGGAAACAGGGCATCGGACGCCGTCGCCGGCCAAATTCAGCCGTTGCAGTCCTGAGCCAGCACAAGCGATAGAATCCCAGCGTGTCCGCCGGGCCGCTCAGTCCGACCGACCTGCTGATCGCGTGGGGGCGGGGAGAAAATGACGCGTGCGACCGCCTGATACCACTTGTCTACGACGAACTGCGTCGGCTGGCCAGCGGATACATCCGGCGCGAACGTGCGGGGCACACGCTGCACGCAACGGCTCTCGTCCACGAGGTGTATTTACGCCTCGTCGACGTGAACCGGATTGGCGTGCAGAGCCGCGCTCACTTTTTCGCGTTGGCGGCGCGGATGATGCGCCGCCTTCTGGTCGACTCGGCTCGCGCCCCATGGTAGTGACAAGCGAGGCGGACGCCTTCAGAAAGTGTCGTTGAATGAGGCATCCGCCGTCATCGCCGAC
>Ga0190271_10000824_pt1 | contig 16485 bp, 11 predicted proteins | sample Popmic356T_FD_133747 | JGI IMG/M metagenome (GOLD analysis project Ga0190271, IMG submission 133747) | Populus adjacent soil microbial communities from riparian zone of Weber River, Utah, USA - 356 T | ecosystem: Environmental > Terrestrial > Soil > Riparian zone | place: USA: Utah | collected...
CCCCAGCCGAGTACGCGGGCGGCTTCCTGGCGGTGGCCGTGAGTGCGATTGAGCGCCACGCGAATCAGCACGCGCTCGAACTCCGGCAGCGCCTGGTCCAGCCAGGCGACGGTGCCGTCGTGCGGCTGCGCCTTTGCCCACAGCGTCAAGGCAGCCGCCCAGTCGGTCTGGGCCGCTGGCGTGACGATGTGCATTTCCGAAGGCAGGTCTTCCAGATGGATCTCACTACCCGGTGCCAGCGCCGTGAGGCGGCGGCAGAGGTTGACCAGCTCGCGCACGTTGCCGGGCCAGCGATAAGCCTGGAGGCGTTCGAGCGTGATCGACGCCAGAGACTTTGTCTCGGTGCCAAGTTCATTGGCCGCCTGGCGCAGGTAATGTGCCAGCAGGTCTGGCACGTCTTCGGTTCGGGAACGCAGCGGCGGTAGCTCGATCCGAATGACATTGAGGCGGTGATAAAGATCTTCACGGAAGATGCCGCGTTCCACACGTTCTTCGAGGTTCTGGTGCGTCGCGGCAATGACGCGCACGTCGACCTTGATGGGTGTCTGGCCGCCGACACGGTAGAACTCGCCTTCGGCGAGCACGCGCAGCAGGCGAGTCTGCAGTGGCGTGGACATGTCGCCGATTTCGTCGAGGAACAATGTCCCCATGTTGGCCTGCTCGAACCGCCCGCGGCGCTGCGTGTCCGCGCCGGTGAACGATCCCTTCTCGTGTCCGAACAACTCCGACTCGAGCAACTCCGCGGGAATGGCCGAGGTGTTGAGCGCGACGAACGGCTTGGCGGCGCGCGGGCTGTGCTCGTGCAACGCCCGCGCGACCAGCTCCTTGCCAGTGCCGGATTCGCCGGTGATCAGCACCGCCACACTCGACCGCGACAGGCGGCCGATGGCCCGGAACACCTGCTGCATCGCCGGTGCCTTGCCTAACAACTCCGGGATTTCCGGCGTCTGCGCCGGCGTTTCGTCACCGCGGCGCGCCGTCTGGCCAGCGCGGCGCACCAGCTCCACGGCCTGGTCGATGTCGAAAGGCTTCGGGAGATATTCGAATGCACCGCCTTCGTAGGCGGAGACTGCGCTCGGCAGATCCGAGTGCGCGGTCATCACGATTACCGGAAGCGTCGGATGCGCAATGCGCACCTCGCGCAGCAGGTCTATTCCTGAGCTGCCCGGCATGCGGATGTCCGTGAGCAGCACGTCGGGTGCATCGGCGCGCAAAGCAGCCAGTGCGGGTTCGGCGGAGTCGAACGCGCGCGGCACCATGCCGCTGGCGCGCAATGCGCGCTCGAGGACCCAGCGAATGGAAGCGTCATCTTCCACCAGCCAGACTCGCAGGGCGGGCTGGTTTGCGGCGGGCGGTGGCGAGGTATGCATATATGTAGGGTCGACGCTCATGCGTTCTCCGGTAAGGGCAGCAGGATGGTGAACACCGTGCGCCCGGGCTTGCTTTCAAATTCGATGAGGCCGCCGTGGCGAGTCACGAGGTCCTGCGAGACCGCGAGACCCAGTCCCGTGCCGTTGGCGCGGCCGGTAACCAGCGGGAAAAAAATCGTGTCAGCGATGTCAGGAGGCACACCTGGGCCGTTGTCCTCCACCGACAAGCTTGCCGCCAGTTTGTGACGCGTCGTACCGATGTTCACGTTCGCGGCGACGCGCGTGCGGATGATGATGCGGCCGCGTTCGCCGATGGCGAGCAGTGCATTGCGTCCGATGTTGAGCAGCGCCTGGATGATCTGGTTCGCGTCGACCTCGGCATTCGGCAGGCTGGGGTCGTAATCGCGCTCGACGAGAACACCGCCGCGCGCTTCGCTGCGCAGCAGCCGGTATACGTGCTCGCAAAGCTCATGCACGTTGATGAGCGCCTTCTGCGGCGCGCGCGCCGGGCCGATCATCGAATCCACGAGCGCCGTCAGGCGATCCGCTTCGCTGATGATGACGCCGGTGTATTCGCGAAGGTGTTCGTGCAACTCGCGCTCGAGCAACTGCGCGGCACCGCGCAGGCCACCCAGCGGATTCTTGATCTCATGCGCCAGCTGCCGAACCATCTGGCGGCTGCTGTCGAGACGCGAGATCAGCTCGTTCTCGCGCGTGATGCGCTGGCGCTGCGTGGCGTCGGCGATCTCGAGGAGCAGGTATTTGCGGTCGAACTCGCTGTCGAGCGGCGTCATCGTGACGTCGATGACGCGATGCTCACGGCCCAGCGGGCCGGCCTGCACCGACATCTCGCGCTCGGACAGCGTTTCACCGGTTTCCACCGCGCGACGCATGAGCCCGCCGAGCGAGTCGGCTTCGAGCACCAGCGACAGGAACGGTTTGCCGCGCGCCTGGTTCACGCTGACAGCCAGCAGATCCTGCGCGGCGACGTTGGCGTAAACCACGCACAGATCCGAATCGAGCATCACGATGCCGGTGGTGAGCGCGCCGATGAGATCGGCGGGTTCGAAGTGCGCGATCGCGGAAGGAAGGAAGTGTTCAACCGCCATGCTGGCCTCCGGCCACGCACGGGGTAGTTAGCCTCGTGGTCGGGGCGTCGGCCGCGGTGGCGGGGTCTGGCGCGCGGGCGAATTCAGGCCGGGTCGCTGAACGTGGAACGACGAGGTCGCCGAACAAAGGACCGCGCCCCCCGGAGACGTCACCGTGACCGCGACGACATGCGTTCCCCGATCCACGGGCGCCATGACATGGGAGTCGCCGCCGCTCGCCTGCTGACCATCGACCGTCATCGAGATGGAATCGCTGCTTCGCAACGGCGGACTCGTGTTCACCCTGATCGACACCGATTCCGGATTCGTCAACGTGCTGTCGTTCGCCGGCGTGACCGAGCAGCTGTTGTAGCGAAAGTCCGAATCCGGGTCCTGCGTATTCGCCGGGTTCGTCCTGGGCGACGACGCATTCGCGCTCGGCGCCGAGTAGGTCTGGGCTGGCTGCAGGTCTACCGGCTGTCCACCGGGCAAGGGCCGGTCGGAATACGTCTTCGTGCCGTCCTTCTCCACGCGCATGTAGGTCTCGGCCATTGCAGAGGACACTGCACACAGCAAACCGACGAGGACGACCAGGCACGAGTGCTTCATGAGGCTGGAGCATAAACCCTGAAGCTGAACTGGGCCAAAACGCAGAGCTCAAAACCGGGCGGCGGCGCCCGCAAGAGGCCGCCGCCGCCCTTTGATCGATCAATCGCGAGGCCGGAACGCTGGCGGGCGGGGTCGACGGGAGTTTTCCCGCTTCATCCGTTCCCGAGGCCAGCCTCCGGCTCACGCGCAGCCTCAACAGCTGTAGTACATGTCGAACTCAATCGGATGAGTGGACATGCGGAAGCGAGTGACTTCCTGTGTCTTCAATCCGATGTAAGCATCGATCACGTCGTTGGTGAACACGCCACCCCGGGTCAGGAATTCGCGGTCCTTGTCGAGGTGTTCGAGGGCCATGTCGAGCGAGTGGCACACGGTCGGGATGTGCTTCGCTTCTTCCGGCTCGAGATCGTAAAGATCCTTGTCGGCTGGTTCGCCCGGATGGATCTTGTTCTGGATGCCGTCGAGGCCAGCCATCATCATGGCGGCGAAGGCGAAGTACGGGTTCGCAGCCGAGTCCGGGAAGCGCACTTCGATGCGGCGCGCCTTCGGGTTCGACACCCACGGAATGCGGATCGACGCCGAACGATTGCGCGCGGAGTACGCGAGCATTACCGGCGCTTCGAAGCCCGGCACCAGGCGCTTGTAGGAGTTCGTGCCCGGATTGGTGAACGCGTTGATGGCCTTGGCGTGCTTGATGATTCCGCCGATGTAGTACAGCGCCGTGTCGGAGAGGCCGCCGTATTTGTCACCAGCGAACAGAGCCGTGCCGGCCTTTTGCAGCGACTGGTGCACGTGCATGCCCGAGCCGTTGTCGCCCACGAGCGGCTTCGGCATGAAGGTGGCCGTCTTGCCGTAGCTGTGCGCCACGTTGTGAATGGCGTACTTCAGGATCTGAACTTCGTCAGCCTTCTTCACCAGGCCGCCGGGACCGACACCGATTTCGCACTGGCCGCCGGTGGCGACTTCGTGGTGGTGCACTTCGACCTTGAGTCCCATTTCTTCGAGCGCATCGCACATCGCCGAGCGGATGTCCTGGAACGCGTCGACCGGAGGAACGGGGAAGTAGCCGCCCTTGACGGTGGGGCGATGTCCCTTGTTGCCGTCGGCCATGACAGTGTTGCTGTTCCAGGCGCCTTGCACGGAGTCGATGGCATACGAAGATTCGTTGATGCCGCTGTTCCAGCGAACACTGTCGAAGATGAAGAATTCGTTCTCGGGACCGAATAACGCGCCATCGGCGATGCCGGTCGACTTGAGGTACGCCTCGGCGCGTCGGCCGAGCGAGCGCGGATCGCGCTCATAACCCTGCATGGTTGCCGGTTCGATGATGTCGCAGCGAATGTTGACCGTGGTCTGTTCGAAGAACGGATCGACGACGGCGGTGCTCGGATCGAGCGCCAGGATCATGTCCGACTCGTTGATGCCCTTCCAGCCCGCAATGGACGAGCCGTCGAACATCTTGCCGTCACGAAACAGGTCTTCGTCGACGAGATTCGCGGGGATCGTTACGTGTTGTTCTTTGCCGCGCGTGTCGGTGAAGCGGAGATCGGCGTACTTGACCTCCTTGTCCTTGATCAACTTGATTACATCTGCGGGTTTCATTGTTAGAGATCCTCTGGGAAGGGTTTAAGCCTCGGTCTCAATGCATTCGCTGTGCCAGCCGCTGATTTGTTTTAAATCAATGGTTTAGGCGCATTTCGACCGAACGCACGCACATCTTTGGTGCGAGCGCGAAAGATATTGCGCCAATTTGGCACGTAAATATGCCCAGAGTTTGTCCGCCGCACTCCCATGAAGCGGCAAAATGTCCCCATATGGATGTATGACGTGTATAGTCCATATATGAACTACAGGAGCATCGCATGAACCTCACTGTCGCCAACACGGTTCGTAGTCCCAGTTCCCGCAGGTCAGACGTCTCCACGCTCGGTGGCGCGGGCCTGCGAGCGTTCATGAACATCGCCGAGGCCTGGGGGCTGACCGTGGCCGACCAGCTCACGTTGTTAGGCATCGCTTCACGATCCACCTTTTTCAAGTGGCGGCGGGAACGCAACCCCCGCTTGCCCCGAGACACGCTCGAACGCCTTTCCTATCTGCTCGGCATCTACAAGTCGCTGCAGATCCTGCTGCCCGACCCGCAGATCGCCGACGCGTGGATTCGCAAGCCGAATACTGCGGCTCCGTTCGGCGGCCGGCCGGCGCTCGAACGCATGCTGTCCGGGCAGGTTGCCGACCTCTACGTCGTACGCCAGTACCTCGATGCGCAGCGTGGATAACGGCGGCTGACCGCACGAGGAACCAGGGATGGTTGATGTCACTCATGCCGTGCGAGCGGTGAGGTTCGCGCCGTGCCATCGCATTGTCGCGAGCCGGCTGCCGACGATTCATCTGTTCGAACGCGTCGCGGATCCAGCCGACTGGGATGCCCTGTACGAGCTGGAATCCATCACCAATCCGCGCATTCGCAATCAGGTCGGCGAGCTGCACCTGGTGCCGGTGGCCGACCGCGTGAGCGGCCCGAACGCCTCCATCGTCATGGCGCCATTCACCCATCTGTCGCCGCCTGGCACGCGCTTCACCGACGGGCATTTCGGCGCGTACTACGCCGCCGAATCGATCGACACCGCGATCGCCGAAACGCGTTTTCATCGCGAGAACTTTCTGCGCGCCACCAGCCAGCCGTCGATCGAGCTCGAAATGCGCTGCTATCTCGCCGACGTCGCCTGCGATCTGCACGACCTGCGCGCCCGGCGCATGGAACTGCCGGACGTCTACGATCCGGCAAGCTACGTGGCGTCACAAAAGCTAGGGCGTGAATTGCACGACGCGGGCTCGAACGGCATCGCCTTCGACAGCGTGCGGCGCAACGGCGGCCAATGCGTCGCGATATTCCGGCCGCGGCTGGTCCAGAACGTGCGCCAGAGCGTGCATCTCCGGTACGCGTGGGATGGCAACGCCATTTCCGAGGTCTACGAGATTCGCGTCGTAAGCCTGTAGCGCCCGGGATCGCTGATATTCCAGTAGTTTTCGGGGGTGCCCCGCTATACTGCGCGCCGGCCAAAACGCGCACCCGAACAATGCCTTCGACACTTGCCGACATGCCGCTGGGCACCGCCCCGCGCACCTTTCAGGACCTGATCTTCGCGCTGCAGAAATACTGGGCGGAACAGGGCTGCGTCATCCTTCAGCCCTACGACATGGAAATGGGCGCCGGCACGTTTCACACGGCGACGTTCCTCAGATCCATCGGTCCCGAGCCCTGGTCGGCGGCCTACGTGCAGCCTTCGCGCCGGCCCACTGACGGTCGCTATGGCGACAATCCGTTTCGCCTGCAGCATTACTACCAGTTTCAGGTCGTCATCAAGCCATCGCCGCTGCCCATCCTCGACCTGTACCTCGGTTCCCTGCGAGCACTCGGCTTCGACACGCAGGTCCACGACATCCGTTTCGTCGAGGACAACTGGGAGTCGCCGACGCTCGGCGCCTGGGGACTGGGCTGGGAGGTGTGGCTGAACGGCATGGAGGTCACGCAGTTCACCTACTTCCAGCAGGTGGGCGGCCTCGACTGCAAGCCCGTCACCGGCGAGATCACCTACGGCCTCGAACGCCTTGCGATGTACCTGCAGGGCGTCGAGAGCATCTTCGACATCGTCTGGACCGACGGACCACTGGGCCGTGTCACCTACCGGGACGTCTTTCATCAGAACGAAGTGGAACAGTCGGCCTACAACTTCGAGCACGCGGACACCGCCGTGCTGCTGCGCCATTTCGACGACCATGAAGCCGCCTGCGGCAAGTTGTTAGAGGCGAAACTCGCGTTGCCGGCATACGAGCAGGTGATGAAAGCCTCGCACACGTTCAACCTGCTGGATGCGCGCAAGGCCATCTCCGTGACCGAGCGCCAGCGCTACATCCTGCGCGTGCGCACGCTGGCGCGCGCGGTGGCGCAGGCCTACTACGACAGTCGCGAGACGCTCGGTTTCCCGATGCTGGCCACCGCCTCCTCTGATAAATCAGGGCAGGTGCCGGCATGACCGACACGCGAGATTTTCTCGTCGAATTGGGCACCGAAGAATTGCCACCGCTGGCGCTGCCCGAACTCGAGAAGGCGTTTGCCGCCGGCATTCGCACAGGGCTGAGCGAGGCCGGATTGCCGCATGGCGAGCTTCGTTCTTTCGCCACGCCGCGGCGACTCGCCGTGCTGGTCCGCGATCTCGCCACGATGCAGCCCGCCCAGGCGATCAAGCTCAAGGGCCCGCCGGTGAGTGCCGCGTTCGACAAGGACGGCAAACCCGCCGCCGCTGCCATCAAGTTCGCCGAAAAATGCGGTGCGCAGGTTGCCGATCTCACGCGCATCACCGAAGGCAAGGGCGAGTTCCTGTTTTTCGCGGGATCGAAGCCGGGTCTCGCGACTGCCGGGCTGCTGCCCGCCATCGTGCAGCGTTCGCTCGACGCGCTGCCGATTCCGAAGCGCATGCGCTGGGGTTCGTCGAGCGCGGAATTCGTACGCCCGGTGCATTGGCTGGTGATGCTGTTCGGCGCGGATGTGATCCCCGCGCGCATCCTCGACACCGAAGCAGGGCGAGCAACGCGCGGGCACCGGTTCATGGCGCCCCAGGAATTCGCGCTGGCACGTGCTTCCGACTACGAAACGGTCCTGCGCGAGAAGGGCAAGGTGATCCCCGACTTCGGCGAGCGCCGTGCGCGCATCGGAACCCAGGTGCTCGCGGCTGCCGAGTCACTCTCCGGAGAAGCGCTGCTCAGCGATTCGCTGCTCGACGAAGTCACCGCGCTCGTGGAATGGCCCACCGCCATCGCGGGTTCGTACGAACCGCGTTTTCTCGAGCTGCCACGCGAGGTGCTCATCTCGACGCTGCAGCAGCACCAGCGATACTTCCCCGTGCAGGCCGCCGCCAAACTACTGCCGCATTTCATCACCGTCAGCAACATCGAAAGCCGCGAGCCCGCCAAGGTGCGCGCGGGCAACGAACGGGTTGTCAGGCCGCGATTGTCCGACGCCGCATTCTTCTGGAGCCAGGATCGCAAGCAGACGCTCGCGGCGCGCCTTGCCGGCCTCGACGCGGTCACTTTCCAGATCAAGCTCGGTTCGGTCGGCGACAAGGTGCGTCGCGTGGTGACGCTGGCCGGCGAAATCGCCCTGCTCATCGACGCCGATCGCGCGAAAGCCGAGCGCGCCGCGAGCCTCGCGAAGTGCGACCTGCTGTCGTCGATGGTCGGGGAATTCCCCGAGCTGCAGGGAATCATGGGGCGGTACTACGCCGCGGCCGATGGCGAGCCCGCCGAGGTTTCCGCGGCCATCGACGAGCACTATCTACCGCGCGGCGCGGGCGGCGCGTTACCGGCCACCGGACCCGGTGTGGCCGTGGCGCTGGCGGACAAGCTCGACACGCTCGCCGGAATATTCTCGATCGCGCAAAAGCCGAGCGGCACCAAGGATCCCTTCGGTCTGCGGCGCGCCGCGATTGGCGCTCTTCGGATCCTCGTCGAGAAGCGCATCGACCTCGACCTTCGCGCGCTGGTGACCCGCGCGTGTGCGCTGCAACCCGTGCAGAACGCCGCAGCGCCAGGCGAGGTGTGGGACTACATGGTCGAACGCCTGCGCGCCTATTTTCTCGACAGCGGCAGTGCGGGCGGCGTCGCCAACGTCACGACCGAGATGTTCGACGCGGTACGCTCGAGCGCGCCGGTGTCGCCTCTCGATTTCGCCTCGCGACTCGCGGCACTCGGGAAATTCCTGGGCCTGCCCGAGGCGGGAAGCCTTACCGCTGCCAACAAGCGCATTTCGAACATCCTGAAGAAAGCGGACCTCGGCGCGGCGGGCATGGTCGACGTCACCGCGTTGCTCGAGCCGGCTGAGAAAGCATTGCATGAAGCCCTGGCGGGCGTCGTTCCGGAAGTCGAACGCACCGTGGCAAAGCGAGACTACAGCGCGGCCCTGACGCGCCTGGCAACGTTGCGCCCGGCAGTCGACGGTTTCTTCGACGGCGTGATGGTCAACGCGGAAGATCCGGCGTTGCGTCGCAACCGCCTCGCGCTGCTGGCGCAGGTGCGTCAACAATTCGCGCGCATCGCCGACCTGTCCTGCCTGCCGGGCTGAACCGCCGCCGGAAGACATTCATGCAGATGCTCGGCTCGCTGATTTTCAACTTGTTCCTGTACGCGTGGATGCTGGTGTTCGCGTTCACCTACTGTGTCGTGTGCCCGTTTCTCTCGTTCCGCGGGCGATTCTGGATGGCCGGCGTCATGACTCACGTGGTGTTTTTCGCCGCGCGCATCCTGTGCGGCATCCGCTACACCGTCGAAGGCCGCGAGAATCTGCCGGAAGGCAATCACGTGATCCTGATGAAGCACTCTTCGACGTGGGAAACCTTCGGAATCATGATCCTGTTCCCGCCGCTCGTATGGGTCATGAAGCGCGAGATCCTCTTTATTCCGTTCGTCGGCTGGGGATGCATACTCGCGAGTTGCATCGCCATCGATCGCAAGGCGGGTGCGTCCGCGGTGAACCAGGTGCTGGTGCAGGGCAAGGATCGGATGGCGCGCGGCGCATGGATCCTGGTGTTTCCCGAGGGCACACGCATGGCGGCCGGTGAAACCCGCCGCTACGGTTCCAGCGGCACTTTGTTAGCCGCGCAGGAAAAGCGAAAGATCGTCCCGGTCGCGCACAACGCCGGCTACTTCTGGCCCCGGCGGGGCGCGCTCAAGAAGCGTGGAACGGTGCGCGTGATCATCGGCCCGCCCATCGACCCGGTGGGGCGCGATGTGCGCGAAGTGAACGAAGAAGCGCAGGCGTGGATCGAGAGCCACGTGATTCCGCCGACGGACACCAACGCCTGAGCCGTTCAGCCCGCGGCGTGCAGGCAGTCGAATTCCACGAGCAGATCGGCGCGGCAAACGTCGCCCAGCAACACGAGAAAGGGCACGGTCGCAGGCACGAGCGCGCGCAGCCGGCCCTCGACTTCCGGCAGATCGGCACGGTTGCGTACATAGGCCTTGATCAGGCTGCTGCGCCCCCAGCCGGCGGGCAATGCCGGCGCGCGCGCGTGCGCGTGGGACATCAGGCTATCGAGATTGTTGAAAATTTCGTCGACCTGGCCAGCGACGCTGCCCGGATGTCTCGAAGCGTGGCCGACGATGCTCGCCGTTCCCGAGATCAACAGCAGGTCTGGCGCCACCAGCATGGCGCGAGAGAACGTCGGCGATGTCTGCCCGTAGTGCCGCGGGTAGCGATATGCCGGTAGTTGTCGCGGATTCTCCAGCGCGATACCGGGCATGCGCCCCGCGAGCCAGTACACCTGCAGAAGCCTCTGGCCATCGCGGCGCCCGATCACCGTCGCCGCCGGGAATTGCGTGAGTGGAAACCCTTCGAGCCCGGCAACGCGGCCCGAGCAGAATCCGCGGTAACGTTCCGCATCGCCATCGCCGAGATTGATGGCATCGAGGTGGTTCCACATGCGCAGCAGGTGCGGGAAGCGGGAACTCGCCTGGAAATTTGCGATGGCGCGGTAGGCGAATGCCGTCGCCGCGATGATGCCGCCGTGCGCAGGCTCGTCGATCTCGATGACACCCGCGAGGAAATGATCGTCCGCCGAGTAGTGGATGGCGCCCGTGGATCCGGTGATCACGTCGCCGTTCGCGTACCAGAGTTCCGCGAGTCCGCTTCCCGTGAGCGGCTCGAGCGGCACATGCACGAGTCCCGGTGCGGCCGAAGCCGGCAGTCCGCCGAAGGTCGCCGCAAACAAGACTTTTTCAGGTCGTTCGCGAATGAAAGGCAGTTGTACGTATACGGCGCGCGGCGCAACCGGACTCAACAAGGGGGTATGCCGGTCAGCCGCGGCGATTTCGGATGTCGTCATGGAAGCCCGCTGACCTTCGCGGCGGCAATGGCAGCGCGCAAAAAAGGGGCCGGGTGTAAACCCGGCCCTTTGACCCCGGCGGCGAGGCGGCAGGCCTGTGTTGCCGCAGAGGCCGTGTGAAACCCTGTAGTTAGCCCACGCGCGAAGTGTCGTCGATGTTGATGTCGTGGCCGGCGCGGACGCGATGTTATATCACGCTCGGACGCCAGCCGGGCCGCCCGTACCCGGCGGGCCGGATGCGTATCGGTCGGGCTCGGGGCCGAGGAATTAGTCGCATTCAAAAAAGTGCGTGCTGCCCTGCGCGTCATAATCCTGAGAAATCGCCGGTGGCGCTGGCCGGATGATCCTGCCGGTCTGCCTTTCAGATGAATTGTTTAGAACCCACACTCACATATTCGCGTTGCTGAAGAACGACATTTTAGTTGTAGCGCAGCGCCGATCGCAGTAGCCTGCGGGCATGAGACGACACCCGTGACGGTGCGTTCGCACTTGGGAAACCGGCCAAGACCGGAATGTGCGAGTCAATTGGCTGCCGTACGTGGTAACTCGTTGCATGGGAGCAACGCCGCCAGGTTTTGCGCTCACACCCTATAGAAGAACTCTCTTGCAGGAGATTTCAATGAATCGAAACTGTCTTGTCAGGCAGGCCGTCCGCTATGCGATTGCAGCGGCAGCCGTATCAACCGCACTACCGGTATTCGCGCAGGAAGCGGCAACACCAGTACCGGAAATGGATGAGGTCACCGTCGTTGGCTCGCGCATCGCCAAGAAGGATTACGAAGCGACCAGCCCGGTAGTCACCGTCAGCGAGGACGCGTTCAAGCTGTCGGGCGAACCGCAGATCGAGACCGTGCTCAACCAGCTGCCGCAGCTCGTTCCGTCGATCACCACCACCTCTAACAACCCGTCGAACGGCGGACAGGCCAACGTCGATCTTCGTGGCCTGGGCACCGTACGCACGCTGGTCCTGGTGGATGGCGCTCGCGTGACGCCCTCGAACGTGAACGGCGTCGTGGACCTCAACACGATTCCCGCCGCTCTCATCGAAAGCGTCGAAATTCTCACCGGCGGTTCCTCGGCCACTTACGGTTCCGATGCCATCGCCGGCGTCGTGAACGTGAAGCTGAAGCGCACCTTCAACGGCATCGAGATTCGCGCACAGCAGGGCATGACGGGCGAAAGCGACGGCGAATCCACCGTGTTCGACGGTGTGGTCGGTGGCAACTTCGGCGACGATCGCGGCAATGCGGTGGTTTCGTTCTCCTACGACCGCCGCGATGCGGTGCTCGCCGGTGCGCGTGACTTCGGCATCTATGCGAAGGGTCCGCTGCTCACGCCCTCCGGCTCGGGCACGATTCCCGAAGGCCGCATCGACTGGGGTTCCAATGCCCCCAGCCAGCCGGCACTGAACGCGGTGTTCAGCCCCAACACGGTGAGCCCGGCTCGCGCCATCGGTTTCAACGGCGACAGCTCGATGTTCTCGATGGGTGGTGGCGGACAGCAGGTTCAGAACTTCCAGGGCGACACCGAAAATCCGGGCTACAACCCGAATGCCTACAGCTACAACTTCGGCCCGCTCAATTACCTGCAGCTTCCCCTGACGCGCAAGCAGATCTCCGGATCCGCGCGCTACGAAATGGTCCCGGAAGTTGCCGAGATCTATACCCGCCTGAGCTTCACGACGTACAACTCCGATCAGCAGCTGGCGGCGACGCCCGTGACCTGCTCGGGTGCCGCGTTAGGGTGCTCGATGCCGGCGAACAATGCGGCGATCACGCCAGCGCTCGCCACACTGCTGAACTCGCGCGTCGTGAACCCCATGGCGCCGACTACCACGGGCCCGACAGTGCCGTTCCAGTTCACCAAGCGCTTCACCGACATCGGCGAGCGCATCCAGGAGAACAGTTACGACGTCGTGCAGGGCATCATCGGCGTGAAAGGCGCGCTGCCGAATGACTGGCACTGGGACTTGTATGGAAGCTGGGGAGCCACCAAGGGTGTCCAGCTCCAGGATGGCAACGTTTCACGGCAGAAGCTGCAGGCGGCGTACAACAATGCCGCGGTCTACGCGTCGGTGGGTTGCGCGCTGTTCAATCCGTTCGGCGAAGGCAACCTGAGCGAGGCCTGCGGAAACGCGATTGCGATCAAGACCACGAACATCCTCGACACCGAACAGAAGAACATGGTGGGTTCGATCACCGGGGATCTCTTCGAGATGCCGGCTGGTCCGTTCCAGTTCGCGGCGGGCGCTGAATATCGCAGCAACTCGGCCAATTTCCGCCCGGACTCGTATCTGTCGAGCGGCGACGTCGTGGGATTCAACGCGTCACAGCCGGTGGAAGGCGAGATCACCAGCACGGAATACTTCGCCGAGTTCGCGGTGCCGCTGTTGAAAGACATCACGGGCGTCAAGGCGCTGGACCTGGAGCTGGGTTATCGCTTCTCGGACTACAACCTGTCCGAGAGCACGGATACCTACAAGGCCGCGTTGAAATGGGATCCGGTCGAGTCGCTGTCCTTGCGCGCGTCGTACAACCGCGCAATCCGTGCGCCTAACATCCTCGAGCTGTTCCTGCCGCAACAGGAGAACTTCCCGCAGTACACCGACCCCTGCAACGCCACCGGCTCGTTCCGCACGGGTCCGAGCGGGGCGCAGGTCACGGCACTGTGCGCCGCGCAGGGCATTCCGGCGGCAAACCTCGCCGGATTCGCGCAGCCGAACGCGCAGGCGCAGGCGATCGTCGGCGGCAATCCGGATCTCGATCCGGAAACCGCGGATACGATCACCGTCGGCCTGGTATGGAACTCGAAGGCCGAGAGCGACTGGGGCAACAACCTGCAGGTGGCGGTCGACTACTTCGACTACCAGATCGAGGACGTGATCTCGTCACTGAGCTCGAGCTCGATCATCGGTCGCTGCTTCAACCAGCTGGATGCGAATCCGACGTTCGACCCGAACAACGCGTATTGCCAGTTGTTCAGCCGCAATCCGGGCAATTTCGGAGTCACGGGTGTGCAGACCGCGTCGCTGAACCTGTCCGCGCTCAGCCTGAGCGGCGTGGACCTGTCTGTCGACTGGAGGCTGCCAATGACGGCGTTTGGTGCCAGCGACGAGGCGGGTGAACTCGCGTTCAAGCTGCTCGCAACCCACACGATGTCCGTGGAACAGCAGGAAACGGCGGCGGATCCGTTCATCGCTCGTGAAGGCACGATCTCGCAGACCGTGGCGAGCGCGTTCCCGGAATGGAAGGCGGTGCTCGCGACCAGCTACGGAATCAAGAGCTTCCTGTTCCGTTACAACCTGCGCTGGATCGACGCGATGCGCGCCGTGAACAACGACGCGGTCCTGAGCACGCCGACCGTGGGTCTCAAGCCCTACGTGCCGAACTACTTCTATCACGACATCACGGCGCGCTGGACGCCGAATGACACGTGGGAAGTGCAGCTCGGTGTCAACAACATTGCCGACAAGGCACCGCCGACCTACACGACGGACGCCCAGGTGGGTATTCAGTCGAATACCGATCCGAGCACGTATGACGTGCTGGGCCGCCGCGCGTTCCTGACGGTGGGCATGAAGTTCTGAGGACTGCCGTCTGACCGAACTGACCGCCGTTTCATCGAGAGATGGAACGGCGGTTTTTTTTCGATCGGAGCTCGCGTGTCGTAAGCTCACATCGCATGTCTTCTGCCGACCAGGAAGCGCGATTACATCTGGATGCCGGCCGGCCGGAGCAGGCCGAAGCCGTTCTGCGCGCGCAACTCGAGCGCTCGCCGCGCGACGCGCGGTTGCGCGCCATGCTGGCGCAACTGCTCGCATCGCGCGGCCGCAGGGAAGATGCGATTGCGCAGCTGAAACTGGCGGTCGAGCACGCACCCGGCGCGCGCGATGCGCGCCTGCTGCTTGCGCGCCTCGCGAACGAACATGGCCAGCCGGCGCTCGCCGAGCACCACGCCGGCTGGCTCACTGCCAGGAATCCGCGCGACAGCGAGGCCTGGTCCGCTCTCGGTTTCGCCGCGTTCGGGCTCGGGCGCCGTCACGCGGCTCGCGATGCGTTTCAGAAGGCGGTCACTCAATCGCCCGGCTATGCCGCCGCGCGCTACAACCTGGCGTCGGTGCTCTGCGATTTCGAATTTTCGGAGGAAGCCCTGGCGGAGGCGGAGGAAGCAGTCCGGCTCGGTGCGCGCAGCCGCGGTGCGGCACTAGTTAGAACCCGCGCCCTCGTACAGCTCGATCGGCTCGACGAAGCCGAGAGCGTGCTCACCCGGCTGCTGGCGGAGAATCCCGTCGATGTCGACGGCCAGGGGCTCCTGGTGCAGCTTCGGCAGCTTCGCGGCGACGCGGATCCGTTGCGCGACCTGCGCCTGGCCGCGCGATCGGCTTCCGCGCCAGCGGCCGTGCGGCTCGCGTTGGGCGATGCGCAAAGGCGTAGCGGTGACTTCGCAGCGGCCGAAGAGGAACTGCGGCGGCTGCTCGCCGAATGCGGTCGCTTGCCACAGTTGCTGGCATCTCTCGCCTCAGTCCTGCAGGAAAGCGGCCGGGTGACCGAAGCTTTCGGGTATTCCCGTGAAGCACATTCTCAGGCGCCGGGCGATGCGGGGGTTGCGGAGAACTTCGTCGCAACCGCGATCGCCTCGGGCAACTCGGCCGAGGCGCTGCCCGTGGTCGAGCGATTCCGCGCCGCGCTGCCACGCGATCAGCGCTGGATTACCTACCGCATCGACATCGCGCGCCTGCGCGGCGAGCACGGCTTCGATGACTGGTTCGATCCGCGAGTCGTTACCCGGAGTTTTGAGCTCGGCGCGCCGCCGGGCTATCGGAACCTTCGGGAGTTCCACGAAGCACTCGAGGCGTTACTGCACGCGCGTCATCGTCAGAAGAATCATCCGCTCGAGCAGAGCCTGCGTCAGGGCACTCAGACCTCACGCAGTCTGCTGATCAGACCGGAGCCTGCGATCACGCAATTGTTTGCCTTGTTCGAAGGCGCGCTGGCGGAGTATCAAAGCGGCATTGGCTCCACGCCCGCCCATCCGCTGTTCTCGAGAAACTCTTCGCAGGCAGCGCTCATCGGCTGCTGGTCGGTGCGGTTGCGGCGTGACGGTTTCCACGTCAATCACATTCACCCGGAAGGGTGGTTGAGTTCGGCGTATTACGTGAGCGTGCCCGATGAGGTTGCGGATGCGGGTTCGCGTGCCGGCTGGCTCAAATTTGGCGAGCCCAGATTTCCGGTAGCCGGCCTCGAGCCGCTCGCCTTCGTGCAACCGGTGCCAGGGAAGCTCGTGCTGTTCCCGTCGTATCTGTGGCACGGCACCAACGCGATACGGGGTGAAGCGGCGCGATTATCAGTGGCTTTCGACGCCCTCCCACGCACGGAAGTTCAGTAAGCGACACCACCTGTCGCCGAAATGCAAAAGGTTGCCCTCGGAACCGCGGACAGGGAATATGCCGCCCAGACGTGTGCGGATTTATATGGGCCGACCGTCCTCGTTGCGAAATAAAACCGACCGCCGCCGGGTCCTTTTAGCCGATTGAACTCGCTA